>Ga0160495_100025_pt1 | contig 338449 bp, 254 predicted proteins | sample DID4MG_4_FD_108251 | JGI IMG/M metagenome (GOLD analysis project Ga0160495, IMG submission 108251) | Enriched soil microbial communities from UW Madison campus, WI, USA - DID2933_E24_FP4 MG | ecosystem: Environmental > Terrestrial > Soil > Unclassified | place: USA: Madison, Wisconsin...
CTTTTTCTGTGGGCAAATAAGGATTATCAGGGCGATAATCTATATAATTTGAATTTTTCTGGAGTTTTATTAAGTTTTTTATTTCTGCAACATCAATATTTAAAGTGTCTTTTTTTTGATTATTGACTATTCGTTCTTCATTTATTTTGTCTTTACAGCTTAAGAAAAATGTAAAAAGGCAAAGTAGAAATAAGCTACGTGTTTTCATAATAATGAATTTCTATTTTTTATCTTGTTTTGAATAATGTACTTTTGGGGTATAGAATCGGCAGGTTGAAGCAGTATATCTTGTAGTTCTAACAGGATGGTTGATTAAATGCTTACTCATCCTTTTCCATTTTAGCTTAACTACACCTTGCAGCTGAATTTCTTTTCCCATATCTTCCGGCGTTTCAATACTTTGAATTGCCTCAATGGTTGTTACTATATCTTTAGTTTTGTCAAAACTTATGACCACTCCTGTATGACCGTTGCTCCCTGCATCATTTTTCCAGATAAAAATATCGCCCACTTTAGGTTTATAACTTGTAGAATCGTGTTTTTCTAGCCATTTTGAATTGTTTTTGGCATAATTATATAATGCAGAAGTATTCATACTTAAAACTTTTGAGCTCCATTCTATTTTTTTCAAATACCTGCAAACCAACTCTGAGCAGTCCATAACATCTTCTCCTTGTTGTGAGGTTCTATCGCCAATCTGGCTGTATAAAACTTTATAATTTGATTTTTCTTCTGCAAGTTCCTGATCTATAGCAATGCTTTCTAACCAATTAATTCCCTGCTGAATTTTTAAATCGGTTTTATCTTCATTTTCTCCATATTTACAGTTACTCGTTTCAAATACAATTGAGGTATTATTTGTAAAAACTTCCTGTTTTTCGGCGTGGTTTCTTTTTCCATTAGCAAGTGGTACATCATTTCCTACTATCTTAGAAACTAATTCTGTATTATCTTTTTCTTCATTCGCAATCTTTGTTATGCCTTTCCATTTAAAGAATGCCATAGAAGACAAAACAGCAATAGCCGGATTTGTAACAATTAAATCAGGATTTTCTACAATGTCTGCATTTTCTCTTTTTGTATACTTGTTGGCGTATTCATATCCTGATCGTCCGGTAAGCTGTACTAATCCACGACCTCTAAGATCCCAGCCGTCGTTAGGCTGTGTATTGCCAAGTTCTTTACCTTTATTAGAATTAGGTCCGTAGGCTAGTTTGGCAATCATTTCTTCGTTGGCATATTGAGTTGTAACTTTTTTACCGTTTATAACTTCTTTGATACGGCCATATTTATAAGCTTCTTCTTTATGTGCTGTGAAATATGAAAAAATAATATCTCGTTGTGTTCTGCCTTTATTCCACCTTCCTAAATGCAAATCCTCTGCAGAATAATCAAAACTTTCTCCGGCACCAGAGACAGTTAGTTCTTTACCGCTTTCAACAACAGCCTGCGCAAAAAAATGTGCTTTATTCCAGCAGGTATCCATATTGAGTTCTTTCATATACTTTGTATATATTGAAGCAACTGTTTCTAAAACCCCCATATCTGTTTTTGTAAATATCCTTTTTAACTGACCGGCTGTAACCGGATCAATACAATTTTGACAGCCGTCTTTTTTATGATCTTTATTCCAGATAGAATCCTTACTTCCTACCATCATCATACTGTCTACAAAATTTTGAGTTGGATCAAAAGATACTGTGGTCTCTACAGCAACTTTCTTTTCAGCATAGTCGTAAGCTTTTCTGTCTGATTTTGTGATTCCCTTCTGCTCTTTTTGAGAAGGTCCTTTTTTCTCTGCCGGAGTTTGGGTTTCTTTTTTAGTTTCCGGCTTAGAGTTTTGCGCATACGGATCATCTTTATAATCAGGATTGATTACATCAACATTTTTGCTGGGCTTCGAAACTTTTTTGTAAAACTCTGCTGTTACATAATATTCATGAAATGCGCCTTCGTTTGAAGCATTTGCATCTGGTTTTATATTCGCAAGCCAGGCTTGTGCAGGATCAAGATAAAATTCAACATCAACTATTCCGTCCAGAACATTTCCTTTTTTTTCATCTATTTTAATATCCGTTGCATTTTCTTTGCCCTTGCCTCCGTCATCTTCCCATAACGTAACCGAGATAGGAAATTTTTCCATATTAACGCAGTGAACACGGGCAATTAAAGTTTGCCCATACTTAAACAATTGAGTCGGTTTCTTTTTATTGATGTCGAGAAGTTCTACAAACATTATTTTACTTTCAACAGCCTGCTTTGTTTTAATATCTAAAACTGCTTTCTCTCCATTGATATCGACCAGCATTCTAATGCCTTTTCTTTTAAGACTTTTTGGAGAAAATGTATATTCTACCGTTGCTCCCGTCTTATTATTTTCTTCTGTTTTTATCCATGAACCGCCCAATAATATCCATACACTCCATTTAATCTGATCATCAGGTATATTCTGAAAATTAGGTCCGGCAAGCTGTACCGTAGTTGAACTACCAAAAAGGTCATAAATAGAATAATATTCTTTTATTCCCACCGAAGGCTCGGATTTGCCATATATTTTTAGTTTTGCCATATTTTTTAATTTTGATAACAAACAGAATTAGTAGTATCTATTTCCTCAAGATCCACTAATGGATTTATCTGATTTAATACATCGCGATCTGCTTTTTGCATTTGCTGTTCTCCAACTTCGGCTGTTTGTCCGTGTTTAAAAATTTCTATGCAGTCAGGACCTCCAACAGGACATTCGGCTTTACTGATTTCTGTTAAGATTTTGCCATCATTACTCAGCGTTACTTTTTCATAAAAATTCTGCCACTTGGTTATTACCGCCATACATGGTTGGTTTCCACTAGAATTGGGCTGTAAGGTGCATTTACCAAAAGTGCCGTTCTTCAGGGTTTGATTAATATCCTGGGTTGTGGCGATTAATTTTTTGTTTGCGCCTTTGTCGTTGGCAAAATGTTTTTTCTGAGATTTTACTACTAAAATATCCGAAGCACTCGTATCCTCACTAAACTTACATTTGCAGACTGCGCCATCTACAGCAACATAGTTTTCCATAGTTATATGATTTTATTTTACACTAATACCGAAATGCCGGAATCCATAATAATTGGGCTTTCGTTTAAATTTCTAACCTGAACATTAATTCTTCGGTTCATATCAACCAGATTACATTCTAATATCAAATTTTCTATTAAATAGTTATTTGGATTTAAGCAATATTGGGCGAAATACTGTTCTTCTAAATTTTCATTTTCTGTTTCTCCCGTTTGTGTTACTTCTATCAGATTATCATCATTCAAATAAGGATTGACTTTTTGAACAATCGAAAATTCCAGTTCTTCAGCTCCGGCTATTGCAGGAAAAAATAATTTCCGTTCTCTTTCAAAACTTCGGGTGTAAGCTCTGTGTATTCCATTAAAATAGGCTCTTAAAAACCAGTTTCCGGAAAGTAACTTTACCAATACGGCATTGTCATTTATCGCATTTTCAATGTTTTTAGTAATGAGGTCAAAAGTTTTTCCGCTAAACATTTCCCGTATATCTTCTCTCTGTTTTTCCCAGCGATCTTTTAATTTGTGATAACTGCTTATATCAATCCATTTTCCGTATTCGTTCACGACTACTCGTAAAGGATATAAAAGTGCAGCGGTTTTTTCTGCAACTGTATACGCTCTTTTATCAACAGGTTCTCCGTTTATTAATAAATCTGAAATCTTATCAATTTGAATAAAATGATAATCGCTTTGGCTGGTATCAGGTCTCAATCGTCTTATACTGAAATTTTGTTCGAGAACCTGAATAGTATCTCCTTTTTCAATTGTATAGGTTACGGCATACTGATGATTGAGTTCAAATGGGCGAAACGGAAGTATATAATCCTGACTAATAAATCGAACCTGCTGCTTTTTCTCGTTATTATCTTTTTGGGCTTCATTGTTATTATTGCTGTCGTTCATCTCCTTTATTTTATAGGACCTTCCAGTTCCGGTTCTTTTAATTCGTTAATCTTTTTTTGGTCTGCACCATCGTTATGAGATTCGATTCCGTAAATGTTATGATCTTGTTTTTTTTCTTTTTTAACAGGCGCCTCGTTTTTTTCGGTTTCTCTATGGCAGACTATCACGGAGTTTTCTGTTATTCTATTTAATGACGCGTCATAATCAGCATCCAGATATTTCGTTTTTTCATACCATTTGGGCTGGAAGTAAAAGACCCAGTTATAGTTATTTCCATCGGGCGTGGATAACTCAATCTGATCATCGCTATTCTGTTTATTGTACCCCAAAATGGCAAGAAGAAATAATCGTCCAAAATCTACTCTTACGGGCGTCTGTGCTCTAATAGAAGTAAAATCTTCATCGTCCGGGTGCTTTTTAATCATTAGGGTTATCAATAAAATATCTTTCAATTCATCTGCTTTAATTGCCTCATAAGACTTGGAAGGTGCCCAGGTAATAAATTTTCGGGGCGGTATTAACATCATGAAGCAAAATACCATGTAGATCGCAGTAGGTACAATAAACATTATAAAATGTGCTGACATTAAAAATGCAAAGTATATTCCATTTAAAATGGTGTAAATAATTACAAATAGTATGCTTGAATATAATGGAACGAGTGAAGCAAACAATAACTCTGCAACGATGGTTTTTACATTAAACTCCTGAAAAATTTTACGGTAAAGCCATACATGCAGACTGCCTAATAATAAAGATGCTGCCTGATAAAACAAAAACTCATTACGCAGTTCTGTAAAAAGTTTATTGTAGCCTAAAAATGCTATAAGAGCATATATTAATATGAATGATAAAATATATCCGTAAAATTTCTTTTTATAGCTGGCAAAGTCTTTTGCTTTATCACTAATAAGGAGTGTCAGTATACCGCAAAGAACTATTGCGACAACTAAAAATACAATAAGCCTAATATCAATAAGACCTAATAAATGCTTTTTGATCATTTCTAAAAAAATAAAATATTCTACACAAATACATTGTAGATTATAAACTACAATAATTTAATAGCAATGTAGTATTTTTATTTCATTTAAAAAATTTAAAAGTAAATATTTTCTTTCTTTTTTTATTTTGGAAATAAAAAAACGGGGAAACCCCGTTTGATGTATAAGACTATAATTTATACTATTTTTACAAGCCGTACGAAACTCCAAATTCTATATTTCTGGTATTATAACCAGAATTTGTACTGCTCAAACCGCCATTTGAAACGTGTCTGATATCTGGACGAATGTCAATCTGGACTTTGTTCAGTTTTACCGAAAATCCTATTGCAAAAACATCGGCAAATGCAAAACCTTTGGACATTCTTTCGGTTTCAGTGTCAGTAATCATAGGTCCAATACTTGCTAAAGCATAAACGGAACAAACCTTACCAACAGGTTTACGAACTAAAAAACCGCAATTGAGTACGTATTCTCGAACACTTTTTAACTGAGTATATTCTGCTCTTTTCTGTTCATAATCCGGAGTATCGGGTTTTACAAAATAAAAGTTCAGTAATTGATGTTTTGCAAAATTAATCTCAGGCTGTAACAGAATTTGATATTGAAAGTGTTTTGTTTCTTTTAATTTGTAATAGAGCTGTACTTTATAAAATTGATTGGTAAACGTATAGTTTCTATTATTGAACTCGCTTCCAAATCCATAATTAAAACCTACTTCAAAACGTGAATTATCTTGCTGTGCATTCATTTTTACAACATAAAGCAGCAGTAAGGTTAAAAGTAATTTTCTAATCATAAATCGTTTTAAAATTCTATTTAAATATAGCACAAAAAAAAGATCCGGCATAAGCCGGATCTTTTTTATATAATTAAAGCAGTAATTATGCTTTGTTATGCTTGTCTTCGATTGTATGTTTTTCATCACTAGAAATCGTGTCAACCAATACTGGTGTAGCGATGAATAATGAAGAGTAAGTACCTACAATAATACCAATCAACATAGCGAAGATAAATCCTCTGATTGATTCTCCACCGAAGATAAACATTGTTAATAATACAATGATCATCATTAATGAAGTATTCAATGTTCTAGATAATGTAGTGTTGATAGAAGCATTTACGATATCTTCGAAACTTCCTTTACGGTTTCCGATGATAAACTCTCTTACCCTGTCAAATACAATTACAGTATCGTTCATTGAGTAACCAATTACAGTAAGAATCGCTGCGATAAAGTGCTGATCCATTTCCATGTGGAATGGCATGAATTTGTAGCATAAAGAGTAGATTCCTAATACAAAGATTACGTCGTGTGCAACTGCAGCAATCGCACCTAATGAATACTGCCATTTACGGAAAGATACCATTAAGTATAAGAAAATAACTGCCATTGCTCCAAGAACTGCCCAATAAGAGTTTGTTTTGATATCTTCTGAGATAGAAGCTCCAACTTTAGAAGCTTGTAATACTCCAACTTTTTTACCATCAAATGAGTTGATGAATTTATCGTAAGATGTATTTGGGTAATATTTTTGTAATGCTGCGTATAATTTTTGGTTTACTTCTTCGTCGATAGCAACACCATCTTCTTTAATTTTATATTTAGTTGTGATTTTCAACTGATCATCATCACCTAAAATTTTAGCTTCAACCGGAGTTCCAAAAGCTGCAGATAACTCATCTGAAACTACACTTGCATCAACTGGTTTTTCAAATTTAACCTGGAATGTTCTTCCTCCAACAAAATCAACACCTTCATCTAATCCGTTAATAAAGAAGATAGAAGTTAAACTTACTACTGTTACAATAGAAGAGAAAATGTATGTGAATTTTTTAACTTTAATAAAGTCAAAGTGGAAGTTTGTAAACCAGTTTTTAGTAATGTTTGTAGAGAACGTTAAATCAGCTTTTCCGGCAATGTTTCTGTCAATGAAAATTCTAGCAATAAAGATTGACGTAAACAATGAAGTTACGATACCAATAAGTAATGTTAAAGCGAAACCTTTAATTGGTCCTGTACCAAAGATAAATAAGATTGCTCCAGTTAAAACGTGAGTAACGTTTGCATCAATAATAGAACGCATTGCACCATGCCATCCGTAAGATGCAGTTACTGCTTCAGATAATGATTTACCTTCACGTAATTCTTCTTTTGCTCTTTCATATATAATGATGTTCGCATCTACTGCAGTACCTAATGTTAATACGATACCTGCAATACCTGGTAATGTTAATACGAAACCAAAACTTGCCATAATTCCGAATAAGAATAGTAAGTTTAATAATAAAGCAAGGTTTGCGTACCATCCCGCTTTACCATAATAGAATACCATCCAAACACAAACTAATAAGAATCCTAATACAGATGAAATAGTTCCTGCGTCAATTGCAGCCTGACCTAAAGATGGTCCTACAACTGTAGACTGGATAATATCTGCAGATGCCGGTAATTTACCTGCATTTAATACGTTAGCTAAATCTTTTGTTTCAGCAACATCAAAAGAACCAGTAATTTCAGATCTTCCTCCAGCGATTGGACCGCTTGTAACACCTGGCGCAGAATAAACGATGTTATCTAAAACAATAGCGATATAACCTTTTTGAGAGAAAGCTCTTCCTGTTAATTCTTCCCAAACTTTAGCTCCCTGACTGTTCATTTGCATAGAAACAGCTGGTTTACCCATTTGGTCAAAAGTATCTTTTGCATCAGTTACAACACCACCGCTCATAGCTGGCACGTTATCTCTGTTTCCTTTTAAAGCATATAATTCTACAGCTTCAACTTCTTTTGCTTTAGCATCTTTAATAGTTGTTGGTTTACTCCAAACAAATTTTGCATTGTGTTGGTCAGCACCCAATAAAATTCTGATTTCCGGTCTTTTAAAGTAACCGTTGATTGCTGCAGTATCTTTAGTAGCGAAGTATCCTAAAACCGGACCACCACCCTGAACAATCATTTTGTCAAATAAAGGATTATTTCCTTTTTTAGCATCAAGAGAATCTTTAGAATTGTCTGTTAATAAAGCATTCAATGAATCTTTAGTAACCGTTTTAGTTTCTGTTTTCTTAACTTCAGTCTTTTTTAAAGCTTCGTTAGCAGCAACTAAGAAGTTACCAACTTCTTCAATTTTAAAAGTTTCCCAGAACTCTAACTGCGCTTTTCCTCCTAATAATTTTTTAATTCTGTCTACATCCTTAGCACCTGGAAGCTCTACTAAGATTCTTCCTGTTTCTCCTAATTTCTGGATGTTTGGCTGTGTAACACCAAATTTGTCGATACGCTCTCTTAATACTTTGTAAGCACTTTCGATAGACTCATCAACTTTTCTTTTGATTACTTTTTGAGCTTGAGCATCTGACATTTGGAAATCAATTCCGCCATCTCCTTGTAAACTTCTGTTTGCAAAGATATCTGGAGAAGCTAATTTTACAGTTCCTTTTGAGTTTGCTTCAAAAGCTTCAAAGAATTTATTTAAATAGGTCTTATTTCCTTCTAAATTCGCAGTTGCATCAGCTAATGATTTATTAAATACCGGATTTTTAGAGTTATTCGCTAAACCTTTTAATACATCTTTTACTGAGATTTGAAGAATAACGTTGATTCCTCCTTCTAAGTCAAGACCTTTGTTTAGCTGTTTGTTTTTAACTTCATTATAAGTGAAGTCTGTAAAACCAAGACTGAATACTTTTTCTTTACCGATAGAATCTAAATATTTCAGCTCTTTATCAGGGTTATCTCCTGCAAAAGCTTTAGCCTCACCTTTGACATTATTTGCCACAAAAGTGAAAGAAAGTTGGTAAATACTTACCAATGCAAATAGAATTGCGAAAAATTTAATAAGTCCTTTATTCTGCATTATTACTAAAAATTAATTATGTTTTATTGTTTGTTTTTGGTTTTAAAATCACTAAAAATAAGCCCTGACATGAGTTTTTAAAACTAAAAAATCGAGATCACGAATTACTGCATTTTTTTTAAATCGAGCAAATATATAATTAACGGAAAGATTAACCAATTTATTTATTAATTAATCTCAAAAAAAAGACTGCAAAAGTGCAGCCTTTTCCTTTTTTTCCTGTTTTTATTACACTAAAATCGATTTTAGAGCATCATTCATACCACGAACTGCATCTGCACTTTTAGCAAACAAAGCCTTTTCCTGGTCGTTTAAATTGATATCTACAATTTCTTCGACACCATTTTTACCAATTATACACGGTACTCCTATACAAATATCGTTTTGTCCGTACTCGCCTTCTACAAAAACAGAGCAGGCAATCATTTTCTTCTGATCGTTTAAGATACTGTCAACTAAATACGCTACAGAAGCTCCAGGTGCATACCATGCTGATGTTCCTAAAAGACCTGTAAGGGTTGCTCCTCCTACCATAGTATCGGCAGCTACTTTTTGCAACACTTCTTCAGAAAGGAACTGCGTAACCGGAATTCCGTTATAAGATGCTAAACGTGTTAACGGAATCATCGTTGTATCTCCATGACCTCCAATAACCATTGCAGAAATATCATTTGCCGGTTTATCTAAAGCAAGAGAAAGATAAGTTCTAAAACGAGAGCTGTCTAATGCACCTCCCATACCTATAATTCTGTTTTTTGGCAATCCTGTAGCTTTTAAAGCTAAATATGTCATAGTATCCATAGGGTTAGAAACTACAACTATTATAGTATTAGGAGAATATTTCAGTACATTTTCAGCAACTGTTTTCACAATTCCTGCATTTATACCAATTAATTCTTCCCTTGTCATTCCTGGTTTTCTTGGAATTCCTGATGTAATAACCACTACATCACTTCCTGCGGTTTTAGAATAGTCGTTGGTAACGCCAGACACTTTTGTATTAAACCCAGTATTTGTCGCACATTGAGTAATATCCAACGCTTTTCCTTCGGCAAAACCTTCTTTAATATCCAACAATACAACTTCGCTTGCAATTCCTCTATAAGAAATAACATCTGCGCAAGTAGCTCCAACATTTCCTGCTCCTACAATGGTAACTTTCATATTTTTTACTTTATCGGTTATTAATAATTGTTTGTTTTATAAATCAACAATTCGTTTAATCGTCTAAGTAAATTTAAACAATTAAACGAATTGAAAGTTGTTTTTTTAATTAGGCATCGATATTTGCGTAAACCGCATTTTTCTCGATGAATTCTCTACGAGGCGGTACTTCGTCTCCCATTAACATAGAGAAAACTCTATCTGCTTCTGCAAGACTTTCGATTGTTACCTGACGTAATGTTCTGAATTCAGGATCCATGGTAGTTTCCCACAATTGTTCTGCGTTCATCTCTCCAAGACCTTTATAACGCTGAATGTTTGCGCTTCCTCCCATTCTTTCGTTTGCCTGATCACGCTGCACATCGTTCCACGCATATTCTTTTTTGTTTCCTTTTTTAACTAAGTATAAAGGCGGAGCCGCAATGTAAACGTGTCCTTCTTCAATAAGCTCTTTCATGAAACGGAAGAAGAACGTTAATATTAAGGTAGAAATGTGACTACCATCGACGTCGGCATCACACATGATGATTACCTTATGATATCTTAGTTTTTCTATATTTAATGCTTTACTGTCTTCTGCAGTACCTACGGTAACTCCCAGAGCGGTAAAAATGTTACGAATCTCTTCGTTTTCAAATACTTTATGGTGCATCGCTTTTTCAACGTTCAGGATCTTACCTCGTAATGGAAGAATCGCCTGAAAGTTACGGTCACGACCTTGTTTGGCAGTTCCACCCGCCGAGTCTCCCTCGACTAAGTAAACCTCGCATCTTGCAGGATCCTGCTCTGAACAGTCAGATAATTTTCCTGGCAATCCGCCGCCGCCCATAACGGTTTTACGCTGTACCATTTCACGCGCTTTTTTAGCTGCGTGACGAGCCTGAGCCGCTAAAATTACTTTTTGAATAATAACACGGGCATCATTTGGATTTTCTTCCAGATAATTTTCCAGCATTTCTCCAACAGCCTGAGATACAGGAGAAACTACTTCTCTGTTTCCAAGTTTAGTTTTTGTTTGTCCTTCGAACTGAGGCTCAGAAACTTTTACCGAAATAATCGCTGTTAATCCTTCACGGAAGTCATCTCCAGAAATTTCAAATTTCAATTTATCTAACAATCCAGAAGCATCTGCATATTTTTTAAGGGTTCTTGTTAAACCACTTCTAAAACCTTGCAGGTGTGTACCTCCTTCGTGTGTATTAATGTTATTTACATAAGAAAAAATATTCTCAGAATAACTTGTATTGTAGATTAACGCAACCTCAACAGGAATTTCTCCTTTATCGTTATCCATACTGATAACGTGAGAAACAATTGGTTCGCGGTTTCCGTCTAAGTAACGGATATATTCTTTAAGACCTTCATCTGAATGAAAAACTTCACTTCTGAATTCGCCTTTTTCATCAACTTCTCTTTTATCTGTAAACGTGATAGTGATTCCTTTATTTAAGAAAGAAAGTTCACGCATACGAGCAGACAAAGTATCATAAGAAAACTCTGTTGTCTGCTGGAAAATAGTATCATCAGGAAAGAAAGTCTGACGTGTACCTCTTTTATCTGTTTCTCCGATTTGTTTTACCGGATATAATGATTTTCCTCTTTCGTATTCCTGCTCGTAGATTTTTCCTTCTCTAAATACAGTCGATTTCATGTGAACCGAAAGTGCATTTACTACAGAAACCCCAACTCCGTGAAGTCCTCCGGAAACTTTATAGGAATCTTTATCGAATTTACCCCCTGCACCAATTTTAGTCATTACAACCTCAAGTGCCGAAACTCCTTCTTTTTTATGTAAATCAACTGGAATACCACGACCGTTATCTTCAACTGTAACCGAACCGTCTTCGTTTATTGTAACACCAATGGTATCACAATGTCCGCCCATCGCCTCATCAATAGAGTTATCAACAACCTCGTAAACCAAATGGTGAAGCCCTCGAACTCCTACATCTCCAATATACATCGATGGACGCATTCTTACGTGCTCCATTCCTTCTAATGCCTGAATACTATCTGCTGAATAATTGTTCTTCTTGATTTCTTCGCTCATATAATTTATTCTAAAAAATGTATTTACTGTCTAACACGCAAATATATAAAAACGCAGACTATATACCCATAAAATTCCGACTTAAAGCACTTAAGTTATCAACACAATTGTCTGAAAAACCAAAAAATAATCCTAAAACCGACTTTAAATTCCAATTTTCTTAAATTCTATTTTCCAAAAATGGAAATAACATAAAAAATATCAAATTCCAATTTTTGAAATTCCTAAATTCCAGTATACCTCTGGGCATTAAAAAACCGAAATACATTTTAAAATGCATTTCGGCTTTTATAGTTTTATAATCTCTAATTTCAAATTAGAATTTGGAATTTCTTTTTTGAAATTTTATTTTTTATGGCTGTTTTTTATTAAAATCTCCTGCGTAAACTGAACTCATTTTATCAAGAGAAATGTATTTTTTTAATACGCTGTTTACCTGATCTACTTTTAAAGCTTTTACTTTTGTTTCAAGTTCATCGTAATCTTCAAATGGCACACCGAATTGTAAATAGGTATTTGAAAGCTCCATAAGCGTACCGTCAACCCCTAATCTTGTTTTTCTTTCATTTTGCCAGCTTACCATATTTGATTTTAACTCTTCAGCAGTAAATCCGTCTTTTATAGCTTTTGCAATTTCTTCTTTTGCAGCATTTTCAACAGCACTTTTTTTCGTTGGATTTAAAAAAGCATAATAACTCCACGTCGCCGCATCATTTGTAATTGGAATATCCGTAAAAGAACCCGCACCATAACTTATCCCTTCTTTTTCTCTTAATCTCATAGGAATTCTGGCACTTAAAAAACCACCGCTTCCTAACATTTCATTTGCCATAAGAAACGCTGGATAATCCGGATTTTTTTTATCCATTTTAAAGCTGATTCTTCCTAAAGCAACCGCATTTTCTTTGTCTGGAGTAATAATCTCTTTATCTAATTTCTGCGTTTCAAAATAAGTTGGTAAAGCAAGTTCGTATTTTGATTTCGAATTCCATTTTCCAAATGTATTTTCCAGAATTTCTCCGGTTGTTTTAGCATCTAAATCTCCCACAATACTTCCAACACCATTATTTCCTCCTAAAATATTTTTATAGAAATCTACTATTTCTGATTGCTTAATTTTCTTGAAAGCATCGATTTGCTCCTGAAGTGTTGGTGTATAAAAAATACTTCCTTTAGGATAATTTGTTGTTACTCTTGAAATTTCTGTAAATGCAACAGATTGCGGATCGTTTAAATTTGATTCTAAATAAGTAGTATACTCGCTTACAGTTTTAGCAAGTTCGTTTTTAGGAAAAGTTGAATTAGCCAGTAAATCTCCTAAAATATCCATTACTTCTTTAAAATTTTCTTTATAAGTATTGATACCAACAGATAACGTTTGTTTTGAAAAATTAAAATTAATAGACGATTTTAATAAATCCAATCGATCCTGAATTTGCTCTTTTGTCTGTGTTTTTGTTCCTGTTTTTAATAACTGAGCAAGAAATCCGGCAACATCACTTTTGCCTGTTAAATCTTTTTGGTTACTAACGGGAAATTTAAAACTTCCCTGAACTTTTCCGCCTTTTATTTCTTTTTTAATTAATCCGTATTTCATTCCGTTCGAGAGTTTACCTTCAACAAAATTTTGTTTTAGATTTTTAATAGAAGCTTCAAACGGCGCGGCTTCTTTTTCCAGCGCTTTTCCTTTATAATCTTTAGTAAAAGCTAAAAGCTGTTCATCAGTATATTCATTTGGTTTTACTCTTACTTCATCTTTAGACGGAATAAAAACACCTACTGTTCTGTTATTTGCCTTAAAGTATTTTTCAGCAACTCTTTGAACATCTTCTTTCGTTAGTTTTTCAATAGCGTCTCTGTATAAAAAACCAAGTCTGTAATCTCCGGCTCCAATAATTTCAGTTAAACCTATAGCATACGAAATTGTGTTGTTTTTTACGGCTTCAATTTGTTTGATAATCTTTGCTTTTGCTCTGTTTACATCCTGATCTGTATACTTTATTGAAGCAACTTTATCTAGTTCATTTCGAAAAAGTTCTTTGGTTTCTTTTACATCTTTATCATTTGGCACAGCAGTTCCAAAATAAATAAAACCGGCATCTCTTACAGTTGGCTGCCAAAAATAAACACTGGATACTTTTTGGGTTTCTACTAAAGATTTATACAAATAGCCCGATGGATCTGCTGTTAAGATTTCGCCTAAAGCATCGATTGCTGCATAATCTTTATCGGCATACGATGATGTATGATATAAAGCACCAACATTTTTGCTATCTCCGGCTCTTTTAAGTTCTACATATTTTTCTCCGTCCTGAGCCGGCTCGATGGTATACGTTTTATCTAAAACTCTTTTTGGTTTTGGAATTGCACCAAAATACTGTCCAATATACTGCAGGGCTTTTTTCTCATCAAACTTACCTGCAATTACAACAGTTGCATTGTCAGGCTGATAATATTTTTCATAAAAAACACGAAGCGTATTTGCTTTTACTCTTTCAATATCTTCTTTACTACCTATGGTGCTGTTTCCGTAATTGTGCCATAAATAAGCTGTAGAAAGAATTCTTTCCTGTAAAACGCCGTCAGGATTATTTTCTCCTATTTCAAACTCATTTCTTACTACGGAAAATTCTTTATCAAGATCTGTCTGTAAAATAGTAGAATGAATCATTCTGTCGGCTTCCATCTGAATACTCCATTTTAAGTTTTCATCGCTGGATGGAAAAATTTCATAGTAGTTTGTTCTGTCGAACCAAGTGGTTCCGTTAGCGTGTCCTCCTTTATCTGAAAGCATCTTTTTAATATCGCCTAAATTTTTAGTACTCTTAAAAAGCATATGTTCCAGTAAATGCGCCATTCCTTTTTCGCCATAACCTTCGTTTCTGGAACCTACGTTATACACGATATTTACGACCATATTGCTTTGGGAAGCATCTGGTATTAAAAGAACTTTTAATCCGTTGTTTAAAGAATACTCTTTAACACCTTCAACATTGGTAATGTACTTGGGTACTTCTACTGTTACTGCCTTTTTTTGTGCATGCAAAGGACTTAATGAAACTAATGCACAGCACAAAATGCCACTTAGTAAAGTGTTTTTCATAGATTTTGTTTGATTGGTTATAAATTTGTTAATGATGACCAAATATAGTATTTTTCTTAAAGAGAAAACTTACATTAACTAAGTTTTAGGAATTATAAAAAACTAAAAAAAACAAAACCATAAAAAAAGTCCGAAACAATCGTTGTTTCGGACTTCTAGATTTATAATCCCAATTGAATTTGGAATTTATGATTTACTATTTTAAAAATTTGTGATTAAACTGCTACAGATTTTACACTTTCGAAATTTCCCTGTAAGTGCGCTGCATTAGCTCTTCCACTAGGATCAAGGTTTTCCTGCCATTTTGGAATCCATTTTCGAACGGTTTGCGCTGCACTGACCTGCGGATAGTATTTATGAAAAACTGATCTGTAATAATAGGCTTCTTTTGTTGTTGGCGTATTATACGGAAACTCTGCAGAAGCGCCTGCCAATTGTTCATCTGTAACTTGTGAAGCACAATATTCAATTAATTCATCGACCCAGTTGTATCCTACTCCATCAGAAAATTGTTCTTTTTGTCTCCATAAAACTTCTGCCGGCAGATACGGATCTTCTGTAGTATCAAATGCTTTTCTTAAAATATATTTTTCAACTCCGTCGTAAGTTTTAGGTTGTTTTTCTTCGGTTTTAATTCGAATAGTAACATCTAAAAATTCTTTATCTAAAAACGGAATTCTCGCTTCGATTCCGTTAGCCATTGTGGTTTTATCCGCACGAAGTAAATCTGCGGTAAATAATTTTTGAACTCTTTCAATAGTTTCATCCTGAAATTCTTCGCTTGTTGGTGCATTTCTAAAATACAAATGCCCTCCAAAAATTTCATCGGCTCCTTCTCCTGAAAGGATTACTTTTACGCCGTTTTTATTGATTACTTCAGACAATAAATACATTGGAACTCCGGAACGTACCGAAATAATATCATATGTTTCGATATGCGAAATAACTTTTTCTAAAATAGCAACACCTTCTGCAACTGTAAAATGTACTTCATGGTGATCTGTTCCTAAAAATGCTGCAGCTTTTCTTGCCGCAATATTATCCGGAGAATCTGCCCCTAAACCAATAGAAAATGTTGGAAGTTTTTTTCCGGTGTCTTTTAATAATCTTGATGCAATTGACGCAATCAAAGAAGTATCTAAACCTCCAGACAATACAGCTCCCACAGGAACTTCGCTCATTAAACGTTTACGTGTTGCCTCAATAAGACTTTCGCGGATTAAAGCCAAATCAAGTGATTGGTTTGCATTTTTATGATCTTCGTATTCCGGGTGGTAATATTTTACAAATCCGCTTTTGGCCGTATAATAATGTCCGGGAGGGAAAGTTGAAAACGATTTACATTGATCTGCAATTGATTTCATTTCAGAAGAAAAATAAATTCTTCCTCTCTCGTCTAATCCATAATAAAGAGGTTTTACCCCAATTGGGTCTCTTCCTGCAATGTATTTATCTCCATCGATGATTACAAAAGCAAAATCACCGTCTAGTTTATTGCAAAAATCATATCCAAATTCTTCATACAAATGCACGATAACTTCTGAATCTGAATTGGTTCTAAAAGTATGATCTTTTAAAACTGTATTTTTTAATTCCTGATAGTTATAGATTTCACCATCATGAACCATCCATGCTTTGTTTGTTCCCTGAATAGGCTGTTTTCCCGACTGCAAATCGATAATAGATAAACTTTCATGACAAAGCACACTTCCATTTTCCATAATATGCAAATCACTTTCGTCAGGGCCGCGGTGCGACATTCTCTTTGAAAGTTCTTTTACAAGCTGCGGGTCTTTTCCTTTACCAATAACGGCTAATAATCCAGACATACTATTCTATTTTTATTTTATTCTTCTGTACGGCTCAAAATAAGCTCAACATTAAAAAATCATTAAAATTTTCCATTAAAGGCAAATCTAAATATTATTTTTCTGATTCCTGCTTTAAAATACTAAAATCAAAGCGATTTAACTTTATTCCTACGAATGCCAAATATAAAAAAAGTAAGTTAATTATTTCACAATTCCATTTTATAAAGTACTGAAAATACAGAATTTAACAATCTAAGACAAGAAAAACGTCCTCATTAGAGAACGTTTTTCGGCAATATAATATATACTAATTCTAATAATTAACTTATTTATGCTTTTACGTAAGCATCGTCGTGAACACTTGCAACTGCTCTTCCAGAAGGATCGTTCATGTTTTTGAATGCTTCATCCCATTCTAATGCGATTTTTGTACTGCACGCAACACTTGCTTCCTGAGGCACACATAACGCTGCTGCATCACTTGGGAAATGTTCTGTAAAGATAGAACGATAGTAATATTCTTCTTTTGAAGTTGGCGTTTGCAATGGGAATTTGAATCTTGCATTTGCTAACTGCTCATCAGAAACTTCTCTTGCCACTACTTCTTTCAAAGTATCAATCCAGCTGTATCCTACACCATCAGAGAATTGCTCTTTTTGTCTCCATGCTACACTTTCCGGAAGCATATCTTCAAAAGCTTTACGAACAACCCATTTTTCCATTGGATGTTCTTTGTTGATCATTTTATCCTGTGGGTTAATGCGCATGGCAACATCCATAAATTCTTTATCTAAGAACGGTACACGACCTTCGATTCCCCAAGCCGCTAAACTTTTGTTAGCACGTAAACAGTCGTACATATGTAATTTTCTTAATTTACGAACGTTTTCTTCGTGAAATTCTCTAGCGTTTGGCGCTTTGTGGAAGTATAAATATCCTCCAAAAAGCTCATCTGCACCTTCTCCAGAAAGTACCATTTTTATTCCCATAGATTTAATAACTCTTGCCATTAACCACATTGGAGTTGAAGCTCTTACCGTAGTTACATCATAAGTTTCTAAGTTGTAAATTACATCACGAACTGCATCTAAACCTTCCTGGATTGTAAATTTAATTTCGTGGTGAATCGTTCCAATATGATCTGCTACTTTTCTAGCTGCAGCTAAATCTGGTGAACCTTCTAGACCTACAGAGAAAGAGTGTAATTGAGGATACCAAGCATCTGTAGTATCATCTGACTCAATACGTTTTTGCGCAAATTTTTTGGCTACAGCCGAAGTAATAGACGAATCTAAACCTCCAGAAAGTAAAACTCCGTAAGGAACGTCACTCATTAATTGTCTGTGAACTGCGGCTTCAAGTGCTTTTCTGATTTCAGGAATACTTGTTTCGTTGTCTTTAACTGCATCATATTCAGTCCAGTCTCTTTTGTACCATTGTACAAATTCTCCGTCTTTGCTTGATAAATAATGTCCCGGAGGGAATAATTCGATTTTTGTACAATAGCCTTCAAGAGCTTTTAACTCAGAAGCTACATAGAAAGTTCCGTGCTGATCCCAACCAATATACAATGGAATAATACCCATATGGTCACGAGCCACAAAATATTCATCTTTATCTACATCATAAATTGCAAAACCGAAGATTCCGTTTAATTCGTCAACAAAACTTACTCCTTTTTCTCTGTATAAAGCTAAAATAACTTCACAGTCACTTTCTGTCTGAAAGTTATATTTTCCTTCAAATTGTTTGCGCAGCTCTCTGTGGTTGTAAATCTCACCATTTGCAGCCAAAACCAGTTTTTTATCTTCTGTAAATAAAGGTTGTTTTCCTGAAGCTGGATCAACAATAGCCAAACGCTCATGAGAAAGAATTGCTTTATCATTGCTGTAAATTCCGCTCCAGTCTGGTCCACGGTGACGAATGATTTTTGACATTTCTAATACTTGAGGTCTTAACGCTTCGGCTTTTTGCTTAAGATCAAAGGCACATACAATTCCGCACATAATTTTATATTTTTATTTGTAAATTTTAATTTGATAAGGCAAAGATGCGGTATTGGTTTCAATCACAAAACATAAATTATAATTTAAGTTTTAATTTAAAACCAAAAAACCTTATTTACATACAAAATGTAAAATTTAAGCATTAAAAAAAGGCGTAAACTTGAAAATTTTAATTTTGAACAGAAAACTGGTTTAAAATTGAAAGTTTACAGCAAATATTTAAATAAAATTTTGAGTTATTTCAGTATTAATGAAAGATTCGTAAAGACGCGAAGGAAAATTGTTTTGGAATTGTATTGTATCTCATCTATAGATCTGCTTTTAAAATAAAATTGATATAATATTCATTAAGCACTTAATTTTTCTCTCGTAAAAAAAATAGTACAAAAAAATTTTAAAATAATAAGTACACTTATTATATTTGCACTTATTAAAAAGACGTAGATTATGTGGAAAAGATCGTACTCTGTAACTACTACAGAAATTACTAAAGAACAAATTTGGAAACTCGTAACAGATATTAATAATTGGAAAAATTGGAATGATTCTGTAGAGTATTCTAAACTTTTAGGCGAATTTAAAATTGGAAATTATTTTATTCTAAAACCAAAAGGAGGCCCAAAAGTTAAAATAAAGTTGGTAGAAATTATCAAAAACAAAAAATTTACCGACTTAACAACGTTCCCTTTTGCCAAAATGTATGGAGAACATACTTATGAAGAGACTCAAGACGGACTTAAAATTTGTGTTACTATGACTGTAAAAGGAATTTTATCTTTTTTATGGATAAAATTAGTTGCTAAAGAAATTGTTGATGATTTACCATCAAGTATTGCAAATCAAATTGAAACCGCGAAAAAAATCAGCAATGAGTAAATATTGGATAGCTGTTGTTTCTAAAGAACATGCGCAACTGGCAATTAATAGTAATTTTATTCAGGTCCGTCACGGAAAAGAAGCACCTTTAAAAAGAATGTACAAAGATGATTATGTAATACTATATTCTTCTAAAATAAAAATGGCAGAAAATGAAAAATGCCAAATGTTTACAGGTTTAGGAAAAGTAATTGATGACAACGTATATTCATTTCAAATGACAGAACAATTCAAACCTTTCAGAAGAAATATTGAATTCCTGAAATGTAAAGAAGTTTCTATACTTTCAATGATTGAAAATCTTGATTTTATTACAGATAAAAAACATTGGGGTTATCCATTTCGATATGGTTTCTTTGAAATCAATGAAAATGATTTTAAATTTATAACCTCAAAAATGATTTGTAAAGAATTATGATTTACAAATTCAAAAGTAAAAAAACTCAAAATGACTAAATCAACAGATAACATTTTTAGTGTAGAAAAACCAGAAGAAAGTTCTGGTTTTTTGTTATGGCAGGTAACCAATCTTTGGCAGCGCGAAATTAAAAAAGCTTTAGAACAATATAATATTACACATTCTCAATTTGTACTTATGGCAAGTATACATTGGCACACTATTCACAAACAAGAGGTAACACAAATTGTATTATCATCTCATACTAAGATAGACCCAATGACAACTTCTACGGTACTGAGAACTTTACAACAAAAAAATTTTATTAAACGACAAGAACACGCTAAAGATACCAGAGCGAAAATTGTTGTACTTACAGATTTAGGAAAAGATATTGCAAAAAAAGCAATTGTCACTGTAGAAGATTTTGATAAAAAATTCTTTTCAGTTTTAGGTTCAGAAACTACAATTTTAAATCAAAACCTTAGAACATTATTAAAACAGCAGTAAAATAAAAACTATAAATTCACTTTTAAATCAGTAACACATTTTCGCTGCTACTCTACACTTTCAATCGTATAATGCGTTTTATTAATCTCAAACTGAAACCGCGTTTTATTCCCCATTAAATGCGCTCCAAGCGGAGACTGAGGCGAAAGCGCAATAACATTAATTCCTTCAATGGCAATTTTGGGAAGCGCCACACTTACATACAAATAGATTCCATTTGCTTTAACGAGGCTTCCTAAAACTATATTTTCTGTTGTTTTAAGCGGATCAATTTTATCTAAAATACTTTTTTGTTCTATCGCTTCTTTGAGTTTGTTGGTGAGCTTTTCCTGCTCGATATGCATCATCGATAAAGCGGTTTCGTGTTTGTCGCCGGCAGAACCTTTTGCATCATTTTTAGAATCTTCTGTCAGGTTCGAAATCATGTCTCTAAAAACATCAATTCTGTCCTGAACCATTTGTGTATAGTGGGAATATATTTTTTCTTTAAAAGTCATTTTTTAAGGTACAGAGGTGCTAAGATACAAAGATGCTACGGTTTTTTGTTTATTTAAAGATTAATCCAAAAAACATCCGGATAAACTACGTTGCCATTTACTCTTTTTAATCCGTCTTTTACCAGCGGAATGACCATACAGTTTTCCGGCGGAACATCAAACGGCATTTTAATGTTATACTTGTCGCAGCGTTCGTAGCCAAATTTTGGATAATAATCTTCATGTCCCAATAAAACAACAGATTCATAACCAAATTTCTCTGCTATTTCATGACCGTATCGAATAAGCTTGGAGCCGATTCCTTTTCCCTGAAACTCCGGCAGAACAGAAACGGGAGCTAATGCCAGAGATTCAAAAACCTCAAGTTCGTTTACAATCTGTAATTTTGTAAATAGAATATGTCCTACAATTTTACCTTCAACTTCGGCAACGATGGACAACTGTGGAATAAAAGCATCTGATTTTCGTAAGCGTTCGACTAAAAATTGTTCTTTGTGATCGCTGTATTCAAGATTTTCAAAAGCTTTTTCTATTAGCTGAAAAATACTTTCATAATCTTCTTTATTTTCTTGTCTGAGTATGATATTCATTGGATAAATTTAAAAAAAAGCAGCCACAAATTCACGAATCTACTCCAAAAAATTCATGAACTCGTGGCTAAGACACGTTTAGCTTTAAACCTCGTGCCTGTTATCTTAAAGGTTTTAGACCTTAAAAATCAAATTTGTAGTTTCCTCCCACTAAAACCTGGAATCCTTGTACAGGATAATTCAGCCATTTTTGGTAAGCCTGATTTCCAATATTGTTTAGTTTTAAGAAAAAAGTAAGACGCTCATTGTATTTGTATCCTAAATGTGCATTGGCATCAAAGTAGCTTTTTAAAGTAGTTACAACCGGATCTGTAGTTAAATTTAAATTAGTCTGCATATCTTTTCTTTCACCTACATAAAACACATTTAATCCTGCATACCATTGTTTAGTGATATTAACGTCAAGAGTAGAACTTAATTTCATTGAAGGCAAATTCCATGCTTCGACTACATTATCGGTATTGTAGCTGTTAAAAGTACCGTTGATTCCAAAACTAACATTTTGAGAAAAATCAGCTTTTAATTCTCCGTAGAAACGGAAAGTTCTAATGTCTTCATAAACCACTCCAAATGAGTTTCCAAAACCATAATTTTGGTTTGAAAAATCTTCTGTATAATCATTGCTTTTAAACAACGCTTTGTTTTTTTCGTTTAAGTAAGAACCTGTCAAATTATAACTTACATTGTTTGCCAGTTTTCCTTTTAAACCTGCAAAAACATTGTACTGTGTACTGCTTGGCCTCATGGCTAGAGTTGGAGACAAAAATGGGTTTTCGGCTACAAAATCAGCATACGAGTTTTGATTTAAACCTCCGTTTACTCCTGTGTAGAAAATCATTAAATCGCCTACTAATTTATACGATGCATTTACTTTTGGATAGATGTAAAATTTGTTTCCGCTGTTTTCAGAATCTAAAGCATAGTATAATCCCGCGCCCAGTTCTAAAGTCCAGTCGTTTTCATTAACCACAAAACTTGGCTCAATTCCAAAATTAGTGAGGCTGTATTTTAAAGGTTCTGTGTTATCCCATGCATAATTATGCTCAAAAGAACCGCTTACGTGATCTACAATAATATTGGTATTAATTGCCTGATCCATAATATCAACTTTGAAAGTCGGTTTTAGGTAAAAACGATTTTCTGAAGAAGAAAAACTATCTGAAAAATGCGTAAATCTGGTTGAAATTTTATTAAAAATTCCATCCGTAAATTCAGCATTTCCGCCTACAGAAATTGTATTATATGAATGATTTGGATTAATTCCTCTAATTAAATCTTCCTGCGTTCCCGGAGGCAGTGTCATTCCAAAATCAGCCGGCAGACCGTACCAGTTATAAACCTGATTTTGATATCCTAGGTCAACGCCCCAAGACACATCGCGATTATTAACTCCGTAACCAATATTTAAACCTGTATCGTAAAATTCATCATTAAGGTTTACATCTTTAATACCGCCCTGCGAAGAATGGTGACGGAGCATTCCTGCCAAATAATCGTTGTTTCCTAAATCCTGAGTTACGAATAATTCTGCATTTAAGGTTCCGTAATTTCCAACTCCTAAAGTGGCGTAATTATTAAACAATCTTTCTCTTTTTGATTTGTCTACTGCTTGTGCATTTCCTTTTGACGGCGTAAACGTAGAAGCTACAGGAACAGATAAAATACTGTATTTAATGGTTTCTTTTGGCTGATTTCCTGCATCGTCAAGAGAAGGTGTTTCTTTTACTTTAGAAGCATCTGATATAGTTGGCGAATAAGGTTTTACCACGTTTACCGTTTCTGTTCCAATGTTTTCATTTTTCTTTTGGGCAAACGAAAGCTGAACAACAAATAACACTAGTAAAATGATGATTTTATTTCGGCTGTTTAATTTCATATTTCTTTTATTTTAGAGTATAGAGAAAAGATTAAAGAATATAGACATGGGCTATATTTTCATCTTCTTACTCAAACTCTTTGTTCTATTCTCTATATTCTATTTTCTTTTTATTAAATCTAAAATCTGAATTCTAAAGTCTAAAATTCTAAGCTTCCCATTCGCCTTTTGCTACAAACTGGGCTTTTCCTCCAATATTAATATCAAACAAATCTCCGTTTAGTTTTCCTTTGAAATATATTTCAGACGGACGGCTAATGTAATCTCCCTGATGATTAGTTAATTCAATTTCTGATTTATGATATTTTAAAAGATAGGCCTGCAGACATGTACTGGCGCTGCCGGTTGCTGCATCTTCAACTAATTGGTTATTTTCTACACAAAGCATTCTGCTTGCCAGTTTTGAGTCTTCAAAACTGTAAAAATATAAGCCTCTGTGATCTGTTTTGCAATGGTTTTTCAGCCATTTATCAGTTTTATCTTTATCTAAAACTAAATTTTCTAAGGCTCTTTTACTGTTTAAAGGAACAATTACAAAAGCGCTTCCGGTGGTAACTTCCTGAATTAAATATTGATTATCAAAATCATCAATTGTCAGGTTACTGAAAGATGGAAAATCTTCTTTTGCAAAAACATCCCAAAATTTTGGCTGCGCCGCTTTTAACCAAATCAAATCGTCTGTTTTTTGAATTTGAATTGGACCAATAGGAACTTCTAATGTTATTTTTTCAGGAGCATTTTTGAATATTTTATTCATCAAAACCCATGAGGTTCCAATTATTGGGTGACCTGCAAACTGCATTTCGTGAGCCGGAGTAAAAATTCGTATCTCGGCTTTATTGTTTTCTTCGTCAAGTTTTGTAATAAATGTGCTTTCTGCAAAATTAATTTCGCGTGCAATTTGCTGCATTTCTGCCGAACTCAAATTTCCGGCATCCTCAAAAACTGCCAGCTGATTTCCGGCATATTTTTTATCGGCAAAAACATCAACTATATAAAAAGGTAAACTCATTGTTTTTCTTGTAAAATGTGATTTGTGAAATGTGAGATGTTTTTTATTTACTTCACATCTCACTTTTAACTTCTAACTATCTGTTAATTGACGAATTTGTTTTTGATTCTTCTAACTTAATAGCGCTTAACTCTTTTTTAGCTTCTTCAACTACATCCGGATAATCTGTAAAGTTGTTGATTACGTTGTCTAGAATATAGGTTGCCTGATAGCTGTCTTTTAATCCGTAGAAGTTTTTCGCCATTAAAACCAAACCTTTTGCTCCGTAATATTTGTAAGCAGAATAGCTTTTTGCCAGTTTTTGAACGGCTGTGTTTGAAGCTTCAAATTTTCCTTCTTTTGTTTTAAAGTAAGCATCATAATACAATGCTTCTGCTGCTAACTCGCCTTTTGAAGTTGTCGACAATTTTGCATAAGCTGCTTTTGCTTTATCTTCATTTCCGGTTTGTATAGCGGCGCGTGCTACTATAATCTGCGCATCGGCTTTTACTCCTGAATCTGATTTTGGATTTTCTAAAACTTTCTCTGCTGCAGTAACAGATTTGTCATAATCTTTTTTGTCATAATAACATTTCATCAAATTAGCTTGAGCAAAACTCTTATTTTGAGGAGAATCTGCTTCGTTTTCTAATCTTGCTAAAACCGGAATTGCTTTATCGCAGTCTTTTGCTTTTAAGTAAATCTGTGCTAATTTGCTTAACGATTGTTCTGTAAACTCATTTCTTGGCTGTTCGATTACGTATTGATAATTCGAAGTTGATTTTGTTTCAGATCCTTCTGCATAATACAATTGTCCTAAATAATAGTTAGCTTCTAAAGCATGCAGTCCCGAAGGGAATTTGCTTATATAACCTGCAAATCCGGTAATTGCCGCTTTACTGTTATTTTGGCTGTATTGTTTAAAAGCCGCATCGTAAGTATCATTATCCAGTTCAGCATCTGTAACCGAAACGAAATCCAGAGTTTTAACCCATGATGCATATTCGTCTACTCTTCCTGAATCAACATAAATTAATCTGGCTGTAGAAACCGCTTCGAGAGCTTCCGGCGTTTTTGGAAACTCGGCAGCAACTTTTTTGAATTTACCCAAAGCCTGATCGTCACGATCTGAATTGTAATAAATCAAACCTTGTTTTAAGATTGATTTTGATGTAAATGAACCGTTTTTGTATTCAGAAATTAACTGATCGTAGGTTTTAATTGCCAAATCGTTCTTTTTATCAGCAACATAGGTATTTCCTAATTCGTATAAAACATCATCGCGATATTCTGATTTTTTATACATTTTTAAGAAATTGTTCAGCTCGCTTATTTTTTGGTCATTTTTTGACATGAATCCGTAAGACAATGCTTTTTGGAATTGTGCATAATCTGCATCGACACTTTTGCCGTCCATTGCTTTTCCGTATGCCTCCATTGCCTGAGAATATTTAGAATTCACAAAACGTGAATCACCTAAACGCAGGTATGAATCGTTTAAACGTACTTTATCTTCTTTATTGCTGTCGATTTGTGCCTGAAACGAATTTGCTGCCTGATCGTATTCTTTTAATTTAAAATACGTGTAACCAATATTATAATTGATGTTTTTATATTCATCTGTCGATTTTGCTGCCGAAAGTCCAGCAAACTGCTTGTATGTCAGCAAAGCATTCTGAAAATCATCGGTAACATATTCTGTTTCCGCTTTCCAGAAAGTAGCACGTGCTGTAAACTCAGGCGTTTTTTGTTCGCTCGCTGCACTTTTAAACATTTTTGCTGCTTCAGAATAATTCGATTCGTTAAATAATTCTACACCTCTGTAAAAAAGTACTTTTTGATACGCCGCTTTATTTTCGGCTGTTCTGTTTTTTTCTAATAAAACCAAAGCTTCTTTGTAGTTTTTTGTAGAAATATAAGAGTCAACTAATAGTTTTTCTACTTCTGCCCTGTTTGAATTGTTTGGATATTTTTTTAAGAAATCAAGCAAAATTCCAGGAACCGTTTGGTAAGCATTTCCAATATCGTAACTTACTTTGGCATAATTTAAAGCTGCATCTTCCTGAATCTGAGCGTTAAAATCCATTTCTGAAGCATTTTTAAAAGCGTTTAATGCTTCCTGTTTTTTACCTGTATTTAAGTAGCTTAAACCTAAATGATAATAAGCATTTTGTGCTACGAAATCTTTTCCTTCAATAATTTTATTGAACTGAGAAATGGCTTTTTCGTAGTTTTTTTGCTCATAATATGCATATCCTAACTGGTAAAAATCGGTATTATTCCATTTTCCTTTTTTTCCTGCGTACTGCTCTAAATACGGAATGGCTTTATCGTATTGTTTTAAGTTAAAGTAGCTTTCTCCAATAATTTTATTCAACTCCGATTTTTCCATTTCATTTGATTTTGCCATTGCTTTTTGGCCTAAATCAATTGCTTTTTGGAAATTACCAAGTTTAAAATTCATATCTGCCTGATAATAGGAAAGCTTTTCTTTGTACTTTTCTTCGCCTGAAACCTCATCAAAATATTTTGTTGCTTCTTTGTAATCATCACCTTCATAAGCCATAAAACCTAAGTAATATTTGGCTTGCGAACCGTATTCAGGAGAGTTTACCACTTTGTTGAAATATGTTGTGGCTTCTTTTTTCTTTTTTGCATTAAAATAGCTGTATCCTTTTTGAAAATTGAATTTATCAGAATCTGATTTGCTCATGTAACTTTCGTCGACTTTGTCAAACCATTGTAAAGCTTTTGGATAATTTCCCTGTTCAAAGAAATACTGCGCTACTTCAATATAAGCCTGATTTTGTTTGGTGCTTGTTGGATAATCTTCAACAAATTTTTCCATCAAAGCATCGGCATTTGGTTTATTGGTTCTAATTGCACAGTTGGCAATATAGTAAGCACAATCTGACTTAACCTCATCAGTCAGAGCCGTATTGTTTTTTATGTACTCAAAAATATGTTGTGCCGAAGCGTATTGTTTGTCGTTGTATAAAGCCAGTGCTTTGTCAAAATCCTTTAATTCGTATGTATAAATAGCTGATTTTTGTGCTGAAATCGTAGTCGAAACAAGGATAATTTGGAATAAAAAGAACCAGGAAAGTTTACGCATTTTAGTTATATTTAGTATTCAAATTTATCATTTTATACCGTTTATAACGAAACGTTTCCTAACTTTATTATGAACAAATGTTTTAATCATTGTTATAAAACAGGATATGAAACGTCAAAAGATTGGTTCTCAAAGTTTCAAAAACCATTATTCATTTGCCTATTTTATTCAGAAATGATTGAAATTTATTTTGAATCCAATCGCTAACTTATTACTTTTACCATTCAAATCAATTTATTATGTCACAAACCGTACTATCTCTTAAAGATGTCACTATATATCAGGAAGGAAGAAAAATTATATCACAAATTAATTTAGATGTTCAGCATGGTGAATTTATCTATATTATTGGAAAAACGGGTTCTGGTAAAAGTACCTTTTTAAAAACTTTGTACGCAGATTTACCTCTAACTGAGGGTGAAGCTCATATTGTTGATTTTGATTTGGCAACCTTAAAAGAGAAAGATATTCCGTATTTAAGACGTAAAATTGGAATTGTATTTCAGGATTTTAAACTTCTTCCGGATCGTTCTATTAAAGACAATATGCTTTTTGTTCTTAAAGCAACCGGATGGGTTGAAAAAGAAGCAATGGAATACAAAATCGACGAGGTTTTAGATAAAGTAGGCATGAAAGATTTCTTAAACAAAATGCCTCACCAGCTTTCTGGAGGAGAACAGCAGCGTGTTGCTATTGCAAGAGCTCTGCTTAACGATCCTGAATTTATTCTTGCTGATGAACCTACAGGAAACCTTGATCCGCAGACAAGCTCTGAGGTTTTAGAGGTTTTAAAAAGCATTAACGCCAATGGTAAAACTGTTATTATGGCGACTCACGATTATGCTTTGTTAATGAAATTCCCATCTAAAACTTTAAAATGTGAAGATGAGAGGATTTTTGAAGTTGTGCAAAGAAGCGTGTAATGCTTTCTATTTTAATTCCGGTTTATAATTATGATGTTTTAAAACTTGTTTTAGAGCTTAAACGTCAGGCAGATAACTTAGGAATTATATATGAAATCTTAGCGCAGGATGATGCCGGCAAAAATTGTATTGAAGAAAACAGCCAGATTAATCTTTTAGAAAACTGTAGTTTTTTTATCAATAACGAAAATCTGGGAAGAGGCAAAAACATTAATTCTTTATGTCTAAAATCAAAATATGAATATGTTTTGATTATGGAAGCCGATGCTTTTCCGGAAAATGAATTTTATCTTAAAAACTATATAGATTTAATACCGCAGACACCAAGTGTTGTTTTTGGAGGTGTTACATATCCAGATATTATTCCTGCTAAAGAAAAAATGCTGCGATGGAAATATGGTATAAAAAGAGAAACAAAACCCTTAAATTATAGACTTGAAAACAATTATGATTTTGTTTTTACATGGAATTCACTTTTAAAAAAAGAAATTCTTTTACAGTTTCCTTTTCCTGAATTTATGCTTGAATATGGTTATGAAGATTTGATTTTTATAGAAAATCTGCATTCAAACTCAATTCCGGTTATGCATATTGAAAATCTTTTAGTGCATTATAATGATGAAAATAGTTTCGAATTTATTGAAAAAACGAAAAGAGCCGTTAAAAACTTACACCGATTAACTCAATTTCATAAAATTGATCCAAAAAAAATTCGGTTAACTAAAACTTACGAACATCTAAAAAAACTGCATTTAACCGGCATTACAAGAGTTTTCTTTAAAAGCACAAAAAATCTGATTATCAAAAATTTGACTTCAAAAAATCCGAATCTATATTTATTAGATTTTTATAAATTAGGCTATTATTGCGATTTAAAAAAATAATCAGTTATGGCATTTTTCTCTGTTATTATTCCGTTATACAACAAAGCTGATTATATTAAAAACACAATAGAAAGTGTTCTAAATCAAACTTTTACTGATTATGAAATTATTATAATCAATGATGGCTCTACTGATAAGAGTAAAGATATTATATTAGAATATAATGACGAAAGAATCCTGTTTTACGATCAGGAAAATCAAGGAGCTTCTGCAGCAAGAAATTTGGGTATTGAGAAATCAAAATCGAATTACATTGCATTTTTAGATGCAGATGACTTATGGATGCCGAATCATTTAGAAACTTTAAAATGTTTAATTCAAAATTATCCAAATGCTGGTATTTTTGCTTCGCGCTATCAATTAATATTTAAAAACGGGACAAAATATATTCCTAAATATAACGGCATTTCGGGAGATTTTGAGGGTGTTATTCCTGATTTTTTTGAAAAAAGCCTGCCTTATCCTATTGCTACATCATCATCAATTGCAATTCCAAAATTTGTATTTGAAACAATAGGTAATTTTAAAACCAGTATATCAAGCGGACAGGATGTTGATATGTGGATAAGAATTGCATTAAACTATCCTGTTGTATTTAGCAATAAAATTACAGCATCTTATTTGCATTATATAGAAAATAGTCTTTCAAAAACACCAATACGAGACAAAAAATTAAAAGATTTTAATGATTACAAATTACAGGAAGAAAGTAATCCAAGCTTAAAAAAATATCTTGATGTTTACAGAATAGAATATGCTTTAAAATACAAAATTGCCGGGGATAGTAAAAAAGCAAAAAAATTGCTGCAGAATATTTTAAAAGAGAATATTTCTTTTAAAACAAAGGTTATATATTTTTTACCCCGATATGTTTTAATCTTTTTATTAAAATTAAAAAAACTGTTACGAAAAAATGGTTTCAATTTCTCTATTTATCAATAATGTTTTTGAAATGCATAAATTCATCAAAATCCCTAATGTAATCTTCCTCAATAAAAACTTCTGAAGCAACAACTAAACAAACAGAACCCGAAGAAAAATTTTGAAGTTCCCTCCAAATTCCCGGATTAATCAGTAAGCCTTCATAAGGTTTGTTTAAGGTAACTATTTCTTCTTTTTCACCATCTTTTAGAACTACATCAAAACTACCGCTTAAGGCAACCAAAAATTGTTTTAGATTTTTATGCGCATGGCCTCCTCGTTCTGCTCCGCTTGGCACATCATAGAGATAATAAACCCTTTTAATCTCAAAAGGAACTATATCATTTTCTATTACGGATAGATTTCCACGTCTGTCTTCAATTTTAGGCAGTGAGATAATTTTAGTTCCGTTAATTCTTGATTCCATTACTATGTTTTTCTAAATTTATGATGTCCACTTATTGCACTTTTAAAAACTGCACTAATATTACTCAATTTTATTTTTTTCTGTTTTAAATCAAAAACTATTTTTATAAGTAACCAAAACCAATATTTATTTTTAAAAATTCTTGTAAATAAGGCTCCCTGATTGTAATATTTTTCAATAAAATCTTTTTTATCAGAAGATGTTAATTCATTATGCTTTACAATTATTTCAGGTATAAAGACAATTTGTTGATTTTTCTTTTTCAGATCAGATAAAAAAACAGCTTCTTCCCCTATTTCAAAACCCGATCCTAAGCCAAAATTTTCATCAAATTGAATATTCATTTCATCAATAATTCTTTTGTTTAGAGTCATTTCTATTGAACTTGTCTGCAGAATATCAAACATACCTAAATTCTTTTTAAGAATCGATGGGTATTCTTTCATTGAATTTCTTTTTGATTTTTCGATACAAAATTTTATTGCAGCTGCATTTTGAAATTTGCTATATGCATTTACAATTTTAGCAGTAAAATTTTCCTCATAAATAATATCATCGTCTGCAATGACAAGAATTTTTCCAACTGCATTTTTTAAAGCCAGATTTCTGCTTTTTGACAAGCCTTTTTCCAATGAATTAATTACTCTTACATTTGGATAATCTGAGTTTAAAATTTTCTCGTTCTGGGTTTGGTTTACAATTAAAATTTGAAAATTTGAAAAGTGAGCAAAAGGAAACATTGGAACCAAAAAATCCAGTGAACTCCTGTTTATTGTAGAAATTAGAATTTCGATGTCTGTTTTCAAAATGTCTTTACCATTTTTAATTATACACTTACAAATGTAGGTGTTATTTTAAATATAAAAATGAACAGAAATACGGAGACAAAACCAAATTTGATTATATTTTTTTTGAAAAAAAATTACTATTTACTATTCCAAAAGTCAACATATTTTTGAGCCACTTCTACAAAATTATGATGCTGTTCTACAAATCTTCTGCTGTTAATTGAAATTTCAGGAATATTCTTTTTATTTTCTATAATCATTTCTAATTTATTAAAAATATCTTCTTTCGAAGGAAATACATTAATAATAGGATGATTATTATTCTCCTGTAGTAGTTCATACATTTCTGGTTCTCCGCCGCCTACCAGAACCAATCCATTTGCCATTCCCAGCAAACCGTTCATTCCTGGCGTGTAAGAATAAAGCTGATCTAAAAGTACATCTGATTCTGACATTACTTTTATATAGTCTTTCCATGGCAGAGAAGTAACTTTATTTACTACAACCTCTGTGGGATAAGCTTTTTTAATTTTCATCATTTCTTCTAGAAATAAATCAGTTCCTTTTAATTTAGATTTGAGTTTTTGAATTCCAATAAAAAAATTGATTTTATCCTTTTCTACGCTTTTTTGTTTGAATGAAATCAAATCAGTATTGATAGGCAAAGGTATATATGCTAATTTATCTTTGTAATAGGGTTCGTAAGCTTTGTAATATTCATATAAGCAAGAAATAATACCATTACAAGTTTCTGCAATTTCAATATTTGCATCCTGAAATTTATTGCCTGTCCATTCGCAATTATAAATATCCAGAGGCTTTTCTCCAACAAATAAATCAGAATATCTAAGCGTTTTATTTTCTATACACAGCTTCTCCCAAAAATAATCGCTCCCAAATGCGCCTAAAAAAACTTTTGCATTATTTTTTAATAAAAATCTATATAGGTTAAGATTTCTTTTAATTTTTAAATCTAAAAATGAAGGGCTGTTAATTTGTACTATATCATACCCCGTAAATTTTCTAAAAATATTATGTACTCTTGCCAGATACTTAATTGAATTAAAAAAATCATATCCGGTGCGAGACAAATTAATGTCTCTATCATTTTCCATCCACTTGCATCCATCAGAAGCTACAGTAACATCATGTCCTAATAACCTTAGTCCTTCTGCTAATGTAGAATGAAGAGCACTATATTCACCTAATAAAAGAATTTTCATTTTATTATTAAAAAAATTAAAACAAACTTTTCCTAAAATAAGCACACAAAACAAGCAAATAAATAAAATTATCGAATGTTTGCGCCATAACTATTCCCTCAATTCCAAACAATGAAACTAAATAACGACTAAAAAAATACAAAACAATAAGTGATAAAATTTCAAATACTATAAATGCCTTAGTCATTCTTTTTGCAAAAAACTGAAATCCTAAAATCCATGAAGCTGCTTTAAAAACATCTCCTGTCAACTGCCATGAAAACAAGGAAGTAACTGGTAGAAATTCATCTGTAAAAAGTGTTTCAATAATAAAAAATCGACTAAAGTAAATTATAATTAACGCAATTATAAAAATTGGTAAAATATTTTTATAAAAACTCCAAAAGATCTTTTTTGTTTCTTTATTATTTTGAGCAGATGCTAATTTTGGTAAAAAATAAACAGATAATATTGTTGTTATAAACATCATGTAATAAGTTGAAATTCTGGTTATTGTTTCCCAAAAACCAGCTTGTTCTAATCCAACTGTTTTAATCACATCTTTTCTAATAATTAAATAAATCAATGGCCCCAAAACTGAAGAAATTAAAGCCATGAGTGAGTACGAAGACAAGTTTTTTATAACATTCAAATCTAAATAACGAAACTTAACTGCTTTTAAAAAATTAAATTCTTTATTAATAAAATAAAAGGTTACAAAAAACAACAAAGCTGGTGAAATAACTATCGAAAATAAAGCTCCTAATATTTTTAAATGGAAAACCATATAAATAGAAACTAATAAACTAATTATATTTCCTAAAATATTTATATAGATTACCTCTTTAAACTTTCCTAACCCATTAATTAAAGAAAGTAAAAAAATAGAGATGACATAAAATGGCAAAACCAATGCCGTTACTTTGAAAACTATAGAATAGTTAAAATTATTCCCGAAAATTTGTTCATTCCAAAATGAGGCAAAAAAAAATAAAATGAAGCTTAAAATAAGGGTAATAACAAACAAAAATATAAATGCCGTTGAAATTAGTTTTTTCAATTCATTAGTATCCTCTTTTTTTTCTGCAGTATATTTTACAATTCCATTTGAAAATCCTAAAGTAGAAATGTTTTCTAACGATGATGAAAAATTTCTTAGATTACCAGTCAATGCCATTCCAGCTGGTCCAATTAAAACAGCTAGTAATTTTGATGTAATAAATCCTATTCCTATTTTCAATACTATACTCAAACTGTTTAAAGAAGTAATTTTAAACAAAGAAGATCCGATTATTTTTTTTATAAAATCCAATTTAATATCTGTTTAAAACCTCAACTATAAAACTAACTTCTTCATCAGTCAAAACCGGACTCATAGGCAGACTTAAAACTTCATTATGAATTTTCTCAGTTATAGGAAAAGATAAATTATTCCATTCTGGAAATGCTTTTTGTTTGTGCGACGGAACCGGATAATGAATAACGGTCTGAATATTATTCTGGTTTAAATATTCCTGTAATTGATTTCTGTTTTCTGTCCTGATAACAAATAAGTGAAATACATGATTATTAGAAAAATCCCAAAATGGCAGTATTATTTTGTCATTTTTAATTTCAGCTAAATATCGCTTGGCAACTACTCTGCGCTTATCATTATCAGCATTTAAATTAGGCAGTTTTAAGTTTAAAAATCCTGCCTGTAATTCATCTAATCTTGAATTTATCCCAGCAAATTCATTATAATATTTTTGCTCAGATCCGTAATTACGAAGCGAAAAAAGCACGTTTGCCAGTTCAGTATCGTTTGTTGTAATTGCACCTCCATCTCCTAGACAACCTAAATTTTTTCCGGGATAAAAGCTATAAGCAGAACTTGATTGTAAATTGCTAATCGCAGATTGTAGATTTTTCTCTACACCATGACACTGTGCAGCATCTTCTACTACAATCAAATTATTTTGTTCCGCAATTTGGCAGATTTTATCCATTTCAGCTAATTGTCCGTATAGATGAACGGCTAAAATGGCTTTTGTTTTTGATGTGATTTTTTCCTGAATTAAATCAGGATTTAGATTGTAGGTTTCTAATTTTGGTTCGACTAAAACCGGAACTAAATCAGCTTGTAAAATGGCCAGAATACTAGCAATATAAGTGTTTGCTGGAACAATAACCTCATCGCCTTTTTTGAGTTTTCCTAGTTCGATATAACCTTTAAAAATCAAAACTAAAGCATCGAGGCCGTTTCCTACGCCAATACAATATTTAGTTTGGCAATAGTTGGCAAAAGACTTTTCGAAAGTTTCAACTTCATTTCCTAAAATATACCAGCCGTTATTTAAAACTGTTTTCAGTTTTTCCTGAAAAGCAGTTTCATAAGGCTGATTTATTTTTTTTAAGTCCAGAAATGAAATCATCTATTTTAGTTTTTAAACAAAAATACCATTTAACTTCCTATAATTTGAGGTTTCGACTTCGTAAAAATCGTGAATAATGGTGCTTGCCCCAAAACTTTCTTTCCAATAATTTAAACCTTCGTTGAGATTTTTTCCCTGATTTTCATTTGATATTCCGAAATCAAAAAAACGTTTATGCTTAAATCTTTCATTAATTAAAAAGTCAAACAGGAAATCTAAACTTCCTAAATTTTCTGTATCAGGATTTTTTGAAATATATTGACAATGTGCAGTCGTTTCGGTTTCAAAAACGGTAGTTCCAGCCACAATTTCATCTTCAAAGTAAACATTAAACTGATGAATATTTTCGGGAAAAAGTGAACTTAAATAATTCATTTCTTCGATAGAATGAACTGGTTTTGCATTGTGTCTGGATTCTAAATTAGGAATTAGAATTTTATTCCAAAATAATTCAAAATCAGCTTCTTTTTTAATTACAAGTTTGTTTGAAATTGCTTTTTTAATGCCTCTTTTTCTGATTTTCGAAATTGATTTTTCATTAGATAAATCAATTACAGAAAGGGAATCTCTTCGAATCAGTTTTGCTTCGGCTAAAAATAAACTATATAAAATTTCGTCAGAAGGTTTAAGATGATAAATTGATGGAATCGTTTTAATGTATAATTTCCCGAAATCATTTTCATTCAAAAAAAATAAAATCGTCTTTAAAATTTCAATTACAGCAACCTGTTTTGCTTCTTCTTTATAAACCAATCCACCATACGTAAGTCCTTGATGAGAATGAAGAGAATTTCCTTGCTTATTCGCCGGAAGAATAGCTTTTAGTTTATCTTCATCAAAAATTAAAAGCGAAAAATCTTCAAAACGATCTTTATGATATTCCATAAAATCACGATGAAATAAAAACGTTGCATTTTTAGCCTGACTTACAAAGTCATTCCATAATGTGTAATCGTTTTGTTCGTATTTTTTTATGGTGTAAGTCATTTTTCTTCAGCCTCGAATTTCACGAATATACACTAATTTTTGTGTTGTTGATTTTTAAAAATCTGAAAATTTTAAATGCTTTGATTTGTATAATTTAGCGACAGAAAAAATCTTATTTATGCTCAAAAGCACGCAGATACCATTTGTATTTTACTGCGAGTAAACGAATAGAAATAATTACAATTGAAGTTACGAGGTACAGAATATCATCTTCCAGATTTAATTTTCTGAGTCCAAAAAATACAATACCACCAAAAATACATATTGTGGCATAAATTTCTCTTCTAAAAATAGTTGGAATTTCATTGCACAAAATATCGCGCGTTACGCCGCCAAAACAAGCTGTCATGGTTCCTAAAGCTATGCATATTACCGGATGAAGTCCCGTTAAAAGCCCTCTTTCAAGACCAATTAAAGTAAAAACACCTAAACCAATCGTGTCGAATAAAAACAATGATGTTCGTAGTTTGTCAAACTTTTTTCTAAAAATAATAGCCAGAAAAAAACCTAAAATAATCACGTAAACATATTGAAGATTCATCATCCAGCCTACGGGAGTTCTGCCAATTAAAACATCACGAAGTGTTCCGCCCCCAACAGCTGTAACAAATGCAATAATAAAAACCCCAAACGGATCGAGTTTTTTATGCATTGCCGTTAAAGCGCCAGACATGGCAAATGCCATAGTACCAATAATATCTAATAAATGAAACATTTTTTCTTAAGTTACAAAGATGCAAAGGGCCAAAGTTACAAAGTTGTAAGGAATAATCTTAACAAATAAATTTCATAAATAGGAAGGCTATTTTTTTACGTAAATCGGACTTCTTTTTAATAAATAAGTAATAGAATCCATCCAGCTGTCTTTAACCGCCAAAAGTGGTTTACGGGTCTGCGAATAAATTTTTGAAGTATTTTTATACATATCAAAATAAACGGTGTAATAATAATAAACCTGCGTATTAGATGTCGTTGTCGAAACATCATTGGTTTTAATTTTCTTATTATTGTCACTTACTTTGGCATCTCCGGAATTGTAAGTTGTTGCAGTAGTTCCGGAATTCATGGTATAAGAAACTTTGGCCGCGATAATATTATCTACACCAAGTATTTTTTCGAGATCTTCAATTGGGGTTTCATCAATATTGTTATGATCAATTCCAGCTTTGTGAAGCAGACTGTTTGTAGTTCTTAAATCCTGAACCGTTAACGGAAGAATATTTGATGATTTATCTAGCAGCTTATTATATAGGTCATTTTGAGCAAATTTTGCCATATCTTCTGAACTTTCCTGATTATCTGAATTTAGATACGGAACCGGAAGCACGGCAATTGTATTTTGTTTTATTTCTGAAGCCGCAATAGTTGAAGGTCCGGACGTTGACGAATTATTTCCCTGACTTATATCAAAAGTCTGAGAACGCCCGCTGGCAAAATCAATTCGCGCAATCTGCGAAACATCAAGAGAAATTACAAGTGTTTCTCCGGGAAGAGAATATTCTACAGTTTTATCAGACATTTTAGAAATTGTACCTTCAATAATCTGATAATCTCTTTTTATAATTTTATCTAGTTTTTTTCCTCCCTGAGCAAAAGACAAAACAGAAATAAATAACATTAATAATACGGCAGTTAAAGCTTTAATCCTCATAATATTTACAAATTAGTTTTTCATTTAAGTCCATTTAAAATACTTACAAAAGTTTGTATATTAAAATTATAAAATTTAAACGAGAATTATGCTAATAAATACAAATACAATGCTTTAACTAAAAAATTACATATGCTGTGTATAAAAATTGTAATCTTTTAAAACGACGCGAATAAAATCAGAGTTATTTCCGGATTGATTTTTAATTCCCGTTACACTTTCAATTTTCTCTACGAGTTTGTAAATGATTTCGTGATCATTTTTTGCAACTGCTCTATGGTACGTTTCCTTAATAATTCGCATATCATTATCAGATAATTTAATTACCAAAGGATAAGTAGGAACATAAGCATCGCCAATTTCTTCCAGAATTGTATGGCTTATATTAATTTTATTTTTTAGTGTAATAACGGCTGTTCCTGCCACCATATCGCCTAAACGTTGTGATTTTTTACTTGAAATTATGGTAATAAGAGCCACTAGACCGTAGAAAGAAGTAAAATCTATTATTCTAAAAAACCATCGCATTAAATAATCGCCAAAACCTGCCTGATATCCATCTATTTTTACGACTTTTATCTTGACAAGTTTTTTTCCAAAAGACTGTCCTTCAAAAATACTTTCTAAAGTTATAGAGTAAATTATAATGGGAAAATAAAGAATTAAAAATATCGCACCTCTGGACCACATATCCAGTCCGTCAAGTGCCTGGCCAAGGTTGAGCCAATAAAAAACAATTAGTGAAACAACAATAATATATGAGATTTTAATGCCCAAATCAATGAAATAAGCACCCATACGCTCACCTGGTGTTGCGGCAATAAAATTTATTTTAACATTTTGTGTCGTATTAATAGATAATTCTGACATATTTCATATTTTAGCCCTCAATGAGAGAAGTTGCATTTATAAAACAAAATAAAGAAAAATGGCTGGAATTTGAGCTAGCTATTTTTGGTAAAGCTAAGAAAAATCCTGACGAATTAGCTAATTTGTACATTCAATTAATGAATGATTTGTCGTATGCACAAACCTATTACCCTAAAAGTAAGACAGTTGTCTACTTAAATCATCTTGCATCGCAGATTTACCAAAAAATATATAAAACCAAAAGAACCGAAAAGAACAGAATCATCGAGTTTTTTAAAACTGAAGTTCCCTTATTACTTTACGATTACAAAAGATATTTACTCTATGCCTTTGTATTATTTTTTGCAACCGTTGCAATGGGAGTAATTTCGGCGCGCTACGACCAGAACTTTGTTCGCTTAATATTAGGCGATGAATATGTAAATATGTCGCTGGAAAATATCAAAAAAGGAAATCCCATGGCGGTTTACGAATCCGGATCAAATTGGGGAAGTTTTATAGGTATTACAATGAACAATCTTTACGTAGGCGCAAGATGTTATTTGTACGGAATATTTGCCGGTATTGGCACTTTTTATGTTTTTCTTCAAAACTCCTTAATGCTGGGATCTTTTCAGTATTTCTTTTATGAGCAAAATGTATTCTGGCAAAGTGTGCGCGGTATTTGGATTCATGGTTCTATGGAAATTTTTGCCATTGTAATCGAATCTGCAGCCGGATTTATTTTAGGAGCTTCAATCCTGTTTCCTAAAACTTTTTCGAGAATGAATTCTTTTAAAATTGGTTTTAAAAACAGTTTCAAAATATTCTTAAGCACATTTCCATTTACCATAAGCGCCGGATTTCTGGAAGGATTTATTACAAGATATTCTATTGATATGCCTATTTGGTTAAGCAGTTTAATTATATTAACAACACTTGGAATAATTTCATTTTATTACTTAGTTTATCCTTTTATCATTCATAAGAAAATACAAAAACTATCAGCCAAATCGAATTAATAAAACCAGTAATGAATAGAATTTTCTTTATTTTATATTTTCTTTTCTTCTGCGGTATTGCAAATGCACAGGATTCTCTGCTTATTGAAGAACCTCCTCGTATCTCGGCTGTTAAATATACCGAGAAAGATATTCAAATCGATTCAGAGGCCGTTGAAGCGAAAACCTTCACTAAAAATTTTCAAAAAAAATACACTGATTCTGATTTCAATTACGAGAAAAAAGCACCAGAAAAAAACCTTTGGGACCGCTTTAAAGATTGGATCGCCAGTCTTTTCAGAAGATTGTTTTCATTCAGCGACCCGCAGACTTCATTAAAATTCGCCGCTATTTTTCTTCGTATAGTAGCCGTAATTGTAGTTGTTTTAGTGATTTATTTAATTGTTAAAGCCATTATTAATAAAGAAGGACAATGGATTTTTGGCAAAAACGCCAATAAAAGAACCCTGCATTATTCAGACATCGAAAAAAATATTCACCTTTTAGATTTTGAAAAATTAATAAAAGAAAGCCTTGAAGCCGGAGAAAAACGTACTGCTGTGCGATACTATTATTTATGGCTTTTAAAAACTATGGCGCAGCATAATTATATTGAATGGGATATTGAAAAAACCAATTCAGATTATTTGTACGAAATTCAAAATCCAAAAGATAAAGAAGAGTTTACCTATTTATCATATCTGTACAATTATATCTGGTACGGCGAATTTGAAATTGACGATGCTGTTTTCAATAAAACCGAAAATAGATTTAAGAATGCTTTAAAAACCTTTAGCAGATGAGTAAAAATATAAAAATATACATAGCTGTTTTGGTTTTTATTTTAATCTTAATTTTAATTGGAGATTACAACAAACCAAAACCAATTGACTGGCGTCCAACCTATTCTGTCAACGACAAAATTCCTTTTGGATTATATGTTTTTGACAAAGAAATTAATGGTATTCTTAAAAATCAAAAAGTTGAAAGAATCCCTGACATTACGCCTTATGAATTTTTAGATTCAAAATACAATGAAGATACTCTGATTGAAACCTACACCGTAAGAGGAACTTTTATCAATATTTCGCAGCAAAATAATATCGACGATCAGTCGATAAAAGAAATCATGTACTTTGTATCGCATGGAAATAATGCTTTTTTAAGCATGACTAATTTCCCTAAAACTTTATCAGACAGTTTAAAATTTGAATATTCATCTAATTTACTTCAAACTGAAAATGCTTCGGTATGGATGGCAAACAAAAAAGTAAGTCCTAAAATTTACAAAGCCACCACCGATATATCTGATTATTTTACCAAAATCGATACCGCAAACACAACTGTTTTAGGATACGAAGGAAATCCTAAAATCAAAAAAAATATCAACTTTATAAAAATACCTTATAAAGGCGGTTTTTTCTTCCTGCATACACATCCTGTTGCTTTTACAAATTATAATCTGCTAAAAAAAGACCGTTATCAATATACCGAAAACCTATTGTCGTATATTCCAAAAGGCGATGTTTTCTGGTACACAAAATCGCCAAATGATGAAAATATTTCGGGATCTCCGCTTCGTTATATTTTAAGCCAGCCGGCATTAAAATGGGCATGGTATTTATTTTTAATCGGAATGCTGATTTTTATGCTTTTCAATGCCAAAAGAAAACAGCGCATTGTACCTATTTTACAGCCTTTGTCTAACTTAACGATTGATTTTACCAAAACAATTGGAAACCTTTATTATCAGGAAGGCGAGCACAAAAATATAATCGACAAAAAAATTATTTATTTCTTAGAGAGAATCAGAACCGAATATTTAATCGATACCGCAAAACTAGATGACGAGTTTATAAAAAAACTGCATCATAAAACCGGCAAAGATGAAAAAGATATTCAGGAACTCGTATTTTTAATCAACGAATACCGAAATAGTTACCACGCAAATATTGAAGCGGATTTAATCCGAATTAATAATGCCATAGAAAAGATTTTACATTAATAAAAAAACGCAATCAGAAAAACATACCAAACATGGACGATATCAATACATCACAAACAGAAATCACAAACGAAAATGTGAATTTTGAAACCCGATTAAACTTAACCCCTCTTTTAGACCACGTTAATGCAATCAAAAAAGAAATCGAAACCGTAATTGTAGGCCAGCACAAAATGGTCGATCAGCTTTTGGTAGCGATTTTATCAAACGGACACGTTTTACTGGAAGGAGTTCCGGGTGTTGCTAAAACAATTACCGCAAAACTGCTTTCTAAAACATTAAATATTGGTTTCAGCCGAATTCAGTTTACGCCGGATTTAATGCCTTCGGATATTTTAGGAACTTCAATTTTCAACCTTAAAAATTCAGAATTTGAGTTTAAAAAAGGGCCTATTTTCTCTAATTTAATTTTAATTGATGAGATTAACCGTGCCCCTGCAAAAACCCAAGCTGCTCTTTTTGAAGTTATGGAAGAACGCCAGATTACAATAGACGGTTCTGGTTACAAACTTGAAGCGCCGTTTTTGGTAATTGCAACTCAAAACCCAATTGAACAGGAAGGAACATACCGTTTGCCGGAAGCGCAGTTAGACCGTTTCTTATTTAAAATTACCATCGATTATCCAAAATTAGATGAAGAAATCCTGATTATTCAAAGAGAACATTTGCTGCAGGATCATGGAAAATTAGAAGCCATTAAAACGATTCTTTCTTCATCTGAAATAAACCAATATCAAGGCATAATTAAACAAATCAGAGTCGAACAAAACCTCTTAGAATACATTGCCAGAATTGTAGTAAACACGCGCGAAAACGCCTTTTTATATTTAGGAGCTTCGCCTCGTGCCTCAATCGCAATTTTAAATGCTTCAAAAGGTTTTGCCGCTATTCGCGGACGTGATTTCGTAACGCCTGAAGATATTAAAGAAGCTGCAATTCCAGTGCTGCAACACCGTGTTATTGTAACGCCGGAACGTGAAATGGAAGGAATTACAAGTGCAGAAATCATTAAACAGATCATTGAAACGGTAGAAATTCCAAGATAATTCATTTAATAGTGAATTATAAATTATGAATGATTTGAAATTTTTAAAAGATGAATTTTTCTAAACTTTTTGCATTAATTATTACAGGACTTTTCCTGACCGGATTTAGTCCTGCAGATTCTTTTGATTTAAAAAATGATAAAAACTTTTATTTCAAAACTGATAAACAAGAAATTGAAAGCGTAATTAGAAAAGCCTACCAATGGATTGAAGCAAACAACAACAGTGATTTTGATCCGGTTACAAACAAAAAAGGAGATAAATATACTGGCTTAGATTTAACCGCACATAAAAAAAGAATGGAATCGCTCAGGAAAACCAATTTCTTTTCGCAGCAGTTTTTAGACAATTACAATAAAATTGCCTTAAAGATTGATTCTAATCTTAAAAATAAAAAAATAGAATGGTTTGCGGGCGAGATTCCTCCTTTTGGAAATGATGCAAATCCATGGTGCAATTGTCAGGATTCTCCTGATGAATACTGGAAAACACTAACAATCAATGATTTGAAAATTAAAAACAATAAAGCTTCATTTTATTGGACATGGTCCTGGAAAGGCGATTTTAAATACAAAGCCACAGTTGTAAAAGAAAATGGTGTCTGGAAAATTGATTATCTGGAAGGCTTTAATTTTGATGAATTCACTAAAATTTAGTAGTAAAACATAAAAACTAAGAAAACTTGAAATTACTAAAAAGTCTATATCTCAATAATTTCTTTTTCTATGTGCTTTTAGGCATTATAGTATTATTTATCTGTGCTTTTATATTTCCTAATTTATACAATGCGGTTTGGTTTATTCTATTAGTTTTAGCCACTTTTCTTGGTTTGGATATTCTAATTCTATACCTGACAAAAACCGGAATTGAAGCAGAAAGAACAACTCCAGAAAAACTTTCAAATGGAGATTTAAACGCTATAAATATTCACATCAAAAACCATTATACATTTCCTGTTTTGGTTAAAATAATTGATGAAATTCCGTTTCAGTTTCAGGTGCGTGATTTTAAAATTGTAAAAAGAATAAAAGCATCAGATCAGGCAGAATTAAGTTACGATCTTCGTCCCACAGAACGAGGCGAATATCATTTTGGTTATTTAAATGTGTATGTTTCTTCGCCGCTGCGATTAATTTCCAGAAGATTTTCTTTTGTCAAAGATCAAATGGTGCCAACTTATCCGTCGTATATTCAGCTAAGAAAATACGATTTACTGGCTTTTTCAAATAATTTGTACCAATACGGAATCAAGAAAATCCGCCGAATTGGCCACACTATGGAATTTGAGCAGATTAAAGAATATGTTCAGGGCGATGATCTCCGCACCTTAAACTGGAAAGCCACTGCAAAGAAAAACGCATTAATGGTTAATCAGTTTCAGGACGAAAAATCACAATCGGTTTACATGGCCATTGATAAAGGACGTGTCATGCAAATGCCTTTTGACGGATTGAGTTTATTAGATTATGCTATAAATTCTACTTTAGTTTTATCAAATGTAATTTTGAAAAAACAAGACAAAGCCGGGCTTTTTTCTTTTTCTAAAAAAGTAGAAAACCGCGTTTTTGCAGAAAGAAGAGGTTCTCAGATGCAAAAAATTCTTGAAACACTTTACAATATTAAAACTGATTTCTTCGAAAGCGATTACAGCAGATTATATGTTGATATTAAGAAAAACATCAATCAAAGAAGTTTAATTATACTGTATACGAATTTTGAAACCATGGATGGTTTACATCGACAATTACCTTATTTAAAAGGAATTGCAAAAAGTCATTTATTAGTTGTTGTATTTTTTCAGAATACTGAATTAAACGCAATTATCAACAAAAAAACCGATACCATTCAGGAAGTTTACGACAAAGTAATTGCCGAAAAATTCATGTTTGAAAAACGATTAATCGCAAACGAACTAAAGAAATACGGAATTCATTCTGTTTTAACACAACCTGAAAATCTAACATTAGACGCTATCAATAAATATCTGGAAATTAAATCGAGAGGGATTTTGTAATGGAAATTAAATTAAGACATACAATAGTATTCAATGATTTTGATACAATTGTAACTGCTTGCATATCAAATCCAAACAAGATTATTATATTAATGAGTTCAGGAGAAGTCATAAAATACAATATCAAAGAACAAAAACATTTTTTTTTGTTTTCAGTAAAAAGCAATATCGGATATGAAGATGGAGGTTTTGATTTAAATGCAGAATCAAAGATTTATACTCTTGATGAAATTACTGTAATAGTAAATAATTATAAAAGACACGGTTATATTTATTATCCCGGAAAATATGATGCTTTACATTTATGGAGAGAAGATTATCATGCAGATATTTCAGATTACCCCATCGCTCTATTTAAAAAAGAAGATGTTCCTCATATAATTTATAGCGCTGCCTGGAACCATCTTCAGATAATGAACCTTGACACCAGACAAATTCTCACTGCTGCTAAGTCATTAATTGAAGAAAATGCCGAAGAAAAACATATTGAATTTTACAAAAATCATGTAGAACATAATAAGCTTCCATGGCCTCACCGTTATGATTATTTTTTTGGAGAATTATTATTATCTCCAAACAATAAAAAATTCTTAAGTGCAGGATGGTCTTGGGGTTCTAGTGACTCTTATAATGTTTACGATGTCGAAAATTTTATAAATAGCAATAGAATATCTGACATAAAAATTGGTTTTTGGGAACATGAAAACAGAGCTGTTCATTGGATAGATGAAGAAACAATTGCAATAACTTATAATCCATTTACAGAAGGAGATGATGATGCTTCCAGCGATTCTCCAGATGAAATTCATTTGTATAAACTGAATAATGAAAAAGCTGAAATAATAAAAAAGAATAAAATTGCCGGAAATATAAATGTTGTAAATTCTAAATTCTGTTTTAATAAAAACATTAATTCATTTATCTCATTTTCTAAAGAAATTGGCTTAGCATTATTATCTCTGGAAGGAAATATTATTTTTCAGGATAAAAATTTAAAGATTGATGGCTACAACAATGAAGCTAACTTATTATTTGCAATTGATAACAATAAGATCATAATCTACGAAATTATTCTTTAAACATTTTTCATAATTTGCAATACTATAAAGAATATTCAAATCAAACTCTTATAGTAAAAACATGAAAAAATCAATTCTCATTTTATTCATTTTTTCCAGCTTTTTAGTTTCTGCACAAAAAACAGAAAACATCATTATAATCACAACCGACGGTTTTAGATGGCAGGAAGTTTTTAAAGGATTAGATCCTGCCATTGCCAATGACAAAAAATTCAATCAAGGCGACAGTACTTATATTTATAAAAATTATACTGGTTCAGATTTTGCAGATTCCCGCAAAAAAATAATGCCTTTTTTCTGGTCTGAAATTTCTTCAAAAGGTCAAATTTACGGAAATCGTGATCTTGGCAGCAAAGTAGATGTTTCAAATCCATATTGGTTTAGTTATCCCGGATACAGCGAAATTATGACCGGAAATGTTGACCTTCAGGTAAACTCAAACGGTTACAAACCTAATCCAAACGTAAATGTTTTAGAATTTTTAAACAAACAATCTAAACTAAAAGGAAAAATAGCAGCTTTTGGCGCTTGGGATGCTTTCGACCGAATTTTAAATGAAGAAAGAAGCGGTTTTCCTGTAATTTCTGCTTTTAATAATGTTGATGGAAACAAACCAACTGCCACTCAAAAATTACTAAATGAAATGCGTAACAACTCTTTTAAACCATTTCATGAAGATGAATGTCTGGATGTTTTTACGCACTATCAGGCTATGGACGAACTGAAAAATAAAAAACCAAAAGTCCTTTATATTGCATACGGAGAAACAGATGAATGGGCGCATCACGGACATTACAGATCGTATCTAGACGCGGCCAATCAGGTTGATAAATGGATAAAAGAAATCTGGGATTTTGTGCAAAATGATCCACAGTATAAAAACAAAACAACAATATTCATAACCACAGATCACGGTCGCGGCGATAAAATCAAAACACAATGGACAGATCACGGCGCTGATATTGTTGGTGCATCACAAATTTGGTTCGCTGCAATGGGTCCTGAAATCACTTCAAAAGGCGAAATCAAAACAGAATCACAAATCTATCAAAAACAATTTGCTCAAACTATTGCAAAATTGTCAGGTTATAATTTCACAACAAACCACCCTGTTGCCGCAGAAGTAAAAGAAGTTTTTGAAAAATAGTTTTTTTAGCCGCGCATTACACGAATTACACAAATATCTTTTTGATTTTACTAAATCATAATTCGTAAAAATTCGTGTAATGCGCGGCTAAAAAAAGCTTTGAACCTTGTTTCTGTGTCACTTTGCAACTTTAAAAAAAATCTCAGTACCTTAGCGCCTTAGAAACTTAGTCGCTTAAAAAAATGAAACAAATTACTTCTGTTCAAAATCCGTTTATAAAATCGCTTGCTTTATTACAGGAAAAAGCCAAAGCCAGAAAACAAACCGGAACATTTTTGATCGAAGGACAACGCGAAATTTCTTTAGCTATAAAAGGTGGTTATGAAATTGAAACCGTTTTATTTTTACCGGAATTAGTTTCAGAAACAGAAATTAACAAACTAATCCCTTCTCCGTTTCAAATCATCGAAATCAACAAAGAAGTTTATCAAAAACTGGCTTACAGAGACACAACCGAAGGTATTCTAGCTGTAGCCAAAACCAAATCTTTAAAACTTTCTGATTTAAAATTATCCGATAATCCGCTGATTTTGGTTGCAGAATCATTAGAAAAGCCGGGAAATGTTGGTGCTGTTTTACGCACTGCTGATGCCGCCAATTTAGATGCCGTTTTAATCGCCAATCCAAAAAGCGATTTATACAATCCCAATATTGTACGTTCAAGTGTTGGCTGTTTGTTCACCAATCAAATTGCCACCGGAACAACCGAAGAAATTATTGCTTTTCTAAAAGAAAAAAAGATCAATTTTTATTCTGCCACACTTCAAAATTCAACTTCATATCATACACAAAACTTTACAACTCCAACTGCATTAGTCGTAGGTACAGAAGCAACCGGTTTAACCCAGAAATGGCGTGAAGAAGCCACTCAAAACATCATTATTCCAATGCAGGGCGAGATCGACAGCATGAACGTATCTGTCGCTGCCGCTATTTTAATTTTTGAAGCAAAAAGACAGAGAGGATTTTAGCCAAAGATTCTAAGTTTCCGAGATACTAAGATTCTGAGTTTTCTTGCTTTTATTAACTAAAAAGCTTTTTTTCCTTACATCAACTCAGCAAAATATAAGTCTCTTTTCTAGACTAAAAATCTATAATTTTCAATCTAAAATGTACGATTGCAAACCCTTGCGTATGTTGTAACAAATGCTTATTTTTAGTACTTGAACTATGCCGTTATGACAGAAATAGATATAGAAAAAGAAAACAAAGCTATTGCGCAGGAATACAAGGAATTACTACGAATAAGTTATCAGACTTTAAGCCCTACTGACAAAAAATTAATTCGGAAAGCTTTTGATGTTGCGGTTGATGCTCACAAAGAACAAAGACGTAAATCTGGTGAAGCGTATATCTTTCATCCTATTGCAGTTGCAAAAATTGTTGCCTCAGAAATTGGTCTGGGAGCGACTTCTATTGCCGCAGCCCTATTACATGACGTTGTAGAAGATACTCCAATTACGGTTGAAGATATCGAGCGTATGTTTAACCCAAAAGTTGCACAGCTTGTAGAAGGACTTACGAAAATTTCATTAGTTCAAAAAGACTTAAATGCATCGATGCAGGCGGAAAATTTCCGTAAAATGATCTTAACGCTCAACGATGACGTTCGTGTAATTTTAATTAAACTCGCAGATCGTCTTCATAACATGCAGACCATGGATTCGATGGCAGAATATAAACAGACTAAAATTGCGTCTGAAACACTTTATATTTACGCTCCTCTCGCCCATCGTTTAGGACTTTACAACATCAAAAGCAAATTAGAAGATTTAGGCTTAAAATACACAGAACCTGCTGTATACGATGACATTGTAAGCAAAATCAGAGAAACAAAAGAACAACAGGATGCTTATATAAAAGACATTTCTGAAGTTATAAAAAAATCACTCGATGCAGAAAACATCGATTATATCATAAAAGGACGTCCAAAATCTATTTATTCAATTCGCAGAAAAATGCGTGCACAAAACGTAAGTTTTGATGAAGTGTACGACAAATTTGCGCTTCGAATTGTCTACAAATCAGATCCGCATGACGAAAAATTTATTGCGTGGAAAATATACTCTATCGTAACTGACCATTACCGCCCGAGCCCAAGCCGTTTACGTGACTGGATTTCATCTCCTAAATCCACAGGATATGAAGCGCTTCACATTACTGTTATGGGACCAAAAGGACGCTGGGTTGAAGTTCAGGTTCGAAGCGAACGTATGGATGAAATCGCCGAAAAAGGATACGCAGCGCACTATAAATATAAAAATGGAGCAACCGAAGAAAGCGGCTTAGATACATGGCTTAATCTGCTTCGGGAAGCACTGGAAAACCAAGAAACCAATGCGGTTGACTTTGTTGAAGATTTCAAAATGAATTTATATTCTAAAGAAATCTTTGTTTTTACCCCAAAAGGAGAAATTAAATCGCTGCCAAAAGGTGCAACGTCTCTTGATTTTGCATTCAGCATTCACTCAGAAATTGGAATTAAAACCAGAGGAACGCGTGTAAACGGACGTTTGGTGCCTTTAAATCACGAATTAAAAAGTGGTGATCAGGTAGAAGTGATTACGTCTGTAAATCAAAAACCTACTGTAAACTGGCTCGAATACGTAACAACTTCAAGAGCAAAAAATAAAATCAAAAACGTTCTTAACGAGAACACCAAAAAAATTGGCGAAGAAGGAAAAGAACTTCTTACCAGAAAACTAAAACATTTAAAAATTACACTTAACGAACAAGTTACAAACGAGTTAGTTAACTTTTTTAAATTAAAAACAAGCTTAGATTTATTTTACCGAGTTGGTATTGGCGCAATAGAAAATCAACAGTTAAAAGATTATGCGGCGCAGAAAAGCAATACGTTTATCAATTTCTTTAAAAATAAAATCAAAAGAAATAAAGATACAACCGCAGCCGAAGATATACACAAACCAGTTATCAGCAGTAATTACGACATGCTGGTTTTTGGAACAGAGCATGACAAACTAGATTATAAGCTTTCGCAATGCTGTAACCCAATTCCGGGCGACGATGTATTTGGCTTTGTTACCATAAACGAAGGAATCAAAGTACACAAAAAAGACTGTCCAAACGCCATAGGAATGCAGTCTAATTATGCGTACCGAATTATGAGTGCCAAATGGATTGACTCTTCTCAGGAAGAATTTAAAGCCATTATTAACATTACAGGAATGGATGTTTTAGGACTTACGAATCAATTAACACGTGTAATTTCGAATAATATGAGCGTCAATATTCAGAGTATTTCTTTGAGTACCGATGCCGGAATTTTTCATGGACAGGTCGCCGTTATTGTTCAAAACAATACTATTTTAAAAAAAATGATTAATGCCATTAAAAAAATTGACGGTGTTGACAAGGTTACAAGAGAGTACAGAACCTAACTTTTTAGGGAAACTATAAGAATTTTGTAACGAAACTTTAAACCCGAAACTTTTATTCATTAAAAATAAAAAATTATCTTTGCCGGATATGACACTTATTTCAACTGACAACACTAAGAATCAAGAAATTGTAAAAAATGTTTTTACAATGTATCTTGAACAAAAAGGGCATCGCAAAACTCCTGAGCGTTATGCTATACTTCAGGAAATTTACGACAGCGAGGAACATTTTGACATAGAAAATCTATATATCAAAATGAAAAACAAAAACTATCGTGTGAGCAGAGCAACGCTTTATAACACGATCGAGTTATTGTTAGACTGCGCTTTGGTTAGAAAACATCAATTTGGACAAAATCAGGCTTACTACGAAAAATCGTATTTTGATAAACAGCACGATCACATTATCATGACAGATTCTGGCGAAGTAATCGAATTTTGCGATCCAAGAATTCAAACCATCAAAAAAACTATCGAAGAAATTTTTGATATTGAAATCACAAATCATTCGCTTTATTTCTACGGAAATAAAAAGCAAAACTCATAGTCTGCAAAAAAGACTTTTTCAAAAAATAACAAAAAAAAAAAGAAAATTAACTACATAATCAGTGGGATAAATTTGAATGTCCCAACGCAAATTAAAACAGAATGACCGTAGATTTATTACTAGGATTACAATGGGGAGATGAAGGTAAAGGAAAAATTGTTGACGTACTTACCTCAAACTATGATATTATTGCACGTTTCCAAGGAGGACCAAACGCAGGACATACATTAGAATTTGACGGAATTAAGCACGTACTAAGAACTATTCCTTCTGGAATTTTTCATAAAAATTCAGTAAACATCATCGGAAATGGAGTTGTAATTGATCCTGTAGTTTTTCAAAAAGAAATCGAAGGTTTAGAAAAATTCAACCTTGATATCAAAAGCAAATTAATCATTTCAAGAAAAGCGCACTTAATTTTACCCACTCACCGTTTGCTTGACGCTGCTTCTGAAGCATCAAAAGGAAAAGCGAAAATTGGTTCTACTCTTAAAGGTATTGGACCAACTTACATGGACAAAACAGGTAGAAACGGTTTACGTGTAGGTGATATTGAATTAGAAGACTTTAAAGAGCGTTACAGATCTTTAGCTGACAAACATGAAGCTATGATTGCTTTTTATGATGTAAACATTCAGTACAACTTAGCTGAACTTGAAAAAGAATTCTTCGAAGCAATCGAAGATCTTAAAAAATTAGATTTCATCGACAGTGAAGAATATATGCACCAGGCTCAAAAAGCTGGAAAATCTATTCTTTGCGAAGGAGCTCAGGGATCTTTATTAGATGTTGATTTCGGAACTTATCCTTTCGTAACTTCATCAAATACTACTGCTGCCGGAGCTTGTACAGGTTTAGGAATTGCTCCTAACAAAATCAAAGAGGTGTACGGAATTTTCAAAGCGTATGTTACACGTGTAGGAAGCGGACCTTTCCCAACTGAATTATTTGACGAAGTGGGTGCTACAATGGCAAGAGTAGGTAACGAATTTGGTTCTGTAACAGGAAGACAAAGACGTTGCGGATGGTTAGATCTTGTAGCTTTGAAATATGCAGTACAAGTAAACGGTGTTACTCAGTTAATGATGATGAAAGGCGATGTTCTTTCTGGTTTTGAAACTTTAAAAGTATGTACAGAGTACAACTACAAAGGACAAAACATTTCTCATTTCCCATACAACATCGAGCCGGAAAACGTTACTCCGGTTTACAAAGAGTTCAAAGGATGGAAACAAGATTTAACTGGCTTGACAACTTACGATCAATTGCCAATTGAGCTAAAAGAATATATTGACTTTATTGAAAAAGAAATCGAAGTTCCAATTAAAATTGTTTCAGTTGGACCAGACAGAAAACAAACAATAACAAAATAATACCTTAAACGCTCTGATAACCAGAGCGTTTTTTTTTTATGAAAACTATTTTTCAAATGAGAAAAAATCCAGAAATAGAAATAACAGAAACCAAATTATTATCTGATAATTGGTACATATTAAACAGAGTAACTTTTAATTATAAAAAAGAAAATCAACCTGTTGAATCGCATAAACGCGAAGTATACGATCGTGGAAATGGAGCTGGAATATTATTATACAATACTGATAAAAAAACAGTTATACTAACAAGACAATTTCGCCTGCCGACTTATCTTAACGGAAATAAAACCGGAATGATGATCGAAGTCTGCGCCGGACTTTTAGACAAAGACAATGCTGAACAGGCAATTATTCGTGAAACTGAAGAAGAAACAGGTTATCGTTTAAGTAAAGTTCAAAAAGTAATAGAAACCTATATGTCACCGGGATCTGTAACAGAAATTTTATATCTTTTTATTGGAGAATATGACGAAAAAATGAAAGTCAGCGAAGGCGGCGGACTCGATGCTGAACAGGAAAATATTGAAGTTTTGGAACTGACTTTTGATGAAGCTTACAATATGATTGAAGCTGGAGAAATTACAGATGCTAAAACCATTATGCTGTTACAGTATGCAAAAATAAAAAATTTAATATAAGAAAAAACTTATTTTTTATAGCTGATTTGATTATATTTGTTGCTTCAAAGTAAAAAACATGACTCATCAACAAATTCTCGACAAACTTGCTTCAAAACATCTTGTAAAATCAATTGATGAAGATTTAGCCAGATTAACTTTTTCTGCGATGTTAGGCAGTAATAACAGTATGGATACGCAGCTTTCCTATATATTGCCAAAGTTATTAAATCGCTGGAATTGTGTTTTAAACTCAAAAGAAATTTCTAGTAATTACAAGCAGATTACTATTCTTGCTCTGGCAGTTTTATTACACAAATATGGATTTAAAGATTCAGAAATTACTAATAATGCTATTAAAGCTATAGATCTTTTGAATAAGAAAGTGGTTTTAAGCGACGATTTTTTTAGAAAATCAGAAGAAATAAAACAATTTATTTTAACTCAGCCAAAACCTTTAAAACGAAAACCATCTAAACCAGAAAGTATTACCTTTTATAGAAAAGGAGATGTGATTTCGATTCAGCTTGAAAATCATTTTTATGCTGCTTACATTCATAAAATTTTAGACGGCAATGGAAATCCCTTTTTAGAATTTTATGATGCAGTGTTTGACAAAATCCCTACACTAAAAGAATTAGAAAATTTACCAGCAAAAGGACAATTATTTGATGGAGTAGAACGCGTTGCAAATTTTTCTGTGAAAGGGATTAAAAACAATCCAGATTTAGCAAATCAAATCCAATTAGTAGCTGCTTGTGTTAAAAATATGCCGTCAACTAAACATTTAAAAGAAGCAATTGTTTACACAATAAGCGATATATTTAAAATTCAAAATACAATAAAATCTTTATTCAAATTGAATGAGTAATATTTTTAAACAATAGATATAGCCTTAAACCTATTCAACATAAATATTGTTTGCTATAGTTATAAATGAAAGAAAATACTTATTTTATATATTTGTGTTTTAAAAAATGTAAACATGACTCATCAACAAATTCTCGATAAACTTGCTTCAAAACATCTAGTAAAATCAATCGATGAAGATTTAGCCAGATTAACTTTTTCAGCAATGCTGGGTAATAAAGACAGTGCAGATACGCATCTTTTATATATACTGCCAAGATTATTAAATCGCTGGAACTGTGTTTTAAATGCAGACGAAATTTCAAATAATTACAAGCAGATTACAATTCTTGCTCTTTCTGTTCTTTTGCACAAATATGGTTTTCAAGACGAAACCATAAACAAAAAAGCAATTGATGCGATTGATTTTTTAAACAAAGAAGTAGTTTTAAGTGATGACTTTGAGAGAAAATCAGAAGAAATAAAACAATTTATTTTATCCACACCAACACCTCTAAAACGCAAACCATCTCAACCAGAAAGCATTACCTTTTATAGAAAAGGAGATGTAATTTCGATTCAGCTTGAAGATCATTTTTATGCAGCTTATATCCATGAAATTTCTCGAGGAAACGAAAGTCCTATTATAGAATTTTATGATGGTGTTTTCGACACGATTCCGAGTTGGGAAGGCATAAAAAATTTATCTGCAAAAGGACAATTGTATAATAGTGGAATTGAAAGGATTTCTAAATACTCTGTTTATGGATTAAAACATCAGCCAGACACAGCTAATCAAATACATTTGATAAAATCATGCGTAGACACTTCACCAATAAATAAACATCTTAAAGAATCAGTAGGACTTTATAGTGTTATTGATTTATTTAGGATGCAGAGTGACATAAAAAATTTATTTAAACTGAATGAGTAATTTTTTTACGCAAGAAAATATTTAGCATGACAAAATAAGCAGTTTGATTTAAAGTTTTTTAAGTATTTTAGTTTTGCTAAATCATCTAAAAATGCTCAAATCTAAAATTGTTCTGATTTTCTTTTTACCGCTGTTTATGTTTTCGCAAAATGAAAAATGGCCGGCCAAAAAACTCAAACAAGATTTAACCATTTTTAAAGAAATAAGAGAAAAAGCCAATTCCGGACTTTACAAATACAGAAACAAAAAACAGATTGACAGTATTTACAACTGGGCTTTTTCGAAGATTAAAGAACCTCAGCAGCTTATAGAATTCTATAAAATACTTCTTCAAATAACAGATTTTGAAGGAAGTCTTCACAATGATACTACTCTTCCAGATGATTTTGAAAAGCAATATTCATTGGGTAATGTTTTCTTTCCTTATCCAGTAAAAATTATTCAAAATCAGTTGATTCTTAATTTTGAAAATACTGAAATCCCGCTTGGTTCACAAATCCACAGCATTAACGGAATTGAAACTAAAAAAATCTTAGCTTCTCTTTACAAATATTACACAACCGACGGATACAATATTACAGGAAAATCAATTGGAATTGGAAGTTCCTTTTCGAAATATTTCGAAATGGAATACGGCCCGCAAAAAAGCTTTTTAGTTGAATATTCACTTCCAAATCAAGCTCAAAAACTTATAAAATCAGTCAGTTCAGTTTCTAATGAAATCCGGAGAGAAAACTTCAAAAAACGTTTTTCACTTCCCTCTGACAGCTTACAATATCAAAAGGCAAAAGAAAAGTATTCATTCAAAATAATTTCAGAAAAAACAGCCCTGTTTTCTGTACATACATTTGTAATTGGCAGAAATGCTAAAGACAAACTACATTTGGCGTATAAAAAATATATGGACAGCTGTTTTCAATATCTTTCTAACCATCCTGAAATAAAAAACTTAATTGTCGATATTCGAAACAATGGCGGTGGAACCGATCCCAATGATATTGTAACTTTCTCCTATCTAACTCAAAAACCGTATCGCGAAAATTCATCGGCTTATGTAAATTTTCAAAAAATCCCCTTTACGCAAAATTTAGTTTATGAAGAAACCGAGCCTCAAAAACAACAGGAGGAACGTAAGGATTTTGAAGATGAAATAAAAGAAGAATTTCCAAAACTCATTAATCAAAAATACATTCAAGATCAAAAGTTCAATCCATTACTACAGCCTGATAAAAATAGTTTTAAAGGACAGATTTTTTTATTAATCAGTCCGCGGATTGCGTCTGCAGGTTCATTATTCGCTTCGCTTGTGGCAGGAAATACCAATGCAATTGTCATTGGCGAAGAAACCATGGGCAGTTATTTTGGGCACAACGGCCACACTCCTATCGAATACGAACTTCCGAACACTAAAATCAAAACACGATTTTCAATTGTAAATTTAGAACAGGATGTTCCTAAAAAAGCCAATCAGATTTTTGGGAGAGGTGTTATTCCGGATCATAACGTATCTCAAACATTAGAAGATTTTATGCAAAATAAGGACACACAGTTTGGATATACTTTGAAATTAATAAATGGAAAATAAAATTACTTTTTGGAAAGAATTTGCTGATCGTACAAACGGAACTTTCAAAGAAGGTTATTCCTGGCATTCAGACTCAGTCGAAATTGAATATCAAAACTGGAAAATTGTCTTTGATAACTATACTCTTTGGTCCGGAAAATACAGTGCTGAAATGACCCGAGTTATTGTTCCGATTATTTTACAAAATGATTTTAGATTTGAGATTTACAGAGAAGGTTTTATCCGCAAAATTGAAAAATTATTTGGTGTACAGGATATCGAAATTGGTTACGCTGATTTTGATAAAGCTTTTACAATTAAAAGTAATAACGAATTCAAAATAAAAACATTATTACGAAATAGTGAGATAAGACGTCTTATTACAAATCTGAAAGAGGTAAATATTCAAATTTCTGATCAAAAAGGAATTTGGGAGCAAACACTTCCTGCCAACGAATGGGAGTTATCTTATTTTTTTGATGGCGAAATTTGGGACCTAAATACCTTAAATGAATTATTGAAACTTTTTAAACTTATTTTAGATGAAATGCTTCAAATGAATGCTATAGCTCTAAAATGAAAATCAAATAAACAATCCAAAAAATCTTGTAACAGGATTTCTTATAAAAGAGAGAACTTTATCATAATTAAATCAGCAATTATGAAAAAGTTATATTACACAGCAAACGCCCTATTTATATTGATGTTAATTGTATTGGTTTCTTGTAAAAAAAGCGACACTATAACCTTAACAGATAATGCCGAAAAAGAAAAACCAAAAAAAACAATCGAATATAAAAAGCCCGAAACTGCCGTTTCGTATCAATTTACGAACGCCAAAGAATGGCTGAAAACTAATGAAGCCGACAGCACCAAAATTGATTTAGTATCGGCTTTAAACCGAGCTGATAAAACAAATCTAAAAAAACTGGATTCTGTTGTAATTCCTGCAGATTTCAGCGGAGATTTGGTTTATTATATGCCTTTCCCTTTGCATGTAACAGCTTTAAAAGACGTATCAAAAATCATTATTTTTTCTTATCCAACGCAGACTTTCGCTGCTTACGAAAATGGCGAATTAGTTTACACAGGCCCAACAAATATGGGAAGAAAAAAAGATCCTACACCTACAGGTTTATTTTTCACCAACTGGAAAGCTGAAAAAACAACCAGTACGTTTAATGACGAATGGGAATTAAAATGGAATTTTAATATCGAAAATAAACTTGGAGTTGGTTTTCACCAATATGATCTTCCGGGTTATCCTGCGTCGCATTCTTGTTTGAGATTATTAGAAAAAGACGCTAAATATCTTTATAAATTTGCAGACGAATGGGTTTTAAAAGATAAAGAAAATGTAAAAGTAAAAGGAACTCCGGTTATCGTTTTTGGAAATTATGATTTTGACGGACCAAAACCATGGCTGCAATTAGCATCAGATCCAAAAGCTTTAAATATTTCTGAAAATGATATTGAAAATGAAGTAAAACCGTTTATTCAGAAGATTTTAGAAAATCAAAAAGTAAGAGAAACTGAACAGCAGACTGCTGCGCTTTAAAAATATAGATCAAAAAAAGGCATAAGAAAATTGATTCTTATGCCTTTTTCTATTTTGAAAACTAAAAATTATCTAGAATAATTTGGAGCTTCTTTTGTAATGGTTACGTTGTGCGGGTGGCTTTCAGTAATTCCGCTTGATGTGATTCTAATGAAACGTCCAGACTCTTGTAAAGTTGGAATATCTTTTGAACCACAATATCCCATTCCGGCACGAAGACCTCCAATAAACTGAAGCATACTTTCGTTTAATTCACCTTTATAAGGAACACGTCCAACGATTCCTTCCGGAACTAATTTTTTAACATCATCTTCAACATCCTGGAAATAACGATCTTTAGACCCTGTCTGCATTGCTTCAACAGAACCCATTCCACGGTATGATTTGAATTTTCTTCCTTCAAAAATAATTGTTTCTCCCGGAGATTCTTTAGTTCCTGCTAATAATGAGCCTAACATTACACAATCAGCTCCTGCAGCAATTGCTTTAGGAATATCTCCTGTGTAACGAATTCCACCATCAGCAATAACCGGAACTCCAGTTCCTTTAATTGCGGCAGCAACTTCTAAAACTGCTGAGAATTGTGGAAAACCAACACCGGCAACGATACGAGTTGTACAAATAGAACCAGGTCCTATTCCTACTTTTACACCATCGGCACCATTTTCTACTAAATATTTAGCAGCTTCTGGAGTTGCAATGTTTCCTACAATTACATCAATCTGAGGAAATTTTGATTTTACTTCTTTTAATGTGTTTACCACACCTTCTGTATGTCCGTGTGCAGTATCGATAATGATAGCGTCTACACCTGCATTTACTAAAGCTTCTGCTCTTACAACTGCATCGCCTGTAACACCAATTGCAGCAGCAACTCTCAAACGTCCAAAACTATCTTTATTAGCAATTGGTTTTTGAGTCAGTTTTGTAATATCTCTAAACGTAATTAAACCAACTAATTCGTTTTTAGCGTTTACAACAGGTAATTTTTCGATTTTATGGCCTTGTAAAACTACTTCGGCTTGTTCTAATGAAGTTCCTTCGGCAACTGTAACAAGATTTGTACTTGTCATTACCTCAGCAATTGGTCTTGCTCCGTTTTTTTCAAAACGTAAATCGCGGTTCGTAACAATTCCTTTAAGGGTTTTGTTTTCGTCAACGATTGGAATACCGCCAATTCCAAATTCTTTCATAGCGTTTTTTGCATCGGCAATAGTTGAATTCATTGGTAATGTTACCGGATCGATAATCATTCCTGCCTCAGCACGCTTCACTTTTCTAACTTTCGCAGCTTGCTGCTCGATAGTCATATTTTTATGTAAAACTCCAATTCCGCCTTCTTGTGCCATAGCAATTGCCATTGCACTTTCGGTCACTGTATCCATAGCAGCAGATACAATTGGAACGTTTAATGTTATGTTTTTTGAGAATTTTGATTTGATACTCACTTCGCGGGGAAGCACATTCGAGTAGTTAGGTACTAATAATACATCGTCGTAAGTTAAACCTTCGCCGATAATCTTGGAGTTGTGTGCTATCATGGTGCAATTTCTAGTTGAATTGCGTGCAAATATAGTGAATAAATTGCTAACTTGAATACTAACATATTCATAAATTTGACTTTACAGGAAAATACTTATGATTTAAACTCCAAAAAAAAATTCCAAATCCCAAAAAAAACGAGGCTGTATTGTCATTTTTACTATTGAAATTTAGAATTCATTTTTTTGTGATTTATTCTGTGATTATTTTTTTGAATCCTGAATTACAAAGTTAAAACCGAATTGAAAAGCAAGGCTGTTTGCTTTTGAAACATCTCTATATTCAAAAATATTATCGACTAAAGCGTACATATTGAATTTCCCAACGGTTCCGGAAACTCCTAAACCTACATTGGTACTCGAATAAGGATCGACTGTATAAGTTGCTTTTACATCCAATTTTTCAAAAATACTTCTTTGATAAAAAGCTGTCACTGCCACATAAGGCTCATTAGGCATGGTCATAACAAATAATTGTCCGCCCACAGAATTTAAATATCGTCTTTCATTTGGCACTTTACAATTACATTCACCATCATATCTGGTTTCTCCAAAAGAATATTGAATAGATGAATTAAATTTAACCGGACGCCATGTGGTGTATTTATTATATAGTTTTTCTTCTGGAATAGCTTTTTCAAAATCATCAATAATATCTGTAGGCTCGTTTACCGCACTAAAAATAGGATTTACGCCATTGTATTCATAACTGCCTTTGTATCTTCTTGTTTCAACATCTTTTGACTGTTTTATAAAACCAACGTCGAGTATACTTGCGGTAAACTGCAGATTATCTTTAAAATAATAAGTTAATCCGGCATCAAATCCTAAACCAAGACTTCCGTTAAAAAAAGTATTGTGAGCAATATCTCCCGGAATACTTCCTTCATATTCATCTTTAGTAAATTTAGCAATCCCAGCCGTTTTAAGTTCTAAACTCGATTCGATAATTTGCGTATACATATTCGGTCCTACACCTTCTCCTGTATATATGTACCCTGAATTTTTGGTTGAAGTTGCATTAGCACCGCTTGAATAAATTTTAGCACGTCCGCCTAAAACAAGTTTTTTATTCAGTTTTTTATGAAACCCAACATGAAACACCGAGAGTACTTCGGCACGAACAGTTAAATCATTTAAGCTGAATGATTTTCCTATATATTTCTGATTTCCGTCTACGGCTAAAATGGCTATATCTTTTGGAAAATACATCAGAAAATCAAATTCCTGATAGGCTCCAAATGAAATATATGACTGGCTTTCTCTGCCTCCTACTCTAAAACCGCCGGAAAAAATTTCTAACTGCTGATTTACCTGCGTTTTATCATTTGCTGCTGATTTATTGATAATGTTTCGGACTTTATCATTAAAATCGACACCATTATCTGCAAACAAATCGTAAGCCGAAAAACTGCTCGATCCCGCATTTACAGATACTCCGGACAAAAGCGGAATTCCAAAATAATATTTATACGAAACATCGGCACCCGGATTAACAAGCGATGACTGCGGAATAGATGTAAAATTGTACAGTATTTGTTTATTTTGAGCTAAACAAGAAAATTGCACAACTACTATTAAAATTAAAAGTGCTTTTCTCATTCGATTTTCATATAAGCGGTTGCACCTGATTTTAATTTCAAATTACCCGAAATATTACCTGTTCCCGGTTGTATAGTTACTGTAAAACCAACTTTTACGGATTGTTTTAGCAGTGCAAGTCTTTCGCCTTCAAAAACTTCAGTGGGATATTTTACAATATTTGAACCGCTGGTATATTGCGGTACGTCTAAACTAATGGTTATTAATGATTGATTGTTTGCATCTATAAATTGTATTTCAACTTTAAAAGCCCTGTTTATTGTATTTTCTATTTCAAAATTTAATTCGGCTTTCGTTAGATTATCATTTAAAAACTTATTTTTAAACACATCAAATTCTTCAACATCTGGCGGTAATTGGTGTCCGCTGCCATCATCTGGAATTTCGTTTGCCTTAATATTAAAATGCGCAACGTTTGCAACAAAAACAGGTTCTATTTTAAAATCATTAACCTGATCAAAGTCTAAATTGCTTGAGCAGGAAAGAAATAAAATGGAAGAGAATAAAATTGTGCCAATTCTATGAGTGAAATTAGGCTTCATGGGATAATTTTTTGAGTAATTTAAACGATCTTTTTTTTAAGATATTGTTTAAATGTACGAAAAATTCCCTTAATTAATGAAATTTTCCAAACAATTTAGAAGCTTTGTTATAAGCGCTTTCAATCAATTATTATACTTGATTTTAAAATAGCTTCCAGTTTATCAATTTTTAATAAATCTTCAATTGTTTTCTCAATACAACTTCTGGTTAATTCTTTAACAAACAAATCGGGCGGAATGATGTACAAGCCATCAAGATGATTGCCGTTTGTTTTATCATATTCAACTGCAGTTTTCAGAAACTCATATGTCCAGACATTGATGCCATATTTTCTTCCATCTTTCAATTCAACTTGTATATTGCAAAAATCGTTATTGATATTCCAATTATCAGGATCTACTTTTTCAAATTCTAACCAAAGCGTAAAATCATTCATAATTTCATCATTTTTTAATGAAACTTCCCAAACAATTTAGAAGCTTCGTTATAAGCGCTTTCAAAACTTAAGGAATTAAGTCCGGTTATTTTTTTATTAGCTGTAAAATAAGAAACCAGTTTTTCTGTAGGCATGTTGCCTGTAAGTTTATCGGTTGCCATAGGACAGCCGCCAAATCCCTGAATTGCACCGTCAAAGCGAGTACAACCGGCTTTTGCAGCAGCATCAATTTTTTCAAACCAGGTATCTGGTGTTGTATGCAGGTGCGCACCAAACTCGATTTCTGGATATTTTGGAATTAAATTCGAAAATAAATAGGTAATAACTTCCGGAGTAGAACTTCCTACGGTATCTGAAAGCGAAAGAATCCTAACTCCCATTTCGGCCAGTTTTTCAGTCCATTCTGCTACAATTTCAACATTCCACGGATCTCCGTACGGATTTCCAAATCCCATTGAAAGATAGGTTACAACTTCTTTATTTTTTTTATCAGCAATTTCCAGAATCTCTTTTAGAGTAACCAGAGATTCTGCAATGGTTTTATGTGTATTACGCATCTGAAAGTTTTCAGATATCGAAAAAGGAAATCCTAAATATTGAATAGCTTCATATTCTGAAGCCAAAGCAGCACCCTGCGTATTAGCAATTATGGATAGTAATTTACTGCTGGTCTGCGATAAATCTAATTGTTCTAAAACTTCGGCCGTATCCTGCATTTGCGGAATAGCTTTGGGAGAAACAAAACTTCCAAAATCAATAGTATCAAACCCTACACGAAGCAGTGCCTGTATATAAGTAACTTTATTTTTTGTTGGAATAAAAGTTTTAATGCCCTGCATGGCATCTCTGGGACATTCGATAATCTTGATCTCTTTATTCAAAGCTTATTCTTTTGTAAAGCTAAGTTACTTTCTTTTTTAATGAAATGAAAGTTATTTTTATCCCAACCAATATTATTACACAAAAAAGTAATATTTTAAAATATTACCAAAAAACGTAATAACTGAATTTATTACTTATATTTGTAATATAAAGTTTATTATTTTTTAATTATATTTGATTATGACTAGTGTAATTACAGGTGACATAATTGGTTCAAGACAGCAAAAATCAGAACATTGGGTTGAGGATTTAAAAAAAATCCTGGCTCCGCTTGGCAAAACACCAAGTGAATGGGAAGTTTACCGCGGAGATGAATTTCAAATTGAAATTAAAAATCCCGAAGATGCTTTGCTTACTGCTGTTTTAATAAAGGCACATTTACGAGCTAAAAAATCAGATGCCAGAATGAGCATTGGTTTTGGAAATAAAACCCATAATGCCGAAAGAATATCTGAAAGCAACGGAACTGCCTTTATTAATTCTGGTGAACTTTTTGAAACTTTAAAAAAACAAAAAGTGACTCTGGCCATGCGGACTGGCGATATAAGTTTTGATGAAAAATTGAATTTAATGCTTCAGCTGGCATTGACTTTTATGGATAACTGGCTCGTACAATCGGCAGAATTTGTTGCAAAAGCTATCGAAAACCCTACGTTTTCACAAGAAGAACTGGGACAAAAATTAGGCATTAACCAGGCTGCCGTAAGCAGAAGGCAAAAGCGTGCCCAGTTCGATTTAGTCATGAATTTAGATCGTTATTTTAGAACACAAATAAAACAACTCAACGCTCCATGATTTTATTTATAAAACTATTTCTAGCGCATTTATTAGGTGATTTTATCTGGCAGCCCAATTCATGGGTTACAGATAAAGAAAATAAAAAATATAAAAGCAAATATTTGTACCTCCATATTTTACTTCATGGCGGTTTGGCAGCTATTCTTGCAGGAGAAATTCGTTTTATTCCTTATGCTTTTTTGATTGCCGTTACACACGGAATCATCGATTTAATTAAATTAAGTTTTCAGAAAAAGAAAACCAAAAGAACCTGGTTTGTACTTGACCAAATTGCGCATATTCTTGTTTTAATAGGCGTGGTTCTGCTTTACGAAAACAATACAATAGTCAATTTCTGGCAGGATAATGCATTCTGGATTCTCATTACCGGAATTTTACTGATAACAAAACCCACATCTATTTTCATAAAAACTATTATTTCAATCTGGGCACCTGAAAGTCAAAACAGCCATCAGGATAATTCGCTGATAGCTGCCGGAAATTATATTGGTATTTTAGAACGCTTATTTGTTTTCGGGTTTATTTTAACCGGACATTTTGAAGCGATTGGATTTTTACTGGCTGCCAAATCTATTTTCAGGTTTGGCGATTTAAAAGAAGCCAAAGACCGAAAATTAACTGAATATGTTTTAATTGGAACATTAATCAGTTTTGGAATTGCAATACTTGCCGGATTAATTGTTCAGGCGCTTTTATTACAGCTGTCTTAAAACTTTTTTGTTGATTGCTTTTATCAATGCCGGACCTTCATAAATAAATCCGGTATATAACTGTACCAAACTTGCTCCTGCATTTAATTTCTCAATGGCATCATCTGCAGAATGAATTCCGCCTACTCCAATAATTGGGAATGCTTTATTGCTTTTTTCAGAAAGAAAACGAATTACTTCTGTAGAACGTTTTGTTAATGGTTTTCCGGACAAACCTCCCATTTCTGACTGATTTTGTGATTGAAGTCCTTCTCTTGAAATCGTAGTATTTGTTGCAATAACACCCGCAATCTGAGTTGTTTTTACAATATCTATAATGTCCAACAGCTGCTCATCGGTAAGATCCGGAGCAATTTTTAATAAAATTGGTTTTATTTTCTGCGTACTTGTTTTTTGTTTTTCAACATTCCTGTTTTGCAGAGTCTGCAATAAAGCTGTCAGAGGTTCTTTGTCTTGTAAAGCTCTTAAATTTGGCGTATTTGGCGAACTTACATTTACTACAAAATAGTCAACATGATCAAACAAAGCATCAAAACAAATAATATAATCATCGACCGCATTTTCGTTTGGCGTAACTTTATTTTTTCCAATATTACCGCCAATTAAAACTCCAGAATTCTTTTTTAGGCGTTCGACAGCTTCAAGAACACCGCCGTTATTAAATCCCATTCTATTAATAATAGCCTGATCTTCTTTTAAACGAAATAAACGTTTTTTAGGATTTCCTTCCTGACCAACAGGAGTTACGGTTCCAATTTCTATAAAACCAAAACCAAAATCTCCCAATTCTTTGTAAAGTTTGGCATCTTTATCAAAACCTGCTGCAAGTCCAACCGGATTTTTAAATTTAATTCCAAAAACTTCTCTTTCTAAACGAGTGTCTTTTACTTCATAAATTGATCTTATAATGGCCGAAACTCCGGGAATTTTCGAAATGAATTTAACAAATGAAAAAGTAAAGTAATGCACTTCTTCAGGATCAAACCAAAAAAGTATCGGACGAATAATCAATTTATACATAAGAGTTGTGTTGTGTGTGTTTTTTTCGGATGCAAATTTAGATATTATAGTTGAAAAAGGTGCTTTTTTACCAAAACAAATAATTACCATTTTGTTCGATTCTTGAGCATCAAAATAAAATTACGGCATGCTGTGCATTTTTGCAGAATTAAAATTCATTTCACAGAAAAAGTCGGATTTTAGGTTGCAAATTATAATTTGAAACCAATTCAAACCTTATAAACACCTCATTAGAACACATATAAACTAATTTTGAAGTGTTCAGTTTCCAATCCTATTTCGCATTAAAATAATTTCATGCAAACCCGGCGAATATGTATAAGACAGGTAAATCTATTTATATTTCAAAAAATCTTCTGACTGTAATATTGCTTCTAATTGGTTTTATAGGATTAGCGCAGCAGGAAAAAGATACCTCAAAACTTATGAATGTCCGCTATGGAGAAAAAGGAATAGAACTGCGAACAAGAGATAATAAGTTTTTGTTTCAGCTGCAAAGCCGTCTGCAGTTTCGGTTTTCGACACCTTATGATGCAGATCCTTTAACGTATGATGATTACAGTCAGGATGCGCAGACAACTTTTAAAATAAACAGAGCAAGATTAAAAATTGGCGGTCATGCCTTTGAACCTTGGTTGAAATATTATTGGGAATACGAATTAAGTCAGTCTAATTTACTGGATTTTAGAATTATGATTGAAAAATGGGAATGGTTGAGTTTTAAAGTCGGTCAATGGAAAACCGAATTTACTCGCGAACGTTACATTAGCAGCGGCGAACAGCAAATGGTGGAGCGGTCTTTAATTAACCGCCCATTTACCGTTGACCGACAGCTGGGAGTCGAAGTTTACGGGCATTTAAAAGGAAATGGCATTGCTGATTTTAATTATTGGTTTGCCGCTTTAACCGGAACCGGACGCGGCAGCACAGCAAATGACGATGGAAATTTAATGTATTTTGGAAGGGCACAATGGAATTTTTTGGGCAGATTTCTTGATTTTGAAGGCTGTGATTTAGAATTTCACGAAAAACCAACTCCCATTATTGCTTTTTCAGCCATTACAAACCGAAGCCCTTACACTCGGTTTTCGCAGGCAGGAGGAGGTTTTCTGGATGGTTTTGAAAATGGAGCTCCAGGGCAATACCGTGTAAATCAATGGAATTTTGAAACCGCCTTTATGTTCAAAGGATTTTCATGGCAGAGCGAATGGCATACAAAACAAATTATCGATAAACTCAACAATGATCAAACCACTACATTAAAAGGATATTATGTTCAGGCTGGGTATTTTTTTCATAACATTTTTGACTGGTGGCCTAAACATCTTGAAATGGCAGGAAGACATGCCGCTTACAGACCGGATAATTCTATACGGCAAAACAGGCAGGACGAATCTACACTGGCATTTAACTGGTTTTTTAAAGGACACAAAAACAAATTGACTTCGGAAGTAAGTTATTTTAGTTTTGAAGACAAAACACTTCCTTTAGAACAAGGTTGGCGATTTAGAATACAATGGGATATTTCACTTTAAAACAATTTTGTTTTATTAGAAATTTCCTACTTAATTTTAAAATGGAGACTCTTTTTTTAATACCTTTATACAATTTAAAAATATTGAAAAATGAAAAACATAGATAAAACAATAAGAAAAACCGTAATAGCTTGTCTGGCGGGATCGTTTTTTTTGATTTCAATTGACAGCTTAGCACAACGCCGTGTGGGCGGAGGCGGAAGCGGTGTTCACAGACCTAGCGGAGGCGGCCAGAGACCTGCAGTAAACAGGCCTTCTAATCAAACTCGCCCGGCAACGAGACCAGAAGTAACAAGACCCGGAGCTAATGGATCAGGAACAAGGGTTACAAGACCAGCCAATACTTCAAACACAAGAATTAATAATAGAACTAATAACGGAACACGAAATTCTAATAACACCATAAATTCTGGTAACCGAAATACCAATATAAGCGGTAATACCATAAATGTTGACAGAAGCCGTGATATTACTATTAACAATAATCGCAACACGGTGGTAAGAAGAAATACAGTTGTATACGCACGTCCTCCTTATGTTTATGGAGGTTACAGATATCATGCTTACAATCCTTATTTCTTTCATCCTTATACTCCATTTTATTACGGTCCTGTATGGCATCCGTGGGGATTTTTTGTGGCCACTCTGGCGGTTACAGCAATTGTGGTTAGTGTAGAAAGTACTCAGTATCATTACGATCAAGGCGTTTGGTATGCACCTTCAAATGGCGGTTATACAGCGGTGCCAGCACCAGTAGGCGGCACGGTGAATAATATTCCAAGCGGTGCACAGACAGTTAATACAGGCACAGTAAACAATTATTATTACGGAGGAACCTATTATGAAAAAGACGGCAGTACTTACAAAGTTGTTCCGCCTACAGCTGGAACTATTGTTGACAATTTACCCGAAGGCGGTGAAGAAGTAACTATAGGCAATGTAAAATATGTAAAATTTGGCGAAACATATTATCAGCCTATTCAAGTAGATGGAAAAAACAAATACGAAGTTGTTCTGGTTGAGAAAGACAGCTAATTTTATTAAATCTATAAAATTACTATAGTATTAAAACTAATTTTCATACTTTTAACCCTTATATTGACAACCATTAGCCGTTAAAAACCATAACCATGAAAAATAAAACCTTTTGGATTTTTGCCTTACTAACATTATCCATTATTTCAATCGCTTACAGTTACACGAGATTTACGCATAAAGAAGAAAAAATAGCTGCAGAATGTCACGATTTGCCTAAAACAGGTGAAGCACCGGCATTTTTACCTACAATAGAAAACAAGAATAAACCTGCTGGAAAATCTCCAAAAGGCATGGTTTGGATTCCCGGAGGCGAATTTTCTATGGGAAGTAACGTAGAAGATGAAAGTTTATGCTCTTTAAAAGGAGTTACAAAAGATGCGGCTCCTATTCATCGTGTTTATGTAGATGGTTATTATATGGATCAAACCGAAGTGACCAACGAAGAATATGAGAAATTTGTAAAAGCCACAGGTTATATTACTGTTGCTGAGCAAAAACCAACAAAAGAAGAATTTCCTACAGCATTAGAAGAAAACTTAATTACAGGATCAGTAATATTTACGCCTACCCCAACAGCTGTAAATCTAAATAATTTTTTACAATGGTGGTCTTATATAGAAGGAGCAGACTGGAGACATCCTCTGGGACCGCAAAGTTCTATAAAAGGAAAAGAAAAATATCCTGTTGTCCATATTACTTATGAAGATGCTGAAGCTTATGCAAAATGGGCAGGAAAAAGACTTCCTACCGAAGCTGAATGGGAATTTGCTGCAAGAGGAGGAAAAACAGGAGAAATTTATGCCTGGGGAAATGTTTTAAAACCTAACGGAAAATTTCAGGCTAATATTTATCAGGGGCACTTCCCTATTAAAGACGGAGACACTGGCGAAGACGGTTACAAAGGCATTGCTCCCGTTGCTCAATATGCACCAAATGCTTATGGTTTGTATGATGTTGCCGGAAATGTTTGGGAATGGACAAGTGATTGGTATAGCGTAGATTATTATAAATCATTAAAAGAAAGTGGAAATGTTGCTAAAAACCCGCAAGGGCCTAATGCTTATAATGATCCAAAAGATCCAACTCAAATAAAGCGAGTGCACCGCGGAGGATCTTTTCTATGTACAGACCAATACTGCACCAGATATATGGTTGGAACAAGAGGAAAAGGCGAAATCAGATCTGCTGCCAATCATCTTGGTTTTAGATGTGTTAAAAGTATATAGCAGATTCAAAACATTAAAAACGCATTTAACCACAAAATCAGAACATTATATCAACAAAAAAACATTTAATTTCTAAAAAAAAAACAGGAAACTATACACAAAGTAGCTTCCTGTTTTTTAAATTCAGGTATAAAGATCAAATTAAAAAGTAGGAAAAATTTACTAATTTTACTAAAAAAAATATCAATAAATGATACCTGAAAATTTAACCGATTTTTTATATTGGGTAAAAGAACAAACAGAATTATTCTGGAGCATTGACCCAGAAACTTCAGACAATGATTTTGTCTGTGAAGATTGGGCTTACAATGCGAAATGGATTGGGCTTACAGAAGAACAAATTCAAAATGTAGAAAAAAATACAATATAAATTTCACACCAGAACATAAAGAGTTTTTAAAAATACTACACACAATTGACAAAAAAGAGGTAATTGAGTATACAGATACCCCTGATGAAGATCCAGAAATAAAAACCGAAGAGGTTCCTTTTTTCTATAATTGGCTGGAAGACGAAAAAGAGATAAACGAAAGATTTAAATGGCCCTATAAAACAATACTTGAAGATGTTTTAGGCAGAAATAAAGTCTGGCTAAAATCTTGGGGTAAAAGACCAAATTCTACAGAAGAAATAGAAAACATCTTTAGGGATTGGTACAATAAAACACCATCTTTAATCCCCTTAATATATCATAGATATTTGGTTAGTGACACAAACCTCGAATACAGACCTGTACTTTCAATTTGCGGATCAGATACTATTGTATACGGATGGGATTTAAGAACTTATCTTTTAAGAGAACTTAAAGATCATTTAAATATACAAGTTTTAGTTTATAACGAAGAAGACAAAGATTATTATCCAGAATTAAAAGAAGAAGCATCATTAATTCTTAAAAATGATTGTGCATTTAACGAAAATAAACAAATTCCTTACTTACAGGAGATGATATTAATCTGGAATTCCGGCTGGTCAAGTTTTGGATTAAAATATCCCGGTGAAGAAGACAATGCAGCACATCCAATCATGAAAACTTATTATGAGGATGAAGAGGATAACCAACAAAAAACATTTACAACCTTCTAATATTTGTATAGCAGAAAACGGTTGACAGCAAAAACAGCTATTCTAATTCTATAGAAAAGCTAAATTATTCAGCAAGAAAATTGTCTATATTTGCTAAAAATAAAAAGAAATGCAACATATCATAGATCGTTTTATCAGTTATGTAACAATTGATACAGAATCAGATCCAAATTCACAAACAACACCAAGTACAGAAAAACAATGGAATCTTGCCAATAAATTAGTCGAAGAACTAAAAACAATTGGGTTATCAGATGTAACAATAGACGACAAAGCTTACATCATGGCAACTCTGCCGAGCAATGTCGATCACGAAGTTCCAACAATTGGTTTTGTTTCTCATTTTGACACTTCACCTGATTTCAGCGGAGCAAATGTAAAACCTCAGATCGTTGAAAATTATGATGGAAAAGACATTGTTTTAAATGTCGAAAAAAACATCATTTTATCTCCTGATTACTTCAAGGATTTATTGCAATATAAAGGACAGACTATTATTACAACCGACGGAACAACTCTTTTAGGTGCCGATGATAAAGCTGGAATTACCGAAATTGTTTCGGCAATGGAATATTTAATTCAGCATCCGGAAATTAAACACGGAAAAATCAGAATTGGTTTTACTCCTGATGAAGAAATCGGACGCGGCGCGCATCATTTTGATGTTGAAAAATTTGGCGCTCAATGGGCTTACACGATGGACGGAAGCCAGATTGGCGAATTAGAATATGAAAATTTTAATGCTGCAGGAGCTAAAATCACTTTTAAAGGAAAAAGCGTTCACCCAGGATATGCCAAAGGAAAAATGATTAATTCTATGCTTTTAGCAAACGAATTTATAAACGAACTTCCAAAAGGAGAAACACCTCAGGAAACAAAAGGTTACGAAGGTTTTTTTCATGTTCACCATATTAAAGGAAATATCGAAGAAACTGTTTTGGAACTGATTATCCGCGATCATAACAAGAAAAAGTTTGAAAAAAGAAAAGAACTTATTCATAAAATAGCCAAACAATTCAATAAGAAATTTGCAAAGAAATTTGGCGAAGACATTGTAACGGCTCAAGTAAAAGACCAATATTACAATATGAAAGAAAAGGTGCTTCCTGTAAAACATATTGTAGATATTGCCGAAAAAGCAATGCGCGAACTAAACATTAAACCTATCATAAAACCTATTCGCGGCGGTACAGACGGTTCTCAATTATCGTTTATGGGATTGCCTTGTCCGAATATTTTTGCCGGAGGACATAATTTCCACGGAAAATACGAATATGTTCCCGCAGAAAGTATTCAGAAAGCAACTGACGTAATTGTAAAAATTGCAGAATTAACTGCTGTTCCGGGAATTTTTGACGTACAAGAAAAACCTAAAAGAAAAAGATAATTTGGAAACCTCCGAAAATAAAGGAATCTGGAAATACGGCAGCCAATGGGAAGAAGAATTACTTCTCCTAAAAGCTATTGTTGACAAAACTGAACTATCTGAAACCACAAAATGGGGCGGTCCGGTTTATGTTTATGAAAAGAAAAACGTAATAGGTTTAGGAGGTTTTAAAGATTATTTTGCCATTTGGTTTTTTAATGGTGTTTTCCTGAAAGATGAGAAAAAGAAATTAGTAAATGCACAGGAAGAAGTTACAAAATCACTTCGTCAATGGCGTTTTAAATCGAAAGAAGATATAGACGAAAAGCTTATTTTAGAATATATCTTAGAAGCTATCGAAAATGAAAAACAGGGAAAAGTCATTAAACCAGCAAAAAAAGAAGCGATAGTTTCTGAACTTCTGGAAAAAGAAATGACTCAAAACCCGGCATTAAAAGAAGCTTTTCAAAAATTTGCTCCTTATAAGCAATATGAGTTTTTAGAATATATAGAATCTGCAAAACAGGAAAAAACAAAGCTTGCGAGAATTGAGAAAGTGATCCCGTTGATTTTAGCGAATGTTGGATTGAATGATAAATATCGATAAATCAAATTCTAAATTTTTAAAATTCCAAATTCCAATACTGCTGCCATTATGCAAGCTGTTGAAAAATTTTTAACGCAGAGAACGCTAAGCTTTTTTGAGGAGGCAATGTCCGCAAAGTTAGGTCGTAGAGACGCACCGCAGTACGTCTAACGCAAAGATTAACGATTTTCTAAAACCTTTGTCAAAGTTTTAAACTTTGACAAAGGTTTTTTTCTACACAAAGTATTGTCATTGCGAGGAACGAAACAACCACACTGATCAAGTTCGTCAAAAACATCCAGAATGAGATTGCTTCGTTCCTCGCAAAGACATACAATGCGATTATTTAAACAAAACAAAAAAATCCCAAATTCCACATCAAAATTGGAATTTGGGATTTTTAAATTTTAGTAGAGTTTTAAAAAAACTTATGCTTTTTTGTTTAAAGCAGCGCTTAATTCTAAAGAAATAGCAGAACGCTCTAATTTTAATTTTCCTGACATAGTTTCAATAACAACAGTAGTTTCTGCTAATTCAGCAATTTTACCGTGAAATCCGCTTTTTGTAACTATTTTATCACCTACTTTTAGGCTGCTTTCAAATTCTTTTTCGTTTTTAGCTCTTTTTTGCTGTGGTCTGATCATGAAAAAATAGATTACCACAAACATTAAAAGAAAAGGTGCAAATTGAGATAATTGTCCCATAATTAAATTCTGTTTTTTGATTTATATTAATTTCTTTTTTGGAATTTGTCTTTAATAATTGGAATTCCTTTCAGATTACATTAATCCTCTTCCAGCTTTAACCATTTTTTTACTGGCTTCAAGCTCTTTTACAAGATTATCTAAAATTCCGTTGATAAAAATACTACTTTTAGGAGTAGAATACTCTTTTGCAATTTCTAAATATTCGTTAAGAGTTACTTTTACCGGAATTGAAGGAAATTTCAGAAATTCGCAAATTGCCATTTTCAGGATAATTGTATCAATTTCCGCAATTCTTTCGCTGTCCCAGTTTGGCGTTTTATCGTCGTATTCTTTTGCTAAAGCTGTTTCATTTAAAATCGTTTTTCTAAATAAATCTTTTGCAAAATCCTTATCTTCTACATCTTTATACAATTTAGGAACTCTAAATTCGTCTGGATTATCGCTCTTAATTGCTTTTAATTGCTTAATGATATGTGTATTTACAACCGGAATATCATCAACCCATGTTAATTTATCATCCTCTAAATACTCATATAATTTTTCGTTTGGCACTATAACTTCCTGAAACAAATCAGCAATAAACTGTTTATCTTCTTCAAACGTATTTACGTTGTTCGACATGTATTTTTTGTAAATATCGCTCGCTTTAATATCATTTAAAAGCAAAATAATATAATCGTCGTTTAATGACCAGTTGTTGATCTTACGATTTTCTAAAGCAATACTAAGGGAATTACTTTCGGCAAGAAGCTGAAAGACTTTGTTCTTGATGAATTTTTCGTTCGGATTACGTTCTGCAGGAGTTGCAAGATGTTTTTTACTTGAAAGATGCAAGAATACAGATTCTTTTTTGCAAATTTCAATCAATGAAGAAAGCATTGTAAGATATAAATCCTGAATATTATCAATACTATAGAAAAGAAATTTTTCTTCTTTTTCCATATTATCAGAACCGCTTTGATGCATTGCATAAATGGACTGCATTACTTTAATGCGTATGTGTCTTCTATTTACCACCTCGTAAGAACATTTAAAAATTAGTCTGCAAAAGTATAACTTTTATACGTATTTTAAAATTATTTCGTAAAAAAGTCTTGGTTTCAGTGTTCAGTATTTAGTATTTAATAATCAGTTGAGTTCAAACATAAAAAAATCTCAGTTTTCAGATTAACTGAAAACTGAGATTATACCTGAACACTAAAAAAGTGAACACTAAAACACTAATTACTTAGCCGCGTTTTCGATTTTTCTTTGATCGATACGGTTTTGAGCAATTGTAAGTGCTGCTTTGTGTGTAGTAATTCCGTTTTTTGCAGCAAAATCAATAATTTCTAAAGTTGTATTATAGATATTTTCGGTTTTTGCCATGATTTCGTCTTTACCATAATGCGCTAATTCAGCATAAACATTGATAATTCCTCCGGCATTGATTAAGAAATCAGGAGCATATAAAATACCTCTTTCCTGTAATCTTGCACCGTGAACGTTTTCATCTGCCAATTGATTATTTGCTGCTCCGGCAATAACTTTAGCTTTTATTTTTTCGATTGTATTATCGTTGATTGTTGCTCCCATTGCACATGGCGCATAAATATCTACATCGGCAGTATACAAATCTTCACCTGTGTAAATTGTCGCATTGTATTTTGAAGCCGCCTGATATAATTTTTCTTCATTAATATCAGTAATCGTAACGATTGCTCCTTCTTTAGTTAAGTAATCAACTAAAGTTTCACCCACGTGTCCAATTCCCTGAACCAAAACTTTTTTACCTTCTAAAACATCAGAACCAAACTGACTTTTAGCAGCCGCTTTCATTCCTAAATAAACTCCGTAAGCTGTAACAGGTGAAGGGTTTCCAGAACCTCCTCTTTCTTCAGAGATTCCTGTAACATAAGGCGTAACATCTCTTACAGTGTCCATGTCTTTAGTTTCCATTCCAACATCTTCAGCTGTAATATATCTTCCGCTTAAAGAGTGAACAAATTCACCAAACTTACGCATTAATTCAGGCGTTTTTTGTGTTTTTGCATCTCCAATAATTACCGCTTTTCCACCGCCAATATTTAGACCGGTAATAGCTGATTTATATGTCATACCTCTGGAAAGACGCAGTACATCGTTCAACGCTTCCCATTCAGTATTATAATTCCACATTCTTGTGCCCCCTAAGGCTGGTCCCATAACCGAATTATGAATACCAATAATTGCTTTTAAACCTGTATCTTTGTCATTGCAAAATACAATTTGTTCGTGATCATCAAAAGATAACTGACCAAAAACGGGATCCATTTTTTGAAGTTCCTTTCCAGTTGCGAAAGCTGCATTCATAGTGTTAAGTTTAATTTGTTTAGAAATTATGAATTCGTCAAAAAGACAATCCAAACATAAACAAAAAATACACATGTGCTAATTTTTTATCTTTAAAATAACAATTTTACAATATAATTGTTTTGATTAAATTGCAATTTATTATAATTTTAATTAATAATAATTCATAAATTTAAATCAATTCAATATCGAATTTCTTAAAAAAATGAAAGAATTAAGCTATTTAAACAAATATTTCATCAAATATAAATACAGTTTTTCCTTCGGTATTTTAATCACCATAATCGCACAAATTTTCTTTTTATTTACTCCAAAACTGGTAAGCCATTCTTTTGATGTAATAGAGAAATTTCTAAAATTATCAAAAGCCGATCAAAAATCTTCTATCATAGTAAACTTTTACGGGCAGGATTTAATTCATAACATCCTCTTAATCATTGGCAGTGCAATTATTGGAGGTTTCCTGACTTTTTTAATGAGACAGACTTTAATCGTAATGTCACGCCATATTGAGTTTGATTTAAAAAATGAAGTTTTTAAACAATACGAAACGCTCTCGCAAAATTTCTACAAACAAAACCGCACCGGAGATTTAATGAACCGAATCAGCGAAGACGTTTCAAAAGTCCGCATGTATGTAGGTCCTGCAGTAATGTACACCATAAATACAGTAATACGTTTTGCGATCGTTATACTATATATGTATAATGTTTCGCCTTTGCTTACCTTATATACTATTCTGCCGCTGCCTATTTTATCGTACTGTATTTTTAAACTAAGTTCAGAAATCAATAAACGAAGCACAACTTTTCAGCAGTATCTTTCAAAAGTTTCCAGTTTTACGCAGGAAATATTTTCGGGAATCAGAGTAATAAAAGCATATTCTTTAGAAAATCAACATCAAAATAATATGGTTGATCTTTCTGAAGAAAGCAAACGCAAAAGTTTAGATCTTGCCAAAGTTCAATCGCTGTTTGGCCCTTTAATGATTGCTCTTATCGGAATTAGTAATTTAGTTGTAATTTATTTTGGAGGCATGATGTATATAAACGGTTCTATTAAGAATATTGGAACGATTGCCGAATTTATTTTATACGTTAATATGCTTACCTGGCCGGTTGCTTCTCTTGGATGGGTTTCATCTATGGTTCAGGAAGCCGAAGCTTCTCAAAAACGATTAAATGAGTTTTTAAAAATTGAAACCGAAATTAAAAACAACAATTCCGGCTCATCAGATATTCAAGGAGAAATTGCTTTTGAAAACGTTAGTTATACTTATAATGATACAAATATCGAAGCCTTAAAAAATGTTTCTTTTACAGTAAAAAAAGGAGAAACTCTGGCTATTTTAGGAAAAACCGGATCTGGAAAATCGACTATTTTATCGCTCATTTCCCGTTTGTATGATGTTACCGAAGGAAAAATTACGATTGATAAAAACGAAATCAGCAGTTTAAACTTATTCGATTTAAGAAACAGTATTGGAATTGTTCCTCAGGACGCTTTTTTATTTTCTGATACGATTAAAAACAATATCAAATTCGGCAACCAGAATGCTACTGACGAGCAGGTAATTGAAGCCGCTAAAAATGCTGTTGTTCACGACAACATTATGGCTTTTAACAAACAGTACGATACAATTTTAGGAGAACGAGGCATAACGCTTTCGGGAGGACAAAAACAGCGTGTATCGATTGCAAGAGCTATTATTAAAAATCCGGCCATTTTACTTTTTGACGATTGTTTGTCTGCAGTTGATACTGAAACCGAAGAAACAATTTTAAACAATTTATTTGAATTTTGTAAAGATAAAACTACAATAATTGTCAGTCACCGAGTTTCTTCGGCTAAAAATGCCGACAAAATTATCATTCTTGAAGATGGTAAGATTATTCAACAAGGTTCTCATAATCAATTAATAAATCAGGAAGGCTATTATGCATCGTTATATTTAAAACAACTTTCGGAAAAAGAATTACTTTAAATGTTGCGTAATAGATAATTTTTTATGATTTTTGAGTACTATTAATTCCAAAAATGATAGAACGTATTATGAGAGAAAATGACATGTTAGAAAAAGAAGAGATTTTTTCTAAAGTATTACGAGCAGGAAGAAGAACTTATTTCTTTGATGTGAGAGCTACTAAAGCTGATGACTATTACATTACCATTACCGAAAGCAAAAAGTTTACTGAAGAAGATGGTTCTTTTCATTTTAAAAAACACAAAATTTATTTATACAAAGAAGATTTTAGTGCTTTTGCCGAAATATTAGAAGAAATGACTTCATACGTTTTGAACCACAAAGGCGAAGAAGTAATTTCTGAAAGACACCAAAAAGATTTTAAAAAAGAATACAGCTCTGATAAAGCAGAAACGCACAGATCAAGCTTTACTGATATAGATTTTGACGATATTTAATCTCAATACATCTAAAATATACAAGTCCAATATGTAACCCATTTTGGACTTTTTTTTATCTTTAAATTCTATAATTTTAGTCGAAGATCATTTAAATTTCGGATCTTAGACTTTAGCTACATTAAATTATTTTAAAATGAAAAAATTACTTTTTATACTCAGCCTTCTATTTTTTGCAATTACAGTATCTGCCCAAAAACCTGATTATGAAACTAAATCAAACATTCAGTATTACACTGCAGCAGTTAATAAGTCTGACAGTTATATTAACGAAAGATGCGTTCTTGATATTTACTACCCAAAGAATACAAAAGGTTTTGCAACAATCGTTTGGTTTCATGGCGGTGGCTTAACCGGTGGAAATAAAGAAATTCCGGAAGCTTTAAAAAATAAAGGTTTTGCCATAATTGGAGTAAACTACAGATTATCGCCAAAAGCAAAAGCAGCAAAAGCAATTGAAGACGCAGCTGCAGCGGTAAGCTGGGCTTTTAATAATATAAGTAATTACGGCGGCGACCCGTCTTCTATTTTTGTATCAGGGCATTCTGCCGGTGGTTATTTAGGCGCTATGATTGGTTTAGATAAAAAATGGCTCCAAAAAGAAGGAATTGATGCCAATAGAATTGCCGGACTTATTCCGTTCAGCGCCCAATGCATCACCCATTTTGAAATTAGACGAGAAAACGGAATTCCTGAAAAACAGCCAACTATCGATTCTTTTGCTCCTTTATATCACGTTCGTGCCGACGCGCCGCCTCTTTTATTAATTACCGGAGACCGTGAACTCGAAATGCTGGGTCGATATGAAGAAAATGCTTATTTAGCCAGAATGATGAAACTCGTTGGACATACACAGACAAAACTTTATGAATTAGACGGCTATAATCACGGAATGACTGAACCTGCTTTTCCTTTATTGGTAAATGAAGTCAACCGAATTTTAAAAGAAAAACAACCTAAAAAATAAACAAAATATCCACGGCAATGGAGACACAACTATTAATTTTACCGGGATTAGGAAATTCCGGTGAAAAACACTGGCAGACCTTTTGGCATGAAAAGTTTAAAAATTCAATTCGTGTCGTTCAGGACAACTGGGACGAACCTGTACGCGAAGACTGGATTGCACGATTAAATGAAGAAGTCGCAAAACTTGAAAATCCCACTATTTTAGTAGCGCATAGTCTTGCCGTTTCTTTGGTTTTACATTGGGCAGAAACGAACTCAAATAAAAATATTATCGGCGCCCTGCTGGTTGCTCCTGCCGATGTAGATTCGCCAGAACATACTCCGGATATTATTAGAAATTTTGCGCCAATGCCGCTTTATAAATTACCTTTTCCGTCAATAGTTGTTGCCAGCGAAAATGATCCTTATGCTTTATTTGAAAGAAAACAGCTTTTTGCCGAAAAATGGGGAAGCGATTTTGTAAACGTTGGCAAACAAGGACACATCAATTCTGATTCTGATTTAAAATATTGGGAAGAAGGGCAGTTGATTTTGCAAAAATTGATTAATAAAATTCAGTAGAAGTAGTCAGTATTCAGTTTTTTAGTAATCAGTTACTCTGAACACTAAAAAACTGAACACTAAATCCTACCCTATCCTAAGTCCATTTTCAATTTTAAAATCGGGAGCCAGTAAAATTACATCTCCCTCCTCGCCTACAGCGCCAAGAACAAGACATTCACTCATAAATTTTCCAATTTGTTTTTTAGGAAAATTTACAACCGCTACAATCTGACGGCTTACTAAATCTTCTTTTTTATAACGCTTTGTAATTTGTGCTGATGATTTTCGAATGCCAATTTCAGCACCAAAATCTATTGTTAATTGATATGCAGGTTTTCTGGCTTCAGGAAAATCATTTACTTCAACAATTGTTCCCACACGCATATCGGTTCTTTCAAATTCATTCCAGGTTAGATCCATTTTTAAAATTGTTTATTACAAACCTATAAATTTTGTAATGAATGACTCTAATTCTATAACCTGTTTTTTCTAACATCATTTAATTTTATGATACAGGTTTAGTAACTAATTAGTAAAAAATATAAAAATGGAAAATAGTATAATCAATACAAATCCAACTCTAAAAGATCTGGATTTTGATATTCATCAGTTAAACACCGATAAATACATCGAAACAGCCAAAAATGTAAAACTATATGTAAAGGATTACGGAAAAGGAAAACCTGTTATTTTAATTCACGGATGGCCTCTTTCTAATGAAATGTGGGAGTATCAAATTGAATTTTTAGTTAAAAATAATTACAGGGTAATTGCGTATGATCGCCGTGGTTTTGGAAAATCATCTCAGCCTTGGGACGGATATGACTACGACACCTTAACAGATGATTTAAGCGAAATTATTGAACAGTTAGAGTTAGAAAATGTAACTCTGGTAGGATTTTCAATGGGTGGCGGCGAAGTAGTTCGTTATTTTAGCAGACATCAGGGAAAAGGAGTTACAAAAGCAGCTTTAATTTCATCTATAATTCCATTTTTATTAAAAACTGAAGATAATCCTGAAGGGCGTCCAAAAGAAAAAAGTGAAGCAACAGCAGCTTCAATAAATGAGGACCGAATTGGCTTTTTGGATAACTTTGGTAAAATATTTTTTGGTGTCAATATCATCAACAAACCTCTAAGTACACCATTATTAGAATATTACAGAAATCTATGTTCTGTGGCATCGCCAAGAGCAACATTGCAATGCGCAGAATCATTAAATACGACTGATTTTAGAGATGAACTTCATACTATTAATGTTCCTACTTTAATCATTCATGGAGATGATGATAAAAATGTACCTATTGAAGTGAGCTCAGAAAAAACTGCTAAAGCTGTTAAAAACAACACTTTTATAGTTTATGAAGGCGCACCTCACGGTCTGTTTTACACTGAAAAAGACAGATTAAACAAAGACTTACTTGAATTTTTAAATTCATAAAACATATTGTTCCGCAGATTTTACTGATTTTTAGAATTAATTCTTATCCGTGAAATCTGCGGTTTAAAAAACAATTTTTCTTGTGATCTTTTATTTACAGAATTTTAAAGTTATTTTTGAAAATTAATTTCTGTAAAAATGGCAAGAACTCCTTCAAATATGGTTCCGCTGGGAACAATTGCTCCTGAATTTTATCTAAAAGATACAAATTCAAACAATACCTATTCGTTTGAGGATTTAAAAGGATCAAAGGGAACATTGGTTATTTTTATGTGCAACCACTGCCCTTTTGTGCTTCATGTTATTAACGAAATTGTTATGATTGCAAACGATTATCGCGTTCAGGGATTAGGGATTGTGGCAATTTCGAGCAATGATATTGTAAAATATCCGGAAGATTCTCCAGAATTAATGACCGATTTTTCCTTACAGCATAAAATCGATTTTCCATATTTATTTGATGAAACACAGGAAATTGCTAAAGCTTATGATGCTGCCTGCACTCCTGATTTTTATTTATTTGATAATCAGGATCGATTATTTTACAGAGGTCAACTGGACGATTCCAGACCCGGAAACGGAATTCCATTAAGCGGTACCGATTTAAGAAACGCTATTGATGCTTTAATTTACAATCGTACTTTAAACGAAATCCAAAAACCTAGTATTGGCTGTAATATCAAATGGAAATAAAGATTTGTAAGCATTTAAAAAAGTTTACTATCTTTGCAAAACAAATCAACATTACTCATTGTGAGCACTATAACAATATTTACAGTTTCTGCTTTGCTGTTTTCTTTTACAAGAAGGCCGCTTTCTGCTGTATTTATTCCACATAGTAAGGCCTTTATTAATTAGGCCTCCGTCTATTTCACTTTTCTTCTTTCAGGCGGAGGATTTACATCAGTTTAAACATTTACGTATTTGACAAAAATCAATTTTGGGCAAATATTTTTTGTTTTTCCTAATACATATTTTCATCTGCAGTCCTATTTCTAACAGGCTGGCAGAAAAAGCTCGTTTTAAAAAACATAAAAGAAGAAAAATCATTCAAAATTTTACAACAATAAATTCAATATAGATATGAAACCAACACCCACATTCTCAAAAACAGATTATCAGTTCCTGAGAGAATTGATTTTAAAAAGTAAAAATTCAACAAATACAAAAGAAGCCAATCAGCTTTCGCAGGAATTAGACCGCGCTGTAATAAGTAAAGAAAGCGATTTGGATAACTCAGTAATACGTATTAACTCTTTTGTGACTATTGAAGACGTAAAGGCAAACAAACAAATGAAAATTCAAATTGTTTTACCTTCGGCTGCAGATGTAAAGCAAAGCAAAATCTCAATTCTGGCCCCCTTAAGCGTTGCAATAATTGGTTTTAAAGAAAACGATGAAGTAGACTGGGAACTGCCGGCGGGTATCAAAACTTTAAAAATTGTAGCAGTAGATAATTCGGCTGTACATCATTCTTAACTATCTAAACACCTCATTTTGTGAAGGTGTTTTTTTATATCTATTTGAATTGAAAATAAAAAACCTGTTCAGTTTTTGAACAGGTTTTTTATTTTTTTGAAATACAAATTATAACTGCGAATGTATATAATTGGTTATCGAAGCCATTTTTACATCGTCAAGCTTTGCTTTCTTCTGCATACGAACTAAAATTGGCTGCCATTCTTCTTTGCTGAATTTTGTTGGTTCATATAGTTTATGACATTTAGCACAACTATTCTCGTATAGATTTTTACCCTCAGCCAGTTCTGGTGTTAATTCTACAGCCGGTGCAGTTTCTACAGCTGCCGGTGCAGAAACCACAGCCGTTGATTTTGTCGAACCGCAGGCAGCTAAAAGTACAGTTGCAAATGCGATACTTAATATTCTTAATTTCATCTTTGTTTTTTTATTAGTTTTTCAAGTAAATATAAAAAAAATCCCATTCGGCTGCCGAATGGGATTCTTATTTAAAACAACTTTAAATTGCTTCTATATTCTTATTTTACGTCCATTAATTCAACGTCAAAAATCAAAGTTGCGTGTGGAGGAATAACTCCTCCAGCTCCAGATGGACCGTAAGCTAAATCAGAAGGAATTACAAAACGAGCTTTGTCTCCAACTTGCAATAAAGCAATACCTTCGTCCCATCCTTCGATAACCTGACCAATTCCTAATTTAAATTCGATTGGTTTTTTACGTGGGTAAGATGAATCAAAAACTTTTCCGTTTTCTAAAGATCCTTCGTAGTGTACAGAAACTGTTTTTCCAGCTTCAGCTCTTTTACCTTCACCTTTTTGGATCATTTTGTAACGTAAACCGCTTTCAGTTCTATCAAAACCAGCAGCTAATTGCTCCATTTTTGCTTCAGATTCAGCTTTTAAAGCGGCTTCTCTTTTCATACGAGCACCTTTTAAACCAATAAAAGATTCAATAGCATTCCATTTTTGAGCTTCTTCACCAACTCTGATGATTTCTACAGATTCTAAAGCATCACCTTGAGCAACAGCATCAACAATTTCCTGTCCTTCAACAACGTGTCCAAAAACAGTGTGTTTTCCGTCTAACCAAGGAGTTGGAACGTGAGTAATAAAAAACTGAGAACCGTTTGTTCCAGGTCCAGAGTTTGCCATAGATAAAACTCCCGGACGATCGTGTTTTAAACTTGGTACAAATTCGTCATCAAATTTATATCCAGGATCTCCAGTTCCAGTTCCTTTAGGACATCCTCCCTGAATCATGAAATCAGCAATTACTCTGTGAAAATTTAAACCATCATAGAATTTTTGTCCTTGAGGTTTTACTTTATTTTCCATATTTCCTTCTGCAAGAGCCACAAAGTTCCCTACAGTTCCAGGTGTTAAATCATGTGTAAGTTTTACTAAAATCGAACCTTTACTAGTGTTGAATTTAGCGTATATTCCGTTTTCCATTGTTGTTATTTTTTAATTGAACGCAAATTTACAAATTAATTTCTTAATCAATTTGCGCTTTCTGTTTTTTAGTCCCGATGCGTCGGGGTGATTTGTAAGTAAGTCCGTAAACGGTTAAAGAAAGCAGTGACAAAACCATACAACCAATAGTTACAGCCTGCCATCCGCCTAGTTTCCACAACAATAATCCGTATGCCGATCCGGCTGCTGTTCCCAAAAAGCTAAAAGACATAAATACTGTATTTAATCTGTTTCTGGCTTCCGGTAAAAGAGAATAAACTCTTGTTTGATTTGAGATATGAACACCCTGAATTCCTATATCAATAAACACAATTCCTATTGCTACGCCAATTACGCTTTCTATTGAAAAATAGAAAATCAAAAAGCTTATCAATATTAATAAACAGCCATAGCCCACTGCAATTCTAGAATTTCCTTTATCTCCAATTTTCCCAACCAGAGGCGCTGCTAAAGCTCCTGAAGCTCCCACAATTCCAAATAATCCAATCGTGGCGCTGTTAAAATGGAATGGTTCTCCTGAAAGCAGTAAAACCATTGTAGTCCAGAAAGCTCCAAACTGAGCAAAACTGAAAACATTGATTGCCGTAGCTTCACGCAAAACTGGCTGTGTTTTTATCAGTGTAAATAAAGACTTAATCAACTGTCCGTAAGTCCCTTGAAACTGTGGTTTATTGACAGGAAATTTACTTTGGATAACAAAAAAGATTAAAAGACAAATTCCGGCTGCGATAAAAAACATCGATCTCCAGCCTAAAACCTGACCAATAAATCCGCTTAAGGTTCTGGATAATAATATTCCAACCAGAAGTCCGCTCATAATCGTTCCAACAACTTTTCCGCGTTGTTCCGGCGCGCTTAACGAAGCCGCTAACGGCAGAATTAGCTGAGGCACAATAGATGTGATTCCGATTAATAAAGATGCAATTTGCAAAACCAGAAAGCTTTTTGCCGTGGCTGCAATTAATAATGCAATTACGGTGGCAAAAGTGGTCATTAAAATCTGCCTTTTTCGTTCTATTTTATCTCCTAACGGAACCATAAAAAACAACCCAATTGCGTAACCTGCCTGAGTAAGGTATGTTATTGTTCCGGCACTGGCTTCGGGAATTTTAAATTCGTTTGCGATTAAGACAATCAAAGGCTGGCAGTAGTAAAGATTTGCAACTATAAGTCCAGTGCAAACTGCCATAAAAAGTACATTTGTTTTGGATAAATTCATGCTGCAAAAATACCGATCTAATCTTAATCAGAACTTTAAAAAAGTTATAAAATTTTTAAATTTAAGATCTGATCTGTTTTTTAAAATGAAAAAACTATTGATTCAAAACGTTTTACACTTTTAAAAAATCTTCTCTTGCCGGGCTGAAAACATCTGTAAGCATTCCGGTTTCTAAACAGACAACGCCATGAACTGCATGAGGCGGAATGTAAAAACTGTCTCCTTCTTTTAGAGTTTGGGTTACACCGCTGATTGTGACATCAAATTTACCGCTTGCTACATAAGTAACCTGTGAATGATAATGATCGTGCAAAACGCCGATTCCTCCTTTTTCAAAATGTACATTTACAAGCATTACTCTTTCATCAAAAGCCAGGATTTTGCGTTTAATACCTTCTCCTACAACTTCCCACTCTATTTCGTCGCCTTTTATAAATTCTTTGCTTGTTCCAATATTCTGCATAACTTTCAAAATTGATTTTTACAAAAATAAAACTTTTTGGTGATTTGATTTTACAGCAATTCTTTTGAAATAAAATCGCAGCTTGTTTTTATTGACTGAAAAGAATCTCCAGCAAAATTATTTTCCTGTTCTACAAAAAAATGAACCATTCCGGATTGTTTCGCTTCTTTAAAAAAGGGCTTAAAATCGATTAATCCTGAACCAACTTCGGTATTTAAAGCCTGATTATTTTTATCCATGTCCTTAACATGCCACATTTTAAAACGTCCCGGATTTTCTTTAAATAATTGTAACGGATCGTTTCCTGAACGCACAACCCAATATAAATCTAATTCAAAATACACCAGATTTTTATCGGTTTCTTTTAATAGAATTTCATAACCGGTAATGCCATTATGTTTTTGAAATTCAAAATCATGATTATGATAGGCTAATTTTAAACCTTCATCAGCACACATTTTAGCAGCATGATTTAAACGCAGGGCAATCTTTTTATAATCATCAATATTTTTTCTAAAAGGTTCATCGATCCATGGAACGGTCAGGAATTCACTTTTAAGAATCTTTGCCGCTTCAATTGCTGCAATAAGTTCTGATGTATTTCCATCATATAAATAACTTCCCAGATTATAATGTCCACTTACCGCTTTTAAATTATTATCATCAAGAATCTTTTTTAAATCTTTTGGCGACAATCCCCAAAACTGATCTTTTATTGAAAAACCATACGTTTCAACTGCAGTATATCCCGAAGCAGCAACTTTTTCTAAAGTCTGTTTTACGTTTTTTGGAAGTTCTTCTCTTAAAGTATATAACTGCAAACCAATTTCTTTTTTATCCATAGAAAATGCTAATGATGGTAAAGCCAAAACAGCCGTTGCTGCCAGACTTGTATTGATTAAAAAATTTCGTCTTGTGATCATATTGACATCATAAATTTCAGAATACTAATCTAATAAAAATTTATTCTCAAAATTATGTATGAAGTTTTGAAGTGCTTCTTCTGTTTCTTTGTTTGTAATTTTTCCGTCAGCATCTACTTTTCCCCGAATTCCCTGAATCAGTAATTGTGTGGTATCATCAAAATCAGCTTCCAGGGTTTTCATGATCAATAAAAGCTGTTCATGTCCCATTTCTCCAGATGCCGAAGCGGTTATTAATCCTGTTTTTTTACCCGAAAAAATAGTCGTAGAAACAAACCATTCTAAAGCATTTTTTAAACTTCCCGGTAAGCTGAATACATATTCCGGTGTGCATATTATTACACCATCGGCACTGTTTATTTTATTTCTTAAAATCGTAATTTCCTGTGGCGGATTTTCGGTATCTAAATCTGGATTAAAATGCGGAATCGTATCCAGTTCTTCAAATATTTCTACTTCAAAATGGGTTTTAATATGATTTGAAATATATTTTAGAATTTTATAATTGCTGGAATTTTTTCTTGTACTGCCTGTTATGGCTAAAATTTTGGTTGTTTTTGAAGGCATATTCAGATTTCAAAAGGTATTAAATTAATTCCTTAAAAATAAACTTTTCCTCACAATCAACTTGAAATTTTTTAATAAAAAAAGTCCCATGAGGGACTTTATCTATTTTGCGGTTAACAAATTCATCCCTGCGATTTTTTGAGAATCAACTGCCTGAGGAGGATAATTTTGTTTTTCTTTTCGTGTAGAAGTTACTTTACCGTCTTTATTTACATATATATAATTGTAGTTCCAATAATTTTGACCTGCTATTTTTGGTCCATCAGAGTGGTCTAAATTTACAAAAACCTGATCAGCATAAACCAAAATTTCACCATCTTGATTATCAAGCAATGTTCTTACAGGAGCGCCCCATGTGGCAATTAGTTTTGATTTTGTTTCTCCTGCTGCTACTTCCATAGTATTTTTTGAACCTGAGCATGAAACATGAAGAATAAATATAGCGGTAATAAGTAGTATCTTTTTCATAGAATTAGTTTTTTGGATTGGCTTAATTTCTAATCTTAGTAATTAGATAATGTAATGATATTTAAAAATAGTAAATATTTATTTACATAATTTAATTTCAATGTTATATAATTATCATTTAACACACTGAAAACAAACACATTGAACAATACGCAGTTATTCTTATTAATCGTTTTAATTTATGGTTTTAATTTCGAATTTTTCGCGTTTTGATTTTTTTTAGAATGCCAATTATTAACTTGTATCTTTGCATTCTAGAATAATTACAGAAAAAAATGCGAATTGACATTATAACGATTTTGCCGGAATTATTAAAAAGTCCGTTTGAGGCTTCGATTATGAAACGTGCTATCGACAAAGGTTTAGTAGAAGTACATTTTCATAATTTACGCGATTATACAACCAACAAACAAAAAAGCGTCGATGATTATCAGTTTGGCGGAGGCGCCGGAATGGTAATGATGGTTCAGCCTATTGATGACTGTATAACGCATTTAAAAAGCCAGCGCGAATACGATGAAATCATTTACATGTCTCCCGATGGTGAAACGTTAAACCAAAAAATGGCCAATAAAATGTCGATGTATGAAAACATCATTATTTTGTGCGGTCATTATAAAGGTGTCGATCAGCGCGTTAGAGATCATTTTATTACTAAAGAAATTTCTATTGGCGATTATGTTTTATCTGGCGGTGAATTAGGAGCTTTAGTTCTGTCTGATGCTTTAATTCGTTTAATTCCGGGTGTTTTAAGTGATGAAACTTCGGCATTGACAGATAGTTTTCAGGATAATTTACTTTCTGGACCTATATATACAAGACCTGCCGATTACAAAGGATGGAAAGTTCCAGAAGTTTTAACAAGCGGACATTTTGCCAAAATTGAAAAATGGCGCGAAGAGATGGCGTATGAGCACACTAAGAATAGACGCCCGGATCTTTTAGAGTAAATTCCAAATTTTTAAAATTCCAAATCCCAATTAATCAGCTTATTAAAAAATTGGAATTTGGATTTTATTTTCTTGGAATTTAATTTATTTTAACTACATTTGCACCCGAATTAGACCAACCTCTGGCGAAATACGTGAATGTTGTTTTAAATAAACTTAATAATTATAAAATTATCATGGCAGATTTATTAAAGTTCGTTCAAAACGAATTCGTTGCTAAAAAAGATTTCCCTGAATTTGGAGCTGGAGATACTATCACAGTATTCTACGAAATTAAAGAGGGTGAAAAAACTAGAACTCAGTTTTTTAAAGGAGTTGTAATTCAAAGAAGAGGTTCTGGAACTACAGAAACTTTTACTATTCGTAAAATGTCTGGAGCTATTGGAGTTGAGCGTATCTTCCCAGTAAACTTACCAGCTTTACAAAAAATTGAAATCAATAAGAAAGGTGCTGTACGTAGAGCTAGAATTTTCTACTTCAGAGAACTTACTGGTAAAAAAGCTAAGATTAAAGATAAAAGAAGATAATCATTTATCAATCTGTTATAAAAAACTCGTTTCATACCAATTGAAACGAGTTTTTTTTATGCCTTTTTTATAGTCAATATCAAAACCGTAATTTTTTAATATCAAAATCGCCAATTTAGCAATTAATCAAGCGCGAATTAGCAATCTGATAATTCAACCATTTCTAACTAAAACTACACCGTTTTCGGACTGTTTTTATTATATTTGCTCCGCTCGTTTTGAGCCGACTATACTTTTCATAAATCGTCATTCTGTGACGACACGCTTATAAAAAAAAAAAAAAATGACACAGAATTCAAAAATCTTTTACACCTTAACTGACGAGGCGCCATTATTAGCGACTTACTCTCTATTACCTATTGTACAAGCTTTTACTTCTACTGCTGGTATTGCAATTGAAACCAGAGACATCTCTTTGGCAGGAAGAATTTTATCTAATTTCCCTGAATCATTAACAGATGCTCAAAAAACAGGCGATGCTTTGGCTGAACTTGGTCAATTAGCAACACAGCCGGAAGCTAACATTATTAAATTACCAAACATTTCGGCTTCTGTACCGCAATTAAAAGCGGCTATTGCTGAATTACAATCTCATGGTTATAATGTTCCTAATTTCCCGGAAGATCCGCAAAATGATGCTGAAAAGGAAATTAAAGCTAAGTATGCAAAAGTTTTAGGTTCTGCAGTAAACCCGGTTTTACGTGAAGGTAACTCTGACCGTAGAGCGCCAAGAGCCGTTAAAAACTTTGCAAAAGCTAACCCGCACTCAATGGGTGCATGGTCTGCTGACTCAAAAACTAAGGTGGCTTCAATGTCAAATGGTGATTTCTACGGAAGTGAAAAATCATTGACTGTAAATGAAGCTAATGATGTAAAAATTGAATTCGTTGCTAAAGATGGTTCTACAACCGTTCTTAAAGCTAGTACGCCATTAAAAGAGGGTGAAATTATTGACAGCTCTGTTTTAAGCGTAAAAAAATTAAAAGCATTTGCTGCTGATGCAATTGCCGAAGCTAAAGCGGCAGGAGTTTTACTTTCTGTACACTTAAAAGCTACAATGATGAAAGTTTCTGACCCAATTATCTTTGGCGCTATCGTTGAAGTATATTTTGCAGATGTTTTCAAAAAATACGAATCTTTATTTGCTGAATTAAATGTTGACACTAAAAACGGTTTAGGCGATATCTACGCTAAAATTGCCGGAAGACCTGAACAAGCAGAAGTTGAAGCTGCTATTGATCAGGCTATCGCTAACGGACCAGCTTTAGCAATGGTTAATTCTGATAAAGGAATCACAAACTTACACGTTCCTTCTGACGTTATTGTTGATGCTTCTATGCCGGCAATGATTCGTACTTCTGGACAAATGTGGAACAAAGAAGGAAAAGCACAAGATACATTTGCTCTTATTCCTGATCGTTCTTATGCCGGAGTTTATACAGCAACAATTGATTTCTGTAAAAAACACGGTGCTTTTGATCCTAAAACAATGGGAAGCGTTCCAAACGTTGGTTTAATGGCTCAAAAAGCAGAAGAATACGGATCTCACGATAAAACTTTCCAAATGAAAGCTGACGGAGTTGTTCGTGTGGTTGATGCAAACGGAAATGTTTTAATGGAACAAAACGTTGAAACAAACGATATTTTCAGAATGTGTCAGGCAAAAGATGCTCCAATTCAGGACTGGGTTAAATTAGCTGTAAACAGAGCTCGTTTATCTAGCACTCCTGCTGTTTTCTGGTTAGACGAAAACAGAGCACACGATAGAGAATTAATCGTAAAAGTTCAAAAATATCTTAAAGATTACGATACAACAAACTTAGATATTAGAATCTTAAACCCAATTGCTGCTACAGAATTTACTTTAGACAGAATCATCAAAGGTTTAGATACTATTTCTGTAACAGGAAACGTTTTACGTGACTACTTAACAGATTTATTCCCAATTTTAGAATTAGGAACTTCTGCAAAAATGTTATCTATCGTTCCATTAATGAATGGTGGTGGATTGTTCGAAACTGGTGCCGGAGGTTCTGCTCCTAAACACGTTGAGCAATTTACAGAAGAAGGATATTTACGTTGGGATTCTCTTGGAGAATTTTTAGCTCTTGGTGCTTCTTTAGAGCATTTAGGACAAACTCAGGATAATGCAAAAGCTCTTATTTTATCTGAAACTTTAGATCAGGCAAACGATAAATTCCTTGCTAACGATAAATCTCCAGCTCGTAAAGTGGGACAAATCGACAACCGTGGTTCTCACTTCTATTTAGCATTTTACTGGGCTCAGGCTTTAGCTGCTCAAACAAAAGATGCTGAATTAAAAGCAATCTTTACTCCAATTGCTGCTGAATTTGAAGCTAACGAAGCTAAAATCGACGCTGAGCTAATTGGTGCACAAGGAAAAGCTCAAAACATTGGCGGATACTACCAGCCAACTCCGGAATTAGTAAGTAAAGCAATGCGTCCTAGCGAAACATTCAATACTATTATTTCTAAAATTAAATAATTTAGACGCACTGATGTGCATCTCTATAATAACTAAAGGACAGCTTAAACAGCTGTCCTTTTTTATTATCTTAACTTATGTTTAACAAAAGTTCGTCCGTAATATTTAGTAAGAATTAGTATCTATGTATATCAAAACCAGTGCAATGATTACAAAAAAAATCGGCCTTCTCATAATTGTTATCCTTACAGCTTTTACTTCTTTTTCTCAGGAAAAATTTACTTTAAGCGGCACCATAAAAGACTCAAAAAATAATGAAACCTTAATTGGCGTCAATATCTATATACCAGTACTAAAAATTGGAACTACGACAAACGAATATGGATTTTATTCCTTAACCGCTCCAAAAGGCGAATATGACGTAGAAATCAGTTATGTTGGATATCAAACCCTTCAACAGCATATTGCTTTAAATCAAAATACAAAAAACAATTTCTCTATCAGCGAAAGCGGCGAAGAACTTCAGGAAGTCATTATTAAAGACAACAAAGGCAAAATAAACATTAAATCACCAGAAATGAGCGTTAATAAACTCTCTATTTCAACCATAAAAAAAATGCCTGTGGTTTTAGGTGAAGTCGACGTTTTAAAATCAATTTTATTACTTCCGGGAGTTACAAATGCAGGTGAAGGTGCATCGGGCTTTAATGTTCGGGGCGGAGGCGCAGATCAAAATTTAATTTTACTGGACGAAGCCACGATTTTTAATTCTTCCCATGTTTTTGGATTCTTTTCTGTTTTTAATCCTGATGCTATTAAGGATTTAAAATTATATAAAGGCGGCATTCCGGCCAGATTTGGCGGACGTGCTTCTTCTGTTTTGGAAATTTACCAAAAAGACGGAAGCAGTAAAGATTTTCATGTAAACGGCGGTATTGGTTTAATTTCAAGCCGGCTTCTTTTAGAAGGCCCGATAGTAAAAGACAAAGGTTCTTTTTTAATTGGCGGAAGAGCTTCGTATGCCCATTTATTTTTAAAACTTTCAGAAGATAATAAAGATAATTCGGCTTATTTCTATGATTTAAACACAAAACTGAGTTATAAACTAAACGATAACAACAGTTTATATTTATCAGGATATTTTGGGCGCGATGTTTTCAGTTTAAATAAAAGTTTTACCAATACGTATGGAAATTCAACTTTAAATCTTCGCTGGAATCATTTATATTCTAATAAACTATTCTCAAACCTGTCTTTAATTTACAGCGATTATTATTACGGACTCGATTTAGATTATGTAGGTTTTAAATGGGATTCCGGAATTAAAAATTACAATATTAAGTACGATTTCAAACATTACATTTCTGATAAATTCAAATTAAATTACGGCTTAAACGGAATTTATTATGACTTTAATCCCGGAACAATTAAGCCAAGCGGTACAAATTCCGGAATTAATCCCGACCAATTAGACCGAAAATATGCTTTTGAGCCTTCGGTTTATTTAGATGCCGAAAATCAGCTTTCTAAAAAAATTACGGTTGCTTACGGTTTACGATACAGTTTATTTTACAGATTAGGCTCATCGACTGTTAATTACTACGACAATAACAATCCGGTTGTTTTTAATTCTGATATGCAGATTTATGAAAAAGGAACTCCAACTTCAACAAAATACTTCGGCAAAAACAAAGTAATTCAGGATTATAATAATCTGGAACCCAGACTTGCCGTTTCGTATCAATTAAATGACGATCAGTCTATAAAAGCCAGTTATAACAGAATGGCGCAATATCTTCAGTTGATTTCAAACACCTCATCGCCCACGCCTCTCGATGTCTGGATGCCAAGTGATAATTACATTAAACCCCAAATTGCAGATCAGGTTGCTGTAGGATATTTTAGAAATATTAAAGAAGGTGCCTATTCGCTTGAAGCAGAAACTTTCTACAAAAAAATCCAAAACAGATTAGATTATATAGACGGCGCTGATTTAATTGCAAACAATGCCATCGAGCAAGTAATCTTAAACGGAAGAATGCGTGCTTATGGTTTAGAAATTATGGTTAAGAAAAATGAAGGCAGATTTAACGGCTGGATTTCTTATACTTTATCAAAATCAGAACAGCAGACTCCGGGAAGAACTCCTGAAGAAATTGGAATTAATAATGGTCAATGGTACAGTTCTGCGTATGACAAAACACATAATCTGGCAATTACCTCAGCTTATAATTTAAACGAAAAATGGTCTTTTGGCGCTAACTTTGCCCTGCAGTCCGGACAGCCGGTTACATATCCAAACGGGCAATATGAATATTTAGGAATTGTAGTTCCGAGTTATGGCCTTAGAAACGAAAACCGACTTCCATCGTATCATCATTTAGATATTTCGGCCACTTTAACACCCAGAAAAAACAAAGACAGAAACTGGAAAGCAGAATGGGTTTTCAGTATTTACAATTTATACAACCGCAGTAATGCAGCTTCGATTAATTTTAGACAAAATTCTGATACCGGAGTCAACGAAGCAGTACGATTATCAATTTTCGGAATTGTTCCTGCGGTAAGCTATAATTTTAAATTTTAAGCTGAATCTTTTTTAAGTAAAAACATAAATTTCATGAAAAAAGTAATTTTATTATTCGTTATACTCACATCGATTTTCTTCTACAGCTGCGAAGATGTTGTGGATGTTGATCTCGATACTGCACCTCCAAAACTGGTAATAGAAGCTGCTATAAATTGGGAAAAAGGTACAACCGGAAAGCAGCAGACTATAAAATTAACGACAACAACGGGTTATTTTGATAATGTAATTCCAACTGTTTCCGGAGCAGTAATTTATGTTAAAAACAGCGGTGGACAGCAGTTTAATTTTAGTGAAATTCAAAAAACAGGACGTTATGTGTGTAATGATTTTGTTCCAAAAATTGACGAAGTTTATACTTTAACCGTTATTAGCAATGGCAATACTTATACGGCAGAAGAAACATTAAAATCTATAGCGCCCATTACCAGAATCGAACAGAATAATGAAGGCGGTTTTACAGGAAAAGATATCGAAATCAGATCTTATTTTAATGACCCGGCAGATGAAAATAATTTCTACTTATATAAATACCTTTATTCTAACAAAATAACTTCTAATTTTTATGTAGATGAAGATAAATTCTTTCAGGGTAACGAGTTTTTCAGTGTTTCAGATGACGAAGATTTAAAACCAGGCGACGAAATTGAAATCACTCATTTTGGCATTTCAAAACAATACTACAACTATATGAGTATTTTAGTAAGCATTGCCGGAAGCAATGTTGGTGGCCCTTTTCAATCACCTCCAGCAACCGTAAAAGGGAATATTATTAATACAACCGATAAAGCAAATTATCCGTTAGGATATTTTTCGCTTAGTGAAAAACAAACCAAAAAATTCACAATAGAATAATTTAAACCATGGAAGCCAGAATTGAAACTTTAACTGAAAAAAAACTCATAGGAAAACACATTGATATGTCGTTTATAGAAAATAAAACATTTCAATTATGGAGCAGTTTTATGCCTCATCGAAAAAACATCAAAAACAGAGTTGATGATAATTTGTATTCGCTTGAAGTTTACACACCCAATCATTTTGACAATTTTGATCCTTCTAAATCATTTCAAAAATGGGCCGCAGTCGAAGTAGAAAATCTGGAGAGTGTTCCGGCAGATATGGAAACTTTAATTGTTCCTGATGGCTTATATGCTGTTTTTCTTCATCGTGGTCCAGCTTCAGAAGCGCACAGAACCTATCATCCCATTTTTGCAGAATGGCTTCCCAATTCAAAATATACCGTTGATGACAGACCTCATTTTGCTGTAATGGATCATAAATACAAAAAAGACGATCCTGATTCTGAAGAAGAAATATGGATTCCTATAAAAAACAGAGACTGATTTTCCGGCAGTAGATTATTCTTCTTAACTTTCATCAAAAAAAGCATGTTAATCGAAACACTAAAAATACTTTTCAACAGAGATTTAAATAAACTTAAATTCGAAATTGAATCGTATGAATACGAAAATCAAATCTGGGCAGTAGAAAAAAATATTTCAAATTCCGGCGGTAACCTCTGTCTGCATTTAATTGGTAATATTAATACTTACATTGGAGCCGAAATAGGAAAAACCGGCTACATTCGAAACCGCCCTTTAGAGTTTTCTTTAAAAGACATTCCAAGAGCAGAATTAATCCAGAAAATTGAAGATACTATTTTGGTTGTAAACAATGCTTTGGATTCTTTAACCGAAGCAGATTTGACAGCCATATATCCGCAGATTGTTTTTGAAAAAGAAATGACAACCGGATTTTTCTTAGTTCATCTTGCCACACATTTGGGTTATCATTTAGGACAGATAAATTATCATAGAAGACTGTTCTAAAAAAAAGACTTATTTAAAATGATTTTATTAACAAAAGAAATAGGAATAAAAAAAACAAACTTTTTTTGATACAAATAAAACATTAACAATATATTTGGTACAAAAAAAACCATATGAAAAAAAACTACTTCTTGTTATTATTTTGTTTTATCTTTCTATGCAGTAATGCGCAAATATCTTCAGATTCTGATCCCAGTTTCGACAACAAAGACTATTCGCCCAATATTTCCACTTTGTTTACCAAGCAATTTGCTTTACAACCAGATGGAAAATTAATCGTAGCAGGAAATTCGTGTGCTTATAAATTGTTTAATAATAAGTATGAAGTAACTGGAAAAAATATTATGAGGTTAAATAAAGACTTATCAATTGATAATTCTTTTAATGTAGGTTCTGGATTTAGTACTGCACCTGGTGATATCGTTGTGCAGCCAAATGGTAAGATATTAGCATGTGGAGGATTTACGACATATAATGACAAAGCAGTAAAAAAAATCATAAGGTTAAATTCAGATGGCACAATTGACGATACCTTTAACCTTAACGAAGGAGGTTTTAATTCGTTTTCTGTTACAAATATCCGGTCGATAAAATTACAGCCTGATGGTAAAATGATTGTTACCGGAACTTTTTTTATTACTATTTATCAAACTTTTACCGCTCAAAATATTATGCGGCTAAATGCAGATGGAAGTGTTGATAAAACTTTTCGAACAAATTTCTCTTATGAAACATTCAAATTGGAATTACAAAATGATGGAAAAATAGTAAGAGTATATAAAAATACATTTAATCAAGAAGCAAGTTATAAAATTGACAGATTGAATCCTGATGGAAGTATTGATACTGGATTTACGGCAATTGAAGGATTCGGTAGAATTTGTTCTTCAAACACTGTTGATTATGACAACATGTACGATTGCAAGCTTGCCATACAGAGTGATGGAAAGATACTATTTGGAGGATGTTACACATCTTTTAAAAATCTTGATACAAGAGGATTAATGAGGTTTAATAGTGATGGGACTAAAGATACTTCGTTTACTTATGTTTTACCTGGACAGCCAATGGCAACCGTAAAAGATTTTGTTCTTCTTCCTAATGACAAAATATTGACCCACAAATTAGTTTATATCAATAGCGATGGCTCTACTGACAACACTGTTATTGCCAAATTAGATAAAAATACAAATTCAAGCAAAGTTTTATTAATTCCGGACAATAAAGTGATAGTTTGTACTGACAATACTATAACCCAATCAGGAACTTCAACTTACACAAATAAATTTATCAAACTAGATTTGACTACGTCTGAAATAAATTTAGAGCAGCAGCCTAGTACTTTTTATCCAGGAAATGATATTGTAGAAAAACCAAATGGTGATATTGTTGTTTTGGGATATAGTAAAAACATATCTAACATGAAATATCATGATGGAATAAAATTGTTAAACAAAAATGGAAATCTAATCTATAATCAAAAATTATATCAAAATGTTTTCACGTCAACTGTTAATGATAACAGTCAATTCAAAAAGGCAATAGTTCAGCCAGATAATAAAATTATTGTGTCTAAAATTGAATCTACAGGCGCTAATAGTTTAGTTAGATATAATGATGATTTTTCTTTGGATACATCATTTAATCAAGTTCCTATTTATGGAGCAATTTACAATTTAACGTTACTTCCAGATGGAAAAATTTTAGCTCTTTCAGGTAATGAGAATGACCCATTAATAAGACTAAACAGTGACGGATCTAAAGATGTTACATTTTCTATATCGGCTAAAGGCTTTAATAATATCTGCTATGATGCAATTGTTCAAGCAGACGGAAAAATAATTGTTGCTGGTAATTTTACCTCACTTAACGGAAAAAATGTAAATAGAATTGTGAGATTTAATATTGATGGAACACTTGATAATACATTTAAGTCTGAGGAGAATTTAAGTGGATTTATCTATAAATTAGGTTTGCAGTCTAACGGAAAAATTATAATTGCAGGATCATTCGAATTTAATTCAACAATAAATAAGTCCTGCGTTTTAAAACGTTTAAATATTGATGGAACAACAGATACATCATTTACTCCATACTACTCTACAAAGGCAGGACATTTAGTGAGAGGGTTTCTAGTAGAGTCTACTAATGAAATTCTACTGTTTACTAATCTTAACAGCGCTACTGAGTATCAAGCAAATGATTTTAAGCGCCTTCATGTTGATGGAGAAATTGACACTTCGTTTGATTCCGGAGAAGGATTTAATGGCAATATTACCTCAATAAAATTGCAAAAAGATGGAAAACTGTTAGTGACAGGAAATTTTTCAAAATATAAAGACCTCTGGTCTAATGGAACAATTCGTTTAATAGGACACAACAATACACTAAGCACACCGGATTTTGCATTAGAAAATAAGGCAGATTCTGATTTTACGTTATTTCCAAATCCAGTAAAAAATGTACTAAACATCACATCAAAAGAAAACACCTCCATAACTTCAATTCAGATTTATAATATTTTGGGTGAATCATTAGTAGATTTAAAAAATAAAAAAACATTTTCTGCTATCGATATTTCAAACTTAAATAATGGAATTTATTTTATTCGAATAAATTCCAACAAAGGAAATTCAACACATAAATTTTTAAAAAACTAAAAAATGCCCTCATGAACGAGGGCTTTTTTTTTATATTATAGAATAACTTCCATCTCTCAACATATGTAAATGTTTTAAAAATTAGAATTCAGAAACCTTTGTACTCTTAATTTTAATTTTTAAAACATGAAACATTTAATTGCACTTGCATTAAGTCTTTTTATATTTCAGACAAAAGCACAGACTTTCAAAAATCCAAAGTCGCTGTTTGATCCATCTCCTTATGGTTTCAGCCATGCATCTTCTGTAAAAACACCCGGCGAACTGGTTTATATTTCCGGCCAAAGCGGCGGTTTAGGAAAAGAGCATACTTTAAATCCTGATTTTAGAATTCAGGTTCAAACTGCTTTGCAAAACTTAACCACAATTCTTGACAGTTATTCTTTAAAACCAGAAAACGTTATGAAAATTACGATTCTGATTGTCGATCATTCTTCAGAAAAGTTAAAAATCTGGGAAGAAGAAATAAGCAAAACATGGAAAAACAAACCATTTCCAGCCAGCACACTGATTCCGGTTCCAAAATTAGCACTTGACGGAATGTTAATTGAAGTTGATGCCGTTGCTTTTAAGTCTTTAAACTAAATAGATTTAGGGCAAAGTCCATAACTTTTGTACCTTTGGGACACATTCTAAAATTGAAATCTAAATGTCTTCACACCATATTGTACGCGATGATCAAGAACCAGCTTTAATTATTGCAAATGGCGCTGCCTGTAATCCGGAACTTTTAGGACAGTTATTAGAATGGTCTCCGCTGGTTGTTGTTCTTGATTCTGCTATTGAAAGAGTAATCGAATTAGGAATTAAAGTTGATGTGCTTTTAGGCGATTTTGACCGCGGTTTTGATCCAGAAATTTACAAAACTTCACAATATCCTATCGAAATTGTACATACTCCGGATCAGGATAAAACCGATCTTGAAAAAGCTTTTGATTATCTCATTGAAAGAAAAATTCCAGCCGTAAACGTAGTCTGGGCAACCGGAAAACGTGCAGATCATACGATTACAAATCTTACCAATATTGTTCGTTACCGAAATTTAATTAAAATCGTAATTCTGGACGATCACTCAAAAATATTTCTGATGCCAAACAAATTCGAAAAATGGTATACCGCCAATACCCCAATTTCATTGATTCCGATTGGAGTTGTAAATGGTATTTTTTCGACGAATTTAAAATATCCTTTAAAAAATGATACTTTAACAATGGGATACAGAACCGGAAGCAGTAATTCTGTTTTAGAAGACGGTCTCGTAACGATTTCTCATTCTAATGGAGATTTGCTTTTAATGGAATGTTTTGATTAAAGAACAGTAATAATTAAAATATGTGTCGTTTTTATGGAATTTTTATTCCCAAAAAAGGAATATGTATCTTTGAGACGAAATAAATGAAAATGACAACAAACGACAATTCCGAAAAAAATAATTTGCATCCACGAAATCTTCACCGTTCACGTTACGATTTTGAACTTCTAATTTCGAATTGTCCGGAGTTAAAACAATATGTTTCAATCAATAAACATCAAATCGAAACCATTGATTTTAGTAATCCCGGTGCAGTAAAAACTTTAAACAAAGCTTTACTAAAAACATATTACAACATTGATTTCTGGAATATCCCTGCAAATTATCTCTGCCCTCCTATTCCGGGGCGAGCAGATTATATTCATTACATTGCTGATTTATTAACGGAAACAAATAACGATCAGCTTCCTGACGGAAATTCGGTTTTAGGATTAGACATAGGAACAGGCGCAAATTTAATCTATCCAATTTTAGGAAATTCAATTTATAACTGGGCTTTTGTTGCCACAGATATCGACAAAAAAGCGATTGAAAACTGCAGTAAAATAATCGAATCAAATCCGCGGTTAATTGATGGTATTAGTTTACAGCAGCAAACAGAACCCCGTTTTATTTTCAAAAACATAATAACTCCTGAGGATCGTTTTACATTTACGATGTGCAATCCGCCTTTTCATGCTTCGGCAGAAGAAGCAAACAAAAGTGCATCACGAAAAGTATCAAACTTAAATCCGAGAGAAAAAAGAAACACAAATCCTGTTCTTAACTTTGGCGGTCAAAATGCCGAATTATGGTGCAAAGGCGGAGAAATTGCCTTTATTACCCAAATGATTTACGAAAGTGCCAAATATGCTTCGCAGTGTTTATGGTTCACTACTTTGGTTTCTAAAAAAGAAAATCTTTCAGCTATTTACAAAACTTTAAAAAAGGTAAATGCCGTTTCTGTAAAAACAATTGAAATGTCACAGGGACAAAAAAACAGCCGTATTGTGGCGTGGAGTTTCTTAAATGAAGAAGAACAAATAAAATGGCTCAACTAAACAATTGATTTCCAACACAAAACCTTGATTTTATAATTTGCTTTTGCTAAATTTATTTAAACAATTAAATATTAAAGCAATGGCAGAATATATTGGTTATCTCGCATCTGTTTTTATTGTTGGAGGTTTTATGCTTAAAAACCTCAGAACAATTCGGTTTATTAATATGTTTGGCTGTATCTGTTTTGTTATTTACGGCATCTTTATAAATAATTATCACGATTTTAATCAATGGCTTTGGCCTGTCATTATTCCAAATGCAATTCTGGCGTTGGTTCAGGTTTATTTTTTGATATCCAAAAAAGAATAAATCTTAAAATTATGATACTTTAAAACAAAATTCTGATACATTTTTCGATTACGATAATGGTAACTTTAAGTTCAAAATTGAATTTTATTACCATGTTAAAACTTTATTCTCGTCTGGCAATAGTACTATTTTTAGTTACAAGCTGTGCTTCTACCAAAAAAGCAAAATTTGAAGATTATGTTTTTAAAACCCGAAATGAAGAACAAAAATACCAAAGTGCTTATAACAAAGCATTAAAACTCTGGGATGTTCCTTATACAGAAGAAGATGTAAAAACGAGCTTTGGGACTGCACATGTAATTTTGGCGGGACCAAAAAACGGAAAAAATTTAGTACTGCTCCACGGTATGGATGCCAGTTCTACTATGTGGTATCCAAACATAAAAGCTTTGGCAAAAAATCATCGTATTTATGCCATCGATTTTATAATGGAACCTAACAAATCAAATTTAACGGCCAAACCACTTTCATCAGAAGATATTTTAGTTTTTTATAATGAAGTTTTCAATTATTATAAATTAAAGAAATTCGATATTGTGGGCGCATCAAGAGGTGGCTGGATTGCAACATTATTAGCCACACAAAAGCCAAATTCAATTGATAAAATTGTTTTATTGAGTCCGGCGCAAACATTTAAATTTATAGACAAAGTTGGCAAAACAACTTCGGCATTAATGCTGAAACTTTTTCCGAGCGAACATAAATTTGGCAAAACACTTTCGACATTTTCCACTCATCCCGAAAAAATAAGTCATGTGTACAAAAGACAGTTTTATTTAGCCAATAAATATGCAAAATCAAATTCAAGCATGCTTAAAATGCATCCGTTTTCAGACAAAGAATTACAATCAATTCAAAATCCTGTTTTGGTTTTAATTGGCGATAAAGACGTTATTAATTCTGAAGAAAGTTTAGAACGGGCGCAAAAACATTTAAAAAACAGTAAAACAAAAATCGTAAAAGATGCCGGTCATTTTTTAACAATCGATCAGTCAAAAATTACCAATGATGCAGTTATTAATTTTTTAGATTAGCATACAAACTTTGTATCTTTACAATCCTAATTTTCATCAGTAACAAATGGGTTTTCAAGTAACTTCAGAATATAGTCCAAAAGGAGATCAGCCTCAAGCCATACAAAAACTGGCTCAAGGTGTAGTCGACGGAGAAAAATATCAAACTTTATTAGGAGTTACAGGATCCGGTAAAACCTTTACTGTAGCCAATGTTATTCAGGAAGTACAGCGTCCGACTTTAGTATTGGCACATAACAAAACCTTGGCAGCACAGTTGTATTCAGAATTCAAACAATTTTTCCCGAATAATGCGGTTGAATACTTCGTATCCTACTACGACTATTATCAGCCGGAAGCTTTTATGCCCGTAACAGGCGTTTTTATTGAAAAAGATTTATCTATCAATGAAGAGCTCGAAAAAATGCGTTTAAGCACCACTTCTTCGCTTCTTTCAGGCCGTCGCGACGTTTTGGTTGTGGCATCGGTTTCATGTTTGTATGGTATTGGAAACCCTGTTGAATTTAAAAAGAATGTCATCGAAATTACCAGAGATCAGGTTATTTCGAGAACAAAACTATTACATAGTCTGGTTCAGAGTTTATATGCCAGAACTGAAGCTGATTTTAATCCCGGAACTTTTAGAATTAAAGGCGACACGGTTGAAATATATCCAAGTTATGCAGATGATGCGTACAGAGTACACTTTTTTGGCGACGAAATAGAAGAAATAGAATCTTTTGATGCCAAGACCTCACAAGTCATTGAAAAATTTAAAAGACTAACTATTTATCCTGCCAATATGTTCGTGACTTCTCCGGAAGTGCTGCAAGGCGCTATTTGGGAAATCCAGCAGGATTTAGTAAAACAAGTAGATTATTTTAAAGAAATAGGAAAACATCTCGAAGCAAAACGTCTGGAAGAAAGAACAAATTTTGATTTAGAAATGATCCGTGAATTAGGATACTGCTCCGGAATTGAAAATTATTCGCGTTATCTTGACGGAAGACAAGCCGGAACAAGACCTTTCTGTCTTTTAGATTATTTCCCAAGTGATTATTTAATGGTTGTAGACGAAAGTCACGTAACCGTTTCTCAGGTTCATGCCATGTATGGCGGTGACAGAAGCCGTAAAGAAAACCTGGTTGAATATGGTTTCCGTCTGCCGGCGGCAATGGATAACCGACCTTTAAAATTCGAAGAATTTGAAGCGCTCCAAAATCAGGTAATATATGTTTCTGCAACTCCTGCCGATTATGAATTACAAAAATCAGATGGTATTTATGTTGAACAGATTATTCGTCCTACAGGATTATTAGATCCAGTTATTGAAGTACGTCCGAGTTTAAATCAGATTGATGATTTAATTGAAGAAATTCAGGTTCGATGCGAATTAGACGAAAGAGTTTTGGTTACCACTTTAACCAAAAGAATGGCCGAAGAATTAGCTAAATATTTAACAAAAGTAAGCATTCGATGTCGTTACATACATTCTGAAGTGGATACGTTAGAACGTATTGAAATTATGCAGGATTTACGAAAAGGTATTTTTGATGTTTTAATTGGAGTTAACTTACTTCGTGAAGGTCTGGATTTACCAGAAGTTTCTCTTGTAGCTATTTTAGATGCTGATAAAGAAGGTTTCTTAAGAAATCATCGTTCGCTAACGCAGACTATTGGGCGTGCAGCCAGAAACTTAAACGGAAAAGCCATTATGTATGCCGATAAAATAACGGCCAGCATGCAGAGAACTATTGACGAAACCAATTACCGCAGAACAAAACAGATTAACTTTAACGTAGAAAATAATATAACACCTCAGGCATTAAACAAAAAAATAGAAAGTGCCTTTACCAAAAATCCTTTGGTAGAATACGAATTAGGACATACTTTACCTGTCGCTGCAGAACCGGAAACGGCTTATATGTCTAAAGCCGATTTAGAAAAACTAATTCGCGAAAAACGAAAATCGATGGAAAAAGCAGCAAAAGAATTAGATTTTATGCAGGCTGCCAAACTTCGTGACGATATTAAAAAATTACAAGAACAGCTGCCTTAAAAACCTTATTCTAAAAAAGTTAAAACACAAAAAAAGAAATTCATTTTTTAAAAATTAACCAATCTAATCTTTTTAAAATTTATTAGATTTATCAAAATTTTTAAATTCTAAAATGAGATATTATTTACTGTTTTTTGGTTTTTTATTATTTAATGGTTTTACAATTGCGCAAACTGACAGAAATAATTTTTGGAATGAAGAAATAGAAAATTCATCTGATATTATAAAACCACATACGCTCTCGACGCATCCTTTTGGAATTTATATTTCAAGATTAAATCACAATTTTAACGTTCGTTCGACAGATAAATACTCATTTTCATTTGAAGTTTCAAGCGGTAATGTTGTGCTTCCTTATGTAAAATCATACGAACTCACTGATCCAGATGATCGCGAAAGATCTAAAAATCAGCCTTGGCATACCCGCGAATATTCATTTGATTTAAGCAAAGTTCCCTCTAAGATAAAAGAATTTGAGGCTGATGGCGTTATCAGGTCATATCGCTTCGATTTTACGCTTCCCATAACCATAAATCATGAAATTAACTTTAGCCTTCGGGTTAATTCACTCGACAGAGGAAAATATCCATATTCTGTTTTCACTTCAGATGAATCAATCGAATGGTTTCATCGCAACATTGCAGGCGGAAATGATCCTTTTTCAAGATACCATTACGGCATTAATAAAGCCGGAATATTATATAAAGATGAAAACGACAAAGTGCTGAAAATGGATAATAACAATTTTACCATTCCGGGAATTGATATTAATTATACTTTTTATCCAAAATTAGAAATGAATGAAAAACACCATATCTATTTAAATTTTGGAGCTCAGCTTGGCGTTAATACTTCAAAATACAATCCCGCTGCCGATTTTGGGATTTCATCTTCTATCCTCAAAAAAATGATCATTAAGGATAAAAATATTTTAAGTTTTGGTTTAAGTGCAGGTGTTTTACGTCAGCATATTTTTGAATACGGCGACGGGGTAAACCTCAGTAATCAGGATTTTTTATGCAGTTTTGAAGGTCTTATTGATTACAAAGTTAAACTTAGAAACCATAATCGTATTTCATACGGCATAAACTATAATTTCCAGAATTCTTATAATAAGAAAAAAGATATGGATTATATTGTTTTAACCGGAGAACGGATAAATACACACTGGCAGAAAACAATATCCCACTTATATGAAGATTTAGAAGGATGGAGCGCAATTTGTACTTATTCTACGAAGCGATTTTCTTATTTTGTGTATCTTCGGGAAGATTTAAATTTAGATAATGCACCAGATTTACAAACCGGCATTGGAGTAAAAATGTCAATTAAAAAGAGTTAGAATTCTATTTTTCAAACAATACAAAATAAGCGAATTACCATGAAACTGATTTTAAGAGAATACAATCTTGAACTAAAACATACTTTTACGATTTCCAGAGAATCTATAGATTTTCAGCCTTCACTAATTGTCGAACTTCAAAGTGACGGTTTTTCGGGATTTGGAGAAGCAACTTCAAACCCCTATTACCATATTACAGTTCCTATGATGATTCAGGATTTAGAAAAAATCAGAAACATTATTGAAAATACAGAAAACGAAACTCCTGAAATATTCTGGGCAAAAATGCATCCGTATTTGAAAGATGACATGTTTGCGCTTTGCGCGTTAGACCTGGCTTACAATGACTTATTTGCACGTAAAAAAGGCAAAAAATTATATGAATTATGGAACTATACTACCGAAAGAAATCCAATGACGGATTACACAATTGGGATTGCTTCTATAGAAAAAATGGTTTCAAAAATGCAGGAACTTCCATGGCCTATTTATAAAATTAAATTAGGAACCAAAGAGGATATTGCCATCGTAAAAGAACTTAGAAAACATACTGATGCCATTTTTAGAATCGACGCGAATTGTGGCTGGACAGTTGAAGAAACAATTAATAATGCTGTCGAGCTGAAAAAACTGGGCGTAGAATTTTTAGAACAGCCTATGAAAGCAGATAATTGGGAAGGTCATAAAGAAGTTTTTAAACATTCTGTTCTTCCTGTTATTGCAGATGAAAGCTGTATTATAGAAGAAGATGTTGCAAAATGTTTTAATCATTTTCATGGCGTAAACGTAAAACTGGTAAAATGCGGCGGACTTACTCCGGGAAAACGCATGATTGAAGAAGCTAAAAAACTGGGCTTAAAAACCATGGTAGGCTGTATGACCGAATCTACAGTGGGAATTTCTGCTATTGCGCATTTGCTTCCTCAACTGGATTATGTCGATATGGACGGAGCTTTGTTATTAGCCAATGATATTGCTACTGGAGTAACGATAAAAGATGGCGTGATAAGTTATTCTGATTTAAACGGAACCGGCGTTACACTTTTGTAAAATGATAGTCAATAAATTCCCCGATCGAAGTATTGAAATTGACCAGGAACAGTTTTTGTATTTTGGCGGCACGGCTTATCTGGGATTGCCAACAAATACAGAATTTCAGAATTTGGTCGTTCAGAATATTTTAAAATGGGGAACAACTTACGGAAGTTCGCGGACTGCCAACATAAAATTGAGCGCTTATGATGCCGGCGAAAAATTTCTGGCTTCTCATATTGGCGCAGAAAATGCTGTTACGGTTTCATCTGGAATGCTGGCTGGAAAACTGGTTTTAGAAAAAATAAAAGCACATACAGATTCTTTTTTTCATTTAAACGAAATCCATTCTGCTATTACAACTCAAAACAGTCTTCCTGTTTTTGTAGATAACAAATTAAATGATCGTTTACTAGATTCAAAATCTGAAAGAATAACGATTTTAACCGACGGTGTTCCTTCATTTCACACAAAATTGGTTGATTTATCGTTTTTAGAACAAATTTCTAAATCGAAAGAAATCACTTTAATTGTTGATGAATCGCATTCTTTTGGAATATTAGGCAAAAATGGCGCTGGAATTTATTCTTCAATTTCGTTTCCAGTTAAAAGAAAAATCATGGTATCTTCATTAGGAAAAGCTTTTGGTTTAACTGGCGGTGTTATTGCAGGAGATGCACAATTTATCAGCGAAATAAAAGAACTCGAAACATTTACAAGTGCTGCCGGAATGAATCCTGCTTTTGTGCAGACAATTTCTGATGCTTCGGAAATTTATATAAAGCAGCACAAGAAGCTTTTAGATAATCTAAGTTATATTGATTCTATTTTAATTAAAAATGACAATGTAAAATTTGACAAAACCTATCCTCTGATTTATTTATTATCTCAAAAATTAGTCGAAAAATTAAAATCTGAAAAGATTATTATTGCCAGCTTTAAATATACTCCCGAAGCCGAACCTTTAAACAGAATTGTAATTACGGCAAATCATCTAAAAGAAGATTTAGATAAACTGATTAAAGTCGTTAATGAATTTAATTCGCAGTTTTAATCATTTTAAAAACTACCTTTGCAGAAGAATAGATTTTAGGAACTCGAAACCTGAAACAAAAAAACTTGAAACAAATACTATGACAAATAACGATATACTTAAAAAACTTCGCGTAGCATTAATGCTCCGTGATGACCAAATAGTTGAAATTTTAGAATTGGTAGATTTTAGAATTTCAAAATCAGAATTGGGTGCTTTTTTTAGAGCCGAAGATCATTCAAATTATATGGAATGCGGCGATCAGGTTTTAAGAAATTTTCTAAATGGATTGGTAATTCATTTAAGAGGAACAAAAGAAAACCCGAAAAACCCAAATGAAGTTTTAGCAAAACATAAAGCTGAAATCCCGAAGAAAGAAAATTCTAAAGACCGACCAGAATTTAAGGCCGCTCCAAAAGATTCTGAAAGAGCAAGAGGCGATCAAAGTCCATCAAAACCAGGATCATCAGCTGGAAAACCTAAAAAGAAAACATTTCCAAAAGGAAACGGAAAACCATCTGTTGTTGAAAAAGTCGTTTTTAAAAACGGCAATAAGAAAAAATCTTAATTTGGTGATTTAACCGCAAAGCACGCAAAGATTTTTTACTCAGCATACGCTTATAAACGCAAAGTTCGCAAAGCTATATAGATAAAGCTTTGCGAACTTTGCGTTTGTATTTATAATCTTTGGCAAAAAACTTTGCGTGCTTTGCGGTTAAAAAACTAAATCTTATTTTCTTCAATCTTATCAAAAAAAGCATCCTTATATGCAGCACCAATTGGCAGTTCTTTTCCATTTACAAAAACAGAGAAATTATCCGTTGATTCAACATGCTTTAAAGAAACTACATACGATTTTTGTGTCTGAATAAAATCTGCTGAAGGCAATGATTCTATGACATTTTTTAATGACGAATGTGTTATAATCTGCTGCTTAGAAGTGTGAATGCAAACATAATTCTGCAGACTTTCTACATACAAAATTTCATTTAAAAATACTTTTTGAAATTTATTCTTTCCGTCTGTTTTTATAAAAATAAAATCAGGTGAATTTTGAGCAATAACCGTTTCAGATTTTGGTTCAGAATTCAATTTTGAAACTGCCTGATAAAATCGTTCAAACGAAATGGGTTTTAATAAATAATCAACGGCATTTAATTCAAATCCTTCCAAAGCAAAATCTGGATAAGCGGTTGTGAAAATGACTTTTATATTTTTTGAAATAATTTTTGAAAGCTGTAAACCAGTCAATTGAGGCATTTGAATATCGAGAAAAATAACATCAACAGCTTGCGTGTTTAAAAATTCCAGCGCTTTTAAAGAATCATTAAAAACACCCGTTTTTTCAAGAAAATTCACTTTCCCAATATAGTTCTCCAGTATTCTTGTTGCTGGCGGTTCGTCGTCGACAATGATACATTTATAAGGCATACATTATTTCTTTAGTGGTATTTTTAAGTATGTTTTAAAGATATTATTTTCTTCTGTTTTTTCAAGAACAAATTGATCTTTATAGGCGTATTCTAATCTTTTCGTGAGGTTATCAAAGCCAATCCCCGTCGAAGAATAATTTTCGCCATCCAAACAATAATTAAAGGTCGAAATCTCCAGAAAATTTTCGCTTACACGAATAGAAATCATGGCTTTTTTAGTTTCATCGTTCAATTTTCCATGTTTAAAAACGTTTTCAACAAAATGAACCAAAGCCGAAGAAATGATTTTTTCATTTGAATAATTCCCTTCAATTGTAAAATCTAAAAACAATTGATTTTCAAATCTCTTCTTCTGTAAATGAATATAATTTTGAATGAATTGAATTTCTTTCGAAAGTATCGCTTCATCTTTGTCTGTTTCTGTAATCACATAACGAAGCAAATCAGAAAGAATCAAAATATCTTCGGCCATTTTATCATCTTTCAAAATCAGCTGGCTGTAAAAAGAATTCAACGTATTAAACAAAAAATGCGGACTCACCTGCGCTTTAAGCATCTGAAATTCTGCTTTCTTATTCTCCAAAAGCAATTCCTGATTGTGGCGTTGTGTGGTTTGAAACTGCCAAGATAAAAAAGTCAAAGTGCTTAAAATCACAGCCGGCAATCCGAAGAAAAAGTTATCTTTTATATAATATGTAATATCTCTTGCTTCTTCGTAATAGTTATGCATACCAGTAATATTATACATAACAACTTCTTCTAAAAAATAACGAGCTCCCGTAAAAAGCAATAAAGAAACCGGAATTGTAAGTATATAAAAAAGTATTTTTCTTCTGTTAAAAAACAATTTACAAAAGACGTAGAAATTAAGAATATATACACTAAACACTGCTAACATATAGGTTAATGAAAACCCGTAATATACTGCCTTCATTCCGATTTCTATTTTTCTCTCATTAAGTGCAATATCCCACAAAATGTATGTTAGGAATAATAAAAAGAAAAATACAATATGATAGTAAAAAGGGATTCTTGATTTCATAGTTTTTGATAATTAACTCAAAAATACAATTAAGCCCTAAATAGAAAATGATATTTATTTAAAAACAGTTTTTTTAGTGATGAACTATCAAAAACATTATACGAAAATTATTGGACTATAAATTTAATGTGTTCATAAAATGAAAACCTATGTTCGTCAAAAACAAACATTTGAGATAAAAAGACAGCATAGATTTGTCATGAATTTAAAAACAAACCATCATGCAAAAAATCATTTTATTACTAGCTCTTATTACTTTTAGTATTACTTCAGCTCAAACTAAGAAAAAGCAAATTCTGCTAATTGGAACTTTTCATTACGCCAATCCTGGTCTTGATGTTGCTCAACTAAACAATTTCAATATCATGTCTGAAAAGAGTCAAAAGGAACTCGAAATAATGAGTGAAAAAATCAAAAAATTTGGTCCGGATAAAATATTTGTTGAATGGGAATTTAAAAAACAAGCCGAGTTAGATCAATTTTATAATAAAAATACCGACAGTCTTTTTAAAAATAATAAAAGTGAAATAACACAGCTGGCACTTCGCACTGCTAAAAAGCTGAATCATAAAAAATTATACGGAATGAACCTTTATACTCGCTTTCCATATGATAGCTTAATGATGAGTATGGAAAAAGCAAACCAAAAGGATTTACTCGCAAAAAATAAGGCGATTACAGAAAATTTCGAAAAACAACATAACGAAAAAATCAGAAAAAGTTCTTTACAAGAAATGATGTTATATTATAATACAAAACAAGCCGAAAATGAAAACCTTCAATGGTATTTGGAAGTAGCAAACAGAGCAGGAAATCCAGATGATTTTACAGGAACATCTTTAGTATCTAACTGGTACAAAAGAAATTTATACATGTATTCTATTATTCAGAAACTAACTGAAAGCACTGATAATAAAATAATGATCTTAGTAGGGGCCGGTCATGCCGCATTAATTAGAGAATATATCACACACGATCCAACATTTGAACTTGTAGAATTGTCGACTGTTTTGAAATAGCGCTGCGAATAATTTAACCGAAAAGAACGCAAGAATTACGTAAAGTTAGCAAAGCTATTTAAGACATAGCTTTGCTAACTTTGCGTTTATAATATGCTGAAATAAAAAACCTTGCGTGCTTTGCGGTTAAAAAAAAAAAAAAATCCACTCCGTAACGGAATGGATTTTCTATATAATTTGATTTCTTATTTAATTAAGAAAGAGCAGCTTTAACTTGGTCAGCAGCTTCTTGGAATTGAACAGCTGATAAGATTGGCATACCAGAATTATCGATTAATTCTTTTGCAATTTCAGCGTTTGTTCCTTGTAAACGTACAATGATTGGCACATTGATAGCGTCACCCATGTTTTTGTAAGCATCAACAACACCCTGAGCAACACGGTCACAACGAACGATACCACCAAAGATATTAATTAAGATAGCTTTTACGTTTGGATCTTTTAAGATAATTCTGAAAGCTGTTTCAACACGTTTAGCATCTGCAGTTCCACCAACGTCAAGGAAGTTAGCAGGCTCAAAACCAGCGTATTTAATTAAGTCCATAGTTGCCATTGCAAGACCAGCTCCGTTTACCATACATCCTACAGTACCGTCAAGGTCAACATAGTTAAGACCAACTTCTTTAGCTTCAACTTCGATTGGATTCTCCTCACGGATATCTCTCATTTCAGCATATTTAGGTTGTCTGTATAAAGCGTTATCGTCGATATTTACTTTAGCATCTACAGCTAAGATTTTGTTATCAGAAGTTTTAAGAACTGGGTTGATTTCAAACATAGAAGCATCAGAACCAATGTAAGCATTGTATAATGCATCGATGAATTTAATCATTTCTTTGAAAGCATTTCCAGAAAGACCTAAATTGAAAGCAATTCTTCTAGCCTGGAAACCTTGTAATCCTACAGCAGGATCAATTTCTTCAGTAAAGATTAAGTGTGGTGTGTGCTCAGCAACTTCTTCAATATCCATTCCACCTTCAGTAGAATACATAATCATGTTGCGTCCTGTACCTCTATTCAATAAAACAGAAACATAAAACTCAGAAGTTTCGCTTTCTCCAGGATAGTAAACATCTTCAGCCACTAATACTTTGTTAACTTTTTTACCTTCAGGCGGAGTCTGAGGTGTAATTAACTGCATTCCGATGATTTGTTCTGCTAACTCTTCAACTTGTTGTAAGTTTTTTGCCAGTTTAACTCCACCACCTTTTCCACGACCACCTGCGTGAATTTGTGCTTTAATTACATGCCATCCTGTTCCTGTTTCGGCAGTTAATTGTTTTGCAGCAGCCACAGCTTCAACTGCATTGTTAGCCACGATTCCGCGTTGTACGCGTACTCCGTAACTCGCTAAAATTTCTTTTCCTTGATATTCGTGTATGTTCATAATATAGAATTTGTCTGGTTCTGAATTTATTTCAGAATAAAAGTGCGACAAAAGTAACAAAATACAACTTAATAGTAAAATCTTTTTCAATTAAATAATGTTACATATAGGTATTAGCCGTTGAATATTTTTCAACGCAAACAAATCGTTAACGAAACAATTTGTTAATGTTAACACAAATCGATAAAAACGTTTGATATTTAACAAATAATTCATAGGTTTTATAAGCCTTACGACGATTTTTCTTAATATATTTTATTCTCAATTATGATTTTGATAATTCGCAATGCTTTATATAATAATATTATCATTTAAGAACCCTTTTTCTAATATTACTATAAAAATGAAAGCGAATAGATAATTTCACTACATTATGTTTAACGAAATCTGTATTTTTGTAAAAAAAATATCAAGAATGAGAGTTAAAGAACAAGGGCTTTATCTGCCTGAATTTGAACACGACAATTGTGGTGCAGGATTTATTTGTAATTTGAATGGTATTAAGTCAAATGATATTATTCATAAAGCATTAGACATCTTAATTAAATTGGAACATCGTGGTGCCGTAAGTTCTGATGGAAGAACTGGTGACGGAGCCGGAATTTTATTCGACATTCCTCATGATTTTTTTAAGAAAGTCTGCGACTTTGAAATCCCTGAAGCGCGTGAGTATGCAGTAGGAATGGTTTTTTTACCAAAAAGCAAAAACCAGGTTTCTTTTTGTATTAATGCATTTGAGGCAACAATTAAAGATCAGAACTTAAAAGTTTTAGGTTGGAGAGATGTGCCGGTTGAAGTTGAAAATTTAGGTGAAATCGCCGCAGAAAAAGAACCAACTGTTAAACAGGTTTTCGTTTCTAAAAACGGACAGGATTTAACTGAACAAGAATTTAATGCAAAACTTTTTGCAGCTAGAAAAATTGCAGAGCATGCCGTAAGAGGATCTAAAACTTCTGAAAGCCACATGTTTTATTTTACTAGTTTATCGACAACTACTATAATATATAAAGGTCTATTGATGCCGGAAGACATCAGCCGTTATTATATAGATTTAAAAGATCCGGACCTGGTAACTCGTCTTGCACTTGTACACCAGCGTTTCTCTACTAATACTTTCCCATCTTGGGACTTAGCTCAGCCATTTAGATATATGTGTCATAATGGTGAGATCAACACACTTCGTGGAAACGTAAGCCGTATGCGTGCTCGTGAAGAGCTTATGCAAAGCAAAGTTTTTGGCGATGATATCAAAAAATTATTCCCAATTATCTTAGAAGGAAAATCTGATTCTGCTTCTATGGATATGGTGGTTGAACTTTTATTAATGACTGGCCGTTCTCTTCCTGAAGCCATGATGATGGTTGTTCCTGAAGCTTGGGAAAAACACCAAACCATGTCTGAAGAAAAAAGAGCATTCTACGAGTACAACGCTTGTATCATGGAGCCTTGGGATGGTCCTGCTTCTATTCCGTTTACAGATGGTAACGTAATTGGAGCTTTACTAGACAGAAATGGTCTTCGTCCATCTCGTTATACTTTAACAAAAAGCGGATTCGTAATTATGTCATCTGAAATTGGTGTTCTTGACATCGATCCAGAAGATGTAATCCAGCATGGTCGTCTAGAGCCCGGAAAAATGTTCTTAGTTGATATGAATGAAGGTCGTATCATCGAAGACGAAGAAGTTAAAAAAGCGATAGTTACAAAACGTCCATATAAAGAATGGGTTGACGCTAATTTATTGCCTTTAGCTAAAGTTCCTTACACGAACAACCCTACTCCTGTTGAAAAATTAGATTTCTTAACAAGACAGCGTTTATTTGGTTACACGATTGAAGATTTAAAAACAATCATCAACCCAATGGGTAGCGACGGAGCTGAAGCAATTAGCTCTATGGGTAACGATACACCTTTGGCCGTTTTATCAGACCAGCCACAATTGTTGTACAATTACTTTAAACAATTGTTTGCTCAGGTTACTAACCCGCCGTTGGATGGTATTCGTGAAGAAATCATTACCGATATCAGTTTAGCAATTGGAGGAGATTTCAATATTTTCGAAATTGAATCAAAACAATGTAAAAAATTAAAAATCCAAAATCCGGTTGTTTCAAATGAGGATTTGGATAAAATTAGAAATATAGATCACCCAGATTTCAAATCGGCTACGATTTCTACTTTATATAAAATAGAAAAAGGAGTTAACGGTTTAGAGCGTGCTCTTGAAAAATGTGTTCAGGCTACTTTTAAAGCAGTTGAAGAAGGATGCAACATCATTATCTTATCAGATAGAGGTGTAAGCGAACAAATGGCTCCAATCCCAATGTTATTGGCTTGTTCTTACATTCACCATTCATTAAACATTTTACAGGTTCGTTCAAAATTCGGAATCATTATCGAATCTGCAGAACCACGCGAACCGCATCATTTTGCTTTATTGTTCGGATACGGCGCAAGTGCGATCAATCCTTACATGGTAAACGAAATCATTCACGATCAGGTTGAAAAAGGTTTCATTACAAAAGTAAAAGCTGACTATGCTGTTGTAAATTACAACAAAGCAATCGCAAAAGGAATCGTAAAAATCATGAACAAAATTGGTATCTCTACTTTACATTCGTACAGAGCTGCTCAGATTTTCGAGATTTTAGGATTAAACAAAACATTTACATCTAAATACTTCCCTTACACTCCATCAAGAATTGAAGGAATTGGTTTAATGGAAGTAGAAAAAGAAGTGAAAAAACGTTTCCAAAAAGCTTTCCCAAATTCAAAAATTGCAAACTTGCTTTCTCTTGAAATTGGAGGTATTTACAGATGGAGACGCGGCGGTGAAAAACACATGTTTAACCCAACAACGATTTCTAAATTACAGCAGGCAGTTCGTTTAAACAGCCCAGAAAGCTATAAAGAATATGCAAATGCTGTAAACGAGCAAAGCTCAAACTTAATGACGATTAGAGGTTTATTTGAATTCAATAATTTAGATCCAATTTCTATTGACGAAGTAGAACCATGGACAGAAATCGTGAAGAAATTCAAAACGGGTGCAATGTCTTACGGATCTATTTCGAGAGAAGCACACGAGAACTTGGCTATCGCAATGAACAGAATTGGTGGAAAAAGTAACTCTGGAGAAGGTGGAGAAGACCCTAAACGTTTTCAGAAAGAAATTAACGGAGATTCTAGAAACTCTGCAATCAAACAAGTTGCTTCGGGACGTTTTGGAGTTTCGATCAACTATTTGACAAACGCAAGAGAAATTCAAATCAAAATGGCTCAGGGAGCAAAACCCGGAGAAGGTGGTCAGTTACCTGGAGAAAAAGTAGTGCCTTGGATTGCTGAAACGAGAAACTCTACGCCTTATGTAGGTTTGATTTCACCTCCTCCTCACCACGATATCTACTCTATTGAGGATTTATCTCAGTTGATTTACGATTTGAAAAACGCAAACCGTGAAGCTCGTATTAACGTGAAATTGGTTTCTGAAGTTGGAGTTGGAACTATCGCTGCCGGTGTTGCCAAAGCAAAAGCTGACGTTATCCTGATTTCAGGTTATGACGGAGGAACTGGAGCTGCTCCATTAACATCTTTACAGCATACAGGTATTCCATGGGAACTTGGTTTAGCTGAAGCACAACAAACTTTAATCCTGAACGACTTAAGAAGCCGTGTAGTTTTAGAGTGTGATGGACAGTTAAAAACAGGACGTGACGTTGCAATCGCAGCTTTATTGGGTGCAGAAGAATTCGGATTTGCTACGGCTCCGCTTGTAGCTTCTGGATGTATCATGATGAGAGCTTGTCACCTAAATACTTGCCCGGTTGGTATTGCAACTCAGGATCCAGAATTAAGAAAAAATTTCAAAGGAACTCCAGAGCACGTAATCAACTTCATGTATTTTATTGCAGAGGAGCTAAGAGAAATCATGGCTCAGTTAGGTTTCAGAACATTGAAAGAAATGGTAGGTCAGTCTCAAAAATTAAATGTAGACAAAGCGATCAAACATTATAAAGCTAATGGTTTAGATTTATCAACTATTCTATACAAACCGGAAAAAGCGAAAACGGTTCCAAATCACAACACAACAACTCAGGATCACGCTCTTGAAAATGTATTGGATTTCGACATCATCAAAGAAGCAATTCCATCTATCTATAGAAAAGAGAAAACGAGAGTTACCTTCAAAATTAAAAATACAGACCGTTCTGTAGGTGCGATTTTGAGTAACGAAATCTCAAAAATTTATGGCGCACAAGGATTACCAGATGACACTATTTTAGTTGATTTTGAAGGTTCTGCCGGACAAAGTTTTGGTGCATTTGCAACAAACGGATTGTCATTTAAAATTCACGGAAACTGTAATGATTACTTAGGAAAAGGTCTTTCTGGAGGAAAACTAATTGTAAAAGTACCTCCTACCGCGACTTTCAAACCAGAAGACAACATCATTATCGGGAACGTTGCCCTTTACGGAGCTATTACCGGAGAGGCATATATTAATGGTATCGCAGGAGAGCGTTTCTGTGTGAGAAACTCTGGAGCAACAGCAGTTGTAGAAGGAATTGGAGATCACGGATGCGAGTACATGACGGGTGGTACAGTTGTAGTTTTAGGAAAAACTGGAAGAAACTTCGCTGCTGGTATGAGCGGTGGTGTAGCTTACATTTACGATCCGAACAAAAAATTCGATTCGACAGTTTGTAACATGGAAATGGTTGCATTTGATCCAATGGAAGAAGAGGACGTTACTAAACTAAGAAAACTGATCAAAAACCATTCATTGTACACCAGCAGTCCATTAGCAAAAAGAATTTTAGCAGACTGGGAAAATGAACAACAGCACTTCGTAAAAGTAATGCCGACAGATTACAAAAAAGCATTAAAACGAATTGCAGAAGAAAAACAAATAGAAGAATTAATAGCGGGATAAAAATCAATTTCAAAAAAATAAAATTCCAAATTCCAATGGCAATGTCAATTAAAATGTCTTCCTGAGCGAAGTCGAAGGATTGGAATTTGGACTCGAGCGATAGCGAACAGGCGAAGCAATTTAAAGAAATTGGAATTTAATTTAAGAAAGTCATGGGTAAAATAGGCGGATTTAAAGAATATAATAGAGCCGACGAAAGTAATTTAGCAGTTGCAGAACGTGTTTCGAACTACAACGAATTTACTATTCCGGTACCAAAAGATAAATTAAAAGAACAAGGATCAAGATGTATGGACTGTGGTATTCCTTTTTGCCACAGCGGATGTCCGTTAGGAAATTTAATTCCTGATTTCAACGACATGGTACATCAGGAAGAATGGCAGAGTGCATTAGAGATATTGCAGTCTACTAACAACTTCCCTGAATTTACAGGTCGTTTATGCCCTGCTCCATGCGAGAAATCATGTGTATTAGGAATCATCAAAGATCCGGTTTCTATCGAAAACATCGAAAAAAGCATTATTGAAAGAGGTTTTGCTGAAGGATGGATTAAACCTCAACCGCCAAAAACAAGAACTGGAAAAACGGTTGCCGTTATTGGTTCTGGACCTGCCGGTCTTGCTGCAGCGCAGCAATTAAACAGAGCTGGTCACACGGTTACTGTTTTTGAAAGAGACAATGCAATTGGAGGTTTATTACGTTACGGAATTCCAAATTTCAAATTAGAAAAAGGAATTATCGACCGTCGTGTAGTAGTTCTTGAAGCAGAAGGAATCACTTTCAAAACGAACGTAAACGTAGGTGTTAACTTCAGTGTTGAAGAATTAAACGCATTCGATTCTATCGTTTTATGCGGAGGAGCAACTGAAAGAAGAAGCTTGCCAACTAAAGGAATCGAAAGCAAAGGTGTTGTTCAGGCAATGGATTTCTTAACACAGCAGACTAAAGTTCTTTTCGGAGAATCAATTCCAGATCAAGTAAAAGCAACTGGTAAAGATGTAATCGTTATTGGTGGTGGAGATACAGGTTCTGACTGTATTGGAACTTCTAACAGACACGGAGCAAAATCGGTAACTAACTTTGAGATTTTACCAAAACCTCCGGTTGGAAGAAGCGAAACAACTCCATGGCCTTTCTGGCCATTACAGTTGAAAACTTCTTCTTCTCACGAAGAAGGCTGCGACAGAAACTGGTTAATCAATACTAAAGAATTCATTTCTAACGATAAAGGTGAGTTAACTGGACTAAAAACTGTTGAAGTACAATGGAAAATGACTCCAGGAAACCGACCAGAATTAATCGAAAAAGAAGGTTCTGAGAAAATCTGGCCTTGTGACTTAGCGTTATTAGCTCTTGGATTTACAGGACCAGAAAAAACGTTAAGCGAGCAATTAGGAATCGAGACTGATATGAGAAGCAATTACAAAGCTCATAATTATCAAACAAACGTTCCTCATATCTTCACAGCTGGAGATATGCGCCGTGGACAATCATTAATCGTGTGGGCTATTTCAGAAGGTCGCGAAGCAGCAAGAGAAGTAGATTTATTCCTTATGGGATCTACAAACCTGCCTACTAAAGGAAAAGGAGATTTACCGAGTTTGTAAATTAAGGTTCTGAGATGCTAAGTTGCTAAGCTTCTAAGGTTTTCTCATAAGATCTTAAAATATAAAATCTTTTTCCGATAACAACATAACTACTACAACAAACCCTTGAATTTTTATTCAGGGGTTTTGTTTTTAGATACCGCTTTACTGGAGAGAAATTGCTCGCAAAGTCGCGAAGTCGCAAAGTTTATTTTAATTCTTTGCGACTTCGCGACTTTGCGAAATTAAAAAAACTCAGTACCTTAGTCCCTCAGAACCTTAGCACCTCAAAAAAAGGTTATAAAACTCCAAAAACAACAACTTTTTGTTTAAAATAAAACAATTTGTTACAATTTGTTATTTTTCTACAAATTATTTGCTGATAGATAAAAGTGTAATACATTTGCTCAAAATAGTTTATAAAAATGCAAGCAAAAGATTTACTGCAGTTAGCAGACCAATTTGGAAGTCCATTGTATGTTTACGATGCTGAAAAAATCCAATCTCAGTACAACAGATTAACTAAAGCTTTCTCTAAGGTAGAAAACTTAAGAGTTAATTACGCCATGAAGGCATTGTCTAACGTTGCGATTCTTCAGTTATTAAAGAACATGGGGTCTGGCTTAGATACTGTATCAATTCAGGAAGTTCAGCTAGGACTTCACGCTGGCTATGATCCTGACAAAATTTTCTTTACACCAAACGGCGTTTCTCTAGAAGAAATCGAAGAAGTTGCTGCAATGGGTGTACAAATCAATATCGACAACTTATCTATTCTGGAGCAATTCGGGACAAAACATCCACATATTCCGGTATGTATTCGTATCAATCCACACGTAATGGCGGGTGGAAATGCTAATATTTCTGTTGGACACATCGATAGTAAATTCGGAATTTCTGTGCACCAGATTCCGCATATCTTGCGAATTGTTGAAAACACAAAAATGAGCATTGTTGGAATTCACATGCACACAGGATCTGATATCTTAGATATCGAAGTATTCTTGTATGCTGCTGAAATCTTGTTTGATACTGCAAAACATTTCAAAGATTTACAATTCTTAGATTTCGGAAGCGGATTCAAAGTTCCTTACAAAAAAGACGATATCGAAACAGATATTGAAGAATTAGGTAAAAAATTATCAAAAAGATTCAACTCTTTCTGTGCAGAATATGGTAGAGATTTAACTTTGATTTTCGAACCAGGAAAATTCCTTGTGAGCGAAGCAGGTCATTTCTTAGTAAAAGTAAACGTAGTAAAACAAACAACTTCTACAGTTTTTGCTGGAGTTGACAGTGGTTTCAACCATTTAATTCGTCCTATGCTTTATGGATCTTCTCACCATATCGAAAACATCTCGAATCCGAAAGGAAAAGAGCGTTTCTATTCTGTTGTAGGTTACATTTGCGAAACCGATACTTTTGCTAACAACCGCAGAATTCCAGAAATTACAGAAGGCGATATTTTAGCTTTCCGTAATGCCGGAGCATACTGTTTCTCAATGTCTTCGAACTACAATTCAAGATACAAACCAGCCGAAGTTCTTTGGATGAACGGACAAGGAATCTTGATTCGTGCTCACGAAACTTTCGAAGATTTACTTAAAAATCAAATTCCGTTGCCACAAGAAATTGCTGCAACAGTTTAAAATAAAAAAAAAGAGAATATCTAGAAGTCCCGTTTCTTAATTGAGGCGGGATTTTTTTTTTGTAGATTTCTGAGTTTAGATTTTAGTTTTTTTTTAAATTACGATTGTCTGGCTTAGCGAAGTCGAAGCCCCACGCAAAGTTTATTAAAATCTTTTTGTCAATCATCCTTATGCTTCAAAAAAGTAAGTTTATTTTTATATTTTTACAAAATAAATTATTATGATTCTAAAATGGAATTAAGAAAAGAAATAGAACCACAATTAGATATTGCAGAAAAACTATATCCGGAAATATTAAAATCAATTCTGGATTATACCGATTTTGTTGATGAAAATGGAGACGAAGACAACAGTGAATATACCAAACTAGAACAAAAACTTCCCTGTTAACAGGAAAAGACATGTCTCAATTTAATCTTTGGGAATGGTGGGAAAGCGAAGGCGCAGAAGTATTAGCCTTTAAAATAGCATTACCAAATCCTGTTATAGTCGAAAATATTACCGAAGAAGAACTTACTGAAATTGTTACAAAACGTCTCGAATGGTTTGATGATTGGATGCTTAAAAAAGATACTGACGAAAGTTTCAAAACACAGTTTACTCCTTATTTAGAAGATTATTATCATAATTTTCTAAAGTTAAATTTCAAAAAGACATACGATTATCAAAAAATATTTGGACCACAAAAAGACAAAAAAATATTAAAACTTACTAATGAAGAAAAAATAAACAAGCTCTGGAATGATGGGAAATTTTAGCAATATTTTTTTGAATTTAGCCTTTAAATTTTCATTTTTTTTATGAAAAACAATTATTCTCCAAAGATTCATATGAAAAAAGAAGTAATAAAAAATATAACAACTGAAAATGGAAAAAATGAATTTGAATTTCGTTTTCTTAAAGATGAAGGCATTGGACTTTTAACAACACGCAATAATGAAAGTTATTTAATACTTGACAGTATAGACTACTGGTACGATGTTATTCAGACAGGATATCCAAAAAAGAAAAAATGCAGCTGCAAAAACGAATGGTTTAGTATTCAATTTACTTATTTGCTAAGACAAGGTTCGGAAGAGATTAGAGAAATTAAAATCATTACTACTTGCACTAATTGCAACAAAATTTCAAAACCAATTTCAATTGATATTGATTATTCACCAACTAACTATCTCATACAAAAACCAATTACTTTCTGCGAACAACCAAATATTAAATATAATTTTAATGAATTGTCAAGTTATTGGTTTACACACGATTTAGAGAACTTTCTAAAATTCATTTCTAATGATCTCAAATTAAATGTTTACTGTTGGTTTTGGTATAATAAAACTAGATATTTTGAAAAAGTTTTGTTTGAGAAAGCAATGCAGCTAATTACAGCTAATTATACGTACTTAAATTTCTATTTTTCAGCAAATGAACTTGATATTTCAAAATTTATAAATTTTACAGACAATAATGGCATTTATGTAAAACGTGATATTTGGAGAAAAGACGAAATTATCCTATTGTCTAGTCCTATGAGTGTACGTGGCTATGGCGTCCATTATTCTATAAAATACTCTAATCAATATATTGACAAAGGAAATATCATTGATAAATCAGAGCATTTCGAAAAACTTACAAATAATCTGCATTCATGGTTTAAAGAAAATTTCATTACAAAAAGAGGAAAAGATTGTTTCGATGGACTTGAAGCTTATGAAAAATATATCACAAAACGAAATTCAAAAAAGTAAGATAAAAAGCTAAAAAAACATTCTTAGCCCCGCTTTTTGAAGTTTTCTTAAATATTGTTATTGCTGTACGAAGTCTCTCGACTTCGTACCCGCCGTAATATTCTCCCGCTGGCGCGAGCGTCCCGCTCGTGAACACAATGCAAGCAAATCCTATAATTTTAAAATCTCTGCAGGCACGAGCGGGACGCTTGCGCTAGCCGCAACAAATAAAACTTAAAATAATCGAACCAAATCTCTGTCCGAAAAAACATATATTTGTAATTCATAAAAATTAAATACCTTTGAATTATGAGCACAGCAACAAAACCAAAACACATTGGCAGAAATATCAGCCGAATTAGAGAGCTTAAAGGTATGAAGCAGGAAGCACTTGCGATTGCAATTGGTTCAAATCAACAAGCAATATCTATTATTGAAAACAGCGAAACTGTTGAAAAAGATAAACTTGAAAAAATTGCGAAAGTTCTCGGTGTCACTGTAGAAGCAATTGAAAATTTTTCAGAAGAAGCAGTTTTCAATTTTTTCAATAACTTTTATGATAATAGTTCTATTAGTGGTGCTCAAGGAATCAATAATAATTGCACATTCAATCCATTAGATAAAGTTGTAGAACTTTATGAACGTTTGGTTCGGGCTGAAAAAGACAAAAATGAATATTTAGAAAAATTACTGAAAGAGAAGTAATTACTCATCAAAATAAATTTCATGAAAGCACAAGTAATTCTTTACATTGTGCTTTTTTTATAACAAAAAATACAAATGAACTTCAAACAAATTGATATTCGCAAAATAGATTCCACAGGATATTTCAAATTAAATGAAGATTACCTTCTTTCTTATGACCATTTTGATGGTTGGTCTGAAAGATTATTGGGATTAGGAATCTATATTGATCTAATTTTTGAATGTAAGGTTGATATTCATTTTCGCACATGGAATCGCGATAGCAACAGTTATGAAAAACAATTTGGATGCGAAGTACCTTTAGAGATTAAAAATATAATTTCTGAATTAATGAATCTTGATCCTTTAACTTTAAAATATTATTACGCAGATATGAGTATGGATGATATGAGCACTCAGGATTTTGTTATTAATCATGGCGGTGTATCCCATAATGTTGGAATCGGAATTTTACTTAAAAAACCGCAGCCAGAAAACGCATCCGAAAAGTTGTTTTTTGATTTACTAGAACTTTTTGAAAAATGGCGTGAAGAAATTTATCAAGAATGTCTAAAGGAAATTAAATAGCTTGACACAGATTTCTCTACACATCAAACTCTATAAACTCAAATAAAAAATATTATTTTAGCCTTACCAAATCAAACCTCAAAATCCAATGAAAATTACAATTCTCCTATCAACCTTACTCCTACTATTTACAATCAACTCATTCAGCCAAACCATTTCTGATTTAAAACTAAAACCAAAAGAAATTCCAAAAGGCGGTTATATAGCAAGCGACGGTAATGTTTGTATTACACCGCAAGCCTGTACCTTTTATAATGATATTGAAACCTACAGCAATATTGTTGGAACAGTTAAAAATAAAGCCATTCAAAACTTTAAAAGCAAAGCCGATCGCGGTTCTATCATGTATTTTGAGTTTGATCACGTTTTTAAAGGCGACAGATTTCTGCAAGGTCTATTGTGGGGAAAAGACGGCCAGCCAACCGATGAACATCCAGAAGAATATCTGGCAAAAGGAAGATTCCTTGTTATTTGGAGCCTTCATCCAGATAGTCCGCTAAAAGAAAAATCTGAAACTAAAGTAGAATCTATTTTACAATAACAATCCTAATCGCAGCTTCATTTTAAATCAGTAATTTTGTTCATTAAAAACATTACAAAATGAAACCACAAGTACGAATTCTGTTTTATTCAATTTTATTCTTTTTATACTTAACTCTGACTCAGTATATATTATCATTGGGCAGTATCTTAAAAACAGATCCATATATCACCTTAGGCTGTGGTTTTGCAGTTTTAAATCTTATTTATGCTTTTTTTGGCTTAAAATGGAAACCCGTTTTAAATATAATCTGCTCCATTGGAATCGCAGCTTTGTCTATATTTCTGGCTCTAAAATTTACCAATCTGCATTTATTTATAGATTACGATCCGTATCAGGTTAAAACAGCGATTTTTGCGAATGCACTTTTCTCAATTATCTTTTGGGAAATCGTCTATCAAATAAAAATTAGAAAAAAATAAATCTTTTTATCAGCCTCCGCATTTACACCGGAGGCTTTTTATTTGATTTCAATTCGAAATCAAAGACTTCGTAATAACAAAAACTTATCTTCAATAAAAACCACAAATTTTCGTACGTATTTTTTTATATTTGTGCTTTAAATTTTCCAAGCCAAAATAAATTAATATGAAAATTAGAATTCTACTCTTCCTTTCTTTATTAGCCGTTTCATGCAAAAAAGAAACAAAATCCGAAATTCAAAAACCACAAAACACTGATACAATCAAAGTTTCGGAAAAACAAGAACCAGAAATCAAAAAAAACGATACAATTGTACTTTCGACAAAACATAAAATCAATAAAATTTTATGCGATCTCGATGGAGATAATTTAAACGAAACTGTAGAAATTTTCAGAAGTACAAACAATAATAAAAGCGGTTTAAAAATCACTTTCGGAAACGGAAAAAGAACTGATTATTTAGGTTTTGGAAATGATATTTTAAAACAAGGTTTTGATGAAATTGACTGGGCAGGTATATTTGAAAAAGCACCAAAAAACGAAATTTATTTTAATAATGTAAACGATGACGGAGAAATTATCGGTGATGAAGATGTAAAGGAAGAAGACAAAATTAAACTGCCAAATGACGGAATCTTTATTCATGCAGATGAAAGCTGTGGCGGCGGTGTTATTTATCTAAAAAACGGAAAATACGAGTGGATTCAACAGGAATAATAATTGCATATTAACTTTCTAAATCATTGAATATGAAAAGTACATCAGAAATTGCAAGTCGTTTTAGAGAAATTATCCTTAACGGAACCTGGGTTGCCAATACCAATTATAAACTCCAGCTGGAAAATCTGGATTGGGAAACTGCCATAAAACCTATTGAAAATCTAAACACAATTGCAGTTCTGGCACAGCATATTGATTATTACATTAGCGGACTTAATCAGGTTTTTAAAGGCGGAACACTTGATATAAAAGATAAATTTAGTTTTGACTTCCCTCCTTTTCAATCTCAGGAAGAATGGGAAAACTTTCTTGATAAATTCTGGAATGATTCTGAAGAATTTGCCTCTCTTATCGAACAAATGCCGGAAGAAAAACTAAACGAACCTTTTGTAGATGAAAAACATGGTACTTACCGAAGAAATATCGACTGTATGATCGAACACAGTTATTATCATTTAGGACAAATTGTACTGATCAAAAAACTATTAACACATTAAATTATATATGTCTTTTATGAAAAATATTATAATCCTATTATTATCTATAATTTTCTGCACAAGCTGCAAAGAAGATAAAAAAAATGAAAATCAACTTTCATCAAAAACAAACCCATCTTTAGAAGAACCATTTGTTTTAAAAGTAGAAAAAATTGATTCGACCCAATTTCCTAAGTCAATTCAATACGAAGGGTTTGTAAAAAATGCCGTTCGCTGGAAAGACGAACAAGGTGATAATATTGTTATTACAACCGAAACCGGATATCATTTTAATAAAAAATTCAAACATGAATCTGATGATAGTTCAGATGCTGAACTATTTGCATATCATTATATAGTTTCGGGAAATGACGTAAAACAAACCTGGAAAGTTTACGATTATATCTCAGATTGTCCGGTTGATATTGAAGCTAAGTTTGTAAAAAATACATTTAATGTAACAGATTTAAATCATAACGGAATTGCAGAAATCTGGATAATGTACAAAACAGCCTGCCACGGCGATGTAAGTCCGTTAAACATGAAAATTATTATGTATGAAGGAAAAGACAAATACGCCATGCGAGGCGAAAACAAAGTACAGGTTGGCACTTTAGAAAACGGTGAAAAAGACTTTATTGGCGGCGAATTTAAGTTTGATGAAAACTTTAAAAAAGGTCCGAAAGTCTTTAAAGAATTTGCCCAAAAATTATGGAATGATAATTTAATTGAAAATTGGGAAGAATAAAACATGAAACAATACATTCTCTTTCTTCTAATTCTTGTCTTCATTTCATGCAAAAAAGAAGAATCAAAAAGATAAAAATGGAAGTATCGAACAAAATATGGAAAGAAATGAATTAGTAGATGAGATTACTGACATGGATGATGATGAGAAAATGGAAAACCTGGGCAAAACAATTGATTATATAAAAGATGGCGGAGAAATATTTAAAATATCTTAATGAGTCAAAAGCTTAATTAAAAAATGTATTTGAACACAAGCAAAGCAATTTAGCCGACAGTTCGTTTAAATCAATATTTCAAATAAAAACAAAACGTCTGCTCCAGTCCAGATATAGCCAATCCTCTCCTCCCGACGTCTATAAGGAGGAGAGATAAAGGCGAAAGCCGGACTAAATATTCTTATAAAACAAGGATTTCTGCTCCAAAAAATAATTTAAGAAAAGGCATAGTTGTTGAATGTTAAAAAAGATATATTTACACCTTCAAACAGAATACTATGCAAAAAATTACTTTTATAATCTCTATACTTTTTTTAGCCTTTTCTTCCTGCGGCGTTAAGACTACACAGTCAATGCTGAGTGACGGTAATTACGACGGCGCCATTGATCGTGCAGTTGAAGCACTTCGAACAAAAAAAGATTCTAAAGGAAAACAAGATTATGTGTATTTGCTCGAAGAAGCATTTGCAAAAGCAAAAGATCGCGATTTACGTGATCTTGACATGATGATCAAAGAAGCAAATCCAGTCAATTCTGAGCGTATTTACAATACATACTTATTATTGAATAATCGTCAGGAAAAAATTCGTCCGTTACTTCCGCTTCCATTATTAAAACAAGGAAAAAATGCTTATTTCCCTTTTGATAATTATGCTGACCAAATTGTAAGCAGTAAAAATGCACTTTCAAAATATCTATACGAAAATGCATCTGCCCTTTTAAAATCAAAAAACAAAATGGATTTTAGAAAAGCTTACGATGATTTAGCTTATCTGGAAAGTATAAATCCAAACTACAAAAACACCAGAAAGTTAATGGATGATGCTCAGTTTAAAGGAACTGACTTTGTAGATGTTTATGCCAAAAACGAAACCGAAATGGTGATTCCGAAAATGCTTCAGGAAGATCTGCTTGATTTTAAAACATACGGACTTAATGATAAATGGACGGTTTACCATAATGCAAGACAAAAAAATGTAACTTATGATTACAGTCTGATTATCAATTTCAGACAAATCCTGATTTCGCCGGAGCAGATAAAAGAGAAAGAATTTATTAAAGAAAGACAAGTCAAAGATGGTGTAAGAACCCTTGTAGACAGCCGAGGAAGACCTGTAAAAGACAGTTTAGGAAAAGAAATAAAAGTAGACAACTACAAAACCCTTCGTGCCAATGTATACGAGTTTAGACAATTTAAATCTTGCCAGATAACTGCAAAAATAGATTTCATTGATTTAAAAACAAATCAATTGGTACAGACATTTCCGGTTACCAGCGAATTTGTTTTTGAAAACATTTATTCAACTTACAAAGGAAACAGAGGCGCTTGCGACGATAATTATCTTGCTTATTTTGACAGACGTGCCGTTGCCTTTCCTAATAACGAACAAATGGTTTTTGATACGGGAGAAGATCTAAAAGCAAAACTGAAAGACATTATTGTAAAAAATAAGTTTAGATAATTCTAAACGACTTAAAAACACAAAAGACGCATTCAAAAAATGCGTCTTTTTTTTTTATCAAATTCAAAAAAACATCAAATTTAATTTGCGCAACCAAAAAGTTGCTTATATTTACAACTGATTAGTTGCTTATTTTTTATTATAATGAAACGAGATATTTTTCAGGCCATTGCCGATCCTACCCGCAGAGCCATTTTGGTTTTGGTTTCTTCAAGTGCATTAACACCAAATGCCATTGCAGAACAATTTCAAACCACCAGACAAGCGGTTTCCAAACACATTAAAATATTAAATGAATGTGATTTACTGGAAGAAAAAAAAATGGGAAGAGAAATTTATTATCAACTTAAAATTGATAAAATGAAAGAAATAGATCAATGGCTGGAGCAATTTAAAGCAATTTGGGAAAGCCGATTTACACAATTAGATCAAGTATTACTTAATTTAAAATCTAAAGAAAATGAAAGCTGATTTGTTAATGAATTTTTCTGTAGACAAGGAAAATAAAACCGTAAATGTAAAACGCGAATTCAACGCATCATTGTCTAACGTCTGGTCTGCCTGGACAGAACCTGAAATTCTTGATTTGTGGTGGGCGCCGGCTCCTTTTAAATCTAAAACTAAAAACATGGAATTTAAAGAAGGCGGACGCAGATTATATGCTATGGTTGGTCCGGACGGACAGGAACGCTGGAGTACTTTTGATTATACTTCGATTTCTCCTAAAACAAATTTCAAATATGCAGCTACATTTTCTGATGCCGATGGAAACCCAAATTCTGAATTTGGAAGTTCGTACTGGGATATTAATTTTTCTGAGCAGGGAGATTCAACCTTTGTTGACATTGTTATTACACGAGACAGCTTTGAAGAATTACAAAAAATTATCGAAATGGGTTTCAAAGAAGGATTTACTTCTGCCATGAAAGCTTTAGACGAAATTTTTGAAACAAGAAAATAAAAATAACGTTATCTATAATAGAACGTATTATTAACAATAAATCGAAAGAAAATGAAATCAAATCTTTTAATGAATTTTACTGTAGACAAAGAAAATAATACTGTAAACGTAAAGCGCGAATTCAACGCGTCGTTGTCGAACGTTTGGTCTGCATGGACAGAAGTCGAAATTCTTGACCAATGGTGGGCACCGGCTCCGTGGAAATCCAGAACAAAAAGTATGGATTTTAAAGAAGGCGGACGAAGATTGTATGCCATGGTTGGACCAGAAGGCGAAGAACATTGGGCACTGGCTGATTATACATCAATTCATCCTAAAACAAATATAAAGTGGCTGGATGCTTTTTGCGACAGCGAAGGAAATTTAAATACAGAATTTCCACGCTCTGACTGGGATGTTACTTTTTCTGAAAAAGATAATTCAACTTTTGTTGATGTAATTATTAAACACGAAAAACTTTCTGATCTTGAAATGATTATACAAATGGGCTTTAAAGAAGGCTTTACAATTGCCATGGAAGGTCTGGATAAAATTTTTGAAGAAAAATCAAAATAAATCCTTACAAATGATACAAAAGACGAAAGCAGCAAAAATAAATTGTAACTTTCGTCTTTTAAAAATCATTTTTACATCAATCAATGAACAAATTCTTAATCGCCTCATTTTTAATTTTTTTCACTTCGTTCCTTTTCAGTCAAAACAAAAAATCTAAAACAACAGAAACTACAAAACCATTTGTTTTAGGCATAATAGATGAAATTCAATCCAAAGAATTGGGCGAAAACAGAATTTTAAATATTTATCTTCCTGAAGGCTACAATCCCGATGATGCTGTAAAATATCCTGTTATTTATTTACTAGACGGTTCTGCTAATGAAGATTTTATTCATATTGCCGGATTAGTTCAGTTTAATAGTTTTGAATGGATTAATCAGGTTCCAAAATCAATCGTGGTTGGAATTGCTACTGTCGACAGAAAAAGGGATTTTACCTTCCCTACTACTCTTGAAAAAGATAAAACCCGTTTTCCAACTACCGGACATTCTGATAAATTTATAGCTTTTATCGAAAAAGAATTACAGCCTTTTATTGATAAAAAATACAAAATAACTTCTTCTAAAACTATTATCGGGCAGTCTCTTGGCGGTTTGTTAGGTTCTGAAATTCTGCTTAAAAAACCATCACTTTTTAATAAATACGTAATTGTAAGCCCAAGTATTTGGTGGGATAATGGTTCTATATTGAATTTAGATTCCCAAATTCTTCAGGAAAACTTTCAACAGCCAACTGAAATCTATATTGCTGTAGGTAAAGAAGGTTTAACACCAACCGAAATTCCGAGAGTTATGGAAGTTGATGCGAATTTACTTTCCGAGAAAATACAATTGTCGAAAAGCAAAAATGTAAAAGTGTATTTTGATTATTTCCCTAATGAAAATCACGGCACAATTCTGCATTTAGCAGTTTTTAATTCATTTAAATTCTTTTATCCGCAGACTCACAAATAAATGAATTTCTAGAGTGTTTCAAAAATTTTGTAAATTCACACTATTGATTATCAAAAGTTAACCTTTTAAAATCCTTTTATCATGACACCAAATAAACAAACTGTAAATGAATATATGGCAGCTTTTATGGTAAGCGATCATCAAAGGATTCTGGCTTGTTTAACAGAAGATATAATTTGGGAAATGCCCGGAATTTATAGACATAATGGCAAAGAAGCTTTTGATAAAGAAATTGAAAATGATAATTTTACAGGAAGTCCCACCATTCAGATTGTAAAATTAATTGAAGAAAATGATATCGTAATTGCCGAAGGCGCTGTACAGGGAAATATGAAAAACGGTAATAAACTCGATGCCGTTTTTTGCGATGTTTTTGAAATGGAAAACGGAAAAATAAAAAAACTAACCTCTTATTTAATGTCTAAAAATGCTAATTTAAAGTTTGAATAATTGAAGTTGTAAATCGTAAAAAAATATTTTTATATCTTTGCACCACTAAATAACCGCAAAAACTCTATGTGAATAAAAATTTCTTTCGGACAATTTTAAGGTAAGCTGAAATATCGGCTTGCATATTTGTTTATTCCTTTAAGAAAGAAATTATGGTTATTTTACAGAATATCTCATATCTGCATACGAACAAAGAACTTTTGTTTGATGCCGTTACTTTTACAGTTAACAATCACGATAAAATTGCCTTGATTGGCAATAACGGAGTTGGAAAATCAACTTTATTAAAAATTATTGCCGGACAACTACAGGCTTCACAAGGTGCACTTACTATAAACGCATCGCCTTACTATGTACCTCAGATTTTCGGACAGTTTAATCATTTAACTATTGCTCAGGCTTTAAATGTTGAAGAAAAACTAAATGCCTTTAAGGAAATTCTAAACGGAAATGTTTCCGAAGAAAACCTCAGCATACTTAACGACGACTGGACAATCGAAGACCGTTGCAATGAAGCATTGCAATATTGGGAACTGAATGATTTAAAACTCGACCAAAAACTCGAAACACTGAGCGGCGGACAAAAAACAAAAGTTTTTCTGGCCGGAATTTCAATTCACCAGCCTGAACTTGTCTTGCTCGACGAACCCAGTAATCATTTAGATTTTGCCGGCCGAAAACTATTATATGATTTTATAAAAAGTACATCAGCCGCTTTAATTATAGTAAGCCACGATCGAAAACTTTTGAATTTACTCAATTCTGTTTACGAACTCACCAGACACGGAATCACTGTTTATGGCGGTAATTATGATTTTTATACTGAACAAAAGCAAATTGAAAACAATGCTTTGAGTCAGGATATTCAGAGTAAAGAAAAAGCGCTTCGCAAAGCAAAAGAAAAAGAACGTGAAACTCTCGAACGCCAGAACAAATTAGATTCACGAGGCGAGAAAAAACAAAAAAAAGCCGGAGTTTCACGCATCATGATGAATACTTTGCGAAACAACGCCGAAAACAGTACTGCCAAAACAAAAGATGTTCACGCAGAAAAAATTGGAGGTATTTCTAAAGATTTACAAAATCTGCGTTCGGCTTTGCCTGAGATTGACAAAATGAAATTTGGATTTGAAAAAACAGATTTACATAAAGGCAAAATTCTTTTTACAGGCACAAATATCAATCATGCTTTTGAAGATCGATTATTATGGAAAAGACCTCTGAATGTTCAAATTAAAAGCGGTGACAGAATTGCCATAAAAGGTTTAAATGGTTCCGGAAAAACTACTTTAATTAAAATGATAACCGGAAAACTAGAACCTAAAATTGGGACAGTTCATAAAGCGGAGGCCAAAATAATTTACATTGATCAGGATTATTCTTTAATCGAAAATCAATTAACGGTTTATAATCAGGTTCAGAAATTTAATGATTCAGGTTTAAAAGAACATATCTTAAAAATGAAACTCAACAAGTTTTTGTTTTCTCAAAATGATTGGGACAAATCGTGCAGCGCTTTAAGCGGAGGCGAAAAAATGCGTTTATTACTCTGCTGTTTAACGATTAATACAAAAGCGCCCGATATTATTATTTTAGATGAACCTACCAATAATCTTGACATTCAAAACATCGAAATTTTAACCGCTGCAATTAACGAATATCAGGGAACTTTGATTGTAGTTTCGCATGACGATTTGTTTTTAGAAGATATTAGAATTGAAGATTTTATTGAATTGAAATAAGTTTATTTATCATTTAGACGAAAGGAGAAATCGAACAGAAATCGAACAAAGCATATCGTTAATCTTTGTGGAATTTTGTGTGTGATTTCTCCTTTCGTCGAAATGACAATACTTTGAGTTTAATTTTTAATTTAATATCCCTGGAAATAAATCTAAAATCTGCAATCTAAAATCTAAAATCAAATCACCCCAGCCATCCTTCGCGATCTAAACTTCTATATTGAATCGCTTCGGCAATGTGAAATGAAATAATATTTTCAGAATGATCTAAATCAGCAATAGTTCTGGCGACTTTCAGGATTCTGTCGTAAGCTCTTGCCGAAAGATTTAAGCGTTCCATGGCATTTTTTAATAACTCTTTTGATTGCTCATCCAGCGCACAAAATTCACGAATCAATTTACTGCTCATTTGGGCATTATAATGTATGTTTTCAATTCCCTCAAAACGTTTGGTTTGAATTTCTCTGGCAGCAGTTACGCGTTTTCGGATTTCAACACTGCTTTCGGCTTTGCGGTCATCAGCTAATTTCTCAAAAGGAACCGGAGTTACTTCAATATGAATATCGATTCTATCTAAAAGCGGGCCTGAAATTTTACTCATATAGCGCTGCATTTCGTGCGGTGAAGAAGTATTAGGCATACTTGGATCGTTGAAAAAACCACTCGGACTTGGATTCATACTCGCCACAAGCATAAACGACGATGGATATGTAACGGTAAATTTGGCACGCGAAATAGTTACTTCACGATCTTCGAGCGGCTGACGCATTACTTCGAGAACATCACGTTTAAATTCTGGCAGTTCGTCTAAAAACAAAACGCCGTTGTGTGCCATCGAAATTTCTCCCGGCTGCGGATAGCTTCCGCCTCCAACTAAAGCAACATTTGAAATTGTATGATGCGGACTTCTAAACGGACGCTGGTTCATCAATCCTACTTCTTTTAATTTTCCGGCAACACTATGAATTTTAGTCGTTTCGAGTGCTTCGCGCAATGTCATAGGCGGTAAAATACTCGGGACACGTTTGGCCAGCATGGTTTTTCCGGCTCCCGGCGGGCCAATTAAAATAATATTATGTCCTCCCGCCGCTGCAATTTCCATACAGCGTTTTATGCTTTCCTGTCCTCGGACATCTGAAAAATCAAATTCAGGAAAATCTAAAGTTTTATAAAATTCGGCTCGGGTATCAATAACAGTTGGCTGAAGAGTGCCTTTTCCGGCAAAAAAATCGATTATTTCCTGCAGATTGGTAACACCGTAAACATCTAATCCCGTAACAATGGCTGCTTCTTTTACATTTTGAATGGGAAGAAAAAAACCTTTATAACCTTCTTCTTTTGCTTTTATCGCGATTGGCAGTGCACCACGAATAGGCTGGAGACTGCCGTCAAGAGAAAGTTCGCCCATAATGATATATTGTTCGATATCAGGAGCTTTTATTTGGTCTGAACCAATTAATATTCCCATCGCCAGAGGGAGATCGTACGCAGAACCCTCTTTCCTGAGATCAGCAGGCGCCATATTAATTGTGATTTTTTTTCCCGGAAGACTTAATCCGTTGTTTTTTAAAGCGGCTGCGATTCTGTAACTGCTTTCTTTTATGGCATTATCCGGAAGTCCAACTAAATGATAACCAATTCCTTTATCCATATGTACTTCCATAGTAATGGTCGTTGCTTCAACTCCAAAAACGGCACTTCCGTAAACTTTTACTAACATAATATTCTTTTCATTTTAGCTTTTAAAACTAATGAAAAAATATTAAAATGTAAATATTTTATTACAATTTATAATTTTAGAATGGCAATTTAATCTGATTTTTAACCTCCTCCACTATTCTGCTCAAATCCAAACAATTCTGATGCGACCAAATTTTGCTTTCAATTTGATTGTTAAGAATACAATTTTGACACTCAATTATTTCATGAGAATATCCTTTTCCTATAGTCGGCAATGTAAAAACAGCTTCTTTCTCTTCATTTTTAAATAACGAATACCCATCAGCAACATACCAAGGCACATTTAATTCTATTCTTCCTTCTGTTCCTGCAATAACGGCTTTCATATCAGATTCTGAAACTATTGAAGCGTGTAAAATTGATTGTCCCGATTCGTATTGTAAAATCATAGAAGTTTGCAAATCAATGTCATTTCTATGTTTAATGGCTTTTGCTAAAATTTCTTTTGGGTTTCCTAACAATATATAAGAAAGAAACAATGGATAAACGCCAATATCAAATAACGCTCCGCCTCCCAGCTCTTTTTCAAAAAGTCTTTTGTTTTCTCTTTCACTTCCGTGAAAGGCAAAATCAGCTTTTATATAGTTTACGTTTCCAATTATTCCGTTTTCTATTTTTTGTAAAACCTCTTGTATCGATGGAATAAAACGAGTCCAAAATGCTTCCATAAAAAACTTATTGTGCTTTTTAGCAGCTTGAACCATACGTTGAGCATCTGTATAAGATAATGCCATTGGTTTTTCGCATAAAACATGTTTACCGCTTTCTAATGCTTTTATAGATAACTCGGCGTGTGAATTATGAGGCGTTGCAATGTATACGATATCAACTTCAGAATCATTAAAAAGCAAATCATACGATTCATAAGCTTTTGCCGCTTTGTATTCTTTTGCAAATTCTCTGGCATTAGAAAGATCTCTCGAAGCCACAGCAGTTAATTCTGCATTTTCAATCAAAAGTAAATCACCTGCAAACTGATTTGCAATGTTTCCTAAGCCAATAATTCCCCACTTTATTTTCTGCTTTTTCATTCTTAAATTTTAATTACTAAAATTGTTAAAAACATCAAATATACTTCAACAAAAACAACATTTAAATCTTTTTAAGTACTAAAACACAATTTTAACTCAAAAAAATCTATTAAAATTTTAATCGAAATGCGTGATTTGAGATGAAAGGAAAAAAAATTGCTGCCAAAATGCAAATTTTAAGTTTGTTTTAAGAAATTCACGCAAAATTTAAGGGGTCAAATTCTAAATTTAACAAAAATTAAACAACCAACCCTATTTTTTTATGGGGTATCAAATCATTTTATACTTTTATCAAAAATTTTAAAACTAAATAACTATGCGAAAAATTATTTTAAGTGTGATTCTTATCACTATTTTAGTACTAACCTTTATATCAAATTTTATCATCGCTGACAACCCAATTCCCGCAGAAGCTGTAAAATTTGATACAGGAGATACTGCCTGGATGATCGTTGCAACTGCATTTGTATTGTTAATGACACCGGGATTAGGATTTTTCTACGGAGGTATGGTAGGTAAGAAAAACGTAATTAGTACTATGCTTCAAAGTTTTATGGCAATGGTAATTGTTACTATTCTATGGACTGTTGTTGCTTTTGGATTGGCTTTTGGACCAACTATTGGAGGAATTATTGGAAACCCATCTTATAATTTATTCTTTGAAGGTGTTGGAACAAATACTGCATGGAGCCTTGCACCAACTATTCCGTTTATATTATTCGCATTATTTCAGGCAAAATTCGCTATCATTACTCCTGCATTAATTACAGGTGCTTTTGCAGAACGTGTACGTTTCTGGGCTTATTTGCTATTCATGGTTTTATTTATATTATTGATATACACGCCTCTTGCTCACATGACTTGGCATCCTGATGGAGTTTTCTTTAAAATGGGAGTACTAGACTTCGCTGGTGGAACTGTAGTTCACATGAGTGCCGGATGGGCTGCATTAGCAGGAGCTATCTTCTTAGGAAAAAGAAAAGTTCAAAAAGTAAATCCTGCCAGAATTACTTATGTATTATTAGGAACAGGTTTACTTTGGTTTGGATGGTTTGGTTTCAACGCCGGATCTGCATTAGGAGCTAACGGACTTGCCGCTCAGGCTTTAGGAACAACTACAGTTGCTGCCGCCGCTGCTGCAATGGCTTGGGTTTTCCTTGATAAAATTCTAGGCCACAAATTATCAGCTCTTGGAGCTTGTATTGGAGCTGTTGTAGGTCTTGTTGCTATTACACCTGCTGCTGGTTTCGTAAGTATTTCTCACGCCATTTTCATTGGTTTATTCTCAGCAATTGTAAGTAACATTGTTGTTAGTAAATTCCCTAAAGGAAAAATCGACGATGCTCTTGATGTGTTTGCATGTCACGGAGTTGGTGGTATGGTAGGTATGCTGCTAACCGGAGTTTTTGCTTCAAAAGCTATTAACCCTGCTGTTGGAGATAACCAAGGTTTAATCTTCGGAACTCCAACTTTATTCATCAACCAGTTAACTGCAATGGTTGTTGTTTCAATCTTTGCTTTCGTAGCTTCTTACATTTTATTCTTTGTAGTAAACAAAATTACTCCGCTAAGAGTTACTGAAGAAAAAGAAGAACTAGGATTAGACATCTCTCAACACGGAGAATTCTTATAAAATTTAATTTTCACTTTTCGTTACTTGATAAATAAAAAAGCACTCTAAATTTGACTTAGAGTGCTTTTTGCTTTTACTGCTATTTTATTATAGGTTTTAGATTGTAGATTTTGGATTGTAGATTAATTGAGAAACTTATAATAATCATTATAAACTACAAACCAACCAAACCTTTATTATTTAAAATTAGCAATTCCTTCTTTTAACCAATGCAAATATTCATCGGCGCTTACATAGCTAATAGTTGGTTTAGAAGTATTTAAATTGTTTCCCTCTAAATCTGTAATTACATATAAAGGCTGTGTATTTGTTTTATATTTTGAGATCATAAAATCTGTCCATTTATCTCCGGCTGTAATGATTTTATCTCCTGCTTCTGTTGTAAATTGTTCTTCTTTTGGAAGTTCGCGTTTGTCATCAACATAAAGCGAAATCAAAACAACATCATTTTTTAAAATTGGTAAAATCGTTGGTTCAGACCACACATTATTTTCCATTTTTCTGCAGTTTACGCAGGCATATCCAGTAAAATCAAGCATAATAGGCTTATTGATTTCTTTTGCGTAAGCTAATCCATCTTCGTAATCATGAAAAACCATAATACCATGCGGACCTAATTCTGCTCCTTCCGGAAGACCTTTTATTGATTCTGCCGAAACAGCACCATTTCCTGATCCTCCAACTCCAAACGGACTTTCACTGTATTGCGGCGGCGGCGGGAAAGCGCTGATTAATTTTAACGGTGCTCCCCAAAGTCCCGGAATTAAATACATCGTAAAAACTAAAGTTAATAAACCTAAATATAATCGTCCTACCGAAATATGATGTGTCGGGCTGTCGTGAGGAAGGGTAATTTTTCCGAATAAATATAAAGTCAAAGCTCCAAAAATAGCGATCCAGATCGCGATGAAAACTTCTCTTTCTAAGAAATGCAATTGAAGAACTAAATCAGCATTTGATAAAAATTTGAATGCCAAAGCCAATTCTAAAAATCCTAAAACTACTTTTACCGTGTTTAACCAGCCGCCGGATTTTGGAAGTGAATTTAACCAGCCCGGGAACATAGCAAACAACATAAACGGAAGTGCTAATGCAGATGAAAACCCTAACATTCCCACAACTGGAGCAATTCCTCCGTTTGAAGCAGCTTCAACTAATAATGTTCCAACAATTGGTCCTGTACAAGAGAAAGATACGATTGCCAAAGCCAAAGCCATAAACAAAATTCCGATTAATCCTCCTTTATCTGCCTGTTGATCTGCTTTGTTTGCCCATGAATTTGGAAGCATAATTTCAAAAGCTCCCAAAAATGAAGTTGCAAAAATGATTAATATCACAAAGAAGATAAGGTTAAACCAAACATCTGTAGATAAAGCGTTTAAAGCATCGGCACCAAATATTTTAGTTACAATAAGACCTAAAATCACATAGATTGCAATAATAGAAAGACCGTAAATAATGGCATTTCTAATTCCTTTAGCACGACTTTTACTTTGTTTGGTAAAGAAACTTACCGTCATAGGAATCATTGGAAAAACGCAAGGTGTTAACAATGCGGCAAATCCAGATAAAAAGGCAATAAAAAAGATTGACCATAAACTTCTGGCCGGTGCCGGAGCAGGGATTTCTTCTTTTTCGGTTTCAGCTGTTTTTTCTATTTTTGAAGATGCAGCTTCGTCTTTTTTAACCGTATCAACAGCGATTCCTGCTACTTTTGTTTCATCAAGTTTAGCTTCTGTTATCGACGGAACCTCATCCATTTTAAAAGTTGAAGGAACAGCAATCGAGAATTTTTTACTTGAATTGATACAAACTTCTTTACAAACCTGAAAATCAAAATCAACATCAACCGTTTTTAAATTTGGGTTAATGATTTTTATTTCCTGTTCGATATGTGCTTTTCCTTCAAAGAAAGTTTCATCTACGCCAAAAACATCATTAAAAGCCGTTCTTGTTTTACCTTCTTTAGCTTTTCCAACTAATTCGTAATTTCCTTTTTGGTTTTTAAAACTAATTTCTAATGCCAAAGGTCCGCCGTCTGGTGTAAACTGCGAATACATGTGCCAGTCTTTTTCGATTACAGCATCAAAAATTAAAACAGCATTATTACTTTTTTTCTCAATTTTAGAAGTCCATTTTACCGGCTCTAAAATTTGTGCATTTCCTGCCAAAGTAAAAAAGAACAACAGTAAAAAGGCGGTTATTTTATTCCAGATACTTCTTGAAAGTATCGATTGATGATTTTGATTAAAGTTCATTATTGCAATTCTATTTTAAGTATTTTATTTGTGGTATTTTCTATTTTAAAACGTTCGTCTTGTCTAATTCCAACAACCCAGACAATTTGGTCATCAGAACACAAAATCCATGTTTTTTCTTTTTCGATTAATGATAATTTTTCATCTTTAAAAAGTTTACTCACTTTTTTTGACTTTCCATTCATTCCAAAAGGCTGAAAAATATCTCCTTCTCTCCATTTACGTAATATAAGAGGAAAGCGGATTTTTTCGGAATCGACAAATATAACTCTATTTGAATCATATGTTGTGTGACTTACGTTACTAAGTTTTATTTTTAAGGGAAAATTAACTTCTGTATCGTTTTCATTGATTTCATATTCATCATTTTCAGATGCTTCAGAAAACGGACTCAAAATCAAAGTTTCTCTGTTTTTCAACAATCTAAATTCACCCGAAAGAACTTGTTTTCCTGACTGGCCTTCAACCAGATCATAAATATCGTTCCAGGCAGAAAATCCAAATTCATTAAGCCATTGGTACAAATACGATTTATAATTAGGAAGTTTTTTAAGCTGATTTAAATCAAAATGAATATCATCTCCAGCTTCTTTTGCCACCTGCTGATAAACGATAATCGAAGCATCATCGACCATTTCTTTTGTTTCCTGAAGATATGACTGTGTTTTTTGAAAAGCGTCGAGAAAATTAGGATTGATTTCTTTTAAAACCGGAACTAAATTGTGGCGGATTTTATTTCGCAGATATTTAGTAGAAGCATTACTGCTGTCTTCTCTCCATTCTACTGCATTTTCTTCTGCATATTTTAGAATTTCTTCTCTTGAAAAAGGAAGAAGCGGACGAATTATACGATCGTTCTCTTCCGGAATTCCGGTTAAACCGTCTAATCCTGTACCGCGTGTTAGGTTGATAATAAATGTTTCCAGATTATCATCGGCATGATGCGCCGTTAAGATATAATCGAAGTTTTCTTCTTCTAAAAGCTCATAAAACCAACTGTAACGAAGTTCTCTTGCCGCAACCTGAGTCGACAATTTATAATCTTCGGCAAAAGCTTTGGTATCAAACTGAGTTGTAAAAATTTTGATGTTATTTTGATCACAATAGTTTTGAATAAATTCCTGATCGCCAAAACTTTCTAATCCGCGAAGCTGAAAATTACAATGCAAAACAGCAATTTTATAATTTAACTGTCTAAACAAATGCAATAAAACCATACTATCAATTCCCCCGCTTACAGCCAGAAAAAGCTTTTTCTGAGCCAGAAAAGGAAATCGGGAAACGATATGGTTTTGAAATTTTGAAAGCATCGTATAAAAGTAAAAAATTAAACTTGATCTATTTTCAAATGAAATGTTAAGCGTGATGTTTTTTTGTCATTTATATTTTTTGCCACAGATTACAGGCTTAAAATGATTAAAAAAATCTGTGTAAATCTTTCTAATCTGCGGCAAAAAAAATGCGATAAAAATTCGTGTAATTTGTGGCAAAAATTTACTGTAAAACTTCATGCATTGCTTTTGCTTTCAGCAGACATTCTTCGTATTCTTTTTCAGGAATTGAAAGTGATGTTATGGCACTTCCTACCGAAAATGAAACATATTTTTTTTCCTGATTATACAAAATACTCCTGATTACGACATTAAAATCAAAATCTCCATCGGGTGTAAAATAACCAACCGCTCCACTGTAAAGCCCGCGTTTGGTTTCTTCCAGATTTTCGATAATTTTCATTACCGAAATTTTAGGCGCTCCAGTCATGCTTCCCATAGGAAATGTTGTTTTTAAAACATCAACAGCATTATATTGAGAATCTAATTTTGATGTTATAGTCGAAATCATTTGATGCACCTGCAAAAAAGAATAAATTTTACAAAGTTCTGCTACCTCAACAGATCCTTTTTGAGCTGTATGCGACAAATCGTTTCGAACTAAATCTGTAATCATGATATTTTCTGCCCGTTCTTTTGCGTCTGATTCTAAATATTCTTTCGATTTTTGATCTTCGGCCGGATCTAAAAAACGTTTAGAAGTTCCTTTTATGGGCTGGGAAATAATTGTATCTCCTATTTTTTTTAAATAACGTTCGGGCGAAGCCGAAAGCAGATATTGCTTATAGTTTTTAAAGAAAACAGAAAACGGCGCCTGAGAAATTTTATTTAGTTTTTGAAATTTTTCCAACGGATTAATCACAGCATTTTCGGCAAAAAATTCCATACAGAAATTTGCTTCGTACATATCACCTTTATGAATATGTTCGAGCATTTTATTCACTTTTTCAACGTATAATTCTTTCGAAATACGCTGTTGTATTTCAACTTTATCTAACGTAACAAAAGAGTTAAATTCGTTTTTTAAGATTTCCTCAAAATCATCTTCTATCTCATCATCGCACAGTAACAAATAATGAATTTGAAGCTCACCATTCTTTAATACAAATATTTTTTTTGGCTGAAAGAAAAATAAATCCGGAAATTCTAATCCGTCGAAGTTGTTTGATTTTAAATTTTCAACATCATTTTTCAGGTCATAGGATAAATAACCAAAAAGCCAGTCCTTGGTAGTCTGCTGATATTGTTTTAAATCTTCAAAAGCATTATCAAAATCGGTTTTTAAAGATGTAAAAGCATCAACGGCCAAAATACAGTCGAAACTCGAATATTCCTGCGGATAAGAATTACTGTCTAAAAAAACGATTTCCCGAAACTGCTGTGCCCAATTTAAAAGCCGTTGTTTAAACTGCTCTGGATTTGAAATAGGCTTGGTAATTGAAACTCTCAAAAAGAATAGATTTTAAATTTCAAAATTACAACAAAAATTTTGTTGCTCTAATAAACAAGCAGAATTATAAATCTGCTCAATGAACACTTTTAATTCAAAAAAGTTAAGCAAAAGTGTTAATATTGGAAGTAATTTCATAAGAAAAAATTCGTTATATTTGATATAGCATTAAACTAATCCCAAAATAGAATATTATTGATTGTTAAATTCTCAAGAAAAAGGATACTTACTTGAATTTCCATTTAATTGATGAATATAGATTTTGCGTTTTCAACCCACTAATTATTATATCATTTAACCTATTTAAATTCTAAGTATTATGAAAATTGCTACTATTATTGTCCGCGTTTTGATCGGCCTTTTACTGCTGTTTGCTTCTATTTCGTTCTTTTTTAAACTTGCGCCGGAACCAGAAACAACAGGTAATTTTAAGGCATTTAATATGGGGTTAGTTGCTTCAACTTATTTATTGCCGCTGGCTAAAACAGTTGAATTACTTTGTGGTCTTTCGTTTGTAACAGGTCGTTTTGTGACTCTGGCAAATATTCTTATTTTACCTATTACAATCAATATTTTGTTTATTAATTATTTCCTTGCTCCAGAAGGTCTGCCAATCGCAGCGTTGCTTTTTCTTGGAAATCTATTTTTAATTTACAGATATTGGGATAACTATAAAACTGTATTTACTCCTTGATGAACACAGATAAAAATAAAAAAGCTGGTATTTAAGTACCAGCTTTTTTATTCTTAATTTGCCTTATCATGTTTTACCCAAACTAATTTGGTTACATCATAACCAATTTCCTGCGCTTTAATAAGAAAATCTGCTTTTACACTTTCCGGAATTGTTTTTTCTCTGGAAAGTATCCACATGTATTTTAAACTTTCTCCGGCCACAAGTGCATATTTATAATCATTATCGATTGCTACGACATTGTAACCAGCATAAAAAGGACCAAAAAATGAGACTTTCAGCATACCAATATTGTCTTTTTTGACATATCTAGCTTTCCCGACACTTTGTTCCCATTTGTCTTTTTTGACATTATAGCCCTTATTATCAACTTTTATTGTTTTGTCTTCATTCAAAGAATACTCGGCAGTAACATTATCTAAATCTCTTTCCCATTTGTAATCTAATCTAGCGATTTCGTACCACTTCCCGAGATATTTCGCACCGTCAAAATTAGTAACGGCTTGTGCTTTTTCCGGAATTCCGCCTCCGCAAGAGTATAACGCGAGACCAATTCCTGCTCCAATAAGAATTGGACCTACATATTTCGTTTTCATAATTCTATCTTTTTAATTATCATAAAGATAGCAACAGAAATACACATCTAATTTACAAAATTTTTCTTCAAGTTTATATTTTTAGGCATTAAAAATTATCTTGTCCAAAAATTTTAAAATACACCTTACAATAGTTTTATTTTTAAGCTACATTTGGCAAACCAACCTATTAACTTGAAATGAAAAAATACCTGTTGCTGTTTCTATTATTTTATTACTCTTACTCCTCTTCACAATCTATAAAAGCGATTGACTCTCTAAATACTGAAATATGTAAATCATTGGTTCAAAATATAAATTTAGCCAATGAGATTAGAATTAACACGATCAATAATTCGCATATTTCTCCTTATCTGGCAAAATTTAAAGACACCATTGTACAGAGAAAAACATTTGAACAAATTTTTTACAGATTACAAAAAGACTGTAACGAGTTTGTAGCGATTTTTAATCAAAAGTCATCAGAAAGCAGCTGGGTTATGCAAAAAGAAAAACCACAGCAAATTCTTTCCAGAAAACAATGTGATGATTTTGATAAAATCTCAAAATATTACTATGTAGAAAATGACGGCAATAAGGTTGAAGTAAATTTAGAAGGTAATTTATGGACAGAAAAATTCTCTGACGGCACTTTTTCAAAGCTTTTTTATAGAAAAAAAGGAAATTGTGAATTTGAATTAGAGTTTATTGAAAGCGACAATATATCGAGGAAAAATTTTAGCGTAAAAGGAGAAAAATATGTTTATAAATTATATGACGAAGATAATCAAACATACAGTCTTTATACCGAAAATAAAGGAATGTATTTTACTTTCAAAATGGTAAAGCAATAAAAAAACCGTCCCGTCAAAACTGACGGGACGGTTTTTTTATTTTAATATGATTTCCGTAAAAATTATACGTGTAAAGCTCTGTTTTCTGTCGCTGCCAATGCTGCTTCTTTAACCGCTTCCGCGAAAGTTGGGTGTGCGTGGCTCATTCTAGAAATATCCTCAGCAGAAGCTTTAAATTCCATTGCTGTAACCGCTTCAGCAATTAAATCTGCTGTACGCGCTCCAATCATGTGAACTCCTAAAACTTCGTCTGTTTTTTCGTCAGCTAAGATTTTTACAAATCCGTCTAAGTCAGCACTTGCTCTTGCACGTCCTAACGCTTTGAAAGGAAAACTTCCAGATTTGTACGCAACTCCAGCTGCTTTCAATTGCTCTTCAGTTTGTCCAACCGCAGCAACTTCTGGCCAAGTGTAAACTACACCGGGAATTAAGTTATAATCGATATGTGGTTTTTGACCTGCTAAAATTTCAGCAACCATTACTCCTTCTTCCTCTGCTTTATGTGCCAACATTGCTCCACGAACAACGTCACCAATAGCATAAATATTTGGAACACTAGTTTGTAAATGATCATTTACCTCAACTTGTCCTCTGTCAGAAATTTTAACTCCAGCTTTGTCAGCGTTTAATCCGTCTGTGTAAGGACGACGACCAACAGAAACTAATGAATAATCTCCTTCTAGAGTGATTGTTTCTCCTTTTGCGTTTTCAGCCTGAACTGTAACAGCATCACCGTTTCTTTCAACTGATTTTACTTTGTGAGAAACGTAGAATTTCATTCCTTGTTTTTTCAATACTTTAGTTAATTCTTTAGACAATGAACCGTCCATTCCCGGAATGATTCTGTCCATGAATTCCACTACAGAAACCTGAGCTCCTAAACGAAGGTAAACTTGTCCAAGCTCGATTCCGATAACTCCTCCACCAATAATAACTAAGTGTTTTGGAACTTCTTTTAAAGCCAAAGCTTCAGTAGAAGTGATGATTCTTTCTTTATCAATTTTGATGAATGGTAAAGAAGATGGTTTTGATCCTGTAGCAATTACAGTATATTTTGCTTCGATAGTTTCTGAAGTTCCGTCTGCTTTTGCAACAGCAATATGAGTTGCATCTACAAATGAACCTAAACCATTAAAAACAGTAATTTTATTTTTATCCATTAAGTAGTTGATTCCACCTACGGTTTGATCTACAACGGCTTGTTTACGTGCGATCATTTTCTCTAAATTGATTTTTACATCGCCAGAAACTTCGATTCCGTGATCTGCAAAATGAGCAATTTCTGCATAATGATGAGAAGATGATAATAATGCTTTTGAAGGAATACAACCTACGTTAAGGCAAGTTCCGCCTAATGAATTATATTTTTCTACAATAGCAGTTTTGAAACCTAATTGTGCGCAACGAATTGCTGATACATATCCGCCAGGACCTGAACCTATAATGACTACGTCAAATGAACTCATAGTTTGTTAATTTTAATTTAGCGGTTACAAAATTAAGCAATAAAGTTCTGTTTGAGGTTTAATTTTCAATGTTTTTTGTGTGAAATTTTGAGGTTTTGTAGCGCAGAGATTCGCGGAAGTTTTACACGCAGGTTCGCTAAGATTTTATTCTTTGTTTTGCCACAAAGACACTAAGACGCAAAGTTTTTTATTCCAATTTATTTTTCCTAGCAAAGATGTTGAAGCGCAAAGTTTTTCCATAAGTTCTGTCATTTCGACGAAGGAGAAATCTCCGCAAGTAGCTCCACAATGCAGCTCAAATCTTTGTCGAGTTTCTCACGGAGATTTCTCCTTCGTCGAAATGACACAAAATGCGCTTAATTTAAACCTAAAAAACTTAGTACCTCAGCATCTTAGAACCTTAGAAAGAAATCACCGTAGAATTCTTCACTTCGCTAATCATAAACATACTTTGCGTACTTCCAATGTGTTGCAATGAAGTTAATTTGGTAACTAAAAATTCTCTGTATGCTTCCATATCTTTTACCAAAACTTTTAAGATATAATCGTAATCACCACTTACGTGATGACATTCTAAAACTTCATTGAGTTTAATAACTTCGCTTTCGAATTTAGTTAAGAATTCTTTGGTGTGCTGAATGAGTTTTAAATGACAGAAAACGACAAATCCTTTTTCGATTTTTGATTTATCTACTAATGCTGCGTAGTTTTTTATAATTCCTTCGCGTTCGAGTTTTTTGATTCTTTCGTAAACTGCTGTTACCGAAAGATTAAGCTTTAAAGACAATTCTTTATTGGTCTTTTTGCTATCAGTCTGAAGTAAAACAAGAAGTTTTTTATCGATTTCGTCTAATGTCATTTTGATGGTTTTAAGAGATGAAAGAAAATCTACAGAATTACATTTTATAGATCAAATTTAGATTAAAAATCATAACAAAACGATTTTTATAGTTTTAAAATCTATAAAAATAATTAGTAGGTGACATTTTTTCTAATTAGGTAGTTCTTTGACAAAATTCTTTTTAAGACTTAAAACAAAAAACTAACTATAATGAAAGACTTTAACCCAGCAGATAAAATTCAGGATTTGCAATACTTTGGCGAATTCGGTGGTGTGAATCCCTCGATTTCAGATTCTTCGACTTATACTTTTTTATCAGCAAAAACGATGTTTGATACTTTTGAAGGCAATATGGAAGGCTGTTATTTGTATTCGCGCCATTCTTCACCAAGTAATTTGTATCTGGATCAGGCTTTGGCCGCAATGGAAGGAACAGAAACCGCAAATGTTTCAGCTTCGGGAATGGGTGCAATTACGCCTACTCTATTACAATTGTGCGGTGCTGGCGACCATATTGTTTCGAGCCGAACGATTTATGGCGGAACTTATGCTTTTCTGAAAAACTTTACACCGCGCTTTGGCATTGAAACTTCGTTTGTTGACATTACCAAATTAGATGTTGTAGAAAAAGCGATTACACCAAAAACAAAAGTTTTATACTGCGAAACAGTTAGTAATCCGCTTTTGGAAGTTGCTGACATTCGCGAATTGGCACAAATTGCTAAAAAGCATAATTTAAAACTGGTTGTTGATAATACTTTTTCGCCTTTGTCAGTTTCACCTGCGAAATTAGGAGCCGATATTGTAATTCATTCTTTGACCAAATATATTAACGGAAGCAGTGACACCGTTGGCGGTGTAACCTGCGCTTCAAAAGAATTTATTAATTCGTTGAAAAACGTAAATTCTGGTGCGAGTATGCTTTTAGGACCAACGATGGACAGTTTACGTTCTGCAAGCGTGATGAAAAATTTGAGAACGCTTCATATCCGAATTAAACAACACAGTCATAATGCTCATTTTCTAGCCGATCAATTTGAAAAAGACGGTTTAAAAACGGTTTACCCTGGATTGAAAAGTCACCCAAGTCATGAATTATACAAAACAATGATTAATCCAGAATATGGTTTTGGCGGAATGATGACAATTGATGTTGGAACTTTGGCAAAAGCGAATGAGTTAATGGAATTAATGCAGGAAAGAAATCTGGGTTATCTGGCAGTAAGTTTAGGTTTTTATAAAACACTTTTTAGCGCACCGGGAACTTCAACTTCAAGCGAAATTCCATTAGAAGAACAAGCAGAAATGGGATTAACAGATGGTTTGATTCGTTTTTCTATTGGTCTGGATAATGATATTCAGCGCACTTATGAAATGATGAAGGCTTGTATGGTCGAGCTTGAAGTCTTAAAAAATGAAACATTACTCTATAAATAAATTTGCACCATTTTTTATTAGTTTGTTTAAATCCGCTGGAGAAATTTCTCTAAGCGGATTTTTTTTCTTCAAAATTTCAATAAAAAAGCCGTTCTGAAAATCCAGAATGGCTTTATAATTATCTAGATTCGTAACCTCTAAATGTTCGCCAATATTTGTCTTTGTAGATCTCGTAGCTTATCTCAAAAGTGCCATTGAATTTTTTAATTAATTCATCGGCTATTTTAGTTGGTTTTCTGAAATCTTTACACGCAAAAAAGATTTCTCTTTTATTGTTTGCCGTTTCTCTTCCTACGTTTAAATAACCTTCTGAATCTGGCAAACTATAGATAATTTCTTCTTCGATTTCGTCTAAGAGCTTATATGTTTTTTCATCTGGCAATCCGCCGTTGCCACAATCATCAAAAGGAATTGCAACAATAAAAACCCACGGATGTGATGCTTTTTTATCCCATTCTATAATAGTGGTATTAATTAAAGCCAAAACAATTGACCCGTCCTGTTTTTTGCCTTCGAAATTGGCATAACTATCATTTTCTGTATTATGTCTTGTGCCTTTGTATTTTTCTACAAATTCCTTCTCTCTCCAGATTAAATAGTCATTTAATTTTTCGATTGGAACTAATTCTTCTGAAATTTCATTAGGTCCAACAACATTCATGTTATCTATTAACGTCAAGGAATTTAATTCTCCTAAATAATTGTCCAGAAAAATATAAACACCATTAATTACTTTTCCTTTTTCTTCTTCGACAAATCCGTCGTATACAATTGTTAAATCTATTTCGTCTGGATAACCTTCATGAATAGTCGGATAAAACTTTAAATTATCAATGTTGAACTTAAAGTCTCCATAATTAATACCAACATTACTGTCCATAATTGATGCTGGTTTTAGAGCTGTAATTTTCCAGCCTTCAATTACAGGAGCACCACTCACTAGCTCTTCTATAGCATAAATATTTCTGATCGCTCCATCTGGTGTTAGTATGAGATCTACCGTTTGATCATCATGCATACCTGTCAAAAAATAAATACCTTCATGGACTTCATTCAATTTTGGTGCTAGTAAATCAAAAAAATCTTGGTGTATATTTCCTCTTTCTTTAACTGTTTTGAAAAATGCTTTTTCATGTTTTAAAAACCAATTCCAGAAATCATTATTAGATTGTATTGGAGTCTCATTTTGCCCCAATATTTTACTTAAAAAACTCATAATATAGTATAAAAAATTATCTCTCAAAATTTGAAATGCAAACTTAAGGAAAATGCGTTAAAATGTAAGTTTATTTTTATAAAAATATTAAAGATAAAAAAATCCGTCCTGAAGTATTCAGAACGGATTTTACATATCTCTTTTTACATTTAACTGATAATTTCAGTATTCAATTTACTATTTTTTCTACTATATGTAAAATAAATTACAAGTCCGATGATTAACCAAACTGTGAAATAAATCCAGTTCCAAACGCTTAATTCGGCCATCATATACAAACAGCAGATTAAACCTAAAAGCGGAATTAAAGAAAGATTTTTTCTAAAAGCCCAAACTGTTAATCCAACCAAAACAAATAAGAAAATCCACATTGGAATTTTGTGTTTGAATAATTGAAATCCAGTTTCGTATTTTAATGAATCTTTAATTGGAAGTCCTTTTACAACCTCAGCATATTTAACCTCATCATCCTGATATTGGCTTAATAAATGTTCTAAATCTGAAGTTTCAGAAGTTTTATTAGTCGCATCGATACTTTTTAAATAGCTGAAAACTTTTTCAGAATCTTCTTTATCTAAAGATGTTACAATTGAAGTTGCATCAAAAGTCTGTGCATCGTTATTAATGAATGCCATTGTTGCTTTACTGTTAAAAGCAAAAGCATAATACAAACCAGCAATAATTAAAACTGGTAAAATGTATTTTGAATTGATGTAAGGTGTTTTAAATTTTCCTCTTGGAATTTCTGGTTTGTTTTGAAGTACTAGAACTCCTGCACAAACCAATACAAAGGCAAATAAAGTTCCAATACTGCATAGATCTGTTACCATTGTCAAGTTTAAAAATAATGCAGGAACTGCAACTACAAATCCTGTAACAATAGTTGCAAAAGATGGCGTTTTAAATCTTGGGTGAACGGTTGAGAATTTCTTTGGCAATAATCCGTCACGGCTCATACTCATCCAGATACGAGGCTGTCCCATTTGAAAAACCAATAAAACGCTCGCCATCGCCACTACTGCACTTACAGCAATAATTCCAGACATCCATTTTAAGTCTAATTTATCGAAAACAAATGCCAGAGGATCTCCAACATTTAATTCATAATATTTAACCATTCCGGTTAAAACCAAAGCAATAGCAATGTATAAAAGCGTACAAATAATAATAGCCCACATCATACCGCGTGGTAAATCTCTTTGTGGATTTTTACATTCTTCTGCGGTTGTCGAAATAGCATCAAAACCAATATATGCAAAGAAAACAGCTGATACTCCTTTTAAAACTCCGCTGACACCATTTGGCGCAAACGGATCCCAATTAGCTGTATCTACATAAAATATTCCGACAGCAATTACTAAAAGCACTACGCAAAGTTTTACAACTACCATAAGGTTACTTGCGTTACGAGATTCTTTCATTCCTCTGTAAACCAAAGCAGTAATCAAGATAATGATAAATAATGCAGGTAAATCAGTTACAAAATGAAATGATCCTATTGTTGGTGCCGTTGTCCAGGCTGTATGTGCTTGTTGTAAAGCAGTACTTAAATTTTCGAAAGATTTTCCGCCTCGCATTAAAGCTTCGGCATCTTTAAAACCGTTTGAAGCGGTTAAGTAATCCATTTGAATCCATTGCGGTAAATGAATGCCACCACTCTGCAGAAGTCCTGTAAAATAATCACTCCACGATATGGCGACGGTTATGTTTCCTACGGCATATTCCATAATCAAAGCCCAGCCGATAATCCAGGCAATAATTTCTCCAAAAGCCACATACGAATACGTGTAAGCACTTCCTGAAACCGGAACCATCGAAGCAAATTCGGCGTAAGCAAAAGCTGCAAAACTACAGGCAAGAGCGGTAAAAAGAAACAAAAATATTACAGCTGGTCCTCCGTCTGCACTTGCTTTTCCAATGGTGCTGAAAATTCCCGCTCCAACAATAGCAGCAATTCCAAAAGCTGTTAAATCTTTGGTAGTAAGGTGTTTTCCAAGCGCTCCATGTCCGTCTGCTTCGTTCTTTGCAACCTGTTTCAGAATATCCTGCACTGTTTTTTTTCGGAATAAACTTGAAAATGCCATATATGTATTGCTATTATAAATTAATTTAATTCAGTTGTTCTGGTTTTATTTTGCAAATAATGCAAAAATTATCCTGATTTCAAATATATAAAACGATTTTGTTTTTCTACGATTTTTTTTTTTGCCGCGACCCGAGCGATAGCGAACAGGCGAAGCAATTCAAGAATTATTTTTTTCAAATCTTTGTCTTTAAATTTTCTCTCGCTCCCGATAGCTGTCGGGAGAGAGAAACAAAAAAATCCTTTGCGGTTAAATTGAAAGTACAAATGTAACATTTCATAAAATGAGCTTACTAATACAAGTAGTATTTAATTTTAAAGAATCATTTTATGGAAAAAATCACGAGACGTTCTTTTGTAAATAAATTTGGACTTGGCGTTGGAGCTTCGGTTGTTATGACGACGCTTCCTTCTTTTATAACCGAGACAGAAAAGGTTCATAAACCTTACACAGGAAAAAAATTAAATATTGCTTTATGCGGTTTAGGAAACTATGCCTCATTATTAGCCGAAGGTCTTCAGGTTTCTGAATACTGCCAGCTTGCCGGAATCGTTACAGGAACGCCTTCTAAAGCTGAAACATGGAAAAAGAAATATAATATTCCTGAAAAAAACATTTACAACTACGAAAACTTCGATTCTATAGCAAAAAACAAAGATATCGACATGGTATATGTTGTAACTCCAAATTCGCTTCATAAAGAGTTTACTGTCCGCGCTGCAAAAGCAGGAAAACATGTTATTGTCGAAAAACCTATGGCGATTACTATTGAAGATTGTGAAGAAATGATAAAAGTCTGCAATGATAATAATGTACAATTGGCAATGGGTTATCGTCTTCATTACGAACCGAATCATTTGGAAATAAAACGACTGGGACAGGAAAAAGTTATGGGACAGGTTCGTTATATCGAAACTGGTCTTGGTTATAGTACGTATGATGTTCGTGACATTAATAAACCAGTCGATTTAAATGCCCGCAAAGAATGGAGATTGACTAAAAAATGGGCCGGCGGCGGTTGTTTGATCAATTTAGGAATTTATTGCATTCAGGTTTCGCGTTATGTTTTAGGCGAAGAACCAATTGCCGTTACTGCACAATTTGGTCATGTCAATAACAAAAATATGTTTTCTCAAGTTGAGGAAAATATCACCTGGCAAATGGAATTCCCAAGCGGTGCTGTTGCGAATTGCAGCAGTTCTTGTGGTTTTGGCATCGACAGATTTTACGCCGCCGCCGATGAAGGTTTCTTCGAAATGAGTCCAGCTGTGAGTTATGGACCTTTTGTAGGTAAAAGATCTGACGGCAAACCGTTTAATTTTCCTGTTATAAACCAACAGCAAACTCAAATGGATGAGATTTGTAAAGTTATTTTAGCAGACAAAAAACTCCCGAATCATATTACTGGTGAAGAAGGAATTAAAGATGTCAGAATCATCAACGCCATCTATAAAGCAGCTGAAACAGGCAAAAAAGTAAGTTTGAAATAGTTTTTTTGTTTGCCACGAAGGCGCTAAGACGCAAAGTTTTTTAATTAATAATTCGTGAATTCGTGGCTATTTTTCCGCCACGAATTCACGAATTTTCTCTAATTTTATTTTTTGCCACTGATTACACAGATTAGCACAGATTTTTTAATCTATTTAATCCTTTAATCTGTGGCAAAAAAAACATTTGCGTGCCTTGCGTAATTCTTTGCTCCCGATAGCTATCGGGATTACGGTTAAACTCTACTTCAGGCAGTTTCTCAAAATCGAAACAGGATGCTGTGCTTCTCTTTTTGTTCCGTCAAAAATTTGGTGACGACAAGAAGTTCCTGCAGCAGCAATTTTTACATTTTGAGCAGTATTTCTAACTTTTGGAAAAAGTGTATCCTCTCCCATTTGCATACTTACCTGATAATGTTCTTTTTCGTAGCCAAAAGAACCTGCCATTCCGCAGCAACCCGAATTGTAAATCGTAACTGTATTATTTTTAGGAAGATTCAGCATGGCAAAAGTCGCTTCTACAGAACTCAACGATTTCTGATGGCAATGTCCGTGAATTTTAATTTCTTTGGTTTCTTCTGAAAAAGAATCGGCTGTGATTTTACCGTCAATGATTTCTTTTTTGAAGAATTCTTCAATCGTAAAAGCATTTCGTGATAGTTTTTCTGCAGCTTCTTTATCATCGGCTAAACGAAGATATTCGTCTCTGAAAGTCAAAATCGCCGAAGGTTCTATTCCAATTAAAGGCGCATTGGCTAAAACCAAATCTTTAAAAATATTCACATTATGATTGGCAATTTTCTTGGCTTCTTCCAAAAATCCTTTTGAAAGATAGGTTCTCCCGCTTTCTTCATGATCGACAACCAAAACCTGGTAACCTAATTTGGTTAATAATTCGAAAGCATCGATTCCGATATTGACATCATAATAATTCGTGAATTCGTCTACAAACAAATACAATCTTCCGTTTGGAAAATCTGTTTTTGAAGGTTTATTATTCGCGTACCATTTTCTAAACGTCTTTTTAGCCAAGAGCGGCACTTGTCTTTCCGGCGCGATTCCCATAGTTTTTTTCACCAAAGCCTGATTCGAAATAAAATTCGTAATCGACGGGAATTTACTTCCCATTTTGTTCAACTTGGCGTTGTTGGCAAAAATCTTATTTCGGGTCGAGAATCCGTTTGCTTTTTGATATTGGTATAAAAATTCGGCTTTAAGAGTTGCAACATCCACATTACTCGGGCATTCGCTTGCGCAGGCTTTACAGCTTACGCACAACTCAAAAACTTCGTATAATTCTTTCTGGTCAAATTTATTTTCTTTTTCAGAATAGGTCAAATATTCGCGTAAAGCGTTTGCTCTCGCACGAGTAGTTTCCTTTTCATTTTTAGTCGCACGATAACTAGGACACATCGCTCCTCCTGCCGATGGCAGTTTTCGACAATCACCAGAACCGTTGCATTTTTCAGCTGCACGCAAAATTCCTAAACTGTCTGAGAAATCCTGAAACGTTTTAATATCCGGCTCAATTCTGCCCGAAACTACACGATGATTTTCGTCCATTTTCAAAGCATTTACAATCTTGCCTATATTTAAAACCGAATTTGGATCGAATGCGATTTTAATCCTTTTCAATAATTCATAATTTTTCTCGCCAATCATAAACGGAATAAACTCGCCGCGCACAATTCCGTCGCCGTGTTCACCGCTCAATGAACCTCGATATTTTTTCACCAAATGCGCTACTTCTGTCGCAATAGTTCTGAATAATTTTAAATCAGATGTTTTCTTCAAATTCAAAACCGGACGAAGGTGTAATTCTCCCGCTCCGGCATGCGCGTAATAAATCGCTTCCTGTCCGTGGCTTAACATCATTGCTGAAAATTCGGCAATATAAGCTGGTAAATCACTCAATTCTACCGCTGTATCTTCAATAGAATCTGCTGCTTTATCGTCACCTACAATACTTCCCAAAAGCCCAAGACCTGCTTTTCTCAGTTCGTTAGCTTTATCAATATCACTTCCGTAGATTTTTACTTTAGCATAACCAAAATTGTTTTTATCTAAATCAGCAATTAAAGCATCGGCTTGTTTTTCGGCATCTTCTAAAGTGTGTGATGCGACTTCAAACAACATAATCGCTTTGGGCTCTCCAACTAAAAAGAAACGGTTTTTAATGTGCTCGCGACTGGTTTTAGTACAATCTAAAATAGTGTCGTCGATCATTTCGCAAGTATACAAATGATGTTTCATCGCAACCACAACAGATTCTAAAGATTCCTGAATCGTGTGATAATGCCCGACAACCATAATACTGTGAGGTGGCGGCAGATCGTCGACTTTCAGCGTCACTTCTGTTGTAAAAGCCAAAGTTCCTTCGCTTCCGCAAAGCAGTTTTCCAAGATTTATGGTTGGTTCAGTTCCGCCAAATAATTCTGATTTCAGCAGAATATCAACGGCATAGCCTGTATTTCTTCGGTGAATTTCCGGTTTCGGAAACTCTTTTACGATTTCGTCCTGAGCTTCTTTAATAGAAAGTTCGTCGTAAATGGTTTTGTATATTTTATTTTCTAAAGAATCTCCTTTTGTTTTTTCGATAAATTCAGCCGAAGTCAAATCTTTAAAAACCACTTCAGAACCGTCGCTCAAAAGTGCTTTTACTTCCGATATTTTATCTCTGGTAACTCCATATCGAATCGAAGTCGTTCCAGAAGAGTTATTTCCCACCATTCCGCCAATCATTGCGCGGTTTGACGTTGATGTAATTGGGGCAAAAAAAACGCCGTAAGGTTTTAAGAATAAATTCAGTTCATCGCGAATTACACCCGGCTGAACCGTAACGGTTTTATTTTCGGCGTTGTATGAAATAATTTTGGTGAAATTTTTTGACACATCGACCACCAAACCGTCTCCAACTGCCTGTCCTGCCAGCGAAGTTCCCGCAGTTCTGGGTGTAATCGACAAATTATGTTCGGCTGCAAATTTTATCAGCTTCGCAATATCTTCAGTTGTTTTAGGTATTGCCACCGCGTTAGGTTTAATTCGGTACACCGAAGCATCTGTAGAATAAAGCGTTTTATGAAGCTCATCGAATAAAAGTGTGCCTTCGAGGCTTGCGGCTAATTGCTCTAAATGAGATTGGGTCAACATGTAAATGGTGCTTTTTATAAAAATATTTCCTGAAAAAACTCAGACTACAAAGATAAAAATATCGCATGGCAAAATGAGCTCTTTTGAGAATTTATCTAACCGTTTCAAAAGATTTTATAAAATTCTGAGAGAATCCTGTAAAGTGTTTCATTTACTAAAAAGCTAATTTTAAAATTTTACTTTTTTACGCCTTATAATTATGGAAAATTTCTTTCAGGACGTCATTAACCATCTCGAAGGTTACTATAACAGCATTGTCGATCTTACACCAAAGTTTATTCTGGCCGTTTTGGTCGTTCTTGTTTCATGGTTTATTGCGAGTCGTGTGGGTATTTTTGCCGGAAACCGACTCAAAGTTAGAATGCACGATCGTCTTTTGGCGGTTTTTATTGCCCGTTTAATTAAATCAGTACTAATTATTATCGGAATCTTGTTTATGTTCCGAATTATTGGCCTCGAAGGCGTTGCGCAAAGTATGCTTGCGGGCGCGGGAATTTCGGCTTTTGTAATTGGTTTTGCGCTTAAAGATATTGGAGAAAATTTCCTTGCCGGAATTCTGCTGGCTTTCAAACGTCCGTTTTCTATTGGCGATATTATCGAAAGTAACGGCGTAAAAGGCGAAGTCATCAATCTGAATCTTCGCGATACCGAAGTCAAAAGTGATTCGAAGATCATTTATATTCCAAATGCGCTTCTTATAAAAAACACTTTAATTAATTATAACAGCGAAGGATTTCTCCTTCAGACTTTTACCGTTGGGCTTGAATATGGTTCTGATTATACCCGCGCCATCGAACTCGTAAAAGAAATTCTGGGAAACAGCGAAGAAGTTACCAAAAAAGACCACGAAAACGCAGCCGTAATTACCGATGTTATTGCCGGCGGTATTATTCAGCTTAACGTTCGTTATTGGGTTAAAACGGCATCAACCACTGAAAATTCAGAATGTCGATCTAAGATTATTGCAGCAGTTTTGAAAAAGTTGAAGGAAAATGAGTTTGTGTTGAAGTAAAGGTTCTAAGGTGCTGAGATGCTAAGGTTCTGAGGTTTTCTTTTTGGAGCTATTTCCAGCTGTCCGCTATATCTTTTCCGCCGAACCCCGGCGCAAAAGGATGCCGCTTCCATCTGGGCTAGGGCACTTGGCTTCATAATTACATTTATTTTATTGAAGAATTAATTACTTCAAACAAAAAATGATTCCTGAACAACTCTATAACACTTAAAAACACATCCAAAAGGAGTTCCTTCAATTCCTTCAACAGTTAACCATTCTAAAATACCTTTTATTATAAGCTGAAACAATTCATATTCAATATAATCTTCACTATAATTTAATTTCTGATACTCTGTATGGGTTCTTATAAATTCTGTAAGATTCCATTGCGAAAACTCTATAATATCTCTTTCAAAAATTGAAATATCATAAGCATAAATAACACCGTCTTTTTTTGCAGTGCATCCGCTTCCGTGAAAATAATATTCAATTCCGTCAATGGAGCCTACTCTTTCAAAAAAAGTACGAGAAAAATAACATGGATTTATGTTTTGTTGGTATTTATCTTTTAATAAAGCTTCAAAGCTTCTGACAAATGTAACGTAGTCTTTTAAAATTTTTTCGATCATAATTTGTAGTTCAAATCTAAATTGAAAAATGTTATTTTCCAAAGAATCTCTTCAATCTTGTCATTTCGACGAAAGGAGAAATCGCACTAGAAATTCCGCAATAAATAATCGACAATCTTTGTAGTTACATGTGTGATTTCTCCTTTCAGTCGAAATGACAAATTATCTGAAAATTTGGTTCAGTTTATCTTTTCTCAAAATAACGTTTTATATTTATCATTTAAAAATTTCTTTCATTTTAAAATGTAATATTTTTCTTTCTTTTGTTGTTTTTTATATATTTGTCATTCTTAAACTACAACATTAAGAACGAAATAAGATTTGCCCTTGTATTATGTGTGCGGTATCGGAAACGACCGTAAGCGCTGTTGTAGGCGTTAGAAACACTAATTTACAAGGGTTTTTTACTCTAAAACTACAACATTATGAGTTTCAACAACGTTCCAAAAGAGACCGAAAACAGACTTTTGGATTTTTTCAACTACAGAATCGAACCCGAAGAAATGGCTAAAACACTAAGGCAGGTAAATTTTACTTTAGCTTTAGGAATTATGAGCGAACATGAAACACTTCAAAGGGAAATCAACAAATTAAGAGACGGCGTTTACTGGCTCAATGAATTAGCTGAAACTTTAAGCCCTTATTTGGAGTTAGAGTAAAAGTTTAAAAAGAAAAACCTCGATTTTTTGAAATCGAGGTTTTTTGATAATATATTATGTCCTTAAATTCTACTCCTTCCCCCAAATCCTGGTATTCAAATCCAGTTCATGAACAATATCATGCATAAACTGAACAATCGAAAGATCTTCGGTTAGTAAATCAGGAGCTAAAAGCGAGGAATGAATTGGCGGTTCAAAATAATTGTTTGACAACGGAAAAGCGATATACATTTTAGAATGTATAAACGAGATCGAAATCGTTTCGTCGGATTTGTTGTTTAAAGCCAGAATTCTTTCCATCATGGCCGGTGTTAAAATATAACGTGCCTCAATTTGATTTTTAGAATAGGTTACAAACTTATTATCAAACTCAGTGTTTTCGAGCTGTACAACTTCGGTGTTTCCAAAACTGAAAACATTTTTAGAAAACCACGCTCCAAGACTTGCACCAAAACTTTTTGGACGCACAACGGTCGAAACATTAAAGTTTTTATTGAAATCGGCAGCGAAAATAATTCCCTCAAAAATAGTGTGCCATTCAGTTCGGGTTCCGTTTTTGGTTTGCGTTTCGGTTTTATATTCGGCGTGAACTTCAGCAAACCAAAAAGAAGTTTTATCGGCAGTTCCGGTAATTAAATCCTGTGTTTTATAACGATCGGGTTCGGTTGTAAAAAGCTCCGAGCTTACAAATTCATATTCAGGAAGTCCGCTTAAAGGCGTAATTGCCAGCGTTTCGTTAATGCTTTTCAGCGCCGCTCCAACAACATTTATCTTATACGACGATTTATATTTTTTTGCTTCATCATCAATTCTAAAATACATCACAATTCCAATAATCAACGGAACTAAACAGCCAAAAACTCCCAAAGCAGGAAATCGGATGAATATGCTGATAATCAAAATCAATATCGTCAGTCCGGCTAATATATAGCAGGTTTGATAGGTTTCGGCTATTTTTTTTCGGTCAACTTCTAAGGTATTCAGAATTTCCTGCAGATTGACTTTCGAATTTATTTCTGAATCCATTAATTATTGAATAGTTCTTTTGCACTAATGTTTTTACGCTCTTCTTCTGGAGTTGCCAGCACTTCAATTTTAGTATAGCCCAGCATTCCGGCAAACATATTTCCAGGAAACATCATAATAGCGTTGTTATAATCTGTTACTGCAGAGTTGTAAGTTCTTCTCGCCGCTGCAATTTGTTCTTCGCTTTCTGTCCAGGTTGTCTGCAGATTTAAGAAATTCGTGTTGGCTTTTAAATCAGGATAATTTTCAACCGTTACCATTAAACCTTTTACGGCAGAGCTTAGTTCGGTATCCAAATTCGCTTTTTCTTCTTGGGTTAAATTTCCAGAAGTTGCTTTGGCACGAAGCTCAACAATTTTGGTTAAAGTGCTTTGTTCGTAGTTCGTATATTGTTTTACAACTTCAACAAGATTAGGAATCAAATCGAAACGTTTTTTCAGCATTACATCAATTGCAGAAAAAGCATTTGTAACCTGATTTCTTTTCCCAATAAGCGAATTATAAATTACGATTCCGATAATAAAAAGGAAAACAAAAAGTCCTATAATAACAATCATGGTTCTATTTTTTTAATTTGGTTATGAGCAAATATATAGAAAATGAAAACAGGTTTTATTTTATTTTTTCAATTAAAAAACAAGCTTTACAAATGGGCAATATTTATGGAATTTGAATTCGTTTTTTACGCATATTTCATTCCGCTGGGATTTTTTCTCAAATTGAATCTCTAATATTTCAAGCTTCGGGAAACAGAATATTTATGGCGATTTTAATTCGTTTACACAAAAATCATAAATCTATTTTCAACCGATATTGTTTCGCTCCTATGGAGCTTTTTTGTTGTTGGGCATTTGTTTTCTATATATATATCATCCCTCTGGGATTTTTCATCAAATATTGAATCTCTAATTATTTCAAGCTTCGGAGAAGCTCAATATTTATAGAATTTATAATCATCATTTTTCCAAAGCTCCAGCAGAGCGACATATTTCATCTTTGTTTTTTACAGATTCTTTCAATTCAAAACAATAAAACTTCTTTTTTTTACATTTATATCTAAAATAATCCCATTTTAGCGTTACTAATAAACTGACTTCTATAAAACCTCTTTTTATAATGAATAAAAATATAAGCGCTCTTTACCAAATTGCTCAAAAAGAGACCCGAAAAATACTGGGTTTAATGTCTGGAACTTCTCTCGACGGACTTGATATTGCACTTTGCGCAATTTCTGGATCTGGTGAAAATACAGACGTTAAAATCCTTGAATTTGAAACGATTTCTTATTCTGAAGACATTAAAAACGAAATTAGAAAAGTATTTGCTCAGAAAACAATCGATTTTCAGCATTTGGCTTTATTAAACGAATGGATTGGAATATTACACAGTGGCATGATTAATGATTGTCTTGCTAAATGGAATATTGCCGCAAGCGAGGTAGATTTAATCGCATCTCACGGGCAGACGGTTTTGCACGCGCCTAAGTTTTTGCACGGACAGGAAAAATTTCCAAATGCGACTCTGCAAATTGGCGACGGTGATCATATTGCGGTAAAAACGGGAATTATTACACTTTCTGACTTTAGACAAAAACACGTTGCTGCCGGTGGTGAAGGCGCTCCTCTCGCGGTTTACGGCGATTATTTATTATTTGGCAAAAAAGGTGAAAATAGAATCATGCTTAACATGGGCGGTATTGGAAATTATACGTATCTCCCAGCCTCTTTAAACGCAGAAGATGTTTTTGTAACCGATACCGGAACAGCAAATACCTTAATTGATATTTATACCAAACATTATTTCCCTGAAAAAAGCTACGACAAAGACGCTGAAATCGCCAGTCAGGGAACTGCAAATCAAGAACTTTTAAGCCAGCTTAAAAAAGATGATTTCTTCCAGAAAAGCTTTCCAAAATCGATTGGTCAGGAATTGTTCAATTTTGATTTTGTGCAGTCGGCTTTGGTGAAATTGAATTTAGAAAACATTTCGGCATCAGATTTGCTGGCAACTTTAACACGTTTAAGTGCCGAAACAATTGCTGAGGCGATTTTTTTCACCATAAATAATACAAGCGTTCCTGCAGAAGATTTTCATATTTATATGTCAGGAGGCGGTACCAATAATCCGTTATTGGTAAAATGGTTAAAAGAATTACTGCCTTGCCAGTTTCATACAAGCGACGATCTGGGCATTTTAAGCGATGCGAAAGAAGCCGTTTTGTTTGCGCTTTTAGCAAACGAAACTGTGGCCGACGGTGATTATAATTTTGGAAACAGTAAAGGAATTCCATCTGTAACAATGGGGAAAATTTCATTTCCTGATTAATAAAAGACAGCCGCGAATTGCACTAATTGCACTAATTTTTAATCTTAATTATTTTTTCAAAAAATAATTCGTGAAAATTCGTGTAATTCGTGGCAAAAACAAACTATTTTTGATTCTTGTTAAAACAAACATTTAAAATGCATAAAAATCAGTACTTACTATACTCAATTCTAGTTTTATTTTTCTTTGGAGGAAAAACCTTTTCACAGGAAAAAGTAATGTATCCTAAAAATGAATTTAGAGGAGTCTGGATTGCGACCGTAGTAAATATTGACTGGCCAAAAACCGCAATTGACAACGTCGAAAAGGAAAAAGCAGATTATCTGGAGATTTTAAACACGTATAAAAAATTAAACTACAACGCTGTTATTGTTCAAATTAGGAGTGTTGGCGATGCTTTTTACCCTTCAGAATTTGCGCCTTGGTCAAGATTCTTAACCGGAAAAGAAGGTGTTGCTCCAAATCCGTATTATGATGCTCTGGCCTGGATGATTGAAGAAGCACATAATAGAGGTTTTGAGTTTCATGCATGGCTTAATCCGTATCGCGCAACTTTCGATTTAAACAGAAATCTTTTAAGTCCAAATCACGATCTTTTTAAACATCCGGAATGGATGATTGAATACGGAGGTAAATATTATTACGATCCTGCATTGCCTGAAGTTCAGACACATTTAACCAAAGTTGTTAAAGAAGTGGTAGACAAATACGATATCGACGCGATTCATTTTGATGACTATTTTTATCCGTATGCTGTTCCCGGAAAAGTGTTTAACGATACGGCTTCTTATAAAAAATACGGTTCTGGTTTAAGTCTTGCCGACTGGCGCCGTGCGAATGTGAGCAATTTTGTACATACAATTTCAACTACAATTAAAGCGAGTAAACCGTGGGTTCAGTTTGGGATTAGTCCGTTTGGAGTATGGCGAAATAAATCTCAGGATCCAAGAGGTTCAGAAACACAATCGACTTCTAACTACGACGATTTATATGCTGATCCGGTTTTATGGATGGACCAAAAATGGATCGATTACATTATGCCGCAATTATACTGGAGTATGAATAATCCAAGAGCTTCGTATTCTAAATTAGTAAAATGGTGGTCTGAAAATGCTAATAATACAGCCATTTATATTGGTCATGCGCCATACAAAATTAGAGGCGACGGCGACAGAAGCTGGAATTTTGCTACTGAAATCCCAACGCAGGTTGATTTTTTAAGAAGTTTTAAAAATGTTTCCGGAAGTGCTTATTTCAGTGCCAAATGGTTTATGGGGAAAAATTTTGATGTTGTTCGCCTTTTAGAAGACAGTCAGTATAAATATCCTTCAATTCCGGCTGCGGTTCCAAATTTAAAACGCATTATTATTGATAATCCGGTTTTTACCGAGTTTACAAAAGACAACATACAATATACTTTTACAATCAAAAGTCCGCTGAATACAAAGGTGCGTTACATTGTTATTTATGGTGGTGAACATATCTCTAAAATAGATACAAACGATGCTACAAAAATAATAGACAAGGTTCGAGCTGTTGAACAAGACGGCGAAATAACATTCTCTATTCCGGCAGAAAAAATCCGTCAGTATAAAGCTTGCGCTGTAACTTTTATTGATTATTTTGCAAACGAAAGCACACCAGCTTCTGCCGATATAAAAAAGAATTTTAAAATCTATTCACCTGCTCAGCCAAATGAAAACAGATAATACTAAACCGTGGTTTTGGATTCCGCTTCTTAATTTTGCTTCTGGACTGCCTTATGCCGTGATTATTTCGGTTTCGGTAATTATGTATAAAAATCTTGGCATTTCAAATGAAGATATTGGCGTTTATACCAGTTTATTATATCTGCCGTGGGTTATAAAACCGCTTTGGAGTCCGTTTATTGAATTGACCGGAACTAAAAGAAAATGGTTTTTATCGATGCAGTTGTTAATTTCAATTGCCTTTTTACTCGTTGGATTTACCATTCCCACAAATGGATTTTTTATGATGACGCTGGCTATTTTTTGGGTTGCAGCTTTTGCTTCGGCTTCCAATGATATTGCAAGTGATGGCTTTTACTTATTAGTTTTACCAGAAAATCAGCAGTCTTTTTTCCTCGGAATCAGAAGTACTTTTTACAGATTATCAATGCTGGCAGGAAACGGATTAATAGTTCTTTTTGCCGGTTATCTGGAACATAAATACGGAGATAATACAAAAGCCTGGTCATATACTATGATTTGTGTCGGCTTGCTTATGACATTTATTACCATTTACAATTTCATTTTTACTCCAAGAAATGAAATTAATATTGCTGAAAAAAACAACGAAACGCATCATCAAAATTTCGCAACGATATTTATTAGTTTCTTTAAAAAGAAACAAATCTGGCTGGTTTTGGCTTTTATTCTGGTTTTCAGATTAGGCGAATCACAATTGCTTAAAATGTTAAGTCCGTTTCTGCTTGATCCAAAAACATCCGGCGGTATGGGATTAGATACAGAAGCCGTGGGAATTATTTACGGAACCTGCGGTGTTGCTGCTTTAACAATTGGCGGTATTTTAGGCGGTATTGCTATTTCTAAACAAGGTCTTACGAAATGGATGTTTCCAATGTTTCTGGCGATGCACCTTCCTATTTTAGGATTTATTTTACTGGCTTTCTTTCATCCTTCATCAATTTATTATATTTATGCCGTTGTTATTTTAGAACAATTCGGTTATGGATTTGGCTTTACAGCTTTTATGATGTATTTAATTCATGTTGCCGAAGGAGAATCAAAAACAGCACATTATGCACTTGCAACCGGTTTTATGGCATTAGGAATGATGCTTCCGGGAATGTTGAGCGGTTATATTCAGAAATATTTAGGCTATCAAAACTTTTTTATCTGGGTTTTCATAGCTACAATTCCAGGTCTTATTTTATCTCGTTTTTTAATTTTCCCGAAAGATTTTGGGAAGAAATCAGAAGAAGTTTAACCCCAAATCAAACTCTTAAAACTATGGAAATCAATGAAAATTTGCAGGCCGAACGTAATCTGAAAGGAGCTGAGTTCGAAAAAGCCGGAAATCTTGAACAAGCAATTGAGCTTTATGAACAAAATGTTTCAGAAGGTTTTAAAGGAAATCATCCTTACGACCGTTTAGCTACTATTTATAAAAATCAAAACGATCTGGAGAATGAAATCCGCGTTTTAGAAAAAGCAATTGTAGTTTATGAAGAAATCACGATCGAAGATCGATTAGAAGGACTTCCAAAACTTTTCCGTTTTAAAAACAGACTAGAAAAAGCAATTGAAACCAAAAAGCAATTAGCTAAACAAAAGAAAGCAAAGTTGAAATAAAATAATCTTTTTTAAACACATAGAAACATAGATTTTATTTTGTGTAAAAGAGTTAAAAGAGAAACTCGTTTCTCCAAACATAGCATGATTGTTTTAATAAAGTGAAATGCCTTTAAACGTTTCAAAAACTATGTATCTATGTGTTAAAATTAAACTCTTAGAAATAAAAAACAGTAAATCATGATTAACATAAAACGAACCAATTCTGACGATATTGATTTTATAAATCTGGTAGTTTTATTAGATCAGGATTTAGCGATTAGAGACGGCGACGATCATGCGTTTTATAATCAGTTTAATAAAACCGATAAAATAAAACATACCATTGTTTATTACGAAAATGACGTTCCTGTTGGCTGTGGCGCTTTCCGCGAAAAAGAAACTGACAAAACGGAAATCAAACGAATGTATGTTCATCCTGATCATCGTAAAAAAGGAATTGCTTCTGCTATTTTAAAAGAACTCGAAATCTGGGCAAAAGAAGTGGGTTATACGTATACCATTCTTGAAACCGGAAAAAACCAGCCGGAAGCCATCAACTTATATCAAAAATTAAATTATACCATAATACCGAATTATCCGCCTTATGAGGAAATGGATAATAGTGTCTGCATGAAAAAGACTTTATAATAATGAAAATTACAGCCGAAGCATTACGACAAAGAATAGGACAATTTTTCTTTCCTGCCGTTTTTATTAACGATACCGAAGAAAATATTCAGGAAACCGAACGTTTAATAAAAGAACACAATATTGGCGGACTCACCTTTTTTCACAGTCGTGCTAGCGCTGCAACGAATTATGAAAGCAAGAAAAAAGTAGTTTTCAACGATGACAGCTATGAAAAAATCAAAGCTTTAATTGTTCGTTATCAAAAAGCCGCTTCTACTCCGCTTTTAATAAGTATTGATGCCGAATGGGGCTTGGCAATGCGTATCGAAAAAACACCGCAATATCCGTATGCAATTACACTTGGGGCTTTGCCAGAGAATAAATCGGATTTGGTTTACGAAGTTGGAAAACAAATTGGTTTAGATTTAAAAGCAGCCGGAATTCAATACAATTTATCGCCTTTGGCAGACATCAATAACAATCCGAATAATCCCGTTATTGGTTATCGTTCTTTTGGTGAAAACAAAGAAAAAGTAGCCGATTTTGCGATTGAATATTTAAACGGACAATCTGAAGTTGGTGTTTTAGGCTGTTTAAAACACTTTCCCGGACACGGAAATACCAATGTCGATTCGCATTTAGGTTTACCGGTTTTAAAAGAAACTCTTGAAGAATTATTAGAAAACGAATTATATCCTTTTATAAAAGGAATCGAAAATAATGTCGATTCTATTATGATTGGGCATTTGGCGGTTCCGAGTTTAAACGACGGAAAAGATACATCAGCAACTTTATCAAAAGCGGTAATTCAGGATTTATTGAGAGATAAATTAGGATATGACGGTTTGGTAATTTCTGATGCTTTAAATATGCACAGCGTTTCCAAATTATATGATGTAAAAGGACAATTAGAATGGGAAGCTTTCAATGCAGGAAACGATGTTTTATGTTTTGCCGAAAATGTTCCGGAAGGAATTGAAGCAATCTATAAAAATGCATCGCCAGACCGCATTTTTGAAAGCTATAACAGAATCATGAAAGCGAAAGAAAAAGCAGGAATTCTTTCTGGAAATACTGCTGTTTCGGGCGAATTAAACTTCGAAAAAACATCGGAGTTAAATCTTCAAATTGCTCAAAATGCTATTACTGAAATCATCGATTACGGCATTTCAGATCTAGTTGTTGAAGCTCAGAAAAATAACAAATTAGCTAAACTGAGCTTATATAAGAATACTGATAATACATTCTTTAAAACCTTAAATTCAAAACTTCCTTCGCCGGAATTTGCTTTTGAAAATTTAGAAATTTCGGATATTTCTTCTATTAAAAATGAATTAGAAAACTTTGAAACTATTATTATTTCATTATTTGTTCCAAAAGCAAAACCATTGAACAATTTTGAAGTTAATGATGAAGTTTTAGAACTGCTTTCTGATTTATTACAAACCAAAAAATGCATTGTTTACGTTTTTGGAAACCCTTATGTTTTACCGCTTATTCCAAATCTAAAAAAGGCTTTTGGATTAATTGAGGCCTATCAGGATTTTGAAGAATTTCAAAAAACAGCAGGAATTCAATTTTTAGAAAAAAATAGTTCAAAAGGCGTTTTACCCGTAAACATTGAAATTCAATAAGTTAAGCAATTAAATAGTCAAAATTTATCAACTTATAAATTTTTATAATCACATCTTATTGTAAGAACATGTACTTCTGCCCTACTTTTGCACCAGAAATAAATATTTAACGTAAAACGAAAATTATGTCTTTAGTAGGAAAAAAATTCCCAAGTATTGCAGTAGATGCTATCTCAGAAATGGGTGACAACTTAAAAATCAACATTTTTGAAGAAGCAGTAAACAACAATAAAAAAGTACTTTTATTTTGGTACCCAAAAGATTTTACTTTTGTATGTCCAACTGAATTACACGCCTTTCAAGCTGCATTACCAGAATTTGAAAAAAGAAATACTATCGTAATTGGTGCTTCTTGTGACACTAACGAAGTTCACTTTGCTTGGTTAAATACTCCAAAAAACAATGGTGGAATCGAAGGTGTAACTTACCCAATCTTAGCTGATACAAACCGTAACTTAGCTAACATTTTAGGTATTCTTGATATCGAATCTACAAGCTACAGCGAAGATACTGATTCAGTTATCATCGAAGGTTCTAACGTAACTTACAGAGCTACTTACTTAATCGACGAAACTGGAAAAATCTTCCACGAAAGTGTAAACGATATGCCATTAGGACGTAACGTAAACGAATACTTAAGAATGGTTGACGCTTACACACACATCCAGACTAAAGGTGAAGTTTGTCCTGCAAACTGGGAAGCTGGTAAAGAAGCAATGTCTGCTGACAGAGTTAGTACTGCTGAATACTTAAGCGCAAACTAAGCTAAATAAAATTCCAAAATTTTTAAATTCCAAATTCCAATGGATGCTCAAATTTCCTAAATATGGAATTTGGGATTTAAAAAATTGGATTCTCTCAATCCAATTTACTCTCAAAAAATCAATAACATTTCAATACATTTTCTCTAAGTTCAATCGTAAGATTTGGAATTTGGATTTTATAATATTGGAATTTAAAAATCAAAAGATATGTTAATCGACTTAAACGAAGATACGTTAGCAGATTTAGTTGCTAAAAACGAAAAAGTAGTAGTACAATATTCAGCTTCATGGTGTGGAAACTGCCGTATTATGAAACCAAAATTCAAAAAATTAGCGACAGAAAATGAAGCTATCACTTTTGTTTTGGTTGATGCAGAAAATTCTCCTGAATCAAGAAAATTAGCTAATGTAAGCAATCTGCCTACTTTTGCTACTTTTGTAAACGGACAATTGGTTGGCGAAACACAAACTAACAAACAAGAAGTTTTAATCGATCTTGTAAACGCAATTGCGTAATTTTTAATTAAGTTTTTTCCAATTTTGAAAAAATTCTAAAACTCCACAAAATGAAATTACCAGTAATAAAGCATTTAACGCAATTCATCGAAGAAAACGATCAGGATTACATTATAGAAACTATTGAAGTTCTGGAAGCGATGACAGAGATTCCATCTTTAAAAGATGAAGAATTAGACGTAATCGGCGAATTGATTTCAAATATGTATGGCGCTCTTGAAGTACAAAAATTAGTAGCTCAGGGAACCGACAAAAAAGAAGCTTTAAATACGTTCATGAAACGTGTTTTAGGTTCTATCGATAAATAATCGGCCTCTTTTTTCAGAGAAAAAACAAAAAACAAAAAAACATGACTGAGAAAGCGTTTCTAATTTTTAGGGACGCTTTTTTTTAGTTTTTAGTCTCGGGGTTTAGTCTCAGTTTCCATACAATTTTGTCAAACTCAAAACTTTGACAAAGTCATACAAAAAGATTACCAAATCAAGTGAACAATATTCTAAACAAACCACAAATTCTTGAATTCACGGCTCTCCAAAAACCATTCTTAATCTCTCCTTAAACCCATAACAAATACTTTTAGATTCAAATATTAATCCTTACTTTTGAGCCTCATTAATTTTAAACAAAAAACATGGCATCTATCACATTAGGAGGAAATCCGGTTCATACATCAGGCGAATTACCAGCAGTTGGTTCTAAACTAGCTGACTTTAAATTAGTACAAAATGACTTATCTGTTGCTTCATTAAGTAACTTCGCTGGTAAAAAATTAGTTTTAAACATTTTCCCAAGTGTTGATACAGGAACTTGTGCAGCATCTGTTAGAAAATTCAACCAAAGTGCAAGCGGATTAGAAAATACTACCGTTTTATGTATTTCCAGAGATTTACCATTCGCTCAAAAACGTTTTTGTGGTGCTGAAGGCTTAGAAAATGTAGTAAACTTATCAGATTTTCAGGATGGTGCTTTTGGTAAAGCAAACGGTTTAGAAATCGTTGACGGGCCTTTAGCTGGTTTACACTCAAGAGTAATTATTGTTGTTGATGCTGACGGAACAATTACACATACAGAACAAGTTGCAGAAATTGCAAACGAACCAAATTACGAAGCAGCTTTAGCAGCACTATAATATTTTCCTTTAAATGGAGTTTCAAAAAGACAATACTTTTGTTACAGGTCGGTTAAAAAGCATGAAATATGCGTTTAATGGAGCTGTAAAATTAATAAAAACAGAACACAGCATCATGGTTCAATTCTCATTGGGAATTATTATGACTATTGCGGGGTTCTATTTTCATATTTCACAAACCGAATGGCTATGTCAGACATTAGCCATTGGTTTTGTTTTAAGCATTGAAGGTTTAAATACGGCAGTCGAAAAAATTGCCGATTTTATTCATCCTGATTACAGCAGAAGAATCGGATTTATTAAAGATATTGCTGCAGGAGCGGTATTTTTTGCCGCAATGACAGCAATTGCAATAGGTTTAATTATTTATATTCCAAAATTTATATAGGCAGGAACGTAAGAATGGCAAAAAGTAAAAAAGAAACTGTAGACAAAAAAACCGAATCAAAAATCGCAGGTCTAAGATCCTGGAAATTAAACAAACCGCAAAAATTTGTTTTGGGGTGCCTTTTGGTACTCTTTTCTATTGCATTGTTAGTGGCATTTATTTCATTTTATGTTAACGGACAATGGCAGACTGATCAAAGTGCGGTTAACAGCCTTGGAGATCGTACCGAAGAAGTACAAAACTGGCTTGGAAAATTTGGAGCTTATCTTGCTGATTTAATTGTTTACAGAGGTTTTGGTCTCGCTTCTTTTATATTGGTGCGTTTATTTTTCCTTACCGGATTGTTTTTAGCATTGGAACTTTCGACCAAAAAACTAAAAAACACTTGGTTTTGGGATATTTTTGCCATTATTGTTGTTTCAATTCTATTTGGATTTTTTGCCACTTCGGCTCCGGAATTAGGAGGAACGATTGGTTATGAGCTAAATATTTTTCTTCAGGATTATATAGGAAAAACGGGGACTTTGCTAACACTGCTTTTCGGTTTGATTGTTTATTTGATCTTTAAAATAAAAGTATCACCGGAAAAAATCCAATCGTATTTCGATTCTACTAAAAACGAATTTAAATCCGAATTAAATTCTATTAAAAAACCGCAACAGGATCAAGAACCTGAAAGCGCTTATAATTTAGAAGAATTTGCTATTGAAGAAGATCCTGAAATAGATAACATTCACCTAAAAACGGATGATTCTAAATTCGAAATCAACAAAGAAGCTTTAAAACCAACAATTTCGCATTCATCAGAAATTGAACTGAATCCAATCTTAAAACCTATTATTCCGCCGGTTACACAAATTACTGCCACTCCTGATGAGGCATTTGTGATTGAAAAAGCGGAAGAAGAAGATATTATCGAAGAAAATCTGGCGTCGCGATTAGTAGCAGACTTTGGATTATTCGACCCAACTTTGGATTTATCCAATTATAAATTTCCAACCATCGATTTATTAAAAGAATACTCGACTGGAGGAATTACCATTAATCAGGAAGAATTAGAAGAAAATAAAAACAAAATTGTAGATACACTTCGTAACTACAAAATTGAAATTGCACAGATTAAAGCAACGGTTGGTCCTTCGGTAACTTTATATGAAATCGTACCCGAAGCCGGAATTCGTATTTCTAAAATTAAAAGTTTAGAAGATGATATTGCTTTATCATTATCAGCATTAGGAATTCGTATTATTGCGCCAATTCCGGGTAAAGGAACTATTGGTATCGAGGTTCCAAACAAGACTCCAACTATGGTTTCGATGAAAAGCGTTATTGGCGCAGCGAAATTTCAGGAAGCCGAAATGGAACTGCCAATTGCTTTAGGTAAAACAATTTCTAACGAAACTTTTGTTGTCGATTTAGCAAAAATGCCTCACTTATTGATGGCAGGTGCAACTGGACAAGGTAAATCGGTTGGATTAAATGCTGTTTTAACTTCACTTTTATACAAAAAACATCCGGCAGAAGTAAAATTTGTTTTGGTTGACCCGAAAAAAGTTGAGCTTACGCTTTTTAATAAAATTGAAAGACATTATTTAGCAAAACTTCCTGATACAGAAGATGCTATTATTACAGATAATGCCAAAGTTGTCAATACACTGAATTCGCTTTGTACTGAAATGGACAATCGTTATTCTTTATTAAAAGATGCGATGGTTCGTAATATTAAAGAATACAACGAAAAATTTAAATCAAGAAAATTAAATCCTGAAGCAGGCCACCGATTTTTACCATACATTGTTTTGGTTGTCGACGAGTTTGCTGATTTAATTATGACTGCAGGAAAAGAAGTCGAAGTTCCTATTGCACGTCTGGCTCAGCTTGCGCGTGCTATTGGTATTCACTTAATTATTGCCACACAAAGACCTTCTGTTAACGTTATTACCGGTTTAATTAAAGCCAATTTCCCTGCGAGAATCGCGTTTAGAGTAACTTCAAAAATTGATTCAAGAACGATTCTTGACACTCAGGGCGCCGATCAGTTAATTGGACGCGGAGATTTATTATATACAAACGGAAACGATGTCATTCGTGTTCAGTGTGCATTTATTGACACACCGGAAGTTGAAAAAATTACAGATTTTATTGGTTCGCAAAAGGCATATGCAACAGCTTATTTGCTTCCAGAGTTCGTTGGAGAAGAAAATGGCATTAATCTTGATGTGGATATTTCCGAAAGAGATACCTTATTTCGAGAAGCTGCAGAGATCATTGTCAATGCACAGCAAGGTTCTGCTTCATTACTGCAAAGAAAATTAAAATTAGGCTACAACAGAGCGGGTCGTTTAATTGACCAGCTTGAAGCAGCCGGAATTGTTGGCCCATTTGAAGGCAGTAAAGCAAGAAGCGTGAATATTACAGACTTAAGTGCTCTTGATCAATTTTTTAATAATGAACAAAATTAATCCAATCATGAGAACAAAAATTCAGGAAATCAACAACAATTCTATCTTTAACATGACTAAAAAGTGTTTTCAAATGGCAGTTATTATGCTTTTGAGCTTCACTTCTATTCAGGCTCAGGATAAAAAAGCTAAAGATTTATTGAACGAAGTAACTACTAAAATAAAAAGCTACGATAATATCGTTATCGATTTTAAATATTCTCTAAACAATGCAAAAGAGAATATCAATCAGGACAGCAAAGGAAATGTAACTATGAAAGGAAACCAATATGTGTTGAATTTTATGGGTGTTACTAAAATTTTTGATGGTCAAAAAACATACACTATTGTTCCTGAAGACGAAGAAGTTACTATTTCTAAAGTAAACGAAAAAGACGATAACGCCATTACGCCTTCAAAAATGCTTACTTTCTTTAACTCTGGATACAAATACAATATGGATATTGTACAAAATGTAAAAGGAAGAAAAATTCAATACATCAAATTAGTACCAACAAGCGGAAAAGACCAAAGAAAAGAAATTTTGTTAGGTATTGACGTTCAGACAAAACACATCTACAATTTGATTGAAACTGGAAAAAACGGAACAAAAACAACTTTAACCGTTAATTCTTTTAAAACCAATCAGCCATTGTCAAAAAATCAATTTACATTTGTAGCGAGTAAATACCCGAAATACTACATCAATAAATTAGATTAATCAGAAGGTTGAAAATACTAGACAAATACTTATTAAAAACATTCTTATTTACATTTACAACTGTATTTGTAATCCTATTTTTTATATTCATACTGCAAACAGTATGGCTGTTTATATCAGAACTGGCAGGAAAAGATCTCGACTTAATATTAGTCGTGAAGTTCCTGCTTTTTTCTATGCCTCGTATTATACCGCTCGTATTGCCATTATCGGTTTTACTTGCTTCGATTATGTCGTTTGGTAATCTGGCTGAAAACTACGAATTTGCCGCTATGAAATCTTCCGGAATCTCTTTACAGAGAGCCATGAGGGTTTTGATAGTTTTTATATGCATATTAAGTATTGTTGCATTCTGGTTTGCCAATAACGTTATTCCATATGCCGAATACAAATTCGTGAACTTCCGTAAAAATATCGCTCAGGCAAAACCAGCCATGGCAATTGCCGAAGGCCAGTTTAATGATGTTGGAACTTACAACATTAAAGTGAATAAAAAATCCGGCGAAAACGGAAACATTTTAACTGGTGTAACCATTCACGAAAAAGCCAACAACATTGGCGAAAACAAAACCGTAATTAAAGCTAAAGACGGAGAACTAATCAGCAACGAAAAATCTAGTATTTTAAAACTCGTTTTAAATGATGGTTTTTACTATCAGGATCTTACTCCAAAAAAATACGAAGACCGCGCTAAACTTCCGTTTATTAAAGCTGCTTTCAAAAAACATATCATCAACATTGATTTATCTGAATTAAACAAAGTCGACGACAGCAAAGAAAGCATTGCGGGAACGAATGCCATGTTAAATGTAAACGAGCTTCGTTACACCTTAGATTCTTTAAACAAAAATCTAGATAATGAAATCATTTCATTTTCTGAAAACATAAACCAGCGTGTTGGAATCAGAAAGTCAATCGATCCAACTCGTGTAGATAAAGCCAAAAAGAAGAAAACTTTACCAAACGATCTTTTGTCATTATACACTAATAAACAAAAATCTGATGTCTTAAAAATGGCAAGCAGTAATGTTACGAGCAACACCTACTCTATCGAATCAACTCAAAAAGATTTAAAAGACAAACAACGCGAAATAAACAAGCACTTAACAGCGTTGTATGAAAAATTCGTAATTGCTTTTGCCTGTTTCTTAATGTTCTTTATTGGCGCTCCGCTGGGGGCTATTATCCGAAAAGGAGGACTTGGTTTACCAATTGTTTTTGCGGTTTTAATTTTCATTACATTCCATTTCATCAATACTTTTGGAAAAAGACTATCTCAGGAAGGCGGTATGACTCCGTTTATGGGATCATGGATGTCTTCATTTATATTATCGCCGTTAGCTGTACTATTAACTTACCGTGCTACTAACGACAACGGATTGATTAATTTTGATGCAATAACAACGCCGATTTCACTATTTTTTCAAAAAATTTCTGAGCGATTTTTCCCAGCTCAAAACAAAGAATAACTATGTCAACAACTAAAATACAATTAAATACCATTGAGGAAGCTATTGAAGATATCCGTCAAGGTAAAATAATCATTGTAGTCGATGATGAAGATCGCGAAAATGAAGGTGATTTTTTGGCTGCTGCCGAAAAAGTAACTCCGGAAATGATCAACTTCATGGCGACTCACGGAAGAGGTTTGATCTGCACACCACTTACCGAAAGCCGTTGCAAAGAATTGGATCTTCGTGCTATGGTAACCAATAATACTGATCACATGGAAACTGCTTTTACAGTTTCTGTAGATTTAAAAGGAAATGGTGTTACTACAGGAATTTCTGCAGCAGACCGATCAAAAACAGTTCAGTCGTTAATCGATCCAAATACAAAACCACACGATTTAGCTCGTCCGGGACATATATTCCCTCTTATTGCCAAACAAGGTGGTGTTTTAAGAAGAACCGGACATACTGAAGCTGCAATTGATTTTGCTCGTCTGGCAGGTTTTAAACCAGCTGGAGTAATCTGCGAAATACTAAACGAAGACGGAACTATGTCTCGTTTACCAGAATTGATTAAAGTGGCTAAAAAATTTGATTTGAAATTAGTTTCGATCGAAGATTTAGTAGCTTATAGAATGCAGCACGACAGCTTAATTGTGAAAAAAGAAGATTTTGATATTGAAACCCGTTTCGGAACTTTCAGATTAAGAGCTTACGAACAGACTACGAATAAACAAATTCATATTGCATTAACCAAAGGAACTTGGAATCTTGGCGAACCTATTTTAACGAGAATCCACTCTTCGCAGGTTAATAACGATTTATTGGGCACATTGACTAATAATGCAGAACAGCAGTTAGACGATATGTTTAAAGTAATTAATGAAAACGGAAAAGGTGCTGTTATTTTTATCAATCAGGATATGACAGCTGTAAACCTTTTAAATAGAATTTCTGAACTTAAAGCTTTACAATCTAACGGAACTCTTAAAGCTCCAAAAGTGATTATTGACAGTAAAGATTACGGAATTGGCGCACAGATTCTGCACGATATTGATATTTCTAAAATTAGACTGGTTTCGAATACAGAGCAAACAAAACGCGTTGGTATGATTGGATACGGACTTGAAATAACAGAATACGTAAACTACTAGTATGGGTACAATAGAAGAAAGAATTCAAAAATCTGAAACACGTATTTTTAAAGCTGTTTTCCCAAGCACAACCAATCATTATGACACTTTATTCGGAGGAACTGCGCTTCACTTAATGGATGAAGTAGCTTTTATTTGTGCTACACGTTTCAGCCGAAAAAAAGTTGTAACAATTTCGACCGGCCAGATTGACTTTAAAAAAGCGATTCCGGCGGGAACTTTGATCGAATTAGTAGCAAAAGTAGACAGCGTTGGAAGAACGAGCTGTAAAATTCACGTTGATATTTTTATGGAACAAATGTATTCTGAACTTCGCGAAACGGTAGTTTCCGGAACTTTTTCGTTTGTTGCTGTTGACGAAAACAAGAAACCAACGCCAATTTTAGACGATTTAGATTAAGTTTTTCAAAAAACTCGTTTTCGGAAATACTGATAATTAGATACTTGAAAATTATTTTAAAAAAGTAGCTAAAAAAGTTTTGAGAACCGAAAAAGCGTCTTATATTTGCACTCGCAATCACAAAATGATAGCGATATACTGGAGAAATGGCAGAGCGGTCGAATGCGGCAGTCTTGAAAACTGTTGACTGTAACAGGTCCGGGGGTTCGAATCCCTCTTTCTCCGCCAGTAAGAGTTTCAAAAGAAACTTTAAAAATCAAAAGCCTTTAAACACTAGTGTTTAAAGGCTTTTTCATTTTTGCACACTTTTCAAAAAGCACATGTTTTATCAAAGAATGGTTACCCTATTAGTTACCCAGTTTTTTTTGAGGCAATTTTTCTCAAAAATGGGTAACTAAAAAGAAAGAATTCCCCAGGAATTCCCTGCTGTCAATGGGCTCTTTTAAAATTTTTAATTCAATTTGACTATTAATTTTAAAACTAGATAACATGTTAAAAGTAATTTTTTACCAGAAATCCGACAGAGTAAACAAGAACGGCGAATCTCCAATCTATGCCCGTTTGAGTTTCAATGACAAACAAGTTTCGATGTCAACCGGACAAGCCATTACAAAAGAAAGATGGACCAGTACCAATAACCTTAGAAACCAGCTTAAAATTGAAAAGGAAATAGTAATTAAAAACCTGCTTGACCTTTTCCAGCTTAATGCAGCCAAAAAATTTACTGAGCTCTTCAGAATTGACCCTGAGGTTAACCTTCAATTATTAAAAGCTGAACTCACAGGAAAAGTTAAAATCGACCAGCCTGAGGGGATCTCCATAATTCAGATTATGGACACATATAATGAATTCTTCACGAAAAGAGTAAATACTGGAGAGCGTGCATCTGCCTCACTGCAGAAGTACAAAAGAGCAAAAAATCTGCTTTTGAATTTCATCACCGCCACCTACAAAAAGGAAAATATGCCCGCATCTGAAATATCAAGCTCGTTTGTCTTTAAACTGGAACAGTTCCTTAAATACGAGAGCAGTTTTAAAGAACAGACAGGCATCAAAAACAACTCAGTGGTAAAATATATGAAAATGTATAAAACTGCCTGCAATTACGCCATTAAAATGGATTTGATTATAAAAAACCCATTCAACGTTTATGACGGAAGGCTGAGCGTAAAAGATGCTGTTTTCCTAACCCAGCTGGAACTGAATACGATAGAGAATAAAATATTTTCAACTCCCCGTCTGGAAAAAGTAAAGGACATATTTCTTTTCAGCTGCTATACAGGATATGCGCCAATCGATGCCATGGATCTGACCGAAAGAAACTTATCTGAAGATTCTACTGGAAACTTATGGATTATGACCAGCAGAGCCAAAACTGCCATTAGAGCCAATGTGCCCGTATTACCAACCATTGAGAAAATTATTTCTAAATATAAAAACCAGCAGAAAGGTCTTGTCCCGAAAATATCGAATCAGAAAATGAATGCCTATCTTAAGGAAATAGCTGATGCCTGCAGCATAGACAAACATCTTACATGGTATGTTGCCAGACACACTTTTGCAACCACTGTAACTTTAGGAAATGGCGTGAGACTAGAAAATGTATCGGCAATGATGGGACATACTAATACCAAGCAGACTCAGCATTATGCAAAAGTTTTAGATGTAAACATAATGGAAGATATGGAGAAACTAAAATCTAAGTTTAGGTAACAAGCTTTCAAAAGAGGCTTCTGAATTTGAAGCCTCTTTCAAAACTTTGATTAAATTTAAAATAAAAAATCAAAGGACTATTTATTAGATGTAGAAATAAATCGAAACGAACCCTATAAAACGTTTCAAATTGTGTCCTGCATTGCGGACACAATTGACATGGACAAAAAGTTATATTCCTTTTATTTTTTTAGTGAATAAAGATTATCCAAATCTCTGAACACTGTCGAGAGAAATCAGCTGGATAGAGACTTCCTATTTGCAATTGAAGAATATAATTTTCAGCTCGGAAACAACGACCTTTGTATTAAACAGCACAAACTCAGGTTCGAAACTACATTAAGCAGTTTTAAGCATAAAAATTGCTTTATCTCCAATTAATTATTTTTAATTTCAATTGTGTCTACAGTGTAGACATAATTGAAATTTATTCAGAAAGGTATTTTCTTTCTATTTTTTCTTTTGCTTCGGTTAATAACGAATGTTTTTTTTCTTCAAACTGTTTTTTAGGAAGCAAATCGGTCCAGTACTCAGCAACTATTATCCCGTCTTAATGCATTTCAAGTAATTCAATTTGTTTACGAATGCTTTCCGCACACAGTATTAATCCAATATCCAATTGGTGTTTTTTCACCTTCCTGCTTTTCATACTTATCCAGCCATCTCAAATACAACTCCATTTGCCCTTTATGTTTAGTCTGGAATTTCCCTAATTTTAATTCAATGGCCACTAGCCGCTTTAATGTACGATGATAAAAATGTAAATCTAAATTGAAATCTTCGCCATCTATGATCATTCGTTTCTGACGCTCCACAAATGTAAATCCTTTTCTAAATAGCCATTCCCTAAATTTAAGAAATCCAGTAAATATGTATCTTTGAAATTATCTTCTAAATTTTTATCAAAATTAGGTATCTGTATGTTTGCTATTTCTTTACGTTCAAAAGTTTTCTTTTCTATTTATTTTCGCAGTCCCTTACACTTATTAATTGACTGTTAACCTGATTTGCATAAAAAATTCAATAAAGTGTGACCAGCTTAATTTTGAAACAATGCCATCACCATTTGCTGATCTGAAAATTGTTCTGCAAAACGAAGCATTCGTTTTAATTTTTTTTCAGTAAAACTTCTGCCATATTTAGTTTCTAATTACAGATTGTCTAACAGCAGAATAATATATATCTAACTTCAACAATATGAAATCAAAAAAAACACAGTACCGAGTTTAAAATCTGGCCCGCCAAAATCTGCATCGAACATAAAAGCATACAGCTCGCCGCTAACAACTGCGGATCAACAAAAACAGCCTGTAACACTGGAAAGATCTCTTCTAAGAAAGAAAGCTTGCCTTTTACCAGAGATAGGATACTTATTTAGAAAGAAAAACAGCCAGACTTCAAAAAGAACTCAAAAACATCAGACTGCAGCGGAATATCTTAAAAAAGGCGCCGAAATTCTACATCGGGACAAACGCTCTGTATAACTATTTTATAACAGAAAATAGTATAGATCTGAAAGTTTCAATTTTAAAAGAATGGAAACTTTACATCTGCATCAGTTTAATTTTTCCACATTTACAATATATAAGCACTAATTATTCCTCAGATAAAACATAAGTTTGTGATATAAAAATATGTATTTGTAAGAAATATTATTTATTTTGTATAACTTTAAATCAAGACTTCAAAGATATAATTCATTAAATATTACGAGCAAAACAATATCATGTCAAAGACTTTTCCTTTTATACTCAGCATTTTTATTTTTTTACAAAATTCTATTTCTTCAAAAATAACTGCCCAAACAAAAAAAAATACCTCAAAAGAACGTGTTGAGGAAAAAATTATTCAGGTAGAAAATAATTTAGTTCCCTGGGTTAAAAATCAAGATAACTCAAAATATTCTATTAATGAAAGAATGGCTAAATATAACGTGAACGGATTATGCATAGCAGTAATAAAAAATTACCAAATAGAATGGGTTAAAGCTTATGGCTGGGCGAATGTTCAAAAAAAAGAGCCTGTGACTTCAAAGACTTTATTTCAGGCAGGATCAATAAGTAAATCATTAAACGGTGTTGGTGTTTTAAAATTAGCCCAGAAAAAGAAATTAGATATGTATACCGATATAAATGACTATTTATTATCATGGAAATTTCCCTATGATTCTGTATCAAAAAACAAAAAAATAACAATCGCAAATCTCTTAAGCCATACGGCTGGATTGTCTGGACATGGGTACAGCGGTTACAAAAAAGGGCAAGAGATTCCTTCCGTTTATAATATATTGGATGGAACAAAACCAGCTAATTCAGAAGCAGTGCGTTCAATATCTGAGCCAGGCAAAATTTCCGAGTATTCTGGTGGTGCGATAACAATATCACAATTAATTGTAACTGATATTACAAAGAAAAAATATGAAGATTATATGTTGAATAGTGTGTTAAAGCCTTTGGGAATGACACAAAGTTTTTTTGATCAGCCTATACCTAATGGCAAACTACAGCTGGCTGCATCAGGTTATTTAGCAGATGGAATTGAAATGGTTGAAGACAGCTTTTATATTTACCCTGAGAAAGCAGCAGCCGGACTTTGGACCAATTCAACTGATCTTGCTAAATATATTATTGAAACACAGCTTTCCTTAAAAGGAGAATCTAATAAGGTGCTTTCTCAGGAATTAACCAAAACAAGATTGACTCCATACATCGATCCTGAAAGTGGTTTTGGCGTATTTATAAAACAAAAAGGTGATGAAAAATATTTTACACATAATGGAGGAACGAGAGGATTTATATCAGAATATATTGGAAGTCTTGAAAATGGAAACGGGGTTGTTATCATGACTAATTCTGGAAATCCGGGAATTTCTTCGGAAATTATTAATAGTGTCGGGATTGTTTATGATTGGAAAGATTTTTACAATCCTTCAATAAAAAAAACAATTACATTATCAAATACTGAAATGCAAAAGTATATTGGCGAGTATAATTGGTATGGAAGTCCTGTATCAATCATAATGAAGCAAAATGATTTATGGTTTGATGGTCCGGTTAAAAGTAAATTATACTTTACTTCTGATCTCGATTTCTATATTGAAGAAAAGGAGATGAATTATAAATTCATAAAAGATAAAAATGATCTTGTTGATGGTTTTACTGATACCCGAAATGTAAAAGTTCAAAAAATAAAGTAAACCAACAGTGATTTATTTTATTAGATTATTTCTAAAGCAAAAAAACTCATGATAAACAATCATGAGTTTTTTTGCTTTATTTATTTTTCCAGATTAACTGAGAATTTCAAATACAATTGCTTCTACTGCTCCTGTTGCCGAATTAATAACACCAACATCTGTTTTCACTTCTGACATCCTTACCCAGACTCCTCCATAAAAATCACCAAAACCAAATGCGCCCCAGATGAGTTTATGCGGAGTCCATTCATTTTGTTGATTTGGAGCTTTAAATTCAACTGAATCACTAAATTCCTGGGCAATAAAAGCACCTGTTTTTAGCGCTGTTTCCAGAATTTCTTCCCATTCTTTATCATTTGTAAATTTGCCAATAAAAACATCTTTTCCCTGATATCCTCTTGCTGCTTTTATCACAAATCTGCTTTTATTTCCTTTAAGTAATTGTGGAAGATTATATTCTGCACCTTTAAAAATAGTGGCTTTATTTTGAACTGGCGAGGTCCAGGGAATATGTCTGAGCATTAATTCACTATCTCCTGGCGATAATTTTCCAGACTGAGCTAATTCTCTCAATATGGCCAAATTTCTTTTATCACCAAGCATTCTTAATCCTACATGATCAGGAAAATATATTTTATCCATGATAAATGCTCTAAAAATTGCTGGAGTTATTTCTACATCTAATGCTAAAATTATAACTCCATGTATAACGACATTTTCAAAATATAATTCTCCATCAACTAATTCTAACGAATTGATGTTTGCTGAATATGCTTGTCCTCCTAATCCTTGTTTTTTTAATTCTTCCCTGTAAAAGCTATCAAAAAAAGATAAATTTTTCTCTCTCTCAGAATCTTCAATATCTCTCATATCGATAAATAAATTAAGAGTAGATTTTTCTTTTTCAACCTGTTTTCTTATTTGTTCAATAAGATATTCCATGTATATCTTAAGTGTATTTCTAGTCTTATAATTACACGATTTTTCCTCATCACGCAGCTCAGGATGGTTTCTTCTTATTACAGATTCAAGACTATGAATCTGCCATCCTCCTAGGGAAGAACCCATATTTGCTTCTAAAATTTTAAAACCATCTTCGGTATAAGTCAGATCTAATCTGCATCCTACCTGAATGTTTTTATCGTGACACATCATTCCAAACTCTGCAAGGATCTCATTCCCTTCAAAATAAAAATCAGCAATTTTTTTAATGTCGTTATTAAAATATAGAGACGGAATTTTATATAATAGTCTGGGAAGTCTTTGTGAGAGTTTTTTTAATTCTTCCGTCATCTCTTTATTAATAAGTATCGGCCAAGATGTTACGGGATACTCATAATTTTTGAAAACTTCTGGAACTGAATTATCGTTAGTATTAATCCTTGGAGGAAATTGCTCTTCATTACTGAATTCTGAAAATTTATCTGAAAGGATCGAATATTCTTTCGTTGCATATTTTAGCATAATAAATTGTTTTATTGTTATTTTTTTATCGAAATTAAATAGGATGGCTTTCTGTTATAGGTCTCTTATATGATTCCCCAATAAAATAAATAAGACGCCAGCAGTATGTTTGAAAAGATTACCGCAAAGGCAATCCCTCTTTCATTTGTTTTTTTAAGTGTAAAAATGAAATATGCAAGGGTCAAAGCTAAACTGCCTAAAAACCAAAAAACTAATGAGAATATATAACTGAAATTTTCAGGAAGCCCGAATGCCAGAATGAAAAAATTCTGTTTTGATACTGATAATAATGCCATAACCAGACTGGCAAAAAGACTTAATCCTATTATAGATGTAATAATTAAAAATATTCTCATTATTCTATCCTGCTGTGCATGATATCGCTTTTTGATAATTTTTACAAAGTATATTAATAACAAAACCAGCATAAGTATCAGCGCAATTATAAGTGGAAATAAGAATATCAAGTTAAATTCACCTATGCTGTTTCCAGCTTTAGATATACCTTTATTAATTATAATTCCTGTTGCAAGTTTAATTGGTTTTGCCTTATTAAAAGCATTCAGATTTACTTTTTGTTTCGGGTTATCGATGAAATTTTCTGCTGCTTCACGTCCAATGGCTGTAAAACTTGGTACATGTCCATACGTTTTTGCTTCAATATTAAGAGCATTTCCAAATTTTTGAGCTGTTTTTTTTCCGTTTGTTTGTGGTGTTATTGGATCAAATTCCCCGGAAAAAACAAGTACTGGAAATTTAGCCGTACTAAGATTTGAGAGATTATATCGTTTTATAAAATTTTGATGTCTGTTTTTATTCCATGCATCACAAACTTTAAAATCAGATTTATAGAAAGAAATTCCGCCGCTTAGTGCCCTAAATTTTGAAGCTTTTTTTTCGTATTCCATAAAATCATTATTTGGCAATGTTTCATTACAGCTTACACAATAATAAACTCCATAATCCATCTCTAATAAATTTGAAAAAGCGCTCACCAAATTACCCAGTGATTCTTCTTTTCTTTCATAAAATTGATAAATCAATACCGGAATAACTTCTACAAGTTGTTTATTATACAATGCCTGCTGAATAGCGACTTTAAAATCTTCTGCATTGTAGGTAAATTTACCAGAAGGCACAAGTGATTTATCTACAGTAACTGTTAAAGGATTTTTTTCCAGATCATCTATAACCTTATAAAAAATTTTCTCTAAGTGAGGATATTCTTTACTGTAGTTTTTATCATTTTTACAGAGATCAAATATTTTTTGTAAACTGCTCATATAATTATTAGTGTTATCAACGTAATAGGTTGATATATCATTGATGGAAGAATCTAAAATTAATGATTGTACATCTTTTGGATAATTACTAGCATATACTTGTGCAACATACGTCCCGTATGATACTCCATATACATTCCAATCTTTATATTTTAAAACTGATTTTAAAGCATGAAGATCATTTGCTATTGAAAGACTATTGTAAGAATCTATATTTACTCCTCTGTTTATAAGATCTTGTTTACAAAGCATTACTGCATTTGTTTTTTGTTTTTCATCTTCTTTTTCACTTTGATCTCTTGCTAAAATTTCTAAAAACTTTTTACCGAGATTTTCAGATAATCTTGGTTTACAAAATCCTGTTCCCCTGACATCAAATAGTACAATATCATTGTTTTTTCGAAGAGGATGATTCAGCCATGTCCAAACATTTGTGATGCCAGATGCACCTGGACCTCCCTGAATAAAAACTACAGCTTTTGAACTTTTGCCTATTGAAGTTTTCTTTAAAACAGTTACAGCTATTTTAATTGTTTTACCATCATGTGAGCCCCATGTTTCGGGAACATTGAGATAGCCCCAAATCATAGAATCAGAATCCTCAAACTGAGATAAAAAAGGAGCACTCTCTTCAAATGTTATATTTTGTGCCTGTATTTTCACTCCAATATTTATGAGTAAGAAAATAATAAGGATAATTGTCATTTTTAATTTCATAATCTTTTTTTTGAATGTTACTTTATAATTTCTATTTAAAAATTTAAACCAATTTCAATTTTACTTTCTTTTTCAAAAGGCAGTTCAATATCAGTAGAGCTCAAAGAAATATTCGGATTTTTGATAATTTCACTCAATATCTTTTCATACTTCATTGTGATTAGTTCTATAGTTTCAATGCTGTAATAGTCAGCATTATAACTAACGTTTCCTTTCAGGCTTTCTTCATTTGATATAAAATTGATAAGTAGTGGTAACCTGCTGTACAACTCCTTTATTGCTGTTTTCTGCAGATGAAGGTCTTTATCTATATAAATATTTTCATAATCAACAGATGGGTTTTGTAATACTACTAAAGTATCCAGTCTTAATTTATTTTGAATTGTGCCGGGCAGATCCTGATGTTCATCAATCAGCAGTAAATTTTGATGTGTGTGTTCTAATATTTCCAGAATAGTTTGTTCTGGAGCGATTTTCGTTCTTAATGGCAATGTCTTTACATACATTCCTAATTGACTGTGAAGTCCCGCATTTGTTCTTCCTGAATTAACTGTTCCTGTACAAAAATCATCTTTACCGTACATTTTGTAAATCAAGATATTAAAAGCACTAACCAGAAGCGTATGAAGAGATAAATTGTATTTATAAACAAAACTATTTAATTCAGAATTTTGTAATAATTTATATTGAAACTCATAACTTTCCCCCGAATGTTTTTCATCAAAATTTTCATAATCAAATGGGATATTATTATTCCACCAATATCCTTTTAGATAGTTACTCCAAAATTTAAAGTTCTTTTCATTATTCCCTTTAAGCTGTTTTTCATGCCAGACTGCATAATCTTTAAACTGGAACTTTAATTTTTTTGATTCTTGTGTATTCTGTTTTTCTTTGGCTTTATATCTTCTAACAAATTCTGCTATTAAAATTTCTAAAGACCACCCGTCCATTACAAGATGATGTGTTGAAAAAGCTAAGTAGGACTGTCCGTTTTCTTGATGAAATAACGCAGCTTTAAAAAGAGGCTCTATTTCCAGATCGAATTCTTTATTTATATAATCCTGAAGAACTTTTTTGATATCTTGTGCATTACAGAAAAATTCCTCAGTTGAAATATTTAGTTCCTCATAGCTCGTGATTTTCTGATAAGGTATTCCTCCTATTTCAATAAAATTAGTTCTTAATGTTTCATGCGTCTGTTGTATTTCCTTAAATACCTCATCCAAAACATTTTTATTTATTTGTCCATGAATCTTAAATACTGCCGCCATATTATAAGCGATAGATTTCTCTTCTTGTTGAGAAGCCAGCCAAATATTGTATTGAGAAGGAGTTATCGCATAATAAAGATTCTCTTTTGCAGGTTTAATGCTAACATTCAACACCACTTCACTGTTTTCTAAATGCTTAGAAAGCTTTTGAATTGTAGGATAATCAAAAATATCTTTTAAAGTTATTCTGTAATGCAATTGATCATTGATGCGGTTTATCAATTTTACTGCATTTAAAGAATGTCCGCCAAGAGCGAAAAAGTTATCTGTAATACTAACTTCTCCTTTTATGTCTAATACTTCCTTGTAGAATTCGAAAAGATGGTTTTCGATGACCGTAACCGGCATCACATTTGAAGATTCTCGTTTTGCAATCTTTATTTTACGAAGTGAGAGTTCCTTTCTGTCTATTTTTTTATTGGGAGTCAATGGAAATTCATCTACTTGTGTTATAGCATGCGGAATCATATATTCCGGCAGTTCTTCTCTTAATGTATCAATAATCTGAGAGGGCTTAAAGTCTTCATTTTCAAGAATTAAGTATGCAATAAGAAAGGATTCCTGTTCTTTTGTTTTTTGAGCCACTACGACAGATGATCTCACACTGCTTATTTGATTTAATTTAGTTTCAATCTCGCCTAATTCAATACGATAACCTCTTATTTTAACCTGATTGTCATTACGCCCTAAAAACTCAATTTCACCTTTTTCATTCCATCGCCCCAAATCTCCTGTATCATATATTTTTTGATGCTTACTAAATGGGCTTTGAATAAATTTTTCATCAGATAGTTTCTGATTTTTAAAGTAGCCTTGTGCCAATCCATCTCCGCCAATATAAATTGTTCCGGCTGATCCAACAGGAAGAAGCTGCATCGAGTGATCAAGAATATAAAGCTGTGTATTATTAATAGGTTTACCAATATTTGAAGCTTCATTATCGTGAGTTATCTTTTTGCAGCTGGACCAGATGGTTGTTTCTGTAGGACCATACATATTCCATAATTCTCCATTTGTATCTCTTAACTTTTTTGATAAAGTTTCACTTAGTAAATCTCCTCCGCATAAAATTTTTATTGCTTTGCTTCCTTCCCATCCTGCATTGTAAAGCATTTGAAAAAAGCTTGGAGTTGCCTGTATTACACTTGGGTTCTGATACATTATTGCTTTTACAACCTCAAATGGATCTGACAGAAGTTGTTTATCTGCAATATATAATGATGCACCGCTAATCAATGGGACAAAAAATTCCAGTATTGAAATATCAAATGACTGTGTGGTTACAGAAAACAGATAATCCTTTTCGTCAATTTTAGGTTTTTGCGTAATGCTGATTAAAAAATTAAGTAATGATTGATGACCAATTGCTACTCCTTTTGGATTCCCTGTTGATCCTGAAGTATAAATAATATAAGCCGTGTCTGCAGAAGATGGGCTTTTTAATACGCTTTCATCTGAATTAAATCTATCGTGAAACATCGATTCAAAATCAATAATATGACCTTCTATGCCTATATTTTTTTTTAAAATTTCTGTCGAAATTACTTGTTCTACTTCGCTGTGATTTATAATATATTCTAAACGATCTTTAGGAAAAGACGGATCTAATGGGATATATGCATTTCCAGATTTCAAAACTCCCAGCAAAGCAGCGACAAGATTTGCAGAACGATCCATGAGAACTGCAATTGGAGCCGGTATTGCTTTATTTATTTTCTTTTGCAGATAAAATGCTATCCTGTCAGAAAATAAATCTAGCTGCTGATATGTAAATGTTTTTTCATCATCTTTTAAAACAATTTTATTTGGCGTTTTGCTTACCTGTTGTTTGAAATAATCTAACAATGTTGCTTCCTTAGAATAATCAAACTGAGTTGCATTAAATTTATCCAGCAATTGCTCTTTTTCGAATGCAGTAATATATTCGTACTCTGAAAGTATTTTTTCAGAATTAGAAATTATCTCTGAAAGTAATATTTCAAAGTGTTCTGCGACTTTTGCAATATCTTCTGAATTAAAGTAGTTGACATTATAATCGAAATCTATTTTTACATCTTCCTGTTCATCAAATTCACGTATGTAAATTGCCAGTGCAACACGCTCAGAGTGATGTGACAAAGGAGTTACTTTAGTATTTGTATTAAGAAAGTGATCAGCATAATTTTGTTTTTCGTAAGACAGCGTGATATTAAACAGTCTTTGGTTTTCCTGAAACAAACCCAGTTCTTTTACCAGTCTTCCTAAAGGAAATCTTTGATGACGATAATCCTGGCGCAGCTGCTGTTTTATATTTTTAATGAGTTCTTCAAAATTATCTTCAAATCCAAATTGTATTCTTAAGGGAGATACTCCCATAAATAATCCAACGGTTTTTTTGAATATAGATTTTCCTCTATTCAAGACAGGAAGTCCAATTGTAAAATCGGTATTTTGATGTTTTCTTCCAAAATAGAGATATAAAATTCCAAGAATAACATGAAAAGTTGTCGCCCCAAGATCTTTACTTCTTTGCTCCAGTTTATTGTAAATCTCACGATTTATAATAATTTCTTTCCTTTTACTTTGATTTGGTTTTCCTGAATTTTCTTTTATCTCCAGTAATTGTTCCGGAAGCTGTTTAAATCTGTTTTTCCAATAATTTTTATCATTTTCATAGTCTTCAGATAACAAATAAGCTTCATCATCAAGAATAAAATCCTGATAAGAGTAAGGATAAAGAGATGTTACGTTTCCAAAAAGTTTAATTTCATTGTAATTTTTCACTAATCGTTGAAACATTAAAGATGTCCCCCATCCGTCAGTAATAATATGATGATATACTGAGAACAGATAGTGGCGTTTTTCATCTACCTTAATCAAAATGAATTTGTGGAGTAATTCTTTGGTATCCAATTTAACAGATATCTGGAATCTTTGCTGCATAAACTGGCATGCCTCAATATCTGGATTTTCACAAGACGAAAAATCCAAATATTCTAAAAACGAATCATGATTTTCAACAGTATGAATCGTTACCTGATCTTCTGATTTATGTATAATGCTCCTGTAAGAATCATGGTGATTAATAAGTTCAATATATGCCTGATTTAATATTTCATAAGAAACATCTCCATCAATGGAAATCTTTGCCCCAATATTGTAAATAGGGTCGTCAGGAAACATAAGCTGTTCAAAATAAACATCTTGTTGAGGAAGTGTAAGTTTCATTTTTTATCAAAATAAGGATAAGAATGCCCCTGCAATCTTCAATTGAGCAAAGATTGTGAGAATAATTACCGGTTAAAAAAATACTTAAATTAGGCCCAGATATTTTCGGCCAGTTCTTCTTTATTTGTAGTTTTTATCTCTTTGACGATATTTCCATAATCAAATTTTATAATCCTGTCTGCTAAATGGAAATACGCATCATCATGAGTAACTGCTATTATGGTTTTACCTTCTTCTTTAAATTTTGGAAGAAGAAATTCATAGAAATATTTTCTAAAATGCGGATCCTGATCTGCTGCCCATTCATCTAAAACCATAACAGGTTTTTTCTCTAACAAATTAAATATCAACGACATTCTTTTACTTTGTCCTTTTGAGAATTTTCTTCTTATAGAAGTGTCCTTATCATCTGTAATGATTCTGTCCATTTCCATAGTTTTCAACAGTTCATTATAATGTGGGTTGTTTTCTAAAATGTAGTTATCGTAATTTTTAGAGAATAAATGATTGTCTGTAAATACAGCTGCAATTAAATCCTGTATATTTTCATCCCTGCTGTTTTTATCGTCTATAGTAATTTCCCCTTCAGTAGGTTTATACAATCCTGTCAGTAAATTAATAAAAGTACTTTTACCAGATCCGTTTCCGCCTACAATAAAGATGGTTTCTCCCTTTTTAATATTTAGGTTTATTGGGCCTAACTGAAAAGAAGATTCTTCATCTTTACATGGGTATGTAAATCCTACATCGCTAAAACTTAAAGATTCGAAATCATCGAGTGCAGATTCCTTAGAAAGATTCTCTTCTTCAACTACGTCAAAGTCTTTAATGAAATTTGAAATTCTTGTGTTAGCTACAAAAAAGCGGGTATAAAGCTGCTGCAAATTGATGATATTGTTAATAGGCCCAGATATAAATAAAATGATTATCACATACGAAATAACATCTTCTCTCGAAAGCAGATTTAATGCCGGCAATACAAATAAAATTACCGATACCACAAAATATAATCCGTATTGACTTATTAGATTGATAGACAAAAACACGTAATTTATATTAAAATCTAAATTCATGGCTTCATCTCTGTTTGGAACAATAAATTTGTTCATTAAGTTATCCCTTCTTAAAAAACTAATTTTCAATTCTTTAAACCCTCTAATTACATCATCAACTGATTTGTAATATCCGTCATTATATTCCCTTAATTGGTTTACTTTTTTTGACATGGCGTTCATTACAATAAAGTAACAGGCTCCAACCATTACAATCAGGGTTACTACTATTAAAGCAGATACGAGCGAAAGTGTAAACATGTAAATTAAACAAAGAATAAGCATAAGGAGCGAATTAATTGTATGCGTAACAGTATACGGCAGTAAAGAAAAAGTTCTTAAATCTTCTACAACTGTATAAAATCTTTGTGATCCGTATTGTTCCAGTTTTAATAACGGTACACTTAATATCTGTTTAAAAATTTTCTTCTCGTTTTCATAAAGCATGTTGAAAGAAAACTTATTTAGCTTTTTCTGAAATATAACATTCAAAAGATATGTATACACTAGAATAGAAATAAATACAAGTCCCATATAATCATTAAGAAAAGCTTTGTTTCCAGCCATTACATTATTGATTATATACACGATCGAAAATGTCAATAACGTATTTGGTACAGCGTATAGGAGTAAGTAAAAAATTTCTCTTTTTTTTATTTTTAACATGATAAGTAAGTTTACGTTAATTTCATTTTTAATTCTACTCTTTCGGCATCGAGCTGATAAATTATTTTTTCGATATCTATTGATTCCATATCGCTATCTTCGTCAAAAGTTTCAATTATTTTCAATAAAAGTTTGACTATTTTTATTGTTAATGATTGTTTTCTTTCTGTGTTATACTTTGTTGATAATGTCTCATTAAACATAAAGTTCAAACTGCCTAAAATATATCTGAACTTCATTGACAGATTTTCAGAAATTAAAACTTCATTTATCATAATAGGTTCAAGATCATTTTTATTCTGAATTGTAGTCTTAATATCAAATATGTAGACATAACCATCAGTAACTGAGTATACTTCTCTTATATTATTATCCATCTTATTTTATTTTTTGATTGCTGATTTAAATTCCCAATAACTTCTTTTTGCTGGCAGAAAAAGACTTTTTTAGTATTACTGCTATATTTTCTGAATGCTGATAAATAAAAAAATGATTTCCTTCAAGGACACGATATTTAAAATCAGAATCTGTAAATTTTTTCCAGTTTCCAATCTCATGACAGGTTTCTTCTTCAGTTCCCATCAAAGCATAAATTGGTGTATTAATTACAATTCCTTTTTCTGAGAAATTATCTTTTTCAAGACACTCAAAATCGGCCCGTATAATTGGAGCAAAAAACTCATACAATTCATCATCTTTCAGAACTTCTTCCGGAATACCGCCCAATTCTCTCAATTCATTTTTAAACTCATGATCATCAAGTAAATAGCGCAGAATATCTTTTTTCTTTTTTATTCCAGGACCTGCATTTCCGGAAACTATTAATCGTTCTGGAAAATGACCCATTTTTTCTAACATCGACACCACGCTTAATCCTAATGTTGCTCCCATGCTGTGTCCATATATTACAAACGGGTTTCCATTTCTCAACTTAACAATCTGAAGACAGTAATCAGCAATTGCATCTTCTTTTGATTTGATTAATTCTTCGTTTATTCTTCTGCCTCTTCCCGGCAGTTCTAAAGCAATTGACGAAATATTTTGGTCAAGTTTTTTTTTGAGAAAATCAAACGAAAACGAACTGCCTCCTGCAAAATGCAGTAGAAATAACTGGTTTTTCATACAATCAAAAATTAATTAATTACTTCTTTTTCTTTCTTCTTCATTCCCAAAGTTTCTTTTCTGCGTTTTAATATTTTCATTTCCAAACATATAAGTAAGAGAAATTCTAAAATATCTGTTACTTGGATAAGAAATATAACTTTGCTTTACATCGTTGATTTCTGAAGACATTTTTCTTGAACTAGCATTAAAAACATCAAACAAACCTGCAGAAAGATTTAAATTTTTCAATATTGATTTATAAGTAAAAGCAAGATCTAAAGAAGACGCCTGAGAATATTTATACAAATTATCATTGTAAGGAGAGTTATACCAAAAGTTAAGTTCTCCTAAAATTTTTCCGTCTTTGTCTAATGTGAATACATTGTTTACAGAACCATAAAATTCAAAACCTTTTCTAACCTCTGCACTGATTTCAGCATTTGTTTTATGCGAAACAGAGTAATTAACGAATAAAGTATTGTCTGTTTTCCACCATGAAAAAATGGGTAACTGATAGCTTTCTGTTAATGAAAATGCATAATTATTATAGAAATTATCTCTAATGATTAATTGTTCTTGTGTTGCTTCATCTAAATTGAAAATAAGTCCAAAGGCATTTGTCTTGGCTGTAAAGGATAATTTTGTATTCAAGTTTTCTTTATAGGTATGCGAAAGCTCAAAATTATCTATATAAGCAGGCTGTAAAGATGGATTTCCTTGTGATGATATTTTGCTGTTTACAAAATAGCGAAGCGGATTTAACAATGAATAATTTGGACGTTCAATTCTTCTTCCATAATTAAATACATACATATTGTTATCATTTTTTTGATAGGACAAGAAAACGGTCGGGAAAAATTTTAAATATTCATTTCGGTTTGTTTGGTCTAAAACTTTTGACTCCCCTTTTGTTTGAGTATACTCTGTTCTTAATCCTACCTGAATCTGAATTTTATCATTTATTTTTTTTGTTCCATTTCCATACATGGCCTGTATGTTCTCATCGTATGTGAAATTATCTGAAAGACTAGGAATAAAAACCGGATTGCCCGTTAATAAATCATAACTGTTTGTATTATACTCTGTGGTTATAAAGCTTATTTTGGCTCCATATTGAAAATTGGCAAATTTTGCAGGATGTTCAAAATCAAGTTTAGTATTATAATTCGTTATGGTTTGGTTTGTTTTAGTATCATTTGCAAAATCCATATTCTGGAAATTGTAATTTTCATCATATCGGTTAGATATTATTTTGTTTGACATATCCTGATCATATTTCAAAACATCAAAGTTTAAAACAAGCTTTCTTCCCAGAGTATCAAGCTTGTTTTCAAAGAAAAAATTCAGCAAATGATTATTCTTATCACTGTCCAATCTTCCTATTGCTTTTAAATATCCATCAATCTGCATGTCTGGCGTATACAAAATTGTATTTGATTTGTCATCAACATATGTTTTTGAGAATGATCCTGTATACTGTATTCCTATTTTACTGTTTTTACTTACATCATAGTCAAGCAGCAGTCTTGGAGCAAAAATTTTATCATTTCGGTCTTGCAGAGTTCTTAATTTTAAAGGCTGGTCTTTAAATCCAATTTCTATACGCTGGTCAATATTGGTGGTTCCGGTATCATATCCGGTACTAAAAGTAAGATTGACTTTGTTTTTTCTGTAACTAAAATTGTTGTTCAATGACTGTCTTCCAAATTTTGCCTGAATATGTGTTAAAGAAACATTATCACTCCATGAATCCTTTTTTGATTTTTTGAAAATAATATTTACAATTCCACTGTTTCCTTCGGCTTCATATTTAGCAGATGGATTGGTAATAACTTCAATTTCTTTAATATCTGTTGCAGACAAAGTGGCTAAAAAATTCTTTAGATCATCTCCTGAAAGCTGAACCATTTTGCCTTCTACCATTACTCTTACTCCGCTTCTTCCAAGCATAGTAATCTGATCATTTTTTAAAATCAGCCCCGGCGTTCTTTTTAAGGCATCAAAAGCATTTCCTGTACTTGCAATTGGACTGTTTTGAACAGAAAAAATCGTTTTATCTAATTTCCTCTTTACCAAATTCCCCTGACTTTTAATAACAACTTCTTCCAGCTGATTGCTTTTTCGTTCCAAAAGAATGGTGTCCATCTCTAAATCTTGTTGTAAAACAATCTCTTTTGCAAAATGCTGATAATCTGAATGATTTACAGTTACAGTATATGTTCCTTTAGCAGCAGTAATCTCAAAAGATCCGTCTGGATTTGAAATTGTTTCTTTGATAATATGATTTTCCTTGTCTGTCAATACAACATTTGCATTGGCAACCAAACCAGTTTCATCTTTTATTACTCCGCTTATTTTTGCTTGCGAAAAAGAGTAAAAGGGTATTAGAGATATAAGTATTAATAGTATATTTTTCATTTTTTGTTTTATTGAACTTTTCTTAATTGCTATTTCTAATTGTCCCATCGGCTTGTATTTATTTAGCTCTTAGGAATCAATCCATGCTGTTTGTGTGTAACGAAACAGCATAAATATTCATTTCTGTTAATAAAAAGTATTAATTTCAGAATTCTCGTGATCTTTAATTCCTATTAGCAGGTCTTGTATAAAACTATCCAGAGAAATCAGATTTCCTAATTTTTCGTAGAGGTCTTTAGGACACATCAATCTCAAATAAACACCATCCTGATATACTTCACATTCCAGATTTATTCCATAAAAGACTAAGAGATTATCATGATATAAATTCAGTTTTCCGTTTACAGCATTTTTAGAAGCTGCTGAACCTTCTTTGATATATAAATTAAGATAACCACTCATGTTTTCGTCTATATCAAAACCAGTTTCCTGCAGAGTATCTTTTCTTATAGTTTCGTACGGAATACCTTGATAAGTTCTGTTTCGCAGGTAAGCTATATAAATTTCAAGAATAGATTCCATAGTAAGGCTGGTGATATCTTTTGCGTATGAAATTGGTAATGCATTATCAGTAACGCCTAATATCTTGTTGATATCCATACCTTTCACTTCCTGCTCTCTTCCATTTACCATAAAACTATACAGCAGTCTTTGATCTGATTTGACAGTGCTTAATATCATTTCATAAAAACCAATAAAAAATGCACTAATCGGAAGATTGCTCTTTTTCGCCATTTTTTTGATACTTTTAAATCTATCATCCGAAATAACTGTTTCCTGTATTACATTCACCAGCTCTTTATTAGGATTAATTTCATTATGGTACAATGGCGTTTCCTGCAAAATGTCTGTCCAATATTCTCTTTCTTTTATTCCTTTATCAGATGATAAGAATTTTTCTTTTTCAACTATAAAATCAAACGGATGGTAATAATCAGACTGTTTGCCTTCACCTTGGAAATAGTTACACAACTCTGTATAAATTCTATTTACTGAATAATGATCTAAAAGGGAATGATGTATTCTTAAAGTAACCACTGCTTTTTTTCCAGAAGCATCTTCCTGCAATACAAGACATCTTATTAGGGCTCCATTAACTAAATCAAATGGTTTTTCTAAAAATTCATCTGTTATTTTAGAAATCTGTTTTTCTTCTGTCAAAGAAATATCACTTATTAATATTTCTAATGCTACATCGTTTGGATGAATATATCTCTGGAATACTTTATTCTCTATTGTTTCAAATTTGAGACTTAAGGCTGGAAAATCTAAAAGGAAGTTTCTAAAATCTTTTTCAAAAGTATCCTTATTAAAATTATACATCTTGTCTCTCATTGTTACACAAGCATATTCATATTTGTAGAATCTTTGCTGGTTGGGTGATAATTCTATTAAATCTCCATACAACCATTCTGTTCCCGTTTTTATGTAAGGAGATTTTACAAAGCCTGAATTTGTTTCTTCTCCTTTTAAAGCTAAACTTTCAATAAGATTTTGCAGTTGATTTTCGTAAGCACGAGTCAGTTTTTCAATGGTTTGTTCAGAATATCTTTCTGATGAATAACCAATAGACATGCTCAAACTTCCTGACACCATCATTCCTGAAACGTCCAGTAAAATATCGCTCTTCGTATTAACTGTCGCTGCTGATGATCCTATATTTTCAGAAGCAAATTCAAACACATTCTCTCCTGTAGAATTTCCGGCATTTGAACCAAAATCTCCAAGATAATTAAATTGAATACTTGGCACTAAAGCTACATCAAAAGCTGTATCGAGATAATTTAAAATTCCATAACCAATTCCTTTGTTTGGAATTTTACGAAGGGATTCCTTAACCGAAACCAACGGCTGATCTCCTGAAATATCCAGAACAAATGGATAAACACTCGTAAACCAGCCAATAGTGCGGCCAATATCGACTCCATCAATGATTTCCTCACGACCATGCCCTTCCATTTTTACTCCAGTCTGACTGATTCCGAAAACCTCTTCGACAGCCAAGCCCAATCCTGTTAAAAGCAAATCATTAATTTCTGTTTTATAAACATGGTGAACCTGGGTCTGCAGCTTATCGGTCAGCTGATTGTTAAGTACAAAACCATTTCTTTTATCAAGGCTGTTAAACTTTTCGGGAGCTGCATAATCCGATGGAAGCTGAGGCAGAACCGCTCTGGAAACATTATCCCAGTATGGTCTTTCCTGCTGCATCTTTGGACTTTTAGCAAAATTCTGTTGTAAAGAAGACCAACGCTGAAAAGAATCTGTTTTTAAAGGAAGGTTCAATGAAGTTCCTGTTTGTTTAGAAAGATACAGAGCAGATAAGTCTTCGAGTAAAATACGCCATGAAACACCGTCTATAACTAAATGATGAATAATTAACGCTAGACGGTCTCCATCTGAAAGTCTAAAATGACCAACATGAAATAGAATACCCGAACTGATATCAAAGCTGCTTTGTAAATCGTTTCCAATATTTTTTAATGACAAAAGCTCATCTGATTCGCTTCTTAAATCGTGAAATTCAATTTTATGATGAATCCCTGATGAATCAGCGTTATGTTGTATCCAGCCTTCTGCCTCTTGTTTGTAAATCATACGAAGAGCATCATGATGTGTGATAAGCGAAGCAATACAATCTGATAACACTTTTGTATCAAGTTCGTCTTTGCTTTTAAGCACAACCGATTGATTATAGTAATTTTTGTCTGATAAAGTTTCACTTTCAAAAAAGTAATGCTGAATAGGCGTCAATACTGATAATCCTTCAACCTCTGACTGGTCTGTGGTTACTGTACCGGCTTCAATTAAAAGAGCAAGATCTTCTAATATTGGATTTCTCAATATCTGGTCAACTTTTAATAAATAACCATGCTGTTTTAATTTAGATATTAATTGAATCGATTTAATTGAGTCACCTCCTAAATTGAAAAAGCTGTCATTTATACCAATATTTTCGTATTTTAAAACTTCAGACCATACGGCGGCCAGAATTTTCTCCTGAGCTGTACGCGGTTCTATGTATTCGGTTTTGATTAAATCTTCTTCCTTAACTTCCGGAAGAGATTTTCTGTCTATTTTACCATTACTCGTGAGCGGCATAATTTCTAACTGAACATAATAACCAGGAAGCATGTAATCTGGAAGAATTTTTCCTAAATCTGACTGAATTGCTCTCTTATCCAAAACAATATCTGCTGTATAATAAGCTGTCAAAAATTTATCTCCATCTTTTACATTAGGAACTACTACAGATTGTTTTACTCCTTTTATTGCTGATAGGTTTCTTTCAACTTCTCCTAATTCGATTCTATGTCCTCTAATTTTTATTTGATCATCTACTCTGCCCAAATAAACCAAATTACCATTTGGAAGCCATTTACCAATATCACCGGTTTTATATAAACTTGTTCCGTCATCAAATGGATTTGCTATAAATTTCTCTAAAGTTAATTCCGGACGATTCCAATATCCTCTGGCCAAACCAGAACCTCCAATACAGATTTCGCCTATAACTCCTTCTGGTTGTAAATTATTATACTCGTCAAGAATGTAGACAGCAGTATTGGCAATAGGCTTTCCAATCAAAATTTCTCCTTCTGCAGACTCTGGTTCATATATTGTACATCCTACTGTAGACTCTGTAGGACCATACTCATTGACAATTCGAATATCCGGATTAAGATTTTTTAATATCCTTACATGATCTTGCTGAAGTTCTTCTCCTCCTACAATTGCTAATTGAACTTTACTTGAGGTTAGTCCAAGATTTCCTAAAACACTTATATGAGCAGGAGTTAGTTTTACACAGGCTGTTTCACTTGTAAAATATTGTTCTAATATATTCTGAAAAGTATCGCTTGATTCAAAAACATTTAAACTGCCTCCGCTTATTAACGGCAGGAAGAAACTTGTTACTGTTAAGTCAAAAGACAACGAAGTAAACAAACCAAAATTAATATTTGTAAGTCCTTCTTTTAGATAACATTCTTTTGCCCAAACCAAATAATTGGTCAATGAACTATGTTCTATCATAACCCCTTTTGGAAGTCCTGTAGATCCTGAAGTGTAGATTATATAAGCCAAATCTGACGGCTCAATATGAATTTTATCTGCAATCAAGTCTTTTTCAGAAGGATTAAACTCTGTGTCGATCAATAAAACATTACCATTATAGAAATCTAAATTCTGTTTAAAAGAAGATTCTGTTATTAATAATATAAGTTCAGTATCTTCTGTTATGAATTCTTTACGATGATCCGGTAATTCAGAATCAATTGGTATATAAGTACTTCCAGACTTTAGAATTGCTAATATCGCAACAACCAGCAACTCACTTCTTGTTAAGTGTATACCAATTTTATCTCCTTTGTTTACATTATAATTCGCTTTTAGAGAATAAGCCAGTTGATTTGATAAAGTATTCAGTTCTTTATATGTCAGTTGCAGCTCATTATAAACAACAGCAATATTATCTGGGGTTTTCTGTGCTTGTTCTTCAAATAATTCAACTACAGATTTATCCTTTGGATATGCAATTGCTGTATCATTAAAATCAAATAATAGATGATTTTTTTCTTCTTGGCTTAAATAATCGATAAGCTGGATTTTTGTTTCAGGCTTATTGATCATTTCATCTAATAACTGTTCAAGATGAATCGCTGTTTTTTCTACAAAAGCAACATCATAAATATCTGTATTGTAATTAATTCCTAATTTTAAATTATCCTGCTCCAGGAATGTAAATACTAAATCAAACTGAGATGTTTTAATATTGGCTTTGTACTCATAAACCTCTAATCCCGATAATTTATCGTTTTCAACATTATTAAGTTTTGCCTGGCTTTGAAGCCCTACCATAATATCAAATAAAGCAGATCTGCTGTTATTTCGTTTGAGTTCAAGATTATCGACTAACTCATCAAAAGGATAATTTTGATGCTCATAACCTCCTAATATTACTTCTTTTTCATGGCGCAACAAATCAAGGAAATTAAAATCCTTCTCTACTTTTGTTCTCAAAGCCAAAGTATTCAGATAAAGTCCTATTTGATTTTCAAGATCCGGATGCTCACGACCTGCAATAGGCGAACCAATCACAAAATCATTTTGTCCTGTGTATCTGCTTAATAAAGCATTCACTCCGGCCATTAATGTCATGAATAAAGTAACATCGTGTTTTTGTGAAAAAGCTGTCACTTTCTCTAAAAATGAATTTGAAAATTGGTAATTCACAAAGTCACCATTGTAGGTTTTTACTAAAGGACGTTTTTTTGATACCGGTAATTCAATCACCGGAAGTGAACCTGAAAATTGATTGAGCCAATAAGCTTCAGATTTTTTATAATGCTCCAGTTGTGATTCCTGATTTAACCAGGATGCATAATCTTTATACTGAACTCTCAATTCAGGAAGACTTACCTCTTTTGAATCAACTAATGCATTGTAAATCGTTACCATTTCTTTAACCAGCAGTTCTGATGACCAGCCATCTCCAATAATATGGTGCATGGTCATAAAGAAGAAGTATTTATTCTGTGCCGATTTTATCAATGAAACACGAACCAGCGGAGCTTTTTCTAAATTGAAAGCAATTCTGTTTTGATTGGCTATATATTCTTCTACTGCTGCTTCTATTTTAGTATTTAAACTGAAATCAATATAGTTTAAACCAAAATTCAAATCATCTGTAGGAGTTATAAACTGGCGCAGTTCTCCTTCTTCATTTATTTTAAAAGAAGTACGCAGAATTTCATGTCTTTTTAAAAGATAAATAAAAGATTCTTCAAATTTTAGTACATCCAATTCTCCTTTAAGCTGTAAAGAAGCCGGCATATTATAAGCTAAAGAAGCCGTTTCGAATTGACTTACAATCCAAAATCTATTTTGAGCAGGTGTTAAAGGGTACGAATCTTGTAAAGCGGTCTTCTCAATTGGAATATATTGAGTGTTTTGTAATTGTTTAGACAAAGTTTCTATTGTTGGGTTTTCGAAAAATGCTTTTATCGAAACATCCAATTTCAATTCTTTTTTGATCTTATTGATCACTTTTACAATCAATAAACTATGTCCGCCCAATTCTAAGAAATTATCATGTATTCCAACAGAATCAATCTTTAAAATTTCCTGCCAGATGTTTACCAGTTTTTCTTCTGTTTCGTTTCTTGGCGCAGCATATTGGTTCTTAATTACATCTTTACCAGATACATCTGGCAGTGCTTTGCGATCTGTTTTTCCATTAGAAGTTAATGGAATTTCAGACAATGGAACAAAAAATGACGGCACCATATATTCTGGAAGATGTTGTTTTAAATACTGTCTTAAATCTGACTGATTTAGTTCTGATGATGAAACATAATAGGCAGCAAGTATTTTACTGTCGTTTCTTTCCTTAACATCAATTACAACTTGTCTTACCTCATCAGAATATTTTTGTAAGCAGGCTTCTATTTCTCCCAGCTCGATACGATGTCCTCGTATTTTAACCTGATCATCTATTCTTCCAAAATATTCGATATTTCCATCTGGCAGCCATCTTCCTATATCTCCGGATTTATATAAAGTATCTCCGTGTTTATATGGGTTTTCTATAAACTTATCAGCCATTAAATCAGCACGGTTCAAATATCCTTTAGACAAACCGGAACCTCCAATGTAAATTTCTCCGGCAATTCCTTTTGGCTGCAGGTTTTTAAATTCATCCAAAATACAGATTGTAGTATTTGAAATAGGTTTTCCAATTAAAATCTCTTCATCGGATGAAGTAATTTCATATACAATACAGCCAACTGTAGTTTCTGTTGGTCCATATTCATTGTAAATTTTTATTGATGGATTTAACCCTTTTAAAATTTGTATTTGTTTTTGGGTTAATGCTTCACCTCCAACAACTGCAACTTCGACATTACTTGTTTTTATATCAAGTCCATCTAAAGCACTTATGTGAGCCGGTGTAATTTTAATACCAGATAATTTGCCGTTAAAGTATTCTTTTAGGATATCCAGAATATCTTCTTTCGGATCAAAAACTTTTAAAGAACCTCCTGTAATAAGTGGTAAATACAAGCTTGTAATTGTTAAATCAAAAGATAAAGAAGTAAACAATCCAAAATCAGTATTTACAAGCTGGGAAGCTAAATAATGTCTTTTACCCCAGTCCAGATAATTAAACAATGAACGATGTTTAATCATTACTCCTTTTGGATTTCCTGTAGAACCCGAAGTATAAATTACATAAGATAAATTGTCATATAGATTTTTAACCTCAAGATTATCTTTTGAATATTTCTCATAAATTTGGGTAAACAATCCTAAAGAAGAATCATCTATTACAATTTTACAGTTACTATCCTTTTCAATATACTCAATTCTGTTCTGTGGATAAGCCGGATCAATTGGAACATAAGCTGCTCCTGATTTTAAAACTCCTAAAATTGAAACTACAAGTTTTTCGCTTCTGTTCAATTTTATTCCAATTATATCATTTGCTTCTACTTTATAATTTTCAGATAAATAATGCGCAAACTGATTCGCTTTTTCATTAAGTTCTTTATAGCTAAACTCAACATCTGCAAAACGTAAAGCAATATTCTCAGGAGTTTTGCGAACCTGGTCTTCAAACAAATCCACTACAGTTTTTTGATCGTTATGATTAAAAACGGTATCGTTAAAATCTACTAAAAGTTCTTGCTTTTCCTGATTAGTTAAATAATCTATTGAATTAAGATCCGCAGAACCTGATTTGCTAAATTCTTCGGTAATTTTTAAAAAGTGAGACGAAAGATTTTCTACAAATACTTCATCTAAAACCTCAGAGTTATAGCCAAAATCGATTTTTAAAGCTGTATCCGAAGGCGTTGCAATGATATTAAAATCATAGTTTGTTTGTTCAAAAACTGCTACTTCATCAATATAGAAACTTTTAGTATCTGCACTTTCTTTAGTACTGTCATCCATTTCCTGAACAAAATAATTTTCAAAAGTCAGCAGAGTCTTAATCAATTCATTTCCTAAATTGCTCTGAGACTGTACTTCAGATAAATTGATATAATGGTGTGATGCACTTTGAATTGCTTCTGTCTGAATTCTTTTTAATAATGTTTTTGGTGTGTCTTCATTAGTATATTGAAGTCTTACCGGAATTGTATTAATAAATAATCCTACCATCGTTTCTACTCCGGGTAATTCACCTGGTCTGCCTGAAACTACTGCTCCAAAAACTGAATCCTGTGCATTATTATATCTGGAAAGTAAATAACCCCAAACACCCTGAACAAACACATTAAGAGTTACTCCTGTTTCCTGGCAATAACGCATAACATCCTGATATAAAGCACCCTCTATATTAACTTTAAAATGCTTGATTTCGAAATTTGTTCCGCTTTTAGTTTTTTTCTTAAATGGCAGATCAATAACATTTTCTAAACCATTTAAATATTTTTTCCAGTATTCTAATGATGCTTCTTTATTTACTTTTGACAGCCATTTTATGTACTCAGAATATTTTAATGCCACGGGAAGAGCAGCATCCTCGTTTGTAGAAATAGCACTTAAAATAGTACTAAAATCATTAATTAAGATACTCATACACCAGCCATCCATCAAAATATGATGATAACTCCAGATAAACACATATTTGTTTCTTTCAACTTCAATGATTTTTAATCTCATTAATGAAGGTTGTTCAAAGTTAAATCCTTGTGCTTTATCTTCTGTTTTTATTCTTTCAATGTATTTTTCGATAGTTTCACTATCGTTCTTTTCCATTTTTTGATATGAAAAATTACTTTCTACATTTTTATGAACAATTTGCAGTGTCTGATCTCCAAAACTATTTGTAAATGAAGTTCTTAAAATAGAATATCTTGAAATTAAATCATCAAATGCCTGTTTACAATTTTCAATAGATAATGTTTCTGCATTTATGGTATACACCATTTGTTCAAAGTACATTGGACTTGAATGATCTGCCAGCCAATGGTAATAGAATCCTTGCTGTAAAGGAGATAATTCATAAATATCTTCTACATTGTTATCCTGATTTATTTGTTTTAATTCTTCAAAGGATAAATTGGTGTATGTTAAATCTGAAGGTGTTAATTGTGTTTGTTTCGTTTCTGAAAGTTCTGTAATAAGAACCTTTAGCTGATTTTCGTATGCACGAGTTAGTTTCTCAATAGTTTCTTCAGAGTACCTTTCTGATGAATAACCAATAGACATACTTAATCCGCCGGCAGCCATCATTCCTGAAACATCAAGTAAAATCGTACTTTTTGTATTGCTGGCATTTACAGACGATCCTATGCTTTCTGGAGCAAATTCGAACACTGCCTCTCCTGTAGAATTTCCGGCATTAGAACCAAAATCCCCAAGATAGTTAAACTGAATACTTGGTTTTAAAGAATCTTCAAAAGCAGTATCGAGATAATTTAAAATACCATAACCAATTCCTTTGTTTGGAATTTTACGAAGAGAATCCTTAACCGAAACCAACGGCTGATTTCCGGAAATATCCAATACAAACGGATAAACACTGGTAAACCATCCAACAGTACGGCCAATATCAATTCCGTCTATAATTTCCTCACGACCATGACCTTCCATTTTAACCGCAGTCTGGCTGGCACCGAAAACTTCTTGAACTGCCAGACCTAATCCAGTTAAAAGCAAATCGTTAATCTCTGTTTTATAAACATGGTGAACCTGGGTTTGCAGTTTTTCGGTCAACGCATTGTCAAGTACAAAACCATTTCTTTTATCAAGCACTGAAGCCTTTACAGAATTTGAAAAATCTGAGGCAAGCTGAGGCAGTTTCGTTTTTGAAATTTTATCCCAATAAGGTCTTTCCCGCTGCATTATATGACTTTTAGCAAACTCCTGCTGTAAAGAAGACCAACGCTGAAAAGAATCAGTTTTTAAAGGAAGGTTTGTTGGAGTTCCTGATTGATATGAATGATACAAAGCCGATAAGTCTTCAAGCAAAATACGCCACGAAACACCATCAACAACCAAATGGTGGATTATTAATCCTAAACGGTCACCATCTGAAAGTCTGAAATGTCCAGCATGCAGTAAAATTCCCGAACTGATATCAAAACTGCTTTGTAATTCATTTCCAATATTTTTAAGCGATTCCAATTCATCTGCATGACCTCTTAAATCATAAAAATTAATTTTATAATGAGGGTTAGAAGAATCAGCATTATATTGTGTCCATTTCTGCTGTTCTTCTTTATAAACCATACGAAGAGCGTCATGATGCACAACAAGTGAAGCAAGACAATCTGATAAAACTTTTGTATCAAGTTCATTTTTGCTTTTAAGCACTACTGCTTGATTGTAATGGTTTTTGTCTGGTATCGTTTCGCTTTCAAAAAAGTAACGCTGGATAGGTGTCAATACAGACAATCCTTCAACTTCTGACTGATCTGCAGCAACTGTACTGGTTTCAATTAAAAAAGCCAGATCTTCCAATACCGGATTTCGCAATATCTGATCAACTTTTAACAAATAACCGCGTTGTTTTAATCTTGAAACGATCAAAATTGATTTTATAGAATCGCCTCCTAAATTATAGAAGCTGTCTTTTACACCAATATTTTCATATTTTAAAACCTCAGACCATACAGCAGCCAAAACTTCCTCTTGCGAAGTACGTGGTGCGATGTATTCAGTTTTAATTAAATCTTCTTCCGTAACCTCCGGAAGGGCTTTTTTGTCAACTTTACCATTACTTGTCAGCGGCATGACATCCAGTTGAATGTAATATGTTGGAAGCATGTAATCAGGAAGGATTTTTGCTAAATCTGACTGAAGATCTTTTTTATCTAAAGTAATATCTGCTGTATAATAAGCAATCAGGATTTTGTTTCCATTAATCTCTTTTACATCAACAACTACCTGTGCTATTTTATCTGAACAGCTTACAAGACTATTTTCAATTTCTCCAAGCTCAATTCTATAACCTCTAATTTTTACCTGATTATCTATTCTTCCCAGAATATCAACATCTCCATTTGGCAGCCACTTTCCTAAGTCTCCGGTGTTGTACATTTTTGTACCTTCTACAAATGGGTTTTCAATAAACTTTTCTGCTGTTAATTCCGGTTTGTTTAAATACCCTCTCGAGATTCCATCGCCCGCCACATACAGAGTTCCTGCAATTCCTACTGGAACAGGCTGAAGGGATTCGTCTAAAATATAAACGGTACTGTTTTCTATAGGCTTACCAATAACGATTGTAGGAGTATCCAGGTTTTCAATATCGTGTGTTAAAGAAAAAGTAGTATTTTCTGTAGGCCCGTAAGCGTGCGTTAATTTAATATTTTTGTAGGTATTGAATATTTTTTCAACATGTTTAGGAGATACCATCTCTCCTCCAAAAATTAGATGGTCTATTGTTTCAAAAACCTCAATATCATTATCTACCAATTGGTTAAACCAGGCAGTTGTCATAAAAAAACCATTAACTTTTTCCTGTCTAATGACATTTTTAAGGCAATTAGTATCTAATAAACACTCTTGTGTAGTCATTACTAATTTGGCACCATTCAATAATGTTCCGAAGAAATCAAAAATAGTAGCATCAAAAGAAATTGCTCCGGTACTTAAAAGCACTTTATTTTCATTTAAAGGAAAATATCCTCCAGGTTTTACCAGTCTTACAACACTTCTTTGTTCAACCATTACACCTTTAGGATTACCTGTAGTTCCAGAGGTATAAATTACATAAGCTAAATCCTGAGGAGAATTCACAGACAAAAGGTTCCTTTTAGTATTTTCTGTTTTAGATGCCTCAAAAGCCTCCCATTCGGCAGCATCAATAATTATTTTGCAGCGAGTATCATCTTCAATATATTTTATTCTCTCTGCCGGATAATTAGCATCAATAGGTGCATAAGCGCCTCCTGATTTTAAAATACCTAGAATTGCCACAATCAATTTGTCACTTCTGCCTAATTTGATTCCAACAAAATCATCTGGATTAATCTTATAATTCTCTCTTAAATAATGTCCAAGCTGGTTTGCCTTCTCATTAAGTTCTTTATATGTTGTTTCTTTACCTTCAAAAACAACAGCTGTATGATTTGGTGTTTTTAGTACTTGTTCTTCAAACAATGCTGCTATTGTTTTATCATTTGGATAAGCCGTGGCAGCATCATTAAAATCAAATAGAAGACGTTGTTTTTCCTGAGAACTCAAATAATCGATATGCTGAATCTTAGTTTCAGGCTGTTCAATCATTTCGCTTACTAACTGCTCAAAATGACCTGCAATTTTTTCAATAAAAACAGCATCATAAATATCAGTATTGTACTCAATTCCAAGCAAAAGACCATCATTTTCCATAAAGGCAAAAATCAAATCAAACTGTGCTTTTTTATGATTAATTTCCTGCTCATTGATTTCAAGACCTAATAATTTATTACTTTCAAAATTATTTAGTTTTGACTGGCTCTGAAGCACAACCATAATATCAAATAAAACAGATCTGCCGCTTTCGCGTTTTAATTCCAGTTTATCAACCAGTTCGTCAAATGGATATCCTTGATGCTCATAACCTCCTAGTATAATTTCTTTTTCATGGCGTACTAGATCCAGGAAATTGAAATTTTTGTCCATTTGTGTACGGAAAGCCAAAGTATTTAGATAAAGCCCTATTTGATTTTCTAAATCAGAATGTTCTCTTCCGGCAATAGGTGAACCTACAATAATGTCTTGCTGTCCGGTATATCTGCTTAGTAAAGCATTAATTCCGGCCATTAAAGTCATAAATAGGGTAACATCGTGTTTTTGTGAAAAAACTGCTAATTTTTCAGTAAAGCTTTTAGGAAATTGATAGCTCAAATAATCTCCATTATAAGTTTTTACCAAAGGACGTTTTTTAAATCCAGGCAGCTCAATTACAGGAAGTGTACCAGAGAATTGATTTAGCCAATATGCTTCAGATGCTTTATAATGTTCTTGCTGTGCTTCCTGATTTAACCATCCGGCATAATCTTTATATTGAATTCTCAATTCAGGTAAGTTTATTTCTTTTTCCTGAACTAGAGAATTGTATATGGTTACCATTTCTCTAAACAATACAACAGATGACCATCCGTCACCAATTATATGGTGCATTGTCATAAAGAACACATATTCGTCTTCTCCTGATTTAATCAATGAAACACGCAATAATGGTGCATTTTCTAAATTGAAAGCAGTAGTATTCTCTTTAGAAAGATAGGTTTCTATAGCAGTTTCTTTTTCAGTATTAGAACTTAAATCGATATATTTAATATTAAAATCCAACTCTTCCATTGAAGTAATAAACTGACGTGCTTCTCCATTTTCATCTAATTTGAAAGAAGTGCGTAAAGCCTCATGTCTGTTGATCAAAAAGCGGAATGATTCTTCTAATTTTACGCTGTCCAGCTCTCCTTTAAATTTAAGGGGCATAGATAAATTGTAAGCCAAAGATGCATCTCCAACCTGGCTCAAAACCCAAAATCTATGCTGTGATGCTGTTAATGGATATGATTTTGATACAGCCGCTTTTTCAATAGGAATGTATTTTTTTTCTTTTAACTGCTTAGATAAAGCAGCAATCGTAGGATTTTCAAAGAATGTTTTTACTGAAGTATTTAATCCTAATTCTTTTTTTATTCTGTTAATTGCTCTAACAGCCAGTAAACTGTGTCCTCCTAAATCAAAAAAGTTGTCTGTTGTTCCAATTTTATCAATTTTTAAAACTTCCTGCCAGATAACAGCCAGTTTTTCTTCGGTTTCATTTTGAGGAGCAGCGTATTCTTTTGCTGCTAAATCTTCCAATTTAACAGCCGGAAGTTTTGTTTTGTCAATTTTACCATTTTTAGTCAATGGAAAACCTGTCATGTGTATAAAAGCCGATGGAAGCATATATTTAGGAAGCTTATTTAAAAGCTGTTCTTCCATAAAGTTTTTATCAATTTCAGAATCAGATACATAATACAAAACAATCATCTGTTTATTTGTATCAGCAATTGCTTTAACACTTTTAACAGCAGGAATTTCGGCAGTAATATTTTCTATGGCATCTAATTCTATTCTGTGTCCGAGTATTTTAACCTGATTGTCATTTCTGCCAATAAACTCCATGGTTCCGTTAGGCATAAATCTTCCTAAGTCACCAGTTTTGTATATTCTTTTCTGATTGGTAATTCCTTCAATAGGTCCTTTTAGAAAAGCTTCTTTTGTACGTTTTTCATCATTAAAATACCCTCTTCCCACGCATGGACCTGCCAGATAGATTTCACCCTTAACTCCTACCGGAACTCTTTCTTTATTCTCATCAAGAATATGAACCTCGAAATTTTGTATAGGCTGTTTCATTACCGGAACAGAATAGCTTTGAGGAGTTTCCTGCATTACAAAATGCGACATATCATCAGAAACTTCTGTAGCTCCGTACGTATTTACAATTGGTATCTGCGGGTAAGCATCAAGCCATCTTTTAACCATAGCTTTGGTTAAAGTTTCGGCATTTAAGATCAGTATATCAAGATGAAGTGTAATTTCGTTATTTTCATTTTCAAGATAATTGAGAATTTCCAATAAATAAGAAGGTACCAGTTCTAATAATGTAACCTTGTCTTTTGCTATATTGTTTACAAATTCGTTAATCTCCAGAATTGTGTCTTCATCGTAGATTACACTTGTTCCTCCAGCCACTAGAGGTGCAAAAAACTGCCAGACAGAAATATCAAAAGTATGCGGTGCATTTTGTGCAACAACACTTTCCTGAGTTATGTTCATTTCTGTAATCTTGGCCAAAATATGATTGATCATTCCATAATGTTCAATCATAGCTCCTTTTGGTCTTCCTGTAGAGCCGCTGGTGTAAATTACATAAGAAAGATCCTCTGGTCCTATTGCAACATTTAACGGAAGAACTGATAAGTCATTTAAAAATGCATCAATAGCATTTAAATCAATTATCGCAATCTCAACAGGTAATGCTTTAAGCTGTTCTACAACACTGCTGTCATCTGTAATTACAGCTTTTAAATTTGAATTTTCGATGATGTGCTGTAAAGCATCATCACCAAGATTTACAGCAACCGGCACGTAGGCGCTTCCAGTTTTCCAAACAGAAAGTATACTACTTACCATATTGATGGATCTTGAAAGCATTATACCAAAAAGAACATCTTTTCCTGCTGTAAATTCATTCTGGATATAACGTGCAAGTCTATTAGTATTTTGATCTAATTCCTTATAAGTTATGTTTTGATCCTTACAGTAAATGGCAATTTTTTCAGCTTGGTTTTCGCACTGTTCTGCAAGCAGTTCGATAATGTTTTTATCAAGTAAAAAGTCTGTTTCTGGCAAGTTTATATGGCTCAGAAGCTGTTGTTCTTTATTTCCTCTAAATTCTATTTTACCAATTGGTTCGTATAAATTTTGGAGTGTTTCGTTTAATAATTTATTAAAATTATCTCCAAAAAGATACAGCAGATCATTATCGATCATTTCGCCTTTACATACAATTTTTAATGCAGGTGTATTGCTTTTAAAATCAAAAACAAATACAGCTTTAGCAGTATCCAGAATATTAGTATTGGCATCATTTATAGTGATCCCAAATGAAATTTTATTTTTGAAGTCTTGAAAGTTTAAAAAAGAATCTTTAAAAATTTCTAAATCAAAACTATTCTCTATTGATTCTAATAAAGATGCTTTGCCTGCCGAAAAAAGGCTTTTGAAATTTTCAGTTTTGTCAAATTGATGTTTTAGAACAAAAAGCTTGTTTGTGTTTTCTGCATAAGCTTCAAATTGTGACAAGGGTGAAATGAAAATAGATGTTTCTTCATATTTATGAAGCAAAACACTTAAAACGCAGGAATAAAAGTTATACATCAGTATATCAGATCCATTGCAGATTTCCTGAATTCTAGTTACATCTTTTATATCCAGATTTAATTCAATCTGAGAGTTTATGCGACTCTCAGATTTTATATGTACTCCTTCAAAAAATGTACTTGAATCAGTATTTTGATTTTCGTTTAAAAATCTATTTAAAAATTCCTCAGTTTTGGCTTTCTTAAGACTCAATAGTTTCATAGCTCAGTGTACTTTTTTTAATTTCAGACATTACTTCTTTTAAACATTGTTTCAGAACATCTACAATTTCATCTAACTGCTCCTCGTTGATTACCAGTGGAGGTGAAATTTGAAGGTGATCTCCTAAAAGTCCATCTACAGAACCTCTTCCTGGATACAATACAACTCCTTTTTGAATTGCTTTTTCACCCAGCATTTTTGAAATTCCCATAGAAACCGGAAATGGTTCTTTTGTGCTTTGATTTTGAACAATTTCAACACCACATAAAAGCCCTTCGCCGCGAACATCTCCAACAATCTCAAATTCATATAATGCTTTTAGTTTTTCAAGAAACAAAGCTCCCATTCTCTTAGCATTACCAATAACGTCTTCTCTTTCTAAAATATCCATTACTTTGTTTCCTACAGCGCAGCCAACAGGATTACAAGCAAAAGTATAACCGCCCAGAAATGGTGTTTTAGTATCTATAAAAGGCTGTGTAACATAGGATGAAGCAATTACGGCTGACAAAGGAAAATAACCTCCGCTCATTCCTTTTCCAGCTGCTATAATATCTGGTACAACACCGTAATTATCCATACCGAAATTTTTACCTGTCCTTCCAAAACCTGTCAGGATTTCATCTGTAATAAAAAGGATTCCGTATTTTTTACATATTTTTGAAATCCCGGCAAAATAATTTGCAGGAGGCGGAACTGCTCCCATTGCAGATGCAATAACTGGTTCTGCAATAAAGACTGCAATTGACTCCGGCCCTTCTTCAACAATTGTAGTTTCAAACTCTGCAAGCAGGCTTTGAACAAATTGATCTTCGTTTAATTCTTCAGGTCTTCTGTAATTGTAAGCCGGAGAAATGTGAGGAAAATTATTAAGCCACTGTTTGTAAAGTTCTCTTCTAATTTTCATTCCTCCCACATCCAGCATAAAAACTGAGTTTCCATGATAAGTATTCCATCTTGAAATTACTTTGTAACGACTAAAATCTCCTCTTAACTGATGAAATTGTAAGGCAAGTTTAACAGCACTTTCTACTGCTTCAGTCCCGCTCATTACTGTCCATGCTTTGCTAAATCCCGCTGGCGCAAAAGAAACAAGACGATCTAAATAACTTTCGACTACATCTGAGTTAAAAGCATGTGTTGGTAAAACAGATATTTTTGAAACCTGCTGGTGAATTACATCTGCAATTTCAGTTCTCCCGTGTCCTATATTTGAAACTGCCGAAGATCCTGACGATGCATCTAAATATTTTTTACCATTTTGGTCATATACATATACACCTTTACCGTAATCAATTTTAGGGTAAACTTTATTCATATCCGGGCATACTGCCATAGATTGTATTAAGGATTTAATCATACTGTTTTTATTTAGTGGTTAATAAATATCTGTTTGTAATGGTTTTAAGATTGATTTTAGAAATTCTCTTCCAATAAAATTTTACTTTTTCCTGTTTGTTTTTCTTTTTGATAATCAAAACTAATCTCGCGGATTTTGAGCCTGCTGAATTCTTCCTTCCTATTCGTTATCTGACTCATTACAGTATTAAATCTTTCTATGAAAAGCATAATCTGGTTTTTATCGTACTTAGCAGCATCATAGGCTAGTACACAAGTAATACTGGATTCATTTTCATAAAAATTAAATGACATATTATGACTAATTGTAGCATCTTCTTTAAAAATGACATTTTCACCCAATTCATCTGATTCTGCTGATTCTGGCTGCGGCCAATCCTGAACATCATGATTTTTATGGTAGTTGTATTTAATGTTGAAAACTGCCTCTTCATTTTCTTTATAAAAAGAATGAGCGGTTTTTTCTGCTAATTGGAAATCAGTAAAAAGATTCTCCTTTATCTCTGTTATCCTAAAATTCAAATCGTTGTAAACATCCAGCAGTAATTTATCATTACTGATATTAGCTGCAAATGGTAAATCCAATTTATGCCATTCATTAGGCGCTTCTTCCGGAATTGAAATTTGTAAGGCAACCTCATCATTTTCAGTATATTTTCGTATTGTGGTTTTTAAAGAAAATAGTACCGCTGTAAAAAGATCACTGTTGTTTAAATCTGTTAATTTCTTTAATCCTTCTTTTAATTCTGTGTTAATAGAAAACTGAAATTGAGAGCCGGATTTATTCAGTCTTTCAGTACTTTGTCTTTCAAAAGGAAATACAACATTTGAAAATTTATTTTTGAAAACAGATTTCCAGTAACCACTCATTGCGATTTCTTTTTTATCATCTTCTGAAAGAAAATCAACAAGTTCCAATTTTGCTTCTGGTTTGGTTATTAATTGAGAAACCAGCGCTTCAAAATGTATAAATACCTTTTCGATAAATGATTTTTCGTAGATATCTGTATTGTAATTTATTTCAAGATATAATCTCTCATTGTCTGAAAATCTAAAAGACAAATCAAACTGCGAAGTTTTACGTGTTGAGGCATAAGGTTTAATGTACAGGTCTACAAGCTTTTCATCTTCTTCCTTATTTAATTTTGTCTGATTATGCAAAACAATCAGGATATCAAACAGTAAAGCCTTACTTCTATCTCTTTTTAATTGCAGTTTGTCAATCAATTCATCAAACGGATAAAGTTGATTTTCATAAGCTTCCAGAATAACTTCTTTTTCATGCTGCAATAATTCAAGGAAACTGTTTTCTTGATTTATTTTGGTTCTTAAGGCTAAAGTATTCAGGTAGAGTCCTATTTGATTTTCTAAATCAGGATGCTCTCTTCCTGCAACCGGAGTTCCTACAACAATATCATTTTCTCCGGTATATTTACTTAACAACGTGTTGATTCCAGCTGTTAATACCATGAACAATGATACATTCTGCTCTGTAGAGAAATCTCTTAACTGTTGCGAAAAATTATCCGAAAACTCATGTCCAAGATAATCTCCATTATATGTTTTTACCGAAGGTCTTATTTTAGAACCAGGCAGTTCGATGGTTGGAAGATTTCCTGAAAATTGATTCAGCCAATATTGTTCTGAGGTTTTATATCCTTCTTTTTTAATCTCATTGTTAAGCCAGGCAGCATAATCTTTATACTGAATTCTTAACTCTGGTAAATCTACTTTTCTATCCTGAACAAGAGCATTATAGATAGAAACAACCTCTCCAACTAACAATTCAGATGACCATCCGTCTCCAATAATATGATGCATCGATATAAAGAATACAAACTTACCTTCCTCTGCTTTGATTAATGAAGCACGAACAAGAGGCGCTTTTTCTAAATCAAATCTAACTGCATTTTCTTTTTCTACATAAGCAGCCAAATCTTCTTCGGTTGTTTTATTAGAGCTAAGATCAACGTAATTAATACTAAAATCCAGATCTTCAACAGGGGTTATAAACTGTCTTAACTCCTCATCTTTATTAAGTTTGAAAGAGGTTCTTAAGCTTTCGTGTCTTTCAATAAGATGAATAAACGATTCCTGAAATTTTGGAATAATTAAATTTCCTTCAAGTCTAAAAACAGTCAGCATATTGTAGGCTAAAGAAGCATCTTCAAACTGGCTGATTAACCAGAACTTTTTTTGCGAAGCCGTTACCGAATAAGAATCAGAAGGAGCAATTTTTTCAATAAAGAAAGATTCTGTTTCTTTTCCTTTTAACTGTCCTGATAAGGCATCAATAGTAGGATTTTCAAAAAATGTTTTTACAGAAATATTCAAGCCTATTTCTTTTTTGATTAAGTTGATAATTCTAACAACTAATAAACTGTGTCCGCCAAGATTAAAGAAATTATCAGTTATACCAATTGTTTCTACTTTTAATATTTCCTGCCAGATTTGAACTAATTTTTCTTCTGTTTTATTTCTTGGCCCAGCATATTCTTTTCGGATAATATCTTTCTCAGAAATTTTAGGAAGTGCTTTTCTGTTGATTTTTCCATTCGATGTTAAAGGCATATTCTCTAATGCTATATAATACGATGGCACCATATATTCCGGCAGTACTTTAGAAAGACTTGACTGAATTTCTTTTTTATCTAACTGTGTTTCTGAAACGTAATAAGCAATTAAAAACTTTTCTTCGTTATTTTGCCCCACTGTTACAATAGATTGGCTTATGCCTTCAATTGATACAAGGTTTCTGCTTATTTCTCCTAATTCGATTCTGTGTCCTCTTATTTTTACCTGATCGTCAAATCGTCCTAAGTATTCGATATCACCATTTGGAAATTGTTTTACTTTATCTCCGGTTTTGTAAAGTTTTGCTTCTGTTTGAAGAAGTGCATCCTTAACAAATTGCGTTTCTGTTAATTGCAGATTATTCAAATAACCATTTGAGACACCGTCTCCCCAAATAACCAGTTCGCCTTCAACACCTACGGGACATAGTAAAAAGTTCTGATCTACTACAAATACATTGGTATTCGAGAAGGGTCTTCCGATTGGAATACGATCGTATGAATTTTCCAGATCGACAACATGAAGTAATTTTCCAATAGTTGTTTCTGTAGGTCCGTAATGATTAATGATAGTAATATTAGGCTTTTCGTTTTTGATTTGTTCTACAACATCAACCGTTAGCTCTTCTCCTCCAAAAATAATCATCTTGTTAGGCGATTGGCTTTTTAAGTTTAATGATTTCCAATAACTTGGCACAATTTTAATACAATCAACAGAATGATTTTCATAATATTCCTGGATATAATTTACATCTCTTAAGCTGTCTTTTGAAAACAAATGCAGTGTTTTCCCAGTCAGCAAAGAACCAAAAAGAACTGTATTTCCTAAATCTGTAGCAAGTGTTGACATTAAAGCAAAAGAATCATTGTTTACTATTTGAATCTTTGATTTTAATCCAAAAACATAGTCGTTTATATTTTTATGATTTACCAATACTCCTTTTGGATTTCCGGTAGATCCTGAAGTATAAATCACATAAGCATTGTTTGAAATATCGACTTTTTCAAAAGGAATTTTTTCGATATTTTTAAAGTCTTTTTGCTCGTCTAATGCAATTATATCTGCATCAAAATCTTTAAAAATTACTGCATCAGCACTGTTTGTAATAACAATTTTTGCTTTGGTATCCTGAAGAATAAAGCTGATTCTTTCTAATGGATAATCAGAATCTACAGGAACATACACAGCTCCAATTTTTAAAACAGCCAATAGTCCTGCAATTGCTTTTTCAAGATGATTGTTGAAACAAATTATAATTTTATCTCCTTTTTCAACATTTTTTTCAAAAAGCTGAGCAGCTAATGCATTTACTTCTTTAGATAAATCTGCGTAAGTAATATTTTTTTCCTCAAATGCAATTGCTGTAACATTCGGATTATTAACAGCTTGTTCCTCAAACAAATCCACAATAGTTTTGTCTTTTGGATAATCTACAGTCAAATCATTGAAATCAAACAACAATTGGGTTCTTTCATGTTCTGTCAAATAATCAACTTTATTAACAGCAGCATCAGGGTTGGTTATAAACTGGTTTAAAAGAATTTCGAAATGCTGAAACATTCTTTCAATTAAAAACTGATCGTACACATCTGTATTATAAGTAATTGACAGATTTAAGTTTTCTGCTTCGATGAACATAAAGTTCAGGTCAAACTTTGAAAAATTACTCTCAAAATCTACCGGTTCTATTTTTATACCACTTAATTCTTCATTGGTATTTAAATTAGCAACCTGGTTTTGGTTTTGTAATACTACTAAAACATCAAATAAAAACGAACGGCTGCTATCTTGAGGCAAGTTTAGTTTCCACACTAATTCATCAAAAGGATAATCCTGATGCTGGTATGAATTTAATAATAACTGCTTTTCTTTTAGCAATAATGACCTAAAGGTTTCCTGCTCATCCAGTTTTGTACGGATAGCAACAGTATTTAAATAAGGACCAATTTGATTTTCTAAATCAGGGTGCTCTCTGCCTGCAACAGGTGTTCCAAGAATAATATCATCCTGTCCGGAATATCTTGACAAAAGTGTATTTATTCCGGCCATTAAAGTCATGAATAAAGTAACATTTTGGGTTTCTGAAAATGACTTTAATTTTTTGGTAAATTCAACCGAATAGACATGTTCAGCTTTATTTCCGTAATTGGTTTTTATTAAAGGGCGTTTTTTAAAAGCAGGTAATTCTAATACAGGCAATTCACCTGAAAATTGGTCTAACCAATAGTGTTCAGAAATTTTGTTTTTCTCTAAATGTGCTTCATTTTGTGACCATGCAACATAATCTTTAAACTGGACATCTAATCCTTCTAGTTCAGTCTGGCTTCCATTTAATAAGCTGTTATAAGCGCTGATTATTTCTTTAAATAAAATCAATGAAGACCAGCCGTCTCCAATAATATGGTGCATTGTAAAATAAAATACATGTTGGTTTTCATTTACTTTAATTAAATAAGCTCTTAAAAGAGGAGCTTTTTCTAAATTAAATGGTTCTGCGTTTAAGCTGATTAAGTAAGGTTTGATTTCTTCTAATGAATTAAAATGTGATAAATCCTTTTCAGTAATCTCAAAAGCAGTTTCTCTTACCGGTGTAATATATTGATAAACTTCTCCGTCTAAATTTGATTTGAAAGAAGTTCGCAGGATTTCATGACGCTCAATAATATTTTTAAATGCTTCATTGAATTTTAACTTATCAATTTCTCCATCCATCAAGAAAGCATTAGGCATATTATAAGCAATAGAACTGCTTTCTATTTGCGAAACAACCCACATTCTGTATTGTGTTGAAGATAAATTGTAATATTCCTGAGTCTGAACTTTTGCAATAGCTTCGAAAATAGATTTCTTTGATTCTGCAATTAGTTTTGCCTGCTCTTTTAAAACCGGATTAGTAAATAAATCATAAATGCTGAGTTCTACATCAAAATTTTGCTGAATTCTAAGTCTCAACTGAATAAGTTTAATACTGTTTCCTCCTAAAAACAAATAGTTATCCTTCAGTCTGATTTTTTCAACATTCAATATTTCTTTCCAGATCCCAATCAGTTTTTGTTCTGTTTCATTAGCTTCAGTCTTATCTTCAGTTACATTATTAGCTGCGGCTAATGTGTCTTCGATTATTTTTTTCAGTACAACCGGATCAATTTTACCATTCGCGTTAATTGGTACGTCGTCAAGTGCAATAAAACGAGAAGGAACTTCATATTGAGATAAATATTCAAGGCAGTGTTTTCTAATATCGTTTTCATCAACAGCTGCTGATTTATAAAAACATACCAAAATTACACTCAATAAATCTTGTTGATAAGTAAGGCATTTTACCATATCAACCTCTTTTAATTTCAAGATCGTTTGTTCAATTGTATTAATATCAATACGAACACCATTGATTTTTACCAAACCATCTTCTCTTCCGGTGACGATAGTATTTCGCTGTGAATCATATTTTCCGTAATCGCCTGTTTTATAAATAATATCTGTTGAATCTGTTAACGGATTTTGAATAAATTTATCAGCTGTCAGCTCCGGATTTTTGTAATATCCTTTTGTTAAAAATGGGGTTTTTATATAAATGCTTCCTACTTCGCCAATCTTGCAAAGTTTATTTTCTTTATTTAAAATTAATATGGCAGTATTTGAAATTGGCTGTCCTACGCAAAACACATCAGATAATTCTCCTTGAAGTTCTTTTTCTATTCTATAAAATGTGCTAAGAATTGTAGCTTCTGTAGTTCCGTAAAAATTAATAATTTCTGTATTGTTTCCGTGGCATTCTCTCCAGTTTACAACATCTTTGTTGTATAGTTTTTCTCCAGCCAGCAATATGTATTTCAAATTAGGGAACGAAAGATTTTTTTCTTTGCCTTCAGAATAAATACTCAAAATCCTGAACAAAGTTGGCACCATATGAAGCACCGTTATATCATAATTTCTTATCCAGTTTTGTAATTGAATAATATCTTCTTTTGTTTCTGAATTAATTAAACAAAGTGTACTTCCGTTAATTAACGCCATAAAAACAGCCTGGATTGAAGCATCAAATGAAAAAGAAGGCAGTAAACCTATTTTATCAGATTCTTTTATACAAAGCTCCTTTGATTCCCAGTGTATAAAATGGCTCAAACTTTTATGACAGCCTAAAACCGCTTTTGGATTACCGGTTGAACCTGAAGTAAAATAAATATAGTTTGGATCGTTTTCGCCAAATTCTAAATTTGGATTTTCATCAGACAAATGTGTTTTACGTGTAACATCGACATACGCACCATTTGAATAGGAATACAATTTATGATCTAACGCTCCTTGACTATCAATTGACAATGTTATGATAAATGGAATAGAATAATCGAATGAATCACTAAACTGATGCAGCAGCGAAAGATCTTCTGAAGCAGTAATATATACTTTTGGCATTATTGTGGTATACAATTCTTCCCAATGGTTTCGTTTGTACTTTTTATCAATTGGCAGATAAATTGCTCCAGACTTTAAAGCAGCAAGTAATGATATAACCTGAAGTCTTGGATCTGAGAAATAAACAGTGGCGATCTCATTTTTTGATATGTTATTATGAAGCAAAAGATGAGCCAGCTTATTTGAATATTGATTTAGCTCCTGGTATGATATATTTCCTTCATCGCCTTGTAAAGCAATATTGCTACCTTGATTTTTTACTATATTTTCAAATACGGTATGGATTATTTTTTTGCTCATTTGTATATAATTTTATGTATTAAAAAGCATTCTTCAAATATTTAAAAACAACTCAAAAATTATCTTGGGTTTCTATTTTTCATTACTAATTCATTTTAAAATAAGTTTCTGAAATGTTGTTTCTTGTTAATCATTCAAATGCAACAAACAATTTGATTTATTCAAAAGTAGCAGTAACCTAAATCTAAATATTACGGATTTTTCGTAAAATAATTACGGACTTTCACTGTCTGGATACAGTCTTAAAATAATATTAAAATCACAGAAAAGACTTTAAGAAATGGGCTTTATGCACAAAAAAAAGGCTTGGCTTAATTAAAGCCAAACCCTTTTTTTGTGATAACTATCTGTGTTATTAGGATAGCATTATACAGATTTCAAACAGATTTTAGCAAATACTAACTTCTTCAATGCTTTCAGATTTCAACTGTCCAACAATTAATTTTTTGAGCCAGCTGTTTGATAATTCAGGAAAAACAAGTCCATATTTACTAAACAATTCATTTGATTCATTACTCATGTATTTTACATTTCTTTTTTGTGATAAATATCGGTTTACCCAAATATTATAACCATAAATACATTCATACTCCTTTTCAGAACCTTTAAAGTTAATAACTGCATTTTTAAAAGCAGTATCATCTACTATTTTACATGGATAACCAATTTGGTTCATCATGGAAGCAATTTCCTTAATCGAAAAATAAGATGTGTTTTCTAAATGTATACAATTTAAGTCTGAAACTATTTTTTGTACTGCCATTGATGCTACAACATTTGAAATCACATCTACGTAGGAAAAAGATATTTTTTCATTGTATGAAGCAGGAATCTGATTCAATGCAATAATTCCATTTAGAATCTGAATAACTCTGTTGTCTTTGGCATTTTTTTGAAACTTACCCGTAACAGAATGTGCACCAATATGACCTACGCGGTATATTTTGCCTTTTAATCCCTCATCAAATGCTTTGCGTACCATTTTCTCAGCCTGAAATTTTGACTTCTCATAACCCGACAAAAATTCTTGCCCAATATCAAAATGATGTTCTGAAAAATCCTGTATTTCGCCAAGTGTATAACCGCTTACCGCCAATGTCGAGATATAATGAAGTGTCTTGCTTTTGCCTAATTTCGAAAAAGAGATTATTTCTTGTGTTCCCAGTACATTAGTATTGTTTAATTCATCATACGATTTTACAAGATTAACGTTTGCCCCACAGTGAATAACCGTATCAATATAATTGGCAAAATAACTATAGTCTTCTATACCTAAAAGTCTTTTAGACAAATCGCCCAGTATTATATTATTGTTGACTTTCTCTGACAGCATTTCGCCCGGAAAATAATAATCAAGAGTATCTTTTAATTTTTGTTTGGCCATATATAAATTTTCTGCTTTTATAAGGCAATACACTTCTGCATCTTCCAAAAGAAGATCTCTTAACGTACTAGATCCTAAAAAGCCCGTTGCTCCGGTTAATAAAATTGCATTACGGTATTTTTTTGTTTTTTGACTACCTGGAAAATTAAGCATTGGTTTTCCCACTGTACATATATTATTATAAAATAAATGAGCAAAATCATTCAATTCTTGTTTTTTATCCAAACCAGTATACGAAGCCAGATGACCTATAAAAAGATTAGCTATTTTATGAATTTCTTGACTGCTAAAACAAGCGGTATTGTATTGTATATCAAAGATTAGTTTATTACCAATAAACCTTCCAGTAAAGAATAATTTATATTCGCTGTTATTTCTATTTGATCGTGTTGGACTTGTTGTATAATGTGAAGGAGTCAGTTTAAGAGATGAATTACTATAAGATTCCGGAAATTTTCCCAAATAATTAAATCGTATATCTGATTTGTTTTTTTTATCACCTGCAAAAATATCTCTGTGAGAATTGATTGTATTAGCATATCCTGTAATTGGAATCATAAATTCTTTTAACTGATGAACTGATCTGTGGCTTTTATCAAAATCAACCGGAATTGTTGTTGACCACCAAGAGACTGACCTGCTCAAATCTATACCTGCATTTTCTTCGGGCCTTCCATGAAATTCAACATCTACAGAGCATTCTCGAATATTGTAATAATCGAATACGGAACTAATAAAACTGCTTAGAAAAAGATCTTGTAATTTTATATTATTATCTGATATGGCTTCAATCTGTCTTAATTTTTCAGAACTTTCATCAGTTGCAACTATTGAAATGACAGAGTTAGAATATCCCGTATTATTCTGGCTTACTGGAACTTTCTTTATTTTATTACTAATTCCCAACGGTTTGTATAAATCCTGAAAAATAGTTTTACTTTTCTTGTAAAAATGATTCTGGATTTGTTCCCTGATTACAGGTAATGGCTTTTCAAGACCAAAAGACTCATATCTCCATACAATTTCTTCCAGTAAAGTATTCCAGGAAATAGCATCAATAATAAGATGATGGCTAACAAAAAATAAATAATTCAGATTTTTTGCAGTATCTGTCAGTAATACTGATTTGAACAAAATTCCTTCTTCTATAGAAATAGTATTAACCAGATCATCCGTAATTTTTAAGAGCTGGTCTGTAAATAATTTTTCTGAACTTAAATTATGTACAATTAAAGGCGATACGTGATTCAAATTATTTTCTGGAACATAATTATCAGCAACATTGATAAATTTCAAGTTACAGTTTTCATGAGATTTCAAGGATTCTTCGATTGATTTGGCCAGTATCTTAACATCAATATCACCTTGAATGTCAAACAATACACTTTGTGTGTACGCATTTAAATCTAGGGTTTTGTTCTGTAAAAATGTCAATTGAGAACTTGTAAATTGTAAATCTGATGATTCGGCAACCGTATTCTCCGAAATATTTTTTTTAGATTTTTTTAATGCAATAAAATGATCTAAATATGGATTATCGTATAAAGTTGTTAAGCTTACATCAAAACCATTCAATTGTAATTTGCCAACAAATTTTATAGCACTTAAAGAATCTCCGCCGGAATCTAAAAAATGTTTGTTTGTATTTCCTAAACCAAATATTTCCTGCCAGCAGTATAAAACATTATCTTCCCAGCTGTTCAAATCCAAATCTTTAAAAAGCTTTGTACTTTTATTTAAATGCTGTTTTCTTAATGTTTTAAAATCTATTTTCCCATTTCCCGTATACACTATTTCATTCTGAATATAAATATGACTCGGGATTTTATAATCTGGCAAAATTGTTTTAAGCCACAACAACAGTTCTTCTTTTTGAAGTGTTTCGTTTTCAGTAACTTTTACAAAACATTCTATAAAAGCAGTATCATTTTCATAAAACACATTTAATCTGTTGTATAAAATTTTAGCATGCTTGTTTAAGGCAGATTCTATTTCCCCCAATTCAACTCGATGTCCCCTAATTTTTACCTGATTATCATTCCTGTTTAAAAACACAAAGTTTCCATCTTCCGAGACACTGCAGATATCTCCTGTTTTGTATCCGCGAGCATTGGTTTCTTCATTAAAAAAGAATTTTTCCTGTGTTTCCTGTTCATTATTAAAATAACCAATTCCTACTCCGGGTCCTTCAATATACAATTCGCCCATTCCATTTTTTTCATTGACCAGATATGCGCGTCCTTTTCCAATTGGTTTTCCAATAGGCACACTATTTTCATTTTCTAAAATTTCGTTTAGTGGATAAACTAATGCTCCAACTGTTGTTTCACTTGGTCCGTAATGATTTAGAATAGATGAAAAGAGTTTTAAACTTTTAATCTGTTTAATTAATTTCCATGGTAGTTTTTCACCGCCAAGCACCAGAAAATCCAATTTATAATCTGTTCCAAAGTTTAAAAAAGGAAGCATTACTTCTATATGCGAAGGTGTTGTTTTTATAAAATTAATTTGTTCACTTTTCAAGATAGAATTAAAAACAGACGGATCTCTTGACTCATTTCTATTAAAAATATAGAGCATTCCGCCAGATATCAAAGACAATAAAAAATTGGTATGTCCTAAATCTGTCGAAAAATTAGTAACGTGTGCCGCATTTAACTGATCCGGGCTTTTTAAAAGTTCATATAAATTACCAACATAATGCATAACATTATCGTGCGAGATTTTAATTACTTTAGGAACTCCTGTTGTACCGCTTGTGGTAATCATATAACAGATCTCGGATATTTCAAACAATTTTAATGGTTCTTCGTTTTCAAGTTCTGCCATAAGCTCTGATTCGTGCAAAATCTGAGTTTCCGATAACATTCCTTCTTTATCATTATCTTGATCTCTGGCAATAATATAAGCTGGTTTTGAAGACTTTAATTTGCTTTTAAGTACAAGAATTTCATCATCATCATCTAACAATATTGGTATTCCTCCTGCATAAGCAATTCCCCAAAACAACAATATAGTAGCTGTATCTTTTTTAGTCAAAAGTCCTATTCTGTCATTGAGTTTTATTCCTTTCATTTTTAATCTTACAGCTAGTTTCAGCGCATATTTTTGTAAGTCAGAATACGTATAATGACTACTACTATCCTTAATCGCAATACGATCAGGATGATTATTTGAAATATCTTCAAATAAATTGGTTAATTTTTTTTGCTCTTGTATCATCTCAAAAAATAGTCAAATGAATAATTAAGTTGAATTATGGGTAGGACTGTCTGGTTGGCCTGATAGAAATATTATCTAAATGCACATTTCCGGGCATTTGAACTAAAAACTGAACAACTTTTGCCACGTCGTCGCCTACAAGCACAGGTCCAATTTCATTGCAGTAGTTTGCGAACCAATCCATATCGTAGCCGGCAGATTCCTGAAAATTTGTTGAAACCAAACCTGGTTCAATTAAGGTAACCCTTATTCCTTTAGGCCCTAATTCTCTTCTTAAAGCTTCGGTTAAACCATGAACTGCAAATTTTGTAGCTCCGTAAACAGAATTAAATGGTGAAACATTTCTTCCTATCGTTGAACCTATTACTACAATATCTGAAGGAGTTTCGGTATCTGATCCTTTTTCTCTTTCGGCTATCATCACCTGAGAAATTGCTTTTAGCTGATGCTGTAATCCAAGCACATTTATATGCCATAAATTTTCCCATTGCATTTCATCAGAAGTAATTAAAGTTCCTGGTAATCCTCTTCCGGCACAGGCCACAAAAAGACTTGGACGTAAATTCCAATGCTCATTACAAGCTTTTATGCATTTTTCGAGAGTTTCTTTATCTGTAACATCACCAGCAACTACAATTGCTGTTTCTGCTCCGGTTTTTGTATTTATTTCCTGTTTTAGCAAATCCAGTTCTTTTTCGTTTCTTCCGTTTAAAACAATTCTAAAACCATCAGAAGCGATACGTAATGCTGTATTTCTGCCTATACCTGAGCTTGCGCCAGTTATTATTCCTACTCTATTGGTGTTTTTCATTTTCTTATTTTTTATTAGTAATACCTTGTTTAAAACTCTTCGCTGATTTCTGAAATAATTGCATTTAGAAAATCTTCTTGTTCTAAAAGTTCTTCCTGACTCATTATTAAATTCAGATAATCGTTTAAAGTCTGCGTTTGGTTTTCTGATACTTTATTAAGCAGGTTTTTAAAATCCTCTATCAGCTTTTCTATATCAGATTTTTCAAATAAATCAGTATTATAAGTAAAGCGGCATTGAAGATTGTTTTCAAACAAGTCAAATTCGAATAGAAAATCATATTTGCTTATTGTTTTTTCTTCATTGTATTGACCTTCTTTAATTGAATTTTCGTTAATTCCCTCATATTCATTTAAAGTAAGCATGATATCAAAAAGCGGACTTCTGGATAAATCTTTACCTTGATTGAGATCTTCTAATAACACATCAAAAGGATAGGATTGATTATCAAAACAATTCAGGACAGTTTCTTTAATTGTTTTAATTAAATTTGAATATGTTTTTTCCTCTTCTAATAGTATTTTTATCGGAAGTGTATTAACATAAAAACCAACCTGATCATCTAAATCCGGATGAATTCTTCCAGAAACGGGGCTTCCTATTATAATTTCTTTCTGAAGAGAATTCCTGTATAAAATCATTAAGGCAATACCAAGCAGATTTAAAAAAGGAGTTGTTCCTGTAGTATTGGTTAAATCTATAAAGCTTTTAAAAGTATCTCCCTGAATTAAATAAGTCAGCATTGATCCGTTATACGTTTTAAGGTTTGGCCTCTTGTTTGCAAAATTCAAATTCAGTTCTGGTATTTCGCCCTGAAACTGGTTTTTCCAAAAATTTTTCTGTTTTATATAATCGTCTCCTTTTACAGTTTTTAAATGCCAGATTGTAAAATCTTTGTACTGAATACGCAGTTCAGGCAGCATAGGTTTTTCAGAATTTTTGAAAGCATTATAAAATGCCATTATATCTCTTTTAAGTACTTTATAAGACCAGCCATCAAAAATAATATGATGAAGATTACTATAAAATACAAACGTGCTTTCGTCAACTTTGAGGAGGGCAAATCTTACGAGCGGTCCATTTTTAATATTAAAAGGTTTAAATGAATCTTTAGAAACATATTCAAAAACCCCACTATAAGGATCTTGATTTTGACTGTAATCATACAAATTTATCGTAAGTCCTAATTCTTCAGATGTCTTTATATATTGCGTATAATTTCCATTTGCATCTTCCTTAAATACAGTTCTCAAAATTTCATGTCTTTCAATCACTCCATACAGGGCCTGAACAAACAAATCCAGGTCATAACCTTCATTAATTACTAAAGTTGTTGGAATGTTATAAGCAACAGAACTTTCATCTATCTGACTTGCCGGCAATAATCTTCTTTGAGCAAATGAAACCGGATAATCTGATTCTGGCTCTACTGCCGGAATTGCATTCTTTGCCTCAATTTCTCTTGAAGCAATATTTTCAGCCTGAGATAATAATGTTGAGTTTGTAAAGATTTCACTGATTTTAAAACTAACTTCAAATTCTTCTTTAATTTTTGAAATTAATTTCATTGCCTTAATACTATGACCTCCTATTTCAAAAAAATTATCTGTTAAACTTACTTTTTCAATTGTCAGGATTTCTTTCCAGATATTGGCTAATTTTATCTCAATTTCTGTTGTTGGCTCTAAAAATTCAGTTTCGACTAAATCATTGTATGTAACATTTGGAAGAGCATTTTTATCTGCTTTTCCGTTAGAGGTCAATGGAATAAATTCAATTTGAATATAGTAAGCCGGAAGCATGTAATCCGGTAGTTTTTTTGATAAAAATTCTTGTATTTCTTTCTTGTCAATTTTATTTTCTGAAACATAATAAGCTACGATATACTTATCGCCTTGTCTTTCATTTACTACAACAACCGATTGGTTTATGTTTTTAATATCAACAATATTTCTTTCTATTTCACCCAATTCTATCCTATGTCCGCGAATCTTTACCTGATCATCATTTCTTCCTAAATAAATTACATCTCCATTTGAAAGCCATTTTCCTAAATCTCCGGTATTGTACATTTTTGTACCGGCAAGAAATGGATTATCGATAAATTTTTCTGCTGTTAATTCTGGTTTATTTAAATAACCGCGTGATAAGCCATCGCCTGCTACATATAATGTTCCTGCAACTCCTTCCGGCACTGGCTGAAGATATTCATCTAAAATATAGGCTTTACTGTTTTCAATAGGTTTTCCAATTGGAATTGAGGCAGTATCATTAGCTTTAATTGGATGGGTTAAAGAAAATGTTGTATTTTCTGTTGGTCCGTATCCGTTTGTTATTTTTATATTTTTAAAAGTATCAAAAAGCTTTTTTGTATGTATAGGAGATACGACATCGCCGCCTGCAATTAGATGATCGATAGTTTCAAAAATTTCAATATCGCTGTCTACAACCTGGCTGAACCATGAAGCTGTCATCCAGAGACAATTGATTTTATTTTTTCTAATGATTGTTTTTAAACTAACAGTTTCTAAAAGATCTTCCTGTTTGGCCATTACAAGTTTGGCTCCGTTTAACAATGTGCCAAAATATTCTATTATTGTGGCATCAAAAGAAACAGCTCCAGTACTCAAAAGCACATTATTTTCATTTAATGGAAAATAAGCTCCCGGTTTTACAAGCCTAACCACATTTCTGTGTTCTACCATCACACCTTTAGGATTACCAGTTGTTCCAGACGTATAAATGACATATGCTAAATCTTTTGGAGAATTTGTAACTCGAAGGTTTTCTTTGGCATTTTCTGTTTGATCAGATTTATAAAGATCCCAATTTTCATTGTCAATAATAAATTTGCAGCGTGTGTCAGCTTCAATATATTGTATTCTTTCTTCTGGATAATTGGCGTCAATAGGAACGTAAGCACCTCCGGCTTTAAGAATTCCTAAAATTGCAATGATTAATTTCTCGCTTCTGTCTAATTTGATTCCAACAAAATCATCGGGTTTTATTTGATAATTATTCCTTAGATAATGTCCTAATTCATTAGCTTGTTCATTAAGATCTTTATAGGTGATCTGCCTGTCTTCGAAAACAACAGCAATATGATCTGGTGTTTTCTCTGCTTGTTCCTCAAATAATTCTCCGATAGATTTATCCTTCGGATACGTGATATCTGTATTATTAAAATCAATTAATAGTTTATGTTTTTCTTTTGGACTTAAATAATTTATCTGTTGGATTCTCAGCTCTGGCTGATCTATCATTAAACTTAATAACTGCTCCAAATGAACCGCTGTCTTTTCAACAAAAGAAAAATCATAGATATCTGTATTGTAATTTATTTCTAATGATAAAGAATCAGTTTCTGTAAAAGAGAAAATAAAATCAAATTTTGATGTTTTATCATTTAATTGATACTCTTTAAATTCTAAACCTTTAAGTGTATTACTTTCAAAATTATTAAGTTTAGCCTGGCTTTGAAGCACAACCATAATATCAAATAATGCAGATCTGCTGCTGTCTCGTTTGAGTTCCAGTTTATCTGTTAATTCATCAAACGGATAACTCTGATGCTCATACCCTCCTAATATTACTTCCTTTTGATGGCGAAGCAAATCAAGGAAATTAAAATCTTTATCAATCTTTGTTCTAAAAGCCACAGTATTGAGATAAAGTCCAATTTGATTTTCCAGATCAGGATGTTCTCTCCCCGCAGCCGGAGAGCCAATTATAATATCCCGCTGTCCGGTATATCGGCTTAAAAGCGCATTAACTCCAGACATTAAAGTCATAAATAAAGTAACATTTTGTTTTTGTGAAAAAGCAGTTAGTTTATCTAAAAATGAATTTGAAAATTGATAATTAAAAAAATCTCCATTATAGGTTTTCACCAAAGGACGTTTATTTAATGCTGGTAATTCAATCACTGGAATCGAACCTGAAAATTGATTGAGCCAGTATTTTTCTGATGCTTTATAATACTGCTGTTGAGATTCTTCATTTAACCATGATGCATAATCTTTGTACTGAATTCTTAATTCAGGCAGGCTTATATCCTTTGATTCGATTAAACAATTATAAATCGTTACAATTTCTTTTACAATCAGTTCAGATGACCAGCCGTCGCCAATAATATGATGCATGGTCATAAAAAAAACATATTCATTTTTGTTAGTTTTAATCAACGAAACACGCAGTAATGGTGCTTTTTCAAGATTAAAAAGAATAGCATTTTGACTTGCAATATATTCTTTTACCGCAGGCTCTTTTTCATTATTTGAACTAAAATCAATATAATTGAGACTAAAGTCCAAATCCTCCATTGGAGTTATAAACTGACGCAGTTCGCCATCTTCATTTAATTTAAAAGAGGTGCGCAGAATTTCATGTCTTTCTAAAAGATAAAGAAAAGATTCTTCAAATTTTAATACCTCTAATTCGCCTTTAAGTTTTAAAGCAACCGGCATATTATAAGCCAGGGAAGTTGCCTCAAATTGGCTTACAACCCAAAACCTGTTTTGAGATGAAGTTAACGGATAGGATGCTGCTTTTTTAGCCAGCGGAATTTCATTAATCTTATTTTTTGACAACATAGTCGAAAAATAATCTATGATTTCCTGTTTGTGTTTCTTGAGCAGCAAAAGTGTTTCATCATCAATATGATTATTAAGTAAGCTTATTTCCAACTGATCATTTTTCAGTTTTAACGTTACTCCTTCTTCTCTTAACCTTTTAATAAATAAACGTATTTCCATATGTTTTTATATAAGTATTTTTGTAGCAGAATCTTCTAAAACAGCTTCTTTTATCCATTTTGCATTTTCTATATTCAGGGCAAGTACTTCAATTGTTGGAGACATAAAAATCTCTTTTATATTAATCGATACATCAAAATATTTATTGACTCTGTTAATAACCTGTCCTACAATAAGACTATGACCGCCTAATTCGAAGAAATTATCAGTTACACCAATTCTGTCAACTTTTAAGACTTCCTGCCAAATAGAAACTAATATTTCTTCTGTCTCTGTTCTTGGTGCTGTATATTCTTTTTTAATTACATCCTGACCAGATATATCAGGAAGTGCTTTTCTGTCTATTTTCCCATTTGGAGTCAGCGGCATTTTTTCTAATTGCACATAATACCCGGGAACCATAAATTCTGGCAGTACATTTTGAAGATAATTTCTTAATTCTCCTTTATTGATATTTTCTGAAGCAGTATAGTAAGCGACTAAAGTTTGAGTTGATTTAATTTCTTTTGCCTCTAAAATGACTTGTTTTATTAATTCTGAATATTTTGAGACAGCAGTTTCAATTTCGCCAAGTTCTATTCTATAACCGCGTATTTTAACCTGATGGTCTTTTCTGCCTATAAATTCTATGTTCCCATCTGGCAGCCAATATGCTAAATCACCGGTATCGTACATTTTTTCTCCAGGAATGGATGGATTGTCTATATATTTTTCAGCTGTTAAATCTGCTTTATTTAAGTAACCCCTTGTCACTCCATTTCCTGATAAATACACTTTTCCTGTTACACCTGTTGGTACTGGCAAAAGTGATTCATTTAATATCCATGCCTGCGTATTCGATATTGGACGACCAATAGAAATAGTCCTGTTCGCTTTTGAAGTTATTAGATAACAAGTACTATAAGTAGTATCTTCAGATGGGCCGTAAAGATTTCTGACTTCCATTTTTTCTAATGGGAGCTGATCGATAATATCTGTTGGCAATATTTCTCCTGCCATATTAAGCACTTTAATATTTTCTAAAGAGACATTATCTTCTAATAATTTTCTAACTACTGATGGAACTGTATTTAATAATACCTTTTTATCAGTATTGATATATGTTTCTATATCTAATGCATTATTTAAAACACGTAGTGTTTTTCCCGTTGTTAGCGTAAAAAAGAACTCGTAAACCGATAAATCAAAACAATATGACGTAACAGCATAAACCATATCAAATGTGCTATTGGCATATTCTTCTATTGACCAGTCAATTAAAGCTGCCGCATTTCTATGCTCCACCATGACCCCTTTAGGATTTCCGGTAGTTCCAGAAGTATAGATTACATAAGCTAAATCTTTTGGAGTATTATTTTTTACAATATTTAACTTAGAATATTGATCCTTTTCCCTGTAGAAAGATTCAAAAACCCCCTCATCAATAATGAGTTTACTGTTACTGTCTTTTTCTATATATTCAATTCTGGATTCAGGGTACGAAAGATCAATAGGCACATAGGCTGCACCAGATTTTAAGATCCCGAAAATGGCTGCCATCATACGCTCGCTTCTCTCAAGCTTAATACCAATTAAATCATCTGGCTGGATATCATAATGTTTTCTCAAATAACCGCCAAGCTGGTTAGACAATTCGTTTAATGAACGGTAGCTTAACTCTTTATCCTGAAAAATAACGGCTGTATGGTCAGGGGTTTTTAAAACCTGTTCTTCAAATTTATCTATGATCGTTTTATCATGCGAATAGTCTGCTGCAGTAGCATTAAAAGTCTGTGTCACTTCAAGTCTTTCCTCAGGAGTAATATAAGACAGTTCATCTGCCGTAAGGGTAGAATTTTTAAAAGCATCGGTCATTAAAAGCTCCAGATGATCTGACATTCTTTCAATCAGCAGGGAATCATAAAGATCTGTATTGTACTGTATGGTAAGGGACAGACGGTCCTCATTTTCAGTAAAAACAAAACTTACATCAAACTGCGATGTGCTGCTCTTAAACTCATAATTCTTAATCTGAAGGCCTGTTAATCCGTCACCGCTGTTAAGGTTTTTGAGCTGCGACTGATTTTGAAGCACCACCATCACATCAAATAAAGCAGAACGGCTCATGTCGCGTTTCAGGTTCAGGCTGCCGATAAGATCATCAAAAGGATAATTTTGATGCTGGTACGCTTCAAGCAGAGTTTCTTTCTCCTGCTTTAAGATTTCTGGAAAACCTGCTTTCTCCTGAAGCTGGGTTCTTATGGCAAGTGTATTAAGGTAGAGTCCTACCTGATTTTCAAAATCAGGATGTTCTCTTCCCGCTATTGGTGTACCGATAATAATATCATGTTGACCTGTATAACGGTAAAGAAGCGTTTTAACTCCTGCCATTAAAGTCATAAACAAAGTGGCATCCTGTACTTTGCAATAGGATTTCAATTGATCTGTAAAAGTCTGCGAAAAAGTATGGCTGATACTGTTCCCTTTGTAGCTTTGTGTTTTTGGACGCTTATTAAAACTTGGAAGATCAAGCACCGGAATTTCTCCCGAAAACTGTTTCATCCAGAATGCTTTCGAGGCCTGATGTTTTTCATTTCCAAGTTCGCCCGAAAGCCAGAATGCATAATCCTTGTACTGGATATTCAATACCGGAAGATCAGCTTCCCAGCCCTCATTTAAGGCATTATAAATTTTAACTGTTTCAGCAACCAAAAGTTCAAGTGACCAGCCGTCTCCAATTATATGATGCATTGTTAAAAAGAAAATATGACGCTGTTCATCGAGTTTTACAATACCCGCGCGCAGCAGAGGCGCTTTTTCTAAATCAAAAGCGGTATTGTTCTGCTCCTGAAGATAATCTGATACTGCTTTCTGCTGGTTATCTGCATATGTAAAATCTTTTTCCATCAATTTAAAATCAACTGATTCTGCGGCAATAATATGCTGGCGAACCTCTCCTGATTCGTCTGGTTTAAAATAAGTTCGTAATATTTCATGGCGATGGATTACTTTTTCAACCGAGGCTTCAAATTTATTTTTATCCAAAATTCCTGATAATTCAAAAGCAAACGGAATATTGTACGCCAGGGAACCGCCGTCGAGCTGGCTCAAAAGCCAAAGCCTTTTCTGTGAAGCTGTCAGCGGATAACTTTCATGAAGTGGCGCAGGTGTTATAGATACATAACCTGCATCACTCAGCTGTTCTGAAAGGCCTTCAATAGTAGGGTTTGAAAAGAAATCTTTAAAAGAAACTTTTTTATTTAACTGTTTCTGGATTCGGTTGATAACCTGTGCCGCGGCAAGGCTGTGTCCGCCCAGTTCAAAAAAGTTATCGGTAATACCAATCTGGTCTGCAGACAGCACTTCCTGCCAGATGTGCACAAGATCCTGTTCTACAGCATTTCTGGGTGCTGTAAATTCTCTTCTGATAAGGTCTTCCCCGCTGATTTCAGGAAGCGCTTTACGGTCGGTTTTACCATTAGGTGTTAAAGGAAGTTCCTCTAGGGGTATATAAAAACCGGGAACCATATATTCCGGCAGTTTTCCCTGTAGGTAGGTTCTGACATCTGATTTGTCGATTTCCTGTGTGCTCACATAATATGCTGCCAGTACTTTCTCGCCGTTGATTTCTTTTACAGCGGCAACTGCCTGTCTTACATTTTGTGAATATTGAAGTAAGGCCGTTTCAATCTCTCCCAGCTCAATCCTGAAACCGCGGACTTTAACCTGATGGTCGATTCTGCCTATATATTCTATATTACCATCGGCACGCCAGTAAGCCAAATCTCCGGTATCGTACATTCTTTCTCCTTCAATAAAAGGATTGGGTACAAACTTTTCTGCGGTAAGTTCAGGTTTATTCACATATCCTCTGGCCAATCCTATACCTGAAATATAAAGTTTTCCAACAATTCCTGCCGGAAGCGGCTGTAAGTCATTACTTAAAACGAACAATTGAATATTTTCGATTGGTTTTCCAATAGGAACCGATATCAGGTCTTTGGTACAATTAAAATAACTAACGTCAATTGTCGCTTCTGTAGGTCCATATAAATTTACTAATGAAACGTCTGGAAGCTGACGGAAGAAGCTTCTGTTATGATCTGCTGTTAAAGCTTCTCCACTTGCAAATACTCTTTTAAGACTTGCTAAATTTTGAATTTCATGTTTGTTTTCTTCCAGATAATCTAAAAACAAATTCAGCATTGAAGGCACAAAATGAAGAACTGAAACTTTATCTTTCTTAATGTGATCAATAATTTCTTTTGGACTTTTTTGTCCTTCTGGTTTTAATACACATAACTTCGCTCCTGTAAATGACCACCAGAATAACTCCCACACAGAAACATCAAATGAATAACTTGTTTTTTGTAAAATAACATCGCCCTCGGTAATTGGATAAAAATTCTGCATCCATTCTAAACGATTTACCAAGGCTGTATGCTCCACCATCACCCCTTTAGGGTTTCCGGTAGTTCCAGAGGTATAGATTACATAAGCTAAATTTGAAGGCGTATTGTTCTTCACTATATTTAACTTCGAATATTGATCCTTCTCTCTGTAAAAAGATTCAAAAACCCCCTCATCAATAATGAGTTTACTGTTACTGTCGTTTTCGATATATTCAATTCTGGATTCAGGGTACGAAAGATCAATAGGCACATAGGCTGCACCGGATTTTAAGATCCCGAAAATGGCCGCCATCATACGTTCGCTTCTCTCAAGCTTAATACCAATTAAATCATCTGGCTGGATATCATAATGTTTTCTCAAATAACCGCCAAGCTGATTGGATAATTCGTTTAATAAACTGTAGCTTAACTCTTTACCCTGAAAAATAACGGCTGTGCGGTCTGGAGTTTTTAAAACCTGTTCTTCAAATTTATCTATGATAGTCTTATCACGAGAATATTCGGCAGCAGTAGCATTAAAAGTCTCTGTTACCTGAAGTTTCTCGTCTGGAGTAATATAGGAAAGTTCTTCAACTGCAAGAGAAGGATTTTCTAATGCCTGAGTCATTAAATTTTCAAAATGAGCAGATATTCTTTTGATCAAAAGCGAATCATAAAGATCTGTATTGTAATGAATTGTAAGACACAGCCCTCCTTCTTTTTCAACAAAAACAAAACTTACGTCAAACTGTGAAGTATTATTTTTAAACTCATAATTCCTAATCTGAAGACCTGTTAATGCATCTCCGCTGGAAAGATTTTGAAGCTGAGACTGATTTTGCAGCACCACCATGACATCAAATAATGCGGAACGGCTCATGTCTCTCTTTAGGTTCAGATTCCCGATCAGTTCATCAAAAGGATAATTTTGATGCTGATAAGCTTCGAGCAGAGTTTCTTTTTCCTGATTTAAAATTGATGCAAAATGTGATTTTTCCTTAAGCTGTGTTCTTATGGCAAGTGTATTGAGGTAAAGTCCAGCCTGATTTTCTAAATCCGGATGTTCCCTGCCTGCAATAGGTGTCCCGATAACCAAATCACTCTGGCCTGTATAACGGTAAAGAAGTGTTTTTACTCCTGCCATTAAAGTCATAAACAAGGTGGCATCCTGAGCTTTTGAATAGGATTTTAATTTGTATGAAAAAGTCTGCGAAAAAGTATGACTTACACTGTCGCCTTTGTAAGTCTGCGACAACGGACGTTTATTAAAACTAGGAAGATCCAATACTGGAATTTCGCCTGTAAACTGCTTGATCCAAAATTCTTTAGAAACAAGATGCTTTTCCTCCTCAAGCTCATTAGAAAGCCAGACTGCATAGTCTTTATATTGAATATTCAATACCGCAAGATCAGCTTCTCTGCCCTCATTTAAGGCATTATAAATTTTAACTGTTTCAGCAACCAGAAGTTCAAGCGACCAGCCGTCTCCAATGATATGGTGCATCGTTAAAAAGAAAATATGACGCTGTTCATCGAGTTTTACAAGTCCGGCACGAAGCAGAGGCGCTTTTTCTAAGTCAAAAGCAGTACTGTTCTGCTCCTGAAGATAATCTGATATTGCTTTCTGCTGGTTATCTGCAGATGTAAAATCTTTTTCTATCAATTTAAAATCAACTGATTCTGCCGCAATAATATGCTGGCGAACCTCTCCTGATTCGTCTGGTTTAAAATAAGTTCGTAATATTTCATGGCGATGGATTACTTTTTCAACCGAGGCTTCAAATTTATCTTTATCCAAAATTCCTGATAATTCAAAAGCAAACGGAATATTGTACGCCAGAGAACCGCCGTCGAGCTGGCTTAAAAGCCAAAGTCGGTTTTGTGAAGCTGTCAGCGGATAACTTTCCTGAATTGGCGCAGGTGTTATGGATAAATAACCTGCATCGCTCAATCTTGCTGATAAGGCTTCTATTGTTGGGTTTGAGAAGAAATCTTTAAAGGAAACTTTTTTGTTTAACTGCTTTTGGACTCGGTTAATGACCTGTGCTGCAACAAGGCTGTGTCCGCCGAGTTCGAAAAAATTATCCGTAATACCAACCTGATCTACGCCCAGTACTTCTTGCCAGATTTGAACCAGATTCTGCTCTGCGGCATTTCTTGGAGCTGTATATTCTTTTCTGATAAGGTCTTCCCCGCTTATTTCAGGAAGCGCTTTTCTATCCGTTTTTCCATTTGCTGTTAGCGGAAGAACGTCTAAAGCAATATAAAAACCAGGAACCATATATTCCGGCAGTTTTCCCTGAATATAACTGCGAATCTCTGATTTATCGATTTCCTGTGTGCTTACGTAATAAGCCGCCAGTACTTTCTCACCGTTGATTTCTTTTACAGCGGCAACTGCCTGTCTTACATTTTGTGAATATTGAAGTAAGGCCGTTTCAATCTCTCCCAGCTCAATTCTAAATCCACGAATCTTAACCTGACTGTCGATTCTGCCTACATACTCAATATTTCCATCAGGAAGCCAGTATGCTAAATCGCCTGTACGATACATTCTTTCTCCCTTATTAAAAGGATTTTGTACAAACTTTTCAGCGGTAAGTTCAGGCTGATTTAAATAACCGGCTGATAATCCTTTACCTGAAATACAGAGTTCACCAGCTACACCAACAGGTGCTAATTGACAGCTTTCAGGTTCTAAAATATATACTTTCCTGTTAGAAATTGGTTTTCCAATTGCAACAGAATTTTGCTTTTCAGTTACCTGATAATAAGTGGCACATACAGTACTTTCTGTTGGTCCGTATGTATTATAGACTGCGATGTGATTCCATAAATTATGAACATAATCAGGCTGCATCACATCTCCACCACTAATTAATATTCTTATTTTAAGATTAAACTCGTCGTATGATCCGTTTAAATATTGTAATGCGTATGGATTTGTACTTAAAACTGTTACGTTGTGATTTTCACATAGACCGAATAATGTTTCAAAATCTCCTTTTCCATCATAAATCACCATACTTCCGCCGCTTATAAGGATTGGGAAGATCTCTTCTATCGAAGTATCAAAAGAAATACTAGCCTGCTGTACTATGCTGTCCTGAGGGTTTAACTGAAAATAGTTTTTAAAGGTCATCGCATAATCTGCCAAAGATGCATGCGTTATCTGTACACCTTTTGGATTTCCTGTAGATCCCGAAGTATATATAATATAGGCTAAATCATTAGAAGTAAATTCAGCTTCAAATTCCTCTATAAAACTATCTGAAACGTTTTTAAATTCTTCTAATACGGCAGTTGTTATCGTAAATTTACAGCCGCTGTCTTTTTCTATATATTTTTTTCTTTCTTCTGGATAGTCCGGATCTATTGGCACATATACAGCACCTGTTTTTAAAACAGCCAGGATAGTTATTATACTCCAGGAATTTCTTTGCAGTCCTATTCCAACAAAATCTCCTTTTTTTACATTGCGGTTTTGTTGTAAGTAGTTTGCCAATTTATTACTGTATATATCTAAAAGTCTGTAACTTATTTCTTCTTCCTGATAAATAAGTGCTGTTTTATCTGGATTTTCAGCAACCGCCGATTTTATTAAATCGATTACCGTTAATGAAACTTCAGCAGAAACATTCTCTTTATTAAATTCGGTAAGGATTTTATTTTTCTCTGCCGCAGTTACAATCTCAACAGCATTTATGGATTGATTTGGATTTTGTAAACCTGATTTTACAAATTCTTCAAAATGAGATAAAAGAGCTGTAATAAAGTCTTGGTTATAGATATCTGTATTGTATTCTACGCTTAAGGAAAGTCCGTTTTCTTTTTCTACAAAAACAAAACTAATGTCCAGCTGGCTTACACCTCTTTCTATTTCATTATATTCAGATGCTGTAATTCCGCTGATTCCTTTTTGGTCATTGATTTCCAGCCCCTGATGGTTTTGCAGTAAAACCATAATATCAAACAATGCCGATCTGCTTTGATCTTTTGCCGGTTTTAAATGATTAACAAGTGCTGTAAAAGGATATTCTTTATTTTCATACGCTTTTATAAGAGTATGTTTTTGCTTTTGCATTAACTCTAAAAAACTGTCTCCTTTGTCAAATTTTGTGCGTATGGCTAATGCATTCGAATACAATCCTATTTGATGTTCTAAATCAGTATGTTCTCTTCCTGCTGCTGTAGTTCCTAATGTAATATCGGTCTGACCTGTGTATTTATAAAATAATCCGTTAAGACTGCCCATTAAGAGCATGAAAATCGTCATTTGCTGTTCTTTTGCAAATGCATTTAATTCTCCTAAAAACTTTTTAGAAAATTCATGATTATGAATGCATCCGTTATACGTTTTTACAGCTGGACGTTTATTTATAATTAACTCAAGGGAGGGAGATTTGGTTTTGAACTGTTCTTTCCAAAACGCCAGTTTTTCATTGTATTCATCGCTGATAAGCTTTTTATTAAGCCATTCGCTGTAATCTTTATATTGTAGTGGCAGTTCTGGCAAATGTATTTCCGCTGCACTTGCCAGACTGTTATAAGCAAGCATGACTTCACGGGTCAAGAGTTGTAATGACCATCCGTCGCCAATAATATGATGCAAAACAAATACTAAAATATGCTCTTCTTCGTTGGTTTTTAACAAAGTACCACGTAATAAAGGTCCCTTTTTCAGATCAAATGTGTTTAGGTATTCTAACTTGATACGATTATGAAGCTGTTGAACAGAAAAATGCTGTAATGACGCCTTTTGCAATTTAAAATGAACCTCATCTGATGTTAAAATGTATTGCTGAATTTGATCATTTTCATCTTTCCTGAAAATTGTTCTAAGCGATTCGTGACGTGCTATAACCTTCTGAAATGCTTTTTCAAGAAGAAACTCGTTCAGCTTTCCTTTCAATTTTAATGTTGAAGTTATATTATACGCTCTTTTTCCGCCCAAATATTCATGTGTAAACCACATAAAATATTGCGTTGGTGTTAAGGCATAATTTTCTTTAATTTCAGTTTTGGGAATAGACTTATTAAAGGATATTAAGCTAATTAAATAGGTTTTGTGTTCCTTAATCTCCTCTAATAATTCTTTTGTCAACACTCCTTTTGGTGCATTTACTTTAAGATTACCCTCGACTATTTTCAGCTGAACTCCAAGAGAAAGAAGTTTATTTAAGATGTCATTTTTCATAAAAATTAGTTTAAATCCTGGATTACCAGATCTTTATTTTATTTGTTAATGATTGGTTTGGCCTTAGAAACATTACAAAACAATTTCGTCTTGATCTTCTTCCTGAAGTATCATATCGAATTCGTTCTTCTGAATTAAATAAAAGTTCAGTAAAACTGATAATCCTTTTATATTTAAAGTATCATACAGGTTTGTTATAGAGAACATTGTATTAAATATTTTATTGATCTTATTAATCAGTACTACAGCTTGCAGACTGTTTCCTCCTAACTCAAAGAAATTATCTTCTGTACCAATTACTGCAGGATCAAGTTTGAGAACCTCAGCCCAGATATTTACCAAATTACTTTCTACATCGTTTACAGGAGCTATATAAGGAACTGTTTTTAAATCAGATATTTGAGGGGCTGGCAATGCTTTCCTTTCAATTTTTCCAGTTCTTGTTAATGGAAAAGCTTCCATTGAAATGTAGATTGCCGGAATCATGTATTTGGGTAATATTTTCCCTAAAAGCAATTTTACTTTGGTCACATCCAGAATTTCTTCAGATCGAACATAAGCTGTTATATAGCTGTTTCCTTGTAATTCTTTCAACAGAACGACTGCTTCGTTTATAAACTCAATCTGTTCTAATTGATATTCTATTTCAGATAATTCAATTCGCAATCCGTTGATTTTTACCTGAGAATCTTTTCGCTGTAAGAATTCAATTTCTCCGGAAGGAAGCATCATTCCTATATCGCCGGATTTATAAATTCTGCCATTTCCGGTTAAAGGATCTGTTGTAAAAACCTTATCTGTTAATTCCTGTCTGTTTAGATATCCTAGAGACAGATAATCGCTTTTGAAAACAATTTCCCCTGTTTGATAAATACCTTTCGGATTATTATTTTCATCTAATAAAAGAATCTTCGTTTCTTCGACAGATTTACCCAATGGCATATTATTTCTTGTCAATTCAGATTTGTGTGTCAAGAATTTCTGGGCCACGATAGTAGATTCTGTCGGACCATAATCATTAATCAAAAATGCGCCTTCAAGGAAATACTTTTTAAATAATTCCAAATCAGATTTATGGCAGGATTCTCCTCCCAAATCGACTAATCTAACTGTTGGCAGCACTTCATCTTTTCTCAGTCCTTTTAAGAAATTTCTATAAATGGTAGGTACCATGTGTATAATTGTGATGTTTTCTTCAAGAAGCCAGTCTGAAAGTGAATCAAGTCCATTTTCTACAATATCATAGATACTTACTTTAGCACCATTTAAAATAGCTCCGTAAATATCTTTTACAGAAGCATCAAATGTATAAGTCGAAAAAACACTTAAATTATCCTGTATCGCGATATGAACATTGTTTGTGTACACACGAATAAAGTGAAGAACATTTTTCTGAATCTGTAAAACTCCTTTTGGCATACCTGTAGATCCTGATGTATACAAAACATACGCTTCTGCTAAAGGATTTATACTCTGTTTTGGATTTAAGATTTCTGGAAGATTGTAATTGTCAGAAAGCTTTGTAATTGACAATTGCGGTAATTCTTTCTGTAACTGATTTGCTTTTTCTACAGTAACTTCATTACAAACTAATTGATCACATCCAGAATCTTCAATAATATACTGAATTCTGCTCAACGGACTATTTGCATCTATCGGAACATATGCATAACCTGCTTTCAGTACTCCCAGCATTCCTATTACTGAGGTTTCGTTATGATTTAAAAGCAATGCAATTCGTTTAGTTTCTTTGTTGGCTTTTTCTATGATTTGTTTTGCTAAATGATTCGCACAATTATTAAGTGTTTTATAGGTAAGCACGGTATGTTTTGATGCAACAGCTTCGCGGCCTGGAAACAATTCTACTTGTTTTTCAAATCGTTGTGCTATACTCTGCTGTATTTCGCTTGCTTCAAAAAATCCAAAATCATTAACTGGTTTCGGATCGTTTTCCTGATAAATAAAGTCTTCAAAAATTTTAATTTCAAACAATGCTTTTTTATCATTTTCTATAACCTGATCTATAATCGACAAATAAGCATTTATCCAATATTCAATAGTTTCTTTTTTAAACAGTTCATGATCGTATACACAGTTAATACTGTAACCATTTTCAAAACTTTTTATATAACATTCAAAATCAAATTTAGGACCTGAATTTAATATTTCATGAGTTGATGTGAATGCTGTTATTGTATCCTGTGATTTGGCATCAAAATCAACCATATTTAAGAAAACCGGACTTAACGGAAAACGATTATCTTCCTGAGGAACATCAATTAGTTCCAAGACTTTTTCAAAGGGATAATTTTGATGGGTTAAAGCGTTAATCAAAGTTTCGTTGACTTTTGCCAGCCAGGTTTCAAAAGAGAAATTACCGCTTATTGTATCACGAAGCATAAGTGTATTGATAAAACACCCCGCCAGATTTTTTAATTGATAATGATTTCTGTTTGCTGTTGGAATTCCAAGAATAATATCTTCTTCTGAAGTTAAACGGTACAATAAAACTTTTAAAACCGCAGCAAATACTGCGAATACACTCGCACCGTTTTTTCTTGATAATTCTTCTATTTTCTTCTTCTTTTCCTCAGAAATAAACAGTGTATATGAAGATGATGTTTCTGCTTTTTTCAGTTTTGAAATATAATCTGATGGTAATTGCAGATACGGCAGCGTTCCTGCAAACTGTTCTCTCCAATAGTTTTCCTGAATTTTAATTTCTTGTGACTGCAATACATCATTCTGCCATTTTGCATAATCCTTGTATTGTATAGTCAGTTCTGGAAGCTGGGGCGTTTTTCCTTCTAACAATGCATCATATATTTCCATTAAATCTCTGGAAATAATTTTCATAGACCAGCCGTCGCCCATACTATGATGCATATTAAAATATAAACTGTAACCTGCGCCTTTTTTTAAGACCGCCGCTCTAAACAATAAATCTAATTCAAGATCAAATTCGTACTCAAATACATGCAATTTAATTTCTGTTTCTGAATCAAAAACAGGAATTCGCACCGCCAGATTTTGTATTATTTTTTGTTTTGGCATTCCGGCTTCTTCAGCAAATAAGCTTCTTAAAATTTCATGTCGTTCTAAAAGAATATTAAATGCCTGTTCAAAAACAATAGTGTTTAAATTTTCTGGTAGATTAAATGTACTGTAGATATTAAATTCTTTTGATTTTCCGTTTATTTTATACAATAACCAATATCTAACCTGAGAAGGAGATAAATCATAAAATTCCTGATACAATAATTTTTCAATAACAGCGATTTCTTCTTTTGAATCTATCAAAAGCGCTGCATGGCTTTTAAGACTTGAATTTGTATAAAGAGTTTTTAGATCGACTGCAATTTTAAATACTCTCTGGTATTCGTTTAATAACTTAGTTAATAGTAAACTGTGTCCTCCAAGCTCAAAGAAATCATCGGCAGCACCAATGTTTTGGTGTCCTAAAAGCTCCTGCCAGATTACGGCAATTTTCGCTTCTGTTTCATTGGCTGGTGCTATATAATCTTTCTTGATAATATCTGAATCTGATATTTCTGGTAATTTTAAAAGATCGACTTTTCCATTTGCATTCAGCTTTAGCGTTTCAAGTTCTACATAATAAGCAGGAATCATATAATCAGCCAGCTTATCTTTTAAATAATTTCTAAGCGCTTTTTTGTCAACAGACTCTGCCGATGTATAATAAGCAATTATAATCTGTTCATTGTTCACTTCTTTTACCAAAACCACAGCATTGGAAATCGCTGAATCAAACTCTCTGATCACATATTCAATCTCTCCTAATTCAACTCTGTTTCCTCTAATTTTTACCTGATTATCTTTTCTTCCTATGTATTCAAGATTTCCATCTGGAAGCCATCGGGCTAAATCTCCGGTTTTATATAATTTTTCTTCAGGTTCAAATGGATTTTGAATAAACTTTTCTTTCGTTAATTCGGGCTGATTCAAATATCCTTTTGAAAGTCCAATCCCAGAAATACACAATTCTCCAATAACGCCAATTGGCTGTAATTTTAAATTTTCAGACACAATATAAACCTGCGTATTGGCGACAGGTTTTCCTATAGAAACCTTTTCATTCAGAGCTTTTTTACAATCATAATAAGTGGTTACAACAGTATTTTCTGTTGGTCCATAATTATTGAATACCTGCAGAGCAGTATCTACGGTATAATTTAAACGTTCACCTCCGGTTAGAATTGAAGCTGGGAGTTTCAAATTGGTTTCAGCCATTAGATCCTGACAGATTTTTGAAGGAAGGTAACTGTGCGTTATTTCGTTTTTTACCAAAAACGAAACTAATTCAGGTATTTGAAGACGTATTTCATCTTTTTGAATTGGGTAAAGTGATGCACCTGAAATCAGATATGGATATATTTCCCAAACAGACGCATCAAATGCAACTCCGGAAAATAAAGTACCTCTGCTGTTTTCATTGACGTTATAAACTTTTTTATGCCAAAAACATAAGTTTACCAAACTCTGATGTGCAATCATCACTCCTTTTGGTTTTCCTGTAGATCCGGAAGTGTAAATTACATACGCCAGCTCTGTGCCTTTTGGCAGCGTTCTAGGCGGTATTGAAGAACTTTCATTAGAATCAAAGTCATTCCAAAATGCGTCGTCTATTATAGCTTTTGGAGAAACTTCGTCAAGAATATCTCTTATTCTGTTTTCCGGATAGTTTATGTCTACAGGAACATAAGCAGCACCAGTTTTTAAAATTCCTAATAAAGATATAATCAAATATAAACCTCTTTCCAGCTTAACTGCTGCAAGATCTCCTTTTGCAAGCTGATAATTTTCAATAAGATAATTGGCCAGTTTATTAGACATTTCATCCAATTCAGCATAGGTCAAAGTTTGCTCATCAACAATGACAGCAGTTTTTTGAGGAGTTTTTCGGGCTTGATCCAGGAAATGATCGATAACGGTTTTATCTGTATCAAAAACAAAATATGTATCGTTAAATTCATTCAGCAAGATTACTTTTTCGTCTTCAGATACTAATTCTATATCTTCTAAAAGCACTTGAGGTTTTTGAACAACTTGCTGCAGCAGATTTTGTAAATGCGAAGATAGCGCCGCAATATATTCGGCAGTATAAATATCTGTATTATAAAGAATTTCAAGCTCAAGAGATTCTCTTTCTGTAAAAGTAAAAACAATATCAAAAGCAGAAACTTCACTTGTAATTTCAAAATCTTCAATAGTTATACCTGAAGATTTTTTGTTTTCAAAACCAGATACCTGATGCTGATTTTGCAAAACGACCATAATATCAAACAAAGGTGATCTTGAGGAATCTCTCGATAATTTCAATTTTTCAACCAAAGCATCAAATGGATAACTCTGATGTTCGTATGCTTCTAAAAGCTGTTTACCTTCTTTTTGCAGTAATGCCGAAAATGCTTCTTTTGGGTTCAATAAAGTTCTTACAGCAAGTGTATTTATATATAAACCTATTTGATGCTCTAAATCCGGATGTTCTCTTCCGGCTATCGGAGTTCCAATAACAATATCATTCTGTCCGGAATATCTTGATAAGAGCACTTTTACACCCGTCATTAATGCCGTAAATAAAGTTACCTGATACACTTTAGAAAGATTTTTTAATTCTGTAAGCAATTCTTTTGAAAATGCATGACGGTATTGACTTCCTTGATAACTTTTTACAGATGGACGTCCGTTATATCCCGGTAATTGAAGTACAGGTACAGTTTCTTTAAACTGTTGCAGCCAATATTCCTGTGCCAGCTGATAGTTGTCCTTGTTTTGTTCGTCATGTGTCCACGCAGCATAATCTTTAAACTGAATTGTATGTTCTGGAGATGGAATAGTATTACCAGATTCTAAAATATTGTAATATTCTAACACTTGTGCGGTTAAAACTTTCAATGACCATCCGTCGCTTATAAGATGGTGGATCGACAAATAAAATACATAACTATCAACAGCAGTTTTCAATAAAGATGCTTTAAATAAAGGTGCTTCTGCCAGATTATAACTTTCTTTGTTTTTTTGTCCTACATAATTTTGTATCTCCTGATCTGGAGATTTATGCATAGAAAAATCTTTATTTTCTATTGCAAAACGAAACTCATTATCAGGAATAATATATTGTTTTACAGTTCCTTCTTCATTTTTCTTAAAAATGGTTCTGAGCACTTCATGATGTGTAATTACATGATCAAATGCTTTACAAAAATTATAAGCATTTAATTTTCCTTTTAAAACTACTGCTCCGGATATTTGATAGGCTTCGTTTCCTCCTTCTAACTGGCTTAACATCCATAATCTGTTTTGAGAATGGGTTAATGAGTAAGATTCAGAATAAGGCGTTAAAGGAATTGGTAAATATTCCTGATTTTTTAACGACTTTCTGATATCTTTAATTGTAGGATTAGTATAAAAAACTTTGTATGGAACGCTTTTATTAAGGTTTTTATAAATCGCATTTATAATTTGCGAAATCATTAAACTATGGCCTCCCAATTCAAAAAAATGATCATTTACCCCAATTGGAGAAATTCCCAGCGTCTGCTCCCAAATTTGAACTAATTCGCTTTCAACAGCATCTGAAGGCGCTTCATATTCATTTTTAACAATAAAAACATCCGTAATTTCAGAAAGGGCATCTTTGTTTATCTTGCCGTTTGGAGTTAAAGGAATTACCTCTACTGCTGTAAAATAAGACGGAATCATGTAAGCCGGAAGCTGGTTTTCTAAGTACAATCTTAAATCTGTCTTATTTATATTTTCATTTTCTGTAAAATAGGCTGCTAAAAAATCTTCACCATTATTTTTTCTTACTGCAACAACTGCCTGTCCAATATTTTCAGAAAAGGAAGAGATAACATTTTCTATTTCTTCAAGCTCGATACGATAGCCGCGAAGTTTTATCTGATGGTCTTTTCTGCCAAGAAAAGCCAGATTTCCATCAGGCATCCATTTTACAAGATCACCTGTATCATACATTTTCTGTCCTTCTAAAAAAGGGTTTTCTATAAACTTTGCTGCAGTTAGTTCCGGTTGATTAAGGTAACCTTTTGCAATTCCATCTCCCGAAAGGTATAATTTTCCAATTGTACCCTTTGGTGTCAATTGCAGTTGTTCGTCCAGAATATAAGCCTTAGTATTTAAAATAGCTTTACCAATTGGTATAGTCTGATAACTTTTTTCTGAAGATAATTTATAGCATGTACTATAAGTTGTATCTTCAGATGGGCCGTATAGATTTCTAATTTCGGCATTGGTCTGTAATAACTTTTTGGCTATATCTACCGGAAATGGTTCTCCGGCAAGGTTTATTACTGTGACATTCTCCAGAGAAAATCCTTCAGTTAGAATATTTCGGATACTTGAGGGAACTGTATTTAATAAGATTTTTTTATCTTTTGTCAATTCTGGTCCAATCTCCAGTGCATTATGTAATATTTTGATTCTTTTTCCAACAGATAAAGGATAAAACATTTCGTATACCGAAAGATCGAAACAATGTGACGTTGCTGCATATACAATATCAAAATTTTCCACATTAAATTCTTCTTGTGCCCAATGAATTAAAGCAACAGCATTTTGATGTGTTATCATTACACCTTTTGGATTTCCAGTAGTTCCCGAAGTATAAATAATATATGCCGTATCATCTGATTTTCTCTCCAAGAAGATATTCTCTATATTATATTTTTCCTGGTTTTCCAGAAAGTTATTATATACAGTATCCGTAATAACTAATTTACAGTTACTGTCTGTTTCAATATATACGATTCTTTCTTCAGGGTAATTAATATCAAGTGGAACATAAGCCGCTCCGGCTTTTAAAACTGCTAATATAGACACGAGCAGTTTTTCGTTTCTTTCTAATTTAACTCCAACAAAATCACCTTTTGATATTCCTTTCTCTGTCAAATAATTTGAAAGCTGGTTCGCCAGTTTATTTAATTCTCTGTAAGTAAGAAATTTGTCTCTGCTGACAACTGCAATATCATTAGGTGTTTTATCTGCCTGTTTTTCTACAATTTCTATAAGCGTTAAAGCACGGTTGTAATCTGTTTTTTGAGGGTTTAGATTATAAAGTAAGTCTTTCTTTTCTTCGTTGGAAAGCAAAGAAATAGTAACGGCCGGAAGATTGATATTTTCTTCTAATTCTTCCAGTAATCTTCCAAAACTCTTTAGAAAATGCTGCGCAAGATTATTTTCTGCAAATTTTTCAGGATAATATAATGCAATTTTTAAATCTTTATTTTCAATTTTTTCAATATGGATTGACAATTCGCTGCAGGCTTTATTTATTTTATTTCCTGATCCGTATTTAAACTCAAAAGGAATAAATTCTACATTAGATTTCTCTTTTTCAAGATTATAATAAGGGGCATTCTTATAGACTTCCTTAATTTCTTCTTTGGTGTCTTGTATAAACTCTTTTATCGTTCTTTTTCCAATTGGCTGGAACTCATAACACAACAATTCATTTTGAACATCTAAAAATGACTTCAAAAACAATACATTCCCATCAGCAATATATCTTTGCAGCAGTAAATTATAAAGTGCGATTAAAACTGTAAATTCTGCATCAGTATTTTCTCCTGTTACTTTATAGAAATAAGAGAGACTGCCGGCATCGACAATGGTAAAATCAACAGAAGCATCTTCAAAAACGCCTTCTTTTGTATACACGATTCTATTGTTTTTTTTATACCAGTAATCTTTTGCTATTTTATCATTGATGTGGTTCATTTTATCTTTATTTATAAGATTGTAAGAGTAGCTGACTATGTATTATTTTAATATGTAAGTCACATTAGAGGATATGCTAAAATAGTAGGAAGATTCATTTATAAATTACGGACTTTTGATATAAAAATTACGGATTTCTGTAATTTTTCAAAAAAGCCCCACCTAATTAAACTACTGATTATCAAAACAAAAAATAGTAATTTCTGCTTAGTGATTTTAAAAATCTGCCGTCATTTATAAATGAAATTATCCTCTGATTTTATTTAAAGAAGTATTTGATTTTGGATTGTTTCTTCTAATTTTTCCAGCATTATTGAAGTCATGTCCTGCAGATCAAATTTATTTTTCCAATTCCAGTCTGTTCTGGCATTATTGTCGTCAATGCTGTCCGGCCAGCTGTCTGCAATCATTTGTCGAAAATCGTTTTCTTTATAAGTTATTTCAAACTCAGGAATGTGCTTTTTAATTTCACTGGCTATTTCGTGAGGATTGAAACTCATTGCCGACAAGTTATAAGAGGATCTAATTTTTATTAAATCAACTGGTGCATCCATAATATCGATTGCTGCATCTATTGCGTCATCAATGTACATCATTGGCAGTTTGGTTTGCGGAGATAAAAAGCAATGGTATTTTTGCTCTTTTAGTGCCGAATGAAAAATATCGACTGCATAATCTGTTGTTCCTCCACCCGGCGGCGCAGACCAGCTGATGATTCCGGGATATCTTACACTTCGAACATCTACACCAAAAGTTTTATGATAATATTCGCACCATCTTTCTCCTGTTTGTTTACTGATTCCGTACACAGTAGAAGGCTCCATAACTGTATATTGAGGCGTTTCTTCGCGTGGTGTATTATTTCCAAAAACGGCTATGCTGGAAGGCCAGAATATTTTTTTTATTTTTTTCTCTTTCGCTAAATTAAGTACGTGAAATAGCGAATTCATGTTTAAATCCCATGCAAAAGCATATGCTTTTTCTGCTGAAGCAGATAATAAAGCAGACAGTAAATACACTTCATCAATACTATATTTCTCTACAAAATATTCGACCTGATCAAAATTAAGCGCATCGATAATTTCAAAATAGCCTTGATTAACCACATCATTATCAGGTTTTACTATATCTGAAGCAATAACATTTTCAACTCCGTATATTTGTCTCAATCTCAAGGTGAGCTCCGTACCTATCTGGCCGCATGCACCTATAACTAAAATTTTCTTATTCATACTTTATTTTTAAAAATGATTAATAATTTGGGAATTTAAAAACCCTGATATTTATATTTTCTTTAAAAAAAACTCATCTATATCGCGATCTGATGAGATGTAGCATTTATATCTTTCATCTATTTTTATTTCTTTCAAAAAAAACTTTTGATCGTTAATCTGTGCTATTCCGTCTAAAACTTCGAATGTTGTCAATGGTATTGTTAATCCAAGTCCGTTTGCTTTAATGACAGCTTCTTTCTGTGTCCAATAATTAAAAAAGGATTCTTCTATTTTATCAGAAGAAATAATTGTATCCCATTCATTTTCTCTCATCTGCCACTTACAATCTTCAATTGAGATTTCTGAGATAATTTCAATATCAATTCCTATTAGTGATTTTTCGCATATTGCACAAACAACAATCTCACCCGAATGGGAAATATTAAATTGTACCGGATCATCTTTAAAATATGGCTTATTGTACTTTGTCTGCAGTATCTCTTTGCTTGAAGGATCATAATTGTAAATTTGTTCAATTGCCTTAAACAATATCACTCTTCCCAAAAGAGACAATTGGGCATCCTGCCATCTTCTGTAGCTTCTTATTCTGTCCTGATAATCTGGTGAAAACTTTGGAAGTTCATTTTCGAACAAGCTTTCACAATTATCTTCAGAGATATATGAGTAATAGATATAAATCAAAACTATATGGTAATTTTAAAAATTAAAGACAAAAACTATTTTTCAGTTTTTCAGGCCTTGTGATAAAACCTGTTTTGAAGAAAAATCACTTTGTCATAATGTTAAACAGTATCTATTTAGCTTAGCTTCAATAGTGATGCAACGAAAATACAAGTGATTTTGAGAAAAAAATTACGGACTTTTGGTATAAAAATTACGGTATCCATAATTAGATAAGTACTGAATATCAGAAAAATATTCGCATATAAATTTTCCAGATCATAAAATAATCCGGATTTAAAAAAGATAAGTATCTAAAGTTTTGAAATAGCTGTTTAAGACCGAAATAAAACGTATTAAACATTTTTTGAAAGGATAAGGGGAAGGAAGCTCGGGATTATTTGATAAAAAATAACCGATAAAAGCCATTTGATAAGATTGAGTTTTATTCTAAAGCTTCGATTACAATAGTATCAAGATTAAAAGTGATATCAATTTTGGTTCCTTTATTTATTTTTGATTTAATTTTAAATTTACCTTTTAAGGAAATAGTTCTGTCTTTCATGTTGTTGATTCCAATTCCGGTTTTAGATATTTTAGTATCAAAACCTTCACCGTCATCGGTAATACTTAATTTCAAGGAATTGCTTTTTACTTTCTGAATTTTTATCTGGCAGTTCTTTGCATTTGCATACTTATTCACATTTAGAATTGATTCCTGCACTATTCTGTATAAATTTATTTTATAGATATTTTGCACCGCTGCCCAATTTACAGAATCATCGACAACATATTTAAATTGTGTTTTTGTAATATCCGCTTGATTATTAATAAGATTCATAAGCAATGTATTAAAATCATTTGCCTCAAAAAAAGGATTCTGATTTAACTCATGCGAAATCATTCTAATTTCATTTTCAACATTTTGTAATTCTAAAATATAACTTTTGCGTTTCTCAATTATTTCCTGATCGGTTTTAGAATTAAAAAAGCCTAAATTCATTCGAATCGAATAAATTTTGTTCATTATTCCATCATGCAATTCTCTGGCTATTCTGGTTTTTTCGTTTTCTCTCGCAATATTTATTTTTTCATTTTGCTCGATTAACAATCTGTAAATCTCTTCATTTGCTTTTTTCTGTTTAATCAAAAACTGCAATTCTTTATTTTTATATTTAGAATATCTGAAAATCAGAATAACCAAAAATAAAAGTATTAGTACAAATGAGATAATTAATATGTATAGATTTTTTTTTGTCAAAACTTTATTTTCGTCTTCAATCCTTGAGGTTTCATACTCAATTCTTGCATATTTATCATGGGCTTTTCTTTGCACTCTGTTTATACTATCACTTACTTTTATATAGTAATTTGTATAATAGAGTCCATTTTTTTTATCAATTTTAGAAAGCAGTTTAGACGAAGTTAAAATTTCATTACTGCTGTTTAGTTTAATTGCAAGATCATTAGCTTCTTTTATGTTACTAATTGATTTGGCAGTGTCCTTCTGAGTCAAAAAATATTCTCCGATATAAATCTTTTTGTATAATATATCAGATTCAACACCAATGCTGTCAACAATCCGTAAGGATTCTGAAAACATAGATTCAACATTTTTATAATCTCCATTTTTTGTTTTTGAATAAGCCAGGTTACTTAAAACATTTGCATATAATCTTGGCCATCTTTTTCTTAAATCCTTCGAAAGTAATCCCTGCAGCTGCTCTATAGATTTAGAATATTCTCCTTTTAGGTCATATAGATTACAGATATTAATGATAGAACTAACTTTATAGTTGTTTACTTCATCATCACCTTTCATTTTCTTCACTTCAGCAAGCGCCAGATTATGATAACTCAACGCTTCATTATAGTCTACTAATTTTTCTAAACAATTACCCATTAAGGTATTGCAGGAATATATTAATTCGTGATTTGAAGATTTTTTTAAGTACTGTAATGCTTTAGAAACCTCTATTTCGCATTCAACATAATTACCATCATAAAACAGAACATATGCTTTGTTAAATAACATTCTGCCCACATTATTATAATCATGGATTTTATGATAGATTTTTTCAGCCTTTAAATAATAAAAATAAGCGCTGTCCTTTTTTGAGTTTTCATAACAATCGCCTGCATAATAGTATGCTTTTGCCATTCTTATACTGTCGTTAACTCTTTTTGAAAGGTCTAGCGCTTTTTGACTGTTTTCCAGTGATTTTTTCAGATTATTAATAAAATAATATTCTGAAGCAGCCTTTAAATACAAATCTCTGGTAATCGAATCGTTCTTTCTATATTTTAGCAAATCTACTATTGAATCCAGATACTTCCCTTTTTCATATTCTTCAAGACTATTAATATGATTTGAATCAAATAAAATAGGATCGCTTTTTTTACATGAAAAAAAAAGAATTAGCAAAGACAAAAAGAGTATTTTTCTGGCAAGAATTTTCAATGTACAAATGGTTTTTAGGGATTTCAAATATATGATATTGAAATTTAAAAAACATATTATCCAAAAAAAATATAAGATTTTTCCTTTTATTATTTTCTAGGGGGTTTTGGATTACTAGGTTCTCCATCTGAATCTGCACTTGCATCTGCAGTTGTATCTACTGGCTTTGCTACTGTGCTTGAATCAATGTTTTTTTCATTTAATTCATTTATTAATTCTTTCTCATTTAATTCATTTATCAATTCTTTACCTGAAGTTCTTACAACATTAACTCCTTCATTAGAATCTTCAAAATCATCATTCGAGCATGAAAATGCTAATAAAGAAATAAAAACTACTCCAACTATATACAACTTTCTTTTCATAAGATTTAATTTTTTAAGTTATTATCTATCTTGAGTAGCAAAAAAACAACTATACTTTAGCTGAATTGTACGGTAAATCCGTAATATTTCGTTAGATTTGTAGAAAATGTACCAAAAACAAAAAAATTATGAGCCTAAACGTTCTAGTGGTAGACGACCATCCTATGACAGTGGATAGTTACATAAACCTATTATCTGATGCAGAATTTCAAACAACAAAGCCAAATTTTATAACCAGTTACAATTGCGAAGATGCTTACAATAAAATAACGTTAATGTCAAAGCAAGACAAGAATATTGATTTTGCTTTATTGGATATTAATCTTCCTCCTTACAAAAAACTTAATATTAGTAATGGTATCGATCTTGCATTACTTGTTAGAGGGAAATTTAAAAATTGTAAAATAGTTTTACTTACAATGCACAGTGAGCCGTTGACAGTCGATAAAATAATTAAAAGTGTGAGACCTGAAGGTTTTATATCTAAAAGTGATATAAATTTTGAACTGTTTCCTGTTTTTTGCAAAAGAATATTAAATGGAGAAATACTTCAAAGTAAAGCCATAATAGAGTCACAGAGAGACTTGTTCAAAAAAAATATAAATTGGGACAATCATGATAATCAAATCTTGCTTTTAATTTCCCAAGGTGTAAAAACGGTAAATCTTCCAGATTATATTCCGCTTTCAATGAGTGCCATCGAAAAAAGAAAAGCCAGTATAAAAGACCAGCTTTTAAAAGAAAAAGGCAGTGATAAAGATTTAATTGAAAAAGCAAAAAAGTTAGGACTGCTCTAAAAACATAATTAAAATAAAGCATATAGCAGAATCAAATTATTGAATCAACTGTATTTCTACAGAGTAAAGCAGTTTTACATCACTCATTTTAAGCTTTATGGCAGAATTATAATATTCCTGTTTTGAAGCTGCCTTTAAATCTTCCCCAAAAAACTAAAACTGATTTTGTTAACTCTTGCATTTTGCAATATAATGCTGCTCTATTAGGAGATAGTATTTTTATTTCTATACCTACCTACAGTTCCAAATCTAATTTGGAATGTGAAGTAACTTCACTAATAATTTTTAAATCAGGGGTTAATGAATTAATTTTTCAAACTCTATTCCCTCATCGATTGAAATATATGCACCTTCCGGCGCTTACTTTCTGCAGATTAGGCGCATTGACCAATTATTGTCCAATTTCATTACGGGAAGCGTAAGGACTCGGTACGTAATTAATTAATCCTGATATATGTAATATATACGGGTAAATAAAAATACGCAATCTGACAACTACATAACACACTCATTTACAAAATCTTTAAATTATATCTACAGCTCCAACACAATTGAAAAGGCAAAATAAAAGAATGAGTAATAAAAATAAAAGCGTTATATTTTTATTCCATTGATTTTGCCAATTATATATATATGCCTCATCATATCTGGTATAATTTGAACGGCCAACTTAGAAAATAACAGACTATAAGACAGTAAGTTAAAATCTTAAATTAAATCACGCATTGGATTCTAAGTATATTTCCTTATAAAACTATCAAAAAAATTTCTTGAATTGAAAAAACATATTATCTTTGCACCCGCAATGAGAAAATGATTGCGTCTTACTGGAGGAATGGCAGAGCGGTCGAATGCGGCAGTCTTGAAAACTGTTGACTGTAACAGGTCCGGGGGTTCGAATCCCTCTTCCTCCGCTAGATAAAGTCCGAAAAGCGGCTTTAAAAAACAAAAAGCCTTTAAACACTGCTGTTTAAAGGCTTTTTCATTTGGAATAGTATCGAACCCTGCTTTAAAAAGCGGTGTTTTTTAGTTACCCACTCTATTTGGAGCCGTTTTTTTTAATCTTGGGTAACTAAAAACTGGATAATCATGATTCGTTACTTCTGAGCATCTTATCAATCTTGCTACTGTCATAAAGATATATATCGCCGAGCCTGGTGTAGGGCAGAATTCCGGTCTGCCTGTATTTTATGATCGTATTATTGGACAGCCCGAACATCTTTTTTAGATCTTCATTTCTGTAATATTCAGGCCGCAGGGTTTTTCCCTGGCTTATTTTTGAATCAATTGCTTCCATTTTCGCTACCACAGGCTCTATCAGATCCTTTACTTCCATCATATAAGACGGCCTCTTTTCTTTCTTCATCATCATTGAGTCTTTTAAATATTATTAATCTTTTCTACTATCCTTTCTACCACTTTTCCAGCCTTCTTCTTCGCTCCTGCATCACTGCAATAAAATCATCTAGAAATTTAATCTGCTTGATCTTATAGGTGTAGCCTTTGCATTCCGAAAACTGCCTGCTTATCGTGCTTATTATTTTCTGTCCACCTTCATTATCATTATAAGTAAAATTTTTGCTTATAAATTTCTGGAAACTGGCCCGGTTATTTTTTGCGTCATTTGAATCAAAATATAAAATGCCTTCATCCATCAAAATATAGAGAAGATTTGCAAGCTCGATTTTGGAATATGAGCTGCTGCATTTATCAGAACAAAATAAAGCTTTACTATCAGCATTCTCAGATTCATTTACGAGCACCAAATTTTCTATATTTTTTAATCTGGAATCAAGTTTAAAAAAACTATCTATAATCTCATATGTTTTGGCTCTCTTCATTCTTAATTCCTTTTATCTTATTGAATACAAATTTTGCTATGCCGTTCCCTTATAGTGTTCTCTAATTTTTAAAAAATTGAATAAATGCTTAAAAACCTGCAATATGGCCAGTGAAGATTAAAAAAAGCTGTTGTGCAAGCGCAAAATCAGAGAGAAATTTTGATTCATACATTTTTACTCTTTTTGTTTTTTCATTTTCCAATTTAACACTTTGATTAGTCATCATCCTGCAATTACAGTTTATGCATTACCTAATCGCACTCCCAATTTATTTATGCCCCAATTCTAAATGTGAGCTTTTCTTCTTAAAAAAAGCATACCTGTTATTAGTTTTAATTTCAAGGAATCTTGAGGAAGAATACAATATTCTAAAATAAAAAAAGCTAGCAAAACTATTGGACGCAGCCAGAGAAGTGCACATAATTGCACGGCTCATTCTTCGCCATGCAACCCTTCGGGACTTATAGCACTTCAACCTGTCTGGCTTACCAATCACAGACTGCTTTCTTTTTTTCCTTTTTCTTTTGGAATTTATCTTATTCTCATTCCTTTAGGACTCGGAAAACGCATTCCCAGATGAGAATATAGACTTCTAACTTTGGTTCGCCAGTCGATTTTAGAAGATGCCCACTGCTTGCCGCCTTCTACGATATGTATATTATCGTGTGAATGGGATGGCATACTCATGGAAACCTGCACATCATCGAATTTCAAGAAGAGGTCAGGATTATCAATAGGAGAAAGCTGCTCGTCCAGATCAAAAATAGTCCTGTCCTTCTCCGCATTAAATTTCGAGGTTTTATCTTCCAATTCCTGGTAGAGATCAACTAAAGGAATATCATTGGTTATAAAATCAAGATCATAGATGTCTTTTTTAGTTGTCCTATTGGCGGCACTTACTAATTTAAATAGTCCTATATCTAATTTAGACAGCAGACGTACGCCTTGGTTCACTTCAATGGGAGACACATTCTTCATGTTCTGAAGTAGTTCCACCTTTACGGTAAGATCTCTTGAGACAGCAATAAAAAAACGTAAAAAGATAAACTGGTCATCGATATTGCAAGGCCTGTCAAATCTCATTGCCTTATTTCCATAGCAGTCAGCTACCTCATCCTCAATTTTTTTAAACCCATCTCTTCCAATAATTTCAGGACAGAATAGATCTATGTCATCAGAAATTCTGTGATTATACTGCAGAGCAAGATTTGTCCCGCCTCCCAAAGCAAATTCGGAGAGAGAAGGAAGGTTCTGTAATTCTAAAATAGTTTTTAGTATTTCTGGAGATACAGCATTCATAATAAAATCTGTTTTTTAATTCTACAAAGCAAATCTTTTGAAAGATTCGATATTATATCTTTCAGCAACTTTTAAGCATACATTATTGCTGATGTTTTCAGTTGTCTGTTTTAAATATTTAATAATATCGGAAGTAGAATAAAGACTTTCCAGAAGTTTAATATCTGACTCAAATGTCTCAGATGTAGTGGCATAAAGCGCCCTTGGAATTATAATAGCTTTATCTTTCACGATATCAAGCTCGCTATAATCCATGTCCCAAAATAAGTATTTTGGAAAAATGTCGGCTATATTAACTTTATGAATCATTTTACAAAGATACAACTTATTACCGTCTATATTATTACTTTCATTATTAACAAGTTAAAGTTCCAGAAATTGAATTCTTCGAACAGTTAAAACATCGTTAAAAAAGCTATCCCGTCCATATTTCGAACGGGATGCGAACTGTATAAACAGCGCTGTCATCCAGTTATAATTCTGATGCTATTTAAAGATTGCAACGTTCCTGCAATCGGCCAGATGTCCGTTTGTTTAACAAACGATATCTGACCACCTATTGCCTCGGAACTCGGCGGTGGAGAAATGAGAAAGAAAGTAGCTTACAAACTAGAAACTTTAAGAAATGAAAAAATTGAATTTAAATTTTGGTCGAATAGCAATTTTATTGACGAGTCATTAGAATTGTAAGCCCAATCCCCAATAAAATAGATAAAAAATTAAAACTTAAAAGAAGCTGTTCTAAATTTCACAAACCAAAGGTTTAGTCAAGCTAAAATTAATTGCGAAATGAAAAATCCTACTCTTTCAAAGCGTTCAAAATATATCACCAAATTATTTAGAAGTCCGAAAAATATTAGGTATTTACACCTGTTTTTTTTATTTCGCAATTAAATCTTATATTTTTTACGGTTTTCCTTACACTTAGGCATCACTCTTTTTTTATCTTTAGCCATTTATAATATTTGCAAAAAATAAGGTCGATTTAATAGTGAGTACCATACCTTATGTATCAATGTATAACCTACGACGCTTGTATAAATATTTAGATAAATCTAAGAACTAATTATAAATGATCAGAACTAAAACAGAATTCAATATTCTACCTGCATATAACGGAGATTGTATTTTAATTAAAACATTTGATAAACAGGGAAACGAATTTGTAATTCTCATTGACGGTGGCACTTCAGCAACATTTGAATATTCTCTCAAAAAAAAACTAAAAGGGATTACTAAAATTGACCTTTTAGTATTAACACATATCGATTCTGATCATATTGGAGGATTAATAAAGTTTTTTAAAAATAGTTTAATAGATAAAATTGAAATCGATCAGATTTGGATAAACCAACCAGATTTTGGAGTAACATCAAAATCAGATCAAAAAGCATTAATCAGTGTCCCTCAAGCTGAGGATTGGAAAGCTTTAATTAAATCAAAAAAGCCACAATCAAAGCTTCGTGAAATAACTACCGATGATAAAACAATAATTATAGGTGGAGTAATATTTACTATTTTATCCCCAACACCTGAAATAAAAGATAAGCTATATGAAATCTGGAAGAAAGAAAAAGATAAGTTTTTATTAAAACAGGCAAATTTGGAAGTTAAAATATGTATAAACGAAATTGATTATACTAAATCTTTGATTGAATTAAATAAAGAGAGCTTTAAACCTGATTCATCAATTAGTACTGACATTTATAATTCCTCTTCAATAGCTTTCATATTACAATGTCCAGATATTAGCCTTCTATTATTGGGAGATTCTAGACCTGAAATAATAGCTAAAAGTATTAGAAAACTTGGAAACAGTGAAGACTCTCCATTAGAAGTAGATTACGTTAAGATTTCACACCATGGAAGTTTAAACAATACCTCACAAGAATTACTATCTCTAATAAGGTCTAACAAATATATATTATCAACTAATGGTGGAACAGCAGACCATAAACACCCATCAAGGGAGACTATAGCTAGAATTGTGTATAAAGTTAATCGAAACGAAAACAGACTAAATATCTACACGAATTATAGCATTAAGGATATGAAAACAAAAATAGGAGAATTCATTAGCGATGATGACTTAAAGGAAGGCAATTGGAATATTGAACATGAAAATAATTTTATATCATGATACATAATGATCCCGAGAAATATTGTGTTCGTGTTAGATGCAATGAAAATATAGGTAGTGGCGTTTTGATACCAGGAGAAACAACTTTTTATGTTTTTACCGCAGCTCATTGCTTAGGAGAAAAAAAGCCAGACATCAAAGACATTTTAATTGAAAAACAGACTGATTACCAATCTAATTTCGAAAATATTGAGGTTGTAGCAATCAAAGAATTTGATTCTGATAAAGATTTTGCATTAATTGAAATAGATTTTCAAGCTGAAGATAAAATGTTCTATAAGTATAATTTGGGTTACCAATTTATTCCACAAACTCATGTAAGATTTGTCGGATACCAAGGAATTAACAATAATGAATATAGACCATTTCCAAGTAAAATAATTAGTACAAGCAATTCGAGTTATTGTTTTAAAATTAAATTGACCGAAGGAGAAACTTTTGATCAGGGAGGGGAAGATGGACATTTGTTAGCGCGCGGATTGTCTGGAAGTGGCGTCTTCTTAATAAGGCACAAAACTCCTTTTTTAATCGGAATTTTGAACTCTGTAGTTACGGACAATGCATGGAACAACGACATTAACTGCTGTTCTGTTCATCACATTCAAAGCTATTTCCAGCCTTGTATAGATCTATCTGATTTTGAGACTTTGAGGCTATGGGAAAAAAATATTAATCAAATAAGAACAGCAGAAGAGATTGAAGCTTTTAAAAAAACTGAGAGTAGCTTCTTTAATAAGCTATATAAAAAAAATAAGGTTTTATATCCTGATCTTAACCAATGTAATGAAGTAACTGTAGATCAAATAAACAACTATTTATCTATGAAAGAAAATATCGACAAATATTCTAAAGAGTATCCTGACCTATTTATTGACTTTAAGAATAGCGTTTCCAAACTTGTAAATGAAGTCAAATATCAGTATTCATTATCTGTTGACAAAAGCAATGAAGCAATCATTTCTAAGAGGGAACTACAAAATCAACTAAAATTAATTTTGGAATTTATGCCATCTACGACGACATTTGACTTGTCAGAATATCAAATAATAGAATGGTTAGGTGTGTGCACTTTAAATTTTACTAAAAATGATTAATATAATATTAGAGGAAAAGAAAACATCTGTTTCAATAAAGTACAATGCATACTATAAACTTGTTATTCTGCTAAGTATTATTAATTATTGTGGTGGAAAAAACAAAGCTAGCTTGCAATTAATTCACTTACTATTTTGGAGTTTACGAGATGATAAAAATTACAGCGTTCTATTAGATCTAAAAATTGGAAATCGAAATACCCTAATACCATGGTCATTTGAATTTGGTATTGAAAAGGTTCTTGCGCTAGGTTATATAGAAAATTTTTTAGATAGAAAAATTGTCGCTGACACATTAGAAATTGAAATAACTCAGAAAGGAATTGAAATATTGAACTTAATTAATGAAAACGATTTATTTGAAGAGGAAATAAAGAAAATTAAATTCATGGGTAAAATTCCTAAAACTAAAATAGATAAAGCAAATAACAACTGGAAATTAATATAGATCAATATGTTCAAAATAAACAAATTAAGAGTTGAAATCTTAACAAATAAAAGTAAAACTATAGACGATTTATATGGTTTTGAATTTCCTTTTTATCAAGGTTTAAATATAATAGCAGGAGAAAACTCTAGAGGAAAAACGACTATAAATTCCTGTATTTTCTACGCCTTAGGTATGGAAGAATTACTAGGAGGCCATAATAGTAAAGCATTAGACAAAGCTTTAAAAGACACATTTGTTATAAAAACAAAGATAAATGGTGAAGAAAAAAATATAGATTTTAGAGTTAATAGATCCAAGGTATTTCTAGAAATTGAAAATGACGAAAATGAAATTGTAACTTTAGAACGTATTATTATACGTTCTGATGGTGATGAAAAAGAATCAAATATTACCATTTATAAAGACTCTCTAAAAAAAATTAATAGTGAAACTTTAAGAGCTGTTTTTTTTGTTAACGGTAGAGGAAATAATGATGATCCAAATGGCTTTTACGAATGGTTCAGTGATTTCATAAATCTAACGATACCACAAGTAAGTAATAATTCGAAAAAATCGAATTATAGCCCGTTATATTTACAAATGATATTCTCATCTATATTTATTGAGCAAACTAAAGGATGGTCAGATTTTCTAGCAACTATGCCTTATTTTGGGGTAACTAAACCTAAAGAAAAGGTAATTGAATTCCTTCTTAATTTAGATGAAATAAATGTTTCTACTAAAAGAGACACTTATCATAAAATTAAAAATAACATTGTAGATAATTGGAATAAGACAATTAAGGCTTTTTCATATTTGGAAAATAATAACAATGCTAACCTTGTATTCATTCCTGAGAATATCACTTCTGAAAAAAAAGATATAGAAAAAATTTCTTCAGTTTTCCAAATTGGAGAAAACCAAGTAATAAATTATTCTGATTATTTACATAGCAAAACACAAATAATAGCAGATTTGGAGAATAAACCTATTGCCAATATCGAAACGAATAAAGAAAAAACACTTGCTGAATTTGAGGAAACCAAAAGTCAGTATTATGATTTAAATAAATATATTGAAGATTTTGAAAACAAGTTGAGCATTGAAAAAATACAGTTTGACAATCTTAAATCTCAATTACTTAATATTGATAAAGAAATAAAAGAGCATACAAATTTGATAAAAGTATTTAATAACAATTTGTTCAATAAAAATAAAGAAAGTAAGTGTCCAACTTGCACACAAATTGTATCTGAGGATATAATTTCAACTCAAAATATTAGAATTCCTCAGTTATCTCTTGAAGAAAATAAGAGTTTTTTGAATAGTCAAAAAAAGATTATGGAAGCAACTTCTAAAAGTTTACAAAGTACAATTGAAGAAAAAAACAATTTGTTATTATATTTTAAAAACAACTTGAGAAATAAGGAAGCTTATTTAAAATCCATATCTAAAGATTTAATTGCAGATGACAGAGCACTTTCAGAATCTGAAGTTGTTAAAAAAATTCAGCTACAACAAGAAGTTGCAAACCTACAACTATTTAACATACAGGTAAATGAATTAAAAAATGAACTTATTGGGTTAGCCAATCAGTATCACAATATTAATAATAAAATTGCAGGATTAGAAAAATCTAATGATGAAAAAATATTAAGCTTATTCGAGTCAAACTACAAAGATTTACTTTATTCATTTGGATATGATAGTAACTACAAATCCCAGATATCTATTAATAGAAACGAGCCCTTTAAATATTTTCCAATATACAAAAGAAATAAAGATGATAAAAATCCTCAATCAGTACGAATAAATTCATCAGCATCTGATTTTGTCAGAAGCATCTGGGCTTACACACTTTCTCTGCGTAACAATGGAGTTAATCATCCAGGCTTAATAATGTTTGATGAACCTGGACAACACCGAACAAAATTAAGTAGTCTAAAAACATTATTTAAGCTAGCATCTGAAGAGAACAATAAACAAACTATAATCTTTACTTCAATTGACAATAAACTAGGCAGTGATGAAAAAGAAAGAATAGACTTAAAAGAATTAATTAAGGATTTAGAGGAAAAATCATACCATTTAATAAAACTAAATGAAGGCAAAGTAATAAATTCTCTCACGTAAAAAAAACCAACTTCAATTCTTAAATTATTTAGCATCTTTATAGCAATTTCGATAATTTAAATTTATGATGCATATGTTATAATACAAATATAATCTTCCTTAAAACGGTTAGATAATTGAATACTTCCCGCTACTAAATATAAAACACTTACTACAATAAAATGATAATTACGAGACATATTTCCGAGCGGGAAGCATTCAATTATCTAACCAGATTGTTTCAGATTATTGTGCGATTTTGGTATTAGTAGCTTAAATTGATATTATGAATAATAAATGCCAGCTAATAGGATATAATACTATAACGAAGATTTAAAAACAAGTTATTTGTCATTATATTTTGTATATCTAATGATTGGTTTGAGAAGTTGCTAAATAATATGATTATACTGATTAAAGATAACCATAATAAATCCCAAACAAGCTTACTGTTTTTAAATCTCAATTTTAAAGTTAATATAAAGTATTCCTTAAATTTTATGCTTGTATTTACTGTGAAGTTTTCAATTTTATTTTTTCGTTGAGCTAAAACTGACAGCTAACGTTCTGTTGCTACAGTGGGTTTGGGAATAAACTAAACCCATTCTTCGTATTTGTCAAGTCAATTCCAAATATAACCATCATTCCGTTAAGCCCTAAGGGCGTTGTAATAGCTGTTGTCCGGCAGTTTATTTATATTCTGAATTTAGATCGAAATGATGCCCCCAAATTTTTACTGCGCCTAATCCAGCAGTAAAAAGACCACTCGTATGTGGCTTTTTTTGAGACAAATTGTGATCAATGCTGATTTTAAGTGCGTTGGTAAAAAATTGAAGCCCAAATGCTTTGTTTTTTTCCAAGATTTCAACTACTGTCATTTCACTTTGAGACGGGTCAAATCCCTTTGCTTCATCTTCTGTAATAGGTACTCTACTAAAGTAAATTACTGCTTGATTAGGAATACATATATATTCAGGTAATTCATCCAAATGCTTATAGCCGATTTGTTTTTGAAGTTCATTATTATCAAAAGCAAACAATAAATTTTGAAAATTAATACTTGATGAATATGAAAAAATACCTTTGAAAAAGTTTTTTTTGTAAGGTCCCGCTATATTACAAATACTCTTAATATTATAAAAAGAATCAATTAGAGTCCCAGAATATTTATAAGGAATTCCCTCTTCGTTTAATAATGGATATTTTTCGCTTCTAATTGAATTTCCTCTATCATATTCTTTATAAAAAGTGAGATTGCTTTTTACTTCAATTCCCGCAAATAATGAATCTGGCTCAATTATAACGAAATCTTCCGTTTTGAGAAATGGAGTATAGATATTTTCATCATAAATCAAGCAGTCAACTTGCTTTGTTTGGGATTGATAAATTTCATTTTTTACTAAAGTATTAAAGTCATAAACAAAACCAGAACTAATAGTTAAATTATTTGGAATAAATTTTCTCAAATATTTCTTTAAAACTTGTTCTCGATAATTTCCTATTGTTGTTGGATGTTTTGTAAAAAGACTAATATTTTCAAACTCAATATTAAGTTTCTCTAATTCTAGTTCATAATATCTTGAGACACTCATTTTTCTTTGTTTTTATGGGTTAAAATTGGCTATAAAAGTATATACTACTTTACAACATCAGACTTATCACCTCAAAATTGAGTAGATATGTTTATAGATGTCAGGGTATGTTTATTTCAAATATGCGCTTATAAACTTACAAATCATCAAATGCAAAACAACTTTTAAGCGAAATCGAACAACACTCAGAAAGTTTAAATTTATAATGTATATTATAAAAAAAAAAAATAATGGAAAGTAAAAATAAAACAAGAGTATTAGACAGATTCCAAGCCTTTTTTAAGCCCCATAAGGACAATTCTCGAACCATTTTATGTGTGATTTACAGGGATTAGGAAAATCTTAAATTAAATTATGATAGATCTAATATATCATCGTGCTTTTTAATTAGTGGGTCTAACCAATCTGCTTTGTCACAGGCCCATTTTATCCATTCATCTTTTTCAATAGTCAAATCGTTAGTTCTGATTGCTTTTTGCTTTTCAGCTTGAATGTATTGTCTAATTAAAAGCGCTTTATTGTATTGCTCAGATAAGGCTAATAATTTGTTGAATTTTTCAACTTCTTCATTTTTTAGCTTTTTAAATTCTTCTTTTCGTTTTTGTTCTTCTTGATATTGTAAATGCCAAAGTCTATTTTTTTCTTTTCGAATTTTTTCTGTCTCTGCGTAGATTTCTAGTTTAGCCATTATTCTTGCTAAAAGTTCTTCTAATTTCGTTTTTCCATCTCTCCATTCCTTTTCATCTGAATATTTTCCCATTTTGAAAATTAACTCTCCTGTTGGAATATAATCAGAAGTATAATATTGCTTTGTGGAAGGGATTTTTTTAGTTGCTTCTCGTAAATCAATTTCGATGAAAATACTATCAATTACAACACCTGTATTATCATATTCTTTATGCCAATTATGTCCTCTGTAACGTAATAATTTTGTAAAAGCATCCATAAAAAGTAGAGCTCTTTTTCTGCAGTTATCACCAACTCTAATCGGATATATAATTCTGCTATCATCACGATATGAGCTGAATTTAATTTTTCCCCTCCAGTATTCTTTTGTTTGAATGGTTATGATATCGGGTTTTATGATATTGTCAGGAACTGCTAAAGGAGCTTTATGATCATTCGCAATTTCTTTAGTCCTTATTGTTAAAGGCGTTTGGTCAAAGTTAATAAGATTTCCTTCTTCTCTTATGGTTAAAGTAATTTTATCAACACCTTCGAAAATTGGGTTAAATTCAATTTTTTTTACAGGTTTATTGAATTTAAGCTTTGACCAATAACTTCGATCAGGAATTGGAATATTAAATTTTTTACAAAGTTTTTTGATGCCGTCATTTGAAAGTGCATATTCTTGTGTCAATTTAGAAATGGGTTTTGACCATACTATTTCATATAATTCTTTTCTTTTGAGTTCCTCTGTTTTCATATCTATCATAAAAATTAATTATTTAAATTTATGAAAATCGTTTTTTGATGTTGACAAAAGATATTGAAAATGAGCTATAAGTGATCTGATATTTTTATGGTTCGAGCTCTGTAAGAATAAAATAAATATTAGACAATATATACTATGAAGATACAGAATCCTAATCTCTTTCTAAAAGTTTTGAAAGGACTTTCTAATAAAGTTAATGGTTTATTTGGGATTTCAACTTATTAAGATTTTATTCATAAATTTTTTCAGGCACATTCATTATTCCTGAATATTTTAAACATTTGGGCATCTAAATCTAATATTTTAGTTTTTCATTAGACTTTTTTATGTGGTTATATTCATTGTCTTCTTTTGGATAAATGGTACACTTATCTAAGTGGGTTATAAAACAGAATGCAGAATAATTAAAAGTATTTTTTTTCTTATAAAAAATAGATTTTTAGATAAAAAATAATAATATTTGTGCGATTAACCAAACCTTTTTTCGAGGTTATAGTTTATATTTTCATTGTTTTACCTAATAACATGATTAAAAAAGTGGTCGAAGATATACAGTTTAGGATTATAAAAGATGCCAGTGGAGAAGATGTTTCTTTGGATAATATGTCGATAAAAGCGACAAATTCATTAATTGAAATATTGACCGCATTAAGAAATATTGCTCAATATGAAAGTAAACCCGATTTGACGATTGGAGTTACACGAGGAAGTGCATGTGCATCTATTAATGGAAATGAAGGATTACAAGTTGTTCGAGATGGATTTTTAAAGGTTTTTTATAATGATTCTGAGAGAAGCAATATATATGTCCACAATATGCAAATCATCAAAGATCAAATTAAAAATTCAGAATTAGATTTTGAAGTAAGTTTCTTGGAAGATGGAGAAAGAGTTCCTGTAATAGAACTTTTTGGTCGAAAATTTAGAAAAAAAAGAGAACGACGAGAAGTTGAAAATAATTTCAATATTGAATTTTTTGAAGCCGAACTAATGGAAAGTGGTGGGAATAGGCCTAATTTTCATGTAAAGAGGGCTGGTCATTCATTTAAAATAAAGTGTGAAAGAAACGATGCAATTAAAATTAGCCCTTTTTTGTATAAGACTGTGAAATTTTCTGCTTGGGCAAAAATGAATTCTAACCAAAAAATGGAATATACGTTATGTGATATTTATAATGCGAATGAAAGAGATTTTTACAATGAGTTTAAAGAATTTTTCAAAGAACAAAATAGATTGGAAGGAACAGCCCCTCTAAAAAGAATTCACTATAAGTTGAAAGATTTTTATTCAAATGAACAATTTAAAGAATCTAGAAAGTTTCTTAAATTATATTGTAATGATTTGGCAGATATAAATGATTTGACAACTATTTTGATTATTTCGAAGGCTTTTAAACATCATGATGACCTTAAAGATTTATTGAAAAATATTGAAAATATTATTGTTTCTAAAACAAAAAAACGATTAGTATAGTGCAGGTTAATTTAAATACAATTGGGGAAGAGTTATTGCGTTTATGCGATAGTGAAATACACGAGGATTTTATTTCAATCTGTGTACAAGTTGATGAGTTAGGACAAGCGACTCATAGTGGGATTGTAATTTGTTATGATGAAAAACTTTATTATTTTCATTTTACAGGAGTAGTACATTTTGAAGAGCTTGATATAGATAACATACCTAATGATTTATATATTAAAAAAATATCAATATTTGGAGATGGAATAGTATTATCATTTTTAGCTTACTGTGAAATTTTAAAAGATGAGGTCTCGCCAAGTTTTGGATTTGTTTTCCAAGAGTCATTTTATAATTCTGATGGTTCATATTATTCTGAAAGCAATTTACCAGATATTACTACGTGTGTCGGTTTTTGCATTAATGTTATTAGAGGGCGTTTATATAAGAATAGTAAGTATTTAGAGATTGACGATTGGGACAATAGTACAATTGACAGTTTGCAACAAGATTTTCAGTACTGGATTGAGAGTATACAAGCTCAATTAGATCAAATTAGTACTATTTCAAATAATGGAGTTTTACCAGAAATTAGAGATTCTCATTTGAAAAGGATTAGACCATCGGAATTAACGAGTTCAGCTTTTTTCGATGCATTACCAATAAGAAAAGTAAATATAGATTTTGTTAATCCTACTACAGAGAGCCAACTATTTTTAAAACATGTTGTAGGTTAAATAGAAGTATTGTGTAATAAAAAAGCAGTCTATTTTAGGCTGCTTTTTTATTACTAGTTTTGATTTAGTTAATATTTTTTTACAGTAATCAGATATCAATTTTTTCAAATAAAAATGATTCTGCACTAGAAATCCATTCGTTACTTATTTCAAAATAAGACACAGGATCACAGATTATTAAAGGATTATATGAAGTATCTGAAACCTTAGTCGCATCGATTAAATATAAATGATAATTTTTTGATTTAATTTTTGCTGTTTGAATTTCGTTAGAAGACCAATGAAAATGAGGTTTTCCTTTAAATGTTTTTACTTCAATAAATCGATCTAAAGAATTAGAGTGATCATCGTTGAATGAAATAATGTCGTAGCCTGCAGTTACGTCGATGATGGAAATACGTTTTATTTTATTTGTATCCTTCCTAGATGAAAGGCGTTTAGATTCATAATTGATTACAAAAAGTTCTCCAGTTTCTCCAAGTGATCTTTGTTCCTCTAGTTTTTTTAAAAGTTCAGCTTCACTTATTTTTCGTTTTATCTTATTTTCGCTAACGATATAATTTGAAAGTAAATCACCTATGTAAAAATTACCTTCATTAGATTTTTCTATTATACTAAGAGATATTAGTAAATTACGGTAGCATGCATATTTGTATTTTATATTAAAGCGTGGTAATACATATTTATCTATTTGACTTTCGTACGTTATTTCAGCAAGAGATATTACATTTTCTTTTATTAAAAAATCTAAAAGAGTTTTAGAAAACCAATCTTGATAACTGAGTAAATCAAAATTTATTTTTTTAATTTCTGTATTACGCAATTGAATATTGTCACTTTCTAAATAAACGATATTTAGTTGTTCAAATAGCAATAATGCAAAATCGATATTTAAGTTTATTTTCCCCTTATGATGCAGACGCAAATTTGTTAAGGATTTAATTGAAGAAACTCCAGCATTTAAATTTTTCCAAATAAAATAAAGACCATCTAAGTCTGCAATTTCGCTACAGGTTTCTATTTTTTCGTTTAACATAATCAAGAATTATTGCTTTAATATCTTCATCACCTTCATCACCGATGTTATCAAATAAAGGTATAGGAGCGGATTCAATTAATGAAAGCATCCTTTCTTCTTTTAACTGTAATCGAGTATTGATGGTTTCCTCAACAGTGTCTTTTGAAAGTAAATAATAGTAATTAGTATTGACTCCTTTTGGTAAACCATACCTATGGATTCTATCTTTTGATTGGATGAAATGAGCGCAATTAAATGAACGTTCTACATATATAGCGTTATGGCAAACTTTATGTAATGAGATTGATTCTGCAACAGCAAAAGGATTTGCAATAATTACTTTGAAACTGCTTTTAGGATTATGAAATTCATTTATAATAGCTTCCCGCGTTAAATTATAATTTTCATCATTAGTGGTCATACCGTCAGTTGCGACTGGGGTAGCTCCATATAACGTGCGACTTTCAATGCCAATTGAACTAAGATAGTTTTGAAGATGTTCAATTGTTTTGATGAATATAGCCCAAATTATTACTTTCCCATTTTCTTGAATAATTTGGTTAACTAACTCTCCACATTTTTCAAATTTTGATGGGATTTCGTTAGTGTAATATCTCATAACATCATTCATAATATGTGAATCCTCATTTGTAATTGTAGAAAAATCTTCACCATTTTCTTCTTCAAATTTAATTAATGGCTCACGTAATAAGGCTGGATTAGAGGCTACTTGCTGAAGTCTTATCAATTTTGCTTTAACTAACGATGAATGTAAATTAGAGTGAGATTTATTGACTTGATCAACAAAACGTTTTTCAATAAAATCATATATACGTTGTTGTGATTCTTTCATTAGAATCAAGATAGGTGGATGTTCAATAGGTTCGGAGATATTTAAATCCTGCTTTTTTATACGTATATAATAAGGGTCTATATTTGACATCAGGTTTGGTATTCTATTGTCACTCAAAGTACTACTCATATCACGTAGTTGGCCGATATTGTATTTTGTCACGTTTCTCTTTGGCCAAATAAAATTAAAGAGATTATATAAATCTTCATAACCATTTGGAACAGGTGTACCAGTAAGTACTATTCTAGAGGAACATAAAGGAGCAAGTTCCATAATTGTTGAGGATATGATGCCACCGTTTGTATTTTTAATTTTATGAGCTTCGTCAAGTACAACCATAACCTTGTTATTTGCTAAAAAATATTTTAAAGAATCTTTTACAGACAAAACAGAAGCATAGCTAATTAGAGTTATTTCAGCAGGAATTCCATAAAAGTATTGTTTCTTGTTTTCAGAAGAAATTGCACCGTTGATTCGTTTACTATCAGGTTTATATCCAAAGCATTCTTGAAATTCGAGCTCCCAAGGTGAGAATGAGCTTAAGGGACCAATGATTATTATCTTGTCAACCTTTTTAGGATTATCTGAATTTAGACTCTTTAGATAAGTATATGCACCGTAAACAATACTTGTTTTTCCCGCTCCAGGAACAGAAAAATTGCAACCACTTTGAGAAAATGCTAAATGATAAGCAGATAATAGTTGAAGAGGATAGAGTCTTCTTTTTGGCAAATGATCCATTAATGCACTTGTGAATTCTTCGAAATCATCCTTTATACAATTATTAGCTTTGATATTCTGTGCCTTTTCACTAAATTCTTCAAATTGTGATTCCTGTTCTAAATATTTTTGAATATCAGAGTTAATTTGAGTGTCATATTTCACCTCTGCGCCAATATATTTAGCGGCGAGTCCTAAAAGTTCGGCGACACGTTCAATTGGCTCATCTGATTCAATAGAAAGAGAGTCTGATTCTAAAGTAAAAATTAATTTAGTGCGTAGAAGCATTTTTGAACGTCTATTCCTCATTAGTTCCTGAACTGAACCAGTTACTAAATATTTTGAGTTATCACATGATGATATTTTTAACTGCATAATTCTTCATTTAATGCTTTTGAAATGTCTTCAGTGATTTTCGTTAAAATACTAATCTTTGTGAGTAATTCAGGTTTTTTATTACTTTGAGATACACTATTAAGATCGATTGCAGAAAGAGCATTAATTGCTTTTTTGATTAATTCCTCTGGCTTTTCCTTAGATTTTTTATTTTCGATGATATTTTTACTATCATTAAATGCAGACATTAACCCCTCGCGGATTTCATCCTTCCATTTCTTATCACGTTGATTTAGCAATCTATATACATCTGCCTCATTACCAGCTTTTTTTAAAACATCTTCGAGTTGTTCTTCTTCTTCAAAATCTTGAATTAAATTATTATATGAGTCTGCGAACGTATTCCAAGTTTCCTCGTCATTAAGAAAATTTTGGTTAGAAGTTGAAGCAATTGCTCTAAAGTCAAAATCACCTTTTTCTTCAAGTCTAATAAAATCAAAACTAATATTTCTCAAATCGGTTTCAACTTCATCCAATTGATCCGTTTGAATCCAATTTATTTTTCCGCTTTGTACTTTCTTAATGGCCGTATTTAATTTTAAAAAATCATCCTCACATCCTCTAGGTAAACGTGTATAAATTCCATTATATCCATATGTTTCTAGATAATCATCGATAAGTTCCATGATATCCAAGTTCAGGTTTACATCTTTTGCAGAATCAAATCCCATATATTCTGCAATTTGGTCTAATGTGAATTTTTTTACATGCATATCACGAGTATGTAAATATTTTTCAATAGGATTGTAATCAACCTTACTATCAGCTCCCATTTGAAATGATGTTTCCAAACGAAGTATTTCTTTTTCATTAGCGTCTTCTGGAAGAATTCTTGCCAAAAAATAAGAGCATTTATCTTTTGTAGTTTGGTCATAATCTGACTCTTTCGCAATTTTTCTTAAAAGTGAAGCTCTTCTGTTGCCATCTACAATTATACCGTCCATAGTAATTATTCCAGGCTCTAATTGTCCGTTTTCAGCTAAATCTTTTAATGTTTTTTTATTACGTTGTTCGTTTGAATCAAATAGGAATTTTGCAATCTTTTGGGAATCCTTTTCATTGTTTACATCTAATGATCCATATTCTCTTTTATATGACTTTACTAAACTGCTAATTCGACCATTTTCAACATTATATGCAAGAAATTCTATCGGTATTTTATATACATTAAATTCACGGATTTCTCCTTGATATTTCAATTTGGTACCTGTAGCTACTGGTGTTCCATCTTTAATTTCTTTAATCTTGATTTTTCTTTCTTGTGTGGTCATATTAGTTAATATTAAAGAATTCTTGAATAATAATTTTTAAACTGTCAATCGTTTTTAAATTAAGAAAAAAATCGCAGTCACGATAGATTTTTTTAAAATCTGCATTTCTCGCAATCCATCCAGCTCCATCTAAAATATTGACTACTTTTGTGTTTTGATTAGCTTGTGCATCTTGAACAATGGGTTTAATTGTATCTTTGTAGTAATCAGTTTGCTTTGAACTAGTTGTTAAATAGAAACTGGAATTTATAATGATATGTTTGCCTTGAAAAGAAATTAAATTCAACTGTTTACTTAAAAAGCCTGGTATATCCATCTTTTTATATTCTAAACCAAATTCCGATACAATTTTTGATATTTTCTCATCAAGTTTTTTTTGATATAAATCACGGTATTTACTATTGTAATTAGTAGTGACTTTGTCTTTTATTAAATTTCTGATGTAATCATCATTATTCAATCTTTCAATTGTATTATTATCAATTCTAAAATCATAAAGAATAAACTGGGGGATTATAGCTGAGAATTTTGGACTAACGTAACCAGAGAAAAATAATTCGCAATATTCTTCCATCATATTAGGATTACTTATTAGTTCGGTTCTAAGCTTTGAATTTGACCATTCTGATTCAAATGTATATCCTTGATTTAGTCTAATCCATGAAACAACCCTTCTAAATTTCTCATTACTGATTCCTAAAAGCGTAATGATTTTATCTATTGAATCTTTATCGTTTTTGATAAACAATTTTAAACCAGACAAAGTGCCAATACCTCTAAGTTTTTCTTTTAAAAGTTTTACTTCAGATGTAAGGTAATTTTCAAAATATGCTTCTATTGTACTATCACATAAAAACATTGTTGTAGTTTTAAGAGCCTCTTTATGAACTAATTTTTCCATACCTATTTCTTATTTATTGTAGATAATAATCTTTTTGCAACTTCTTTAACTACAGGAACGCAAACTGAATTTCCTAATAAATCATAGCCTAATCTGATTGATTTAATATCTTTTTGAAATTCTTCCAAGGAATAATCGCTAGGGTATCCAAACAATCCTAAACCTTCTTTAAGTGTAAGATTTCGTATACCGTTACCATCAACAACTCCAATTGCATTCATATCCATTGCAACTATTGTAGGTGCTTGATTGTAAATATCCAAAAAGTGGCTAATAGGGAAGGATAATTTTCCAGTTACTATATTATAACCCTTTGGTAAGGTAGTGTCTGGGATTCTTTCGGAATAAGAAGTTTCATTAATTACTGTAACAACTTTCTTTTTAGGATGTTCAAGAACAAGGTAGTTTTTATTGATCAGATCATCTAATAATTCCTGAAGATTTTCATTCGGGAAAAATGATTCAATTTGTTTTTTTGTCAAAGGCATTCCATCCATCCAGTCAATTCCAATTTCTGAAGCCCATGATTTACGTCTACGTTGTTTAAAAAGCAGATTTAATAATTCTTTTTGTTCATATGAAACAGTTCCTTTATATTCAAAATCCCAACTATGGATATTCAAATTCCCTCCTCTTTTGTCCTTCAGAAATTTCCCATTTAAGTCCTCTGGAGTATAATGTTTTAATAACTTTTGTGTGAATTTATTACTCAGGCAAGGTTGTCCAAAGTCTAAATAGTCTCTTACGATTGCTTTAGGTTGTGGAGTAAAATCTAAATTTATTGCACCGTATTTTTTCTTGCAACCAACAATAAAAACTCTCTTTCGAATTTGTGCAACCCCAAAATTAGATGCATCTAGCATGGCAAATTCTACATTAAAACCAAGTTTTTCCCTAAGAATATTGAGTATTACAGTTAACGTTCTTCCAATTTTATCAGAACGATCTTTTTTGTCATGAACTATTAAACCTTCTACATTTTCAAGTATAAATCCATCAATGTTTTTAAAATGATATTCTAAAATACGTTCGATTTCAAAAAAAAGAGTACCTCTTGTTTCAGTGAATCCTCTTTGCTTGCCTGCGTAACTAAATGCTTGACATGGAAATCCTCCAAGTAATATATTAAACTTAGGGATATCACTTTCTTTAATTTTTGTTATATCTCTTGGTACTATAGTTTCATTTGAGAAGTTTTTCTTTAGCGCCTGTATAGCACTTTCTTTAATTTCTGAAGTAAATACACATTCAGTTTCGTAACCTAATTCTTTTGCTGCCTGTTCAAATCCTAGTCTTATTCCTCCAAGACCAGCAAACAAATCAATAAATTTATATTTTGGCATTTATTTTATAATGATTTAAACCAAGTAATTAACAAAAGGTTTATTTAATAATTTAATCGAAACTCTTATTTAATTGCAATGCAAAATCCGAAAACTTAGAAAATCTAAGTAATTAATTGATGCTACAATTCGGTATTCCATTTTTGATTTTGGAAATAATTATTCTACTCACTTGTATAATTGTGGCAAGTTGTTTTTGATTGGAGACTTTTTTTACGTATCCTCTAATTTTAAAAAAAAACAATCTTTTCTAAGTAATTTTACATTGTTGATTTATACGTATATTAATGAAATAGACAATTATTCAAAAGTATAAAAAACAACTAGTCTATGCGTAATATATTGAACAAATTATAAACATATTCGTTTAATCGAAGATGATGTTTGATTTGTCATAGAATCCTTGGGTATATTAGTGAAAATAAGAGATAAAGTTAAGGGTGAAATTTTGCACCCTTAACTTTTTAAAATCCCTTATAAAGTCTTTTCCTCTTTTTCTGTTTAAATTGTTTCGAAACATAGTCATTTATTCTTTCCCCACGAAGCAAAATATCTGCAAGATTTTCTTTTATGTACTCTTTCGATTCCAAATTTTGAAAGTTATCTGAACTACTCGACATAAAGTTTTGATGCTTTCTTTCAAACATAAGAACGTTGAAGGCACAGTTCTCTTGAATGCCTTTTGCGCTGAATTCTTTGCCCAGACTGCTTCCGTTGAAAACGGATTTGGTTTTATGGTCAACGTAAGTTATTCCGTAAAGCTGTCCTTCTCCGCTTTTTCTTAGTATCATATGAATGCTTTCAGTTTCCAATATCTTCAATAATTTTTCAGGAGAAAATATGTTTTCACGATAAAAAGCCATTTTTATGGCATTTTTTACATATTTTTTACAAGAATCTTTCTCTGTTTCATTAGTTTTAAACTTTCCTTCTAGAAATTTTAAGGTAGGTCTGCTGTAGAATTCGCTGGCTTTTATCGGCACGCCTATTGGTTTTGAATTCTGGTCAAGTATCTTGTAAAGCAGTCCGTTGTTTTTGAAAACTCTCGAATCCTCGCTTCCTTTGTCAGCATGGACATTATAGAGGTTTAAAACTGCATTGAGTTCTGGGAGACTTGAATATTTATAGTCAGGTAAAACCTTATTTAAAACTGAATTAATAGCCTTTCTGGACTCTGCTTTTCCGTATTCGACTCTGCCGATACTTATCGGTTTTAATGATAAATTTTCTTTCTGTTTTCTTCCCTCAGCTTTTACCAGTCCGAAAAGCTCTTCAATTTCTTTTCTTGCCGGCTCTGATTTTTTAACGCCAATAAGATGAATATCAATTCTTTTTCCATCTCGTTGGATATTGTTTGTAACAATATGCATATGTGGATGTCCTGAATCGTGGTGTTGGTATACTAAATAAGGCTGTTTTCCAAAACCTATCTTTTCCATATAAGTGTCTGCAATTTCGATAAGCTTTTCTTTGGAATAATTTTCCGAAGGATCAAAATTGAGCGATATGTGGACGCTGTTCCGCTTTGCATTTTCATTTAATGAAGACAGTTTTAGAAAACGGTTAAGCTTATGGGTAAAGTTTAATTTCTCTAATTCTAGAGGATAGTTCACGGCACTGATGCACTCAGCCACTCCTTCCTTGACTTTATTTTCGTTATAGTTCAGAATGCTGTTTATCGAACGGCTGGTTTTTATGACTGTAACCATTGTTCCGATATTTTCTCGGTGTGACTGCTTATCACTTCTAGTTTATTGGAAAGCACTTTTCTTTCCAGATCAAATAAAAACAGCTGTGTCTTAAACTCAGGAATCATTTTCAATGTATTTATTTTTCTGGCAATCTGATTGATGTTGTTTCCAATTGCACGAAGTTCTGAAGAAAGCACAATGGTTTCTTCCATTAAATCATCTAATGACTGGTTGCGGTAAGTAGTTGTAATTGGTTTGCTGAATAGGCTTTTTCGCATATAGTCGCTCAGCTTTCTGCAAGTGCTTGCCTTGAACATGCTTTCAATTTTAGCATATTCTTTCTCTGTCAGGCGCAGGGTTATCCTGCGTGATCTGTTTGAATTTTCTCTTTCCATCATTTTTCCTTTTCATTGTTTCAAACTCTCTGCTTTTAATTTTCTCCACCGCCGAGTTCCGAGGCAGTAGGTGGCAAGATTGGCGGTTGTCAGACAACCGTACATCTTGCTGATTGCAGGAACGTGGCAATCTTTGGAGATTTTTAAAGCTGGCTTCTAATTTAAAGAAAATATCTGAATCTATCATGTGCAAAATATGGTCATGATAGTTGTAGGATGTTACAATCAATAAAATATTTAAAAAAGAAAAAGGAAAAAAAGAAAGCTTTATGGCAATGGACATTAGACATAAGATGTGCTATAAGTCCCGAAGGGTGGAAGGTTAAGGAACGAGACCTGACATTATGAGCACATCATTTGTCTATGTCCAATAATTTTGCTTACATTTTTTTTATTGAAAATATTCTTAAATTCACAAAGAATGATATCTAAAAGTTAATTAGCTTTAAAATCCTCTTTTTAAGTGACACTGCTTTGCTTAATTTTTGAACTCTCTGTAAAATAATTTATAATTTATGGAAAAGCGTAATTTCTTTCTGTTTTTTTTGTGTAGTATTGCCTAACCATGTTCTCTAATACGAAGTATGTGCTGTATAAATACCATTTTTATAAAGTTGCCAGTAATTTTCAACAGAATCAAAAAATATGAGTAAAACAAAAGAAAAAAGGAGTAGAATCTTTAACTTATATTCTCAGCAGTTACGTTCACTAGTTGAATTGGGCTTATACGATTTAGAATTAAAATATGAAAAGACATTTATATGCCCTATTTGCCTAAATCAGTTTTCAGAAGATGATTTAGATATCTCCAAAGAGAATTTCCTAACCCTTGAGGATGCGCCACCAAAATCCCTTGGAGGAAAAGCAAATACATTAACTTGTAAAAAATGCAATAATGAATCAGGACATACAATAGATTTTCATCTGACAGAAAGATTAAATGAATTAGATATAAAAGCTTTCTTACCGAATACAGGATCTAAGGTGACTCTGTTGCATAAAGGTGTTAAGGTTCAAGGAACAGTAAATGTAAATGAAAAAGGTATTATTACAATAACTCATATTGAAAAGGCAAATAATCCCAAATCGTTAAAAGAGTACGTTTCAAAAACCGGTAAAGATGATATTGTAGAACTAGAATTTCCAGTATCAAGAATAAATTTCAAAAGGTTTGAAGTAGCACTTTTGAAGACAGCTTATATACTTGCATTTGAACAATATGGATACTCTTTAATACTTAGTAGCGCGTTTGACATTGTAAGAAAACAAATAAGTAATCCTGATGAAGATATCTATCCAAGTGGATTTTGGACAAGACAATCTGTTTTTGATAAATCAAATGAAGGTGTACACTTAATTTCTACTACCGGCTTCGAAGGTTTTCAGGCCATATTTATGCTGAATACCAACTCTCAAGAATCTGGCTATGGAGTTTATCTTCCAGTTTCTGAAAAAACAATATTTGATGTAGTCGAAAAATTAAAAAAGCAAGAGGTTGGGTTTGTTTTAAAATACATATCATATAAAGGTTCTGATTATTTTACCGATGCGGAAAATCTGACAATGTGTGCTACTTTTATAAAAGACAGAAATAAATAAAAACTACTATAGTAGCAGTTTCAATAATTACAGAAAAAAAGAGTTATGATTGATTTCTTTTCTCAAAAAACACAAGAGGAACTAAAATATTATGTTTATATTCTTTTAGATCCCAGAGATAATAAAATATTCTATGTTGGAAAAGGCTGTGGCAATCGAGTTTTTTCTCATATTAATGAAGAAATATTAAACCCATCTGTTACTGAAAAGTTACAAATAATTAGAGCTATTAAGATAGATAATCTAAAAGTAAAACACCTAATACTTAGGCATGGATTAGAAGAAAGTGAAGCTTTAATCGTTGAGTCAGTTTTGATTGATTTTTTAACATTCAAAGATTTTGCAGAAGTTGCTAAGATTTCAAATATTGTTGCAGGACATAATTCATTTAACCAAGGAATTAAAACAATTAGTGAATGTGAAATACTTTATAATTGTCAAGAATTGAGAAAGGAAGATATAAAACATAATGTTTTAATTATCAATATAAATAAAACCTTTGACAATAAAAGAAAAAAGAAAAAAGAAAACTCAGTTTATGAAAGAGCAAATATTTATGAGGCAACTAGAGGTTGGTGGGTTTTAGATAAAAAAAGAGCCGAAAATTCAGATTTTATTTTATCAGAATATAAAGGTGTAATAAGAGCAATTTTTAAAGCGGAAAGATGGATCCAGAATATTGAATTGAGAGGAACAAAAAGATGGGGATTTGAAGGCTCAGAGGTTACATCCAAAGAAATTCATGACATATATTTAAATAAAGAAGTGCCTAAAATTAGAGGAATGGCAAATCCGATTCGTTATTTTGAAAAATATAATTGTGGATAAAATATTAGCCACTTATACTTGTACAAGAGATTGGAATTAGTTATTAGCCTTAAAATGTCGTAGAAGTTTCTACTAATCTGAAAACAAATTTTGAGTTAGGTCAGGAATTTATCGCAGAAAAAATTAAATAATGTGACGGAAGATTTAATATTAAGATTATAAAACAAAAAAGAGACTGTAAAGTCTCTTTTTTTTGAATTAATATGTCTTTTGTAAAAGTTTATTTCGCTTTTAGTAATTTTTCCAAATATTCGACTTTGTCTTGTTCAGATTTCAATAATCTTTCGTAAAGTTTTTTATTTTCATCTACCGACTCCATTAATTTATCCAGTGGATTAAAAGTGCATTGGCTATTTAATGACGAATTATCGTTGAAATTATTAAAGCTGTTGAAATAATTAATAACGCCTTCATCAGAAAAGTTTTTAATTGCTTCCACGCTTACTCCTAAAGCTTTTGCTACTTCTGCTAATTTTTCGTCATCGATATCTTCACTATTTTCTAATATCGAAACAGTCTGCTGGTTTGTTCCCATAGCCTGCGCCAGCGCTTCCTGCTTCATGTCTTTCAGTTCACGGATACGGCTGATTTTGCGCCCCATGTGGTTTGATTTTGTTAATGTACTCATAGCTCAAAGATAATAATTAAGAATAAAAAAGCTGGATTCATGTATGATACAAAAAATCTCATGTACGGTACGGTAAAATTTGAAACCGTACAGTACTGGCATTTGCTTACTTGCCTGTGTGTTACACAAAAATACAATTTTTCAGACAAGTATCAATTAAAAATTCAAAATTATGAGTGCAGTTCAAATTCAGAAACACAAAGAATTGGAGAATGCAGTAAGAGAACTCCAATCATTCATGGACATCACGGCAGTCACCCTTCATGAGGCGCAGACTGCTGGAAGAAACGGTCATATACTGACTATAATCTTAAAAGAAGAATCAGACCAGATCGCATCGGAGATGTATGTATGGGCAGATAAGGTTTTAAATAAATATGAGCCAGAAAGCTATATTATCATAAATATTGGAGATGTAGTGCATCGTTTAAAGAACGGGAATCTCTATTATTTAAAATGGTACTTATCAAATATTACTCTTTTTAAAGATGAAAAGTTTGATTTTAAAATCAGAAAAGATATTCCGCCCGTATCGGAACTTTTAAAAAAAGCCGTAAAGAAATGCAACAAGCATTCAGCCAAAGCAGAATCTCTCAGAAGGGGGGCACAGCATTACGAAGGCACAAACAATCATGGACTCGCGCTATATACCATTCATCAGACCATAAATCTGCTTTTTGGCTATATAGGAGAACTGGTGATGGGGAAAGAGCATTCCGATTATTATATTTTAAGACATCTGAAAATTATTAAAGATTTTGCGCCAGTTCTGGCTAAAATTTTTGATGCTGAAAATAGCAGTGATTTGGAGATTGCAAAACTTATGGATGAAGCAAGGATTAACTTTCCTTATTCTGGAAAGGTAAAAATTAAAAAAGACAAGGTAAAAGAAGCGCAGAAGAAGCTGGGCCAGATTTTAAAAGAAGCCAAGAAAATCTTTCAGGAACAGCTTTCATATTGCGAGCAGAAGGCTGTCACCTTTTCTGACCCAAAGAAGACTAAAGAACAGCAAGGAAGTGAAATTTGTGATTACGAAAAGATTATCAGTACTGCTGTTACTTCGTATCTTAAGACCGAGGCGATATATTGTTTTGATAAAGCCAATTCTTCTGTCATGCATTATTATCTGCTGATATTTGCCAGTGAAAACAAAACAAATGCTGTTCACGATCTGGCAGGTATTATCAGAAGCAGATCAAAAGAAAATTGCAACGCAACTCTTTTGATCCATTCTATTGCCGAGTTTAATAATGCAACGGGAGACCAAAAGTATTTCTTTACCCATATTATTTTAAACGGCACACTTTTATTTAAAAAAGATTCGGTGGTATTGCAAGCAGAAAGCCTTCCGTTACGAAGTCTGTCGCCTGCAAAAGAATATCTGACTTACAGAAATATTATTGTAAATAATATGGAAAGCTGGCAGGAAGATTATGAGTGGGCATGCTATGCTCCTTTAAAAGCATTGATGCTCCATACAATGACAGAGCAGATCTGTCTTGGGATGTTACGGTTTTTTACAGGCTATTCGCCTAATCATTTTTCCCTTTCTTATCTTCTTGAGTTATGCTGTTGTTTTAATGAGGAGATCAGCAAATTCTTTCCGCGCATTACAGAGCAGGACAGAAATCTTTTTACGCTGTTAAGCAGATCATATGCTTCACTCCGCTACAGCGGGGAAGATACTTTTTCAGAAGAAGATATGAATCTTTTGCAGGATCGTTACAATGACTTTGCTCGCTTCTGCACTTCTTTAGTAAAAAATGAATTAGAACGAATTGAAAGTTTTATTGCTGTCGAATCTTAAAAACAGATGTTATGTATCACAATATTTTAACTCAGAAAGATAATCCAGATTACAGACAAATTAAAAAAGCAGTTAAGCTTTTGCGGATGTTCATGAAAATTGATATGATTTATTTTTCGAAGCAGTCAGACGGAATTTCCAATTTAGGCATAATAACAGTCATTATAAGCAAATCCAGTCCTCATTATTATGATGAAATCTATGAGTACTGCTGGAAAATTTTCAGATATTTTGATGAATTTTCTTTTCTGTTCTATGATAGATTTTGGGTTAAGGAAGAGATTGGTTATGGGAATCCTTATTTTATCCTGCATTGTAATGATGACACTCTAATTTACAGTAAACCTAAAGAAAAGTGCTTATTTGAGATTGGAGAAATAGATTGTGTAGACTTTCTCAAAGAAGCAAAGAAAAGATTTGATGCTGATACAGCTGAGAGCAATGTTGTCGGTCGTGATTTAAAATATTACATAAATAACGGGAATCATCTTATGTCTGCCTATACAATACATCAACAGTTGCGGTATCTTTTTATTAGTGTTTCTTGGTTTCTGACAGGAGAATATATTCCTTCACACAGCATAGCTGAACAGCAGGAACATTTGTCGGGATTCTGCAAAAGACTTGGAAGTCTCTTTGATTATGAAATAAGGGAAGAATGGTCAGTATTGGAACAATTGGAATGTGCTCGTGAATCGGTGCAGTATAATCACAAAATAGATCCTTTAACACAGGAATCTGTCGAGTCTGCCCGAGCAAAATTAGATTTGTTAAAAACCGAGACTGATAAACTGTTCAATGACTGTATTGAGAAAACCAGACAAATATTTGAAGATTATGGAAACAGATGAAATTAAGAAACTTGAACAAATCAAAAGATTACGCGGAAGAATGCTTAATACCTTGAAACGAGCAGAGGACTAAAGAGGGATGTATAGTGCAGTAATAAGAGTTTATGATTATCAAGAGCTTGCTTGTGTTATAAGAAGCCTGATGAAGCTGTGCATTATCGCTTTAGATGAGGAGAGCGCAGAAGTTCCGCCTACGATTGAAAACCAATACATTGATGTGGGACTTATAATGGGAATTGCTCTTCAGCTGTTTCCAGTTGATGAATTTGAATTTTTAAATGAGATTACGGAACTGTTTTCAGATAATAAAGAAGAAACAGAATAGGGAAGATTAAGATTTAATATTTTAAAATTATGGAAACTGACAAAATAAAAACGCTGGAAGAATTTAAAGATTTTGCATCTTATCATTTTAAGCTTCTTAAACCTGCCAAAGAAAAAGGCGGGGAATCAATACGCGAGATAAGATTTTACGGCTACACGGATATGACGTGTCTTGGAGTAAATCTCATCCGAATGTGCCTGAATATCATTTATTCGGATGAACTTGATAACAGAGAAATATACATAGGCTCTGTGCTGGAGCTTGCCCTTCAGCTGATTCCAAGTTCTGAAATAGAAGTTCTGGATGAAATATATAAAATCGTGAATGATAACAGGGAAAAAAAATGAACACTAAATCAGATAGTTTTTTAATAAGGATAGAATTAATTTTATGTACATATTATGTCCATGACATTGACAGAAAAGCGATTTATCTTTGGCAGAGAATCTGAAATTGGATTGCGTGATGATAGGTAAATTTTACTTATGAACCTCAATAGTTTACGCATTATATTTGTAGTTATCCCCACCATATTTTGATCAGGATAAAATGAAAAAAGTGTTATAACTTTATAGCGATGAATGATTGTGGAATAAAAAAGACCGAGGCTCGGTCTTTTTTTAATGAAGAGGAATTGTGTAATGAAAAACAGAGCAACGGATGAGATAAGAAGAATCACCCGAGGGAAAACTTTTGTAAATTTACAAACTGAAAAACAAGGGGTTAGATTCTGTGAAGGAGAAAGGGGTATTTGTGATGCAGAAGAAAAAACTAAAACTAATGAAGGAAAATTAACAGTTGAAGAATTAAGAAGGTGCAGAGGTTTTGAAGAAATTTCAGAATCGGAGGGGAATGAGATAATTGAAAGCTTATTTCAATTAGCAGTGATAGTATATAATTTTAAAATGTAGATTATGGGGATAGAAAGTTTTAAAAAATTTCAGAAAGAAAAATTAGCCCAAAAAGCTGAGGTAAAAGAAATTTGGGGCTACACTAGGGTAAGCTCCAAATTGCAGTTAGTAAACAACAGTCTTGAAGAACAGCGCATAGAAATAATACAGTTTGCTTCCAAGAACGGCTATACGCTAAAAAATATGCTTGGAGGCACTTATGAAAGCGCTTCGGGCGATTTTACCAGAAAAGAGTTTACAAGGCTATTGGAAGAGGTTAAAAGCGCAAAACAGAAACCTTTTGCAATCGCCATAAAATTTATCAGCAGATTTTCCAGAACAGGAGGCAACGCCATTACCATAGTTCATGAGCTTGTGGATAAACTCGGTGTGCATTTAATTGAAACTTCTTCGGGTCTGTGCACAAATGACGAGTACAGCAAACTTGATATCTACAGCAAGCTTTTAGATGCAAGAAGGGAAAACATGGACAGGCTTGAAAAAACAATTCCTGGCATGAAAGCACTTCTCAGAGCGGGAAACTGGCTAGGTAAAGCTCCTAGAGGCTATACAATGAGAGGAAAGAAGGTTGGGGATTATGCTTTAATGCAGGAAAAGCAGTCTATTACTATCAATTTAGAGGGTGAGATTTTAAAGAAAGCTTGGAAATGGAAGCTTGCAGGAGAAAGGGATTTTGTAATCAGGGAAAAACTGGCAAAGCTCAATTTAAATATTACAAAACAGTCACTAGGCTCTATTTGGCGTAATCCATTCTACTGTGGAATATCGGTAAACGCACTGCTTGAAGAGCCTGTAAAAGGAAACTGGATAGGGTTGGTCAGTGAGGAAGATTTTCTAAAGGTTGACAGAATGCTTTCCGAAAGCAAAGTGCCAGTAAAAGAATACTCAAAAAGCAAGATCAATGAGTTTAGACCGCTGACAGGGTTTTTACGATGCGAATGCGGAAGCCTTCTGACAAGCTATGTGGTAAGAAAAAAGAATGCGCATTATTACAAGTGCCAGAAATGCAGAAATGCAAGTTTCAATGCGTTAACAACGCCATATTCAAAAACGGAAGGATTGAATGATTCTTTTGAAAAACTTTTATCAAGATATACGTTAAGTTCTCAGTTCGTAGAACCTTTCAAGCTTCAGTTGAATAAACTATTTGATATTATGGAAAATGAAGGAAGGGAAGAAATGAAAGGTCTGCTTTCAAAGAAAAAAGATTTGGAAACTAAAATTGAAAATCTGGATAAACGCTATTTTGAAAATCCGAATTTCGGAGATGAAAAATACAATAGATACTCGCTTCAGTTTGATATGGAATTAAAAGAAGTTGAACTTCAGATTACGGCAAACAGCAAAAAAATATCTAACCATGGAAGACATATTGATAAAGTAGTAGAGAAAGTTACAAACATCAATAAATACTGGAAAGAAGGGGATATTGATAGCAAAATAAGAATTCAGAATCTGGTATTTCCAGAGGGATTGTCAATTAGGGCTGAAAACAGGGAATATCTAACTGGAAGAGTGAACTCGATTTTTGGATTAGTCCAAACATTTACAGGCATTGACAGAGGGAATAAAAAACAAAAAACCCATCAAAATTTTGATGGGTCATTCTCTGTAGCGGGAACAGGACTCTAACCATAGCTGTAAATTTGTTTGAAATATTTACACAAAACATATTACAGATAATTGCCTACAACCCGAAATTTATATAAAGAAGTATATCTCTTTATCTGCATATATGTTTTTCCAAAGCTTATTGACATCTCTTTTTTGGAAGAAGTTATAAAAGTAAATCAACATGAATCAATAGGAAAATGCACACTTTTTTTTCTAAACTCAAAGAATCGAATTCCTATTTTTTTTAAAATCTCCGTCTATTTCTCGATTTTTTTTCCTACATTTACAGAGGTTAAAATAACCCAATAATTTCAAGAGTACCCTATTAGTGCCCTGCCTTTTTTGACATAACAAACACCCAGTGTTTACTGGGGCTTACGATACAGGTGGCGGAGCCTCTTTCTCCGCTGAAATTAAAAAAACCTCTAACATTGTTAGAGGTTTTTTATTTTATGATATTTCAAAAATCAGTACTATTATTACTCAACTTCAAAAACTGCCTGAATTTCTACCGAAGAATTTACAGGTATAGAAGATGCTCCAAAAGTGGCTCTGGCGTGTTTTCCTTTTTCACCAAAGATTTCGACTGTCAGATTTGAAGCGACGTTCATTAAATCGGAATGTTTGGTATAATCGTCTTTTGTATTGAAAATCCCTGTGAGTTGTACACAACGTTTTACGCGGTTTAAATCGCCGTCAACGGCTTCATTCAAAACGGAAATTACGTTTAGCATCGTTAGTTCCGTCGCTTCTTTTACTTGTGATTCGTCTACATTTACTCCTAATTTTCCTGGGTTCAGGATTTTTCCATCTTTCAAAGCCACCTGATTAATGAATACCAAATTTCCTGTACGCACATAAGGCTGATAATTTCCCGCAGGTTTTGGAACCTGAGGCATTACAATATTTTTTGATTTTAAAATAGCATTTATTGAAGGTTCTTCTTTTACCGAGATTTCTTTTTTAGAAAAAGTTCCTTTTAAAGCCGATGCGACTTTTGCAAAGTTTTTCCCTTGTAATGCTGCCAAATAACGTTCGCTTTCTGTTGGTCTTTTGACATCTTTTAAAGAAGCCAGACTTGTTGTACCTAAAACTGAATTTCCCTGCGGAATTTTCTTGTCTATTTTTTCATCGCCTCTAATTCCATTTGGCACTAAAACCATTCCTTGAACGGCCAAACTATTCCAAAAAGACTGTAAAGCTAATTCTTTTCCTGCACCGCTCCCAGCCGACATAAAGACCGTTGCAGACATTCCTTCCAGTGCATGATTCGACCATAAATTGACGGTTTTAGAAAGAAACTCGCTCATCGCTGTGCTGATGTTTCCAAAATAAACAGGGGAACCAAATGCGATTCCGTCATACAAAGTTAATTCCTCAACGGTTGCAATCGGCAAATCTTTTAATTTTGAATTTGTCGATTCCTTAACCAGTTTTATAACCGCTTTTGAATTGGGATCGCTTTCGATTCCTTTGGCAATTTCTTGGGCTAATTCGTAAGTTCCTCCATTATCTGAATGAATCAGAACTAATATATTGGTTTTCTTATTTTGTGCTTCCATCGCATTCATCGTTAATGCTGTTACAATACCGATTAAAAAGAGCTGTAGATTTTTCATGTTCTTGTAAATTATATTCATTTACAAAGTTAAGCATGACGTTTTTATTAACTTTGCCAAAAAGTACATGCAGAACGCCAATACAAAATGTGGTTTATCCGAAAAAAAGGAAGGTCAGTTTGAAGACAATCTATCCACAAACGCTTATGTCTGGTACGATAAAAACTGGCAGCATGACGATTACGTTCATACCCACAAACGGTATCAGCTGACTTATGTAGAAGAAGGCTATCAATATTTTCATATTGAAGAAAGAACCTATCTTGTACCGCAAAATCACGTGATCTGGATTCCAACCCAAAAAGAACACCGCATTTCTTCTGAATCTAAAACCGTAAACCTCATCATTGCTTTGTTTAAAACCGTTCCTGAACACGATTTTTATCAAAAGGTTCATGTGTTTTCGGCGCCTAATGTTTTAAAAGAAATGATTCTGTACGCCCAAAAATGGGACAAACTGCTAACCGAAAACGAAGAACAAGCTGCTTTTTTAAATGCCCTTTTAATGAGTCTGCCTCACTTCTGTCAGGAAAACAATGCATTGCAAATTCCAGTTCCTGCTGACAGCCGTTTAATCCCTGTTTGCGATTACATCAATAAAAATTATCAATATGCTTTTGAAATTGACGAATTGGCCAATCTGGCGCAAATGTCGGTTCGAAGTTTACAGCGTATTTTTAAACAGAAAACCAATATTACCCTTCAAAAATACCTGCAGTTAATTCGTATCCTGAAAAGCATCGAACTTCTGGACAGCAAAGAATATACCTTAAGCCAGATTGCGCATTTGGTTGGGTACAAAAGTCTTTCGGCTTTTAGTACTTCTTATTTTGGTGTTTTGATGGAGAAGCCTCGGGTTAGGAAATGAGGTTTAACTTCTTTCTCTTAAATTAAAAAAAGCTTCAACCAAAAGTTGAAGCTTTTTTATTTTTGTTCTTTTCTTATGAATATTTAACTCAATCCTTCTAAATCGACCATTAATATACTTTCTCAAATTTCCTTTAATTATTACGGTTTTCCGTAAGGTTTCAAAACAAATAGATAAGATATTTACAATCTATAATAAATGCAAAATAAATTTTGGCTGATTGTATTTTATACTTATCTCAACTATATATTTAAAGCATTTTCTAGATAGACAAAGACACTTTTTTCAATACCTTAGCAAATTAAAAATTTAGAATAAGCAAAAGAACATTAAAATAATTATGAGCAATATAAAAGACATTGAAAAAACATTGTGGACTGCAGCCGATAAACTTCGTAGCAATATGGATGCTGCCGAATACAAACATGTCGTTTTAGGCTTAATATTCCTAAAATACATATCAGATGCTTTTGATGAACTACATACAAAATTAGTACAAAGCGAAGGAGAATATGCGGGTGCAGACCCAGAAGATGCTGATGAATATTTAGCATATAATGTTTTCTATGTTCCTGAAAAAGCACGTTGGAATTATCTGCAAGGGAATGCAAAACAGCCCTCAATTGGGATATTGTTAGATAATGCAATGGACGAAATCGAAAAAATCAATGATAATCTAAAAGGTGTTTTACCAAAAAACTATGCCAATCCTGATTTAGATAAACAACGATTAGGTGAATTACTTGACTTAATTAGTTCCATTGGTTTTGGTGGTGACGGTCACAAAGGAAAAGATTTATTAGGACAAGTCTATGAATACTTTCTAGGAATGTTTGCCGATGCCGAAGGTAAAAACGGGGGACAATTCTATACACCACAAAGTATTGTGAAAGTTTTGGTTGATATGCTTGAACCTTACAAAGGAAGAATTTACGACGGTTGTTGTGGTAGTGGGGGAATGTTTGTACAAAGTGAAAAATTCATTGAAAGCCACCAAGGTAAAATTGGAGACATTAGTGTTTACGGACAAGAAAGCAACCCAACAACAGTTAAGTTGGCAAAAATGAACCTTGCCATTAGAGGTATTGATGCCAACATACAATTTGGAGATACGTTTACCAACGATTTACACCCAGATTTAAAAGCAGATTACATTATTGCTAATCCCCCGTTTAACATTAGCGACTGGAAAGGCGAGCAACTTCGTGACGACAAACGTTGGAAATACGGTATACCACCAACGGGAAATGCCAACTATGCTTGGTTACAGCATTTCATCCACAAATTAAGTCCAAATGGTACAGCAGGCATTGTTTTGGCTAACGGAAGTATGAACAGCAACACCGGAAACGAAGGTGATATTAGAAAAAATATGATTGAGGATAGAGTCGTAGATTGTATGGTAACACTACCATCAAACTTATTTTACAATACTACCATTGCAGCATCATTATGGTTTTTATCCAAAAACAGAACTAATGGTAAGTTTAGAAACCGTGAAAATGAAATTCTTTTTATTGATGCCAGAAAATTAGGCGTAATGATAAATCGTAAAAACAGAAGACTAACAGATGAAAACGATGGAGAAGTAAATGACATAAAATTAATCTCCGAAACATACCATAAATGGAGAAATATTGATGGGGACTATGAGGATATAGCAGGCTTTTGTAAATCCGCTTCAATGGAAGAAGTAATTCAAAACAATTATGTATTAATGCCTGGAAGATATGTTGGTACAGAAGAAGAAGAAATTGATGCAATACCGTTTGATGAAAAGATGCAAAACCTAACGAAAAAACTCTCTACTCAATTTGCAAGAGATATTGAATTAGAAAATATTATTCGTGAGAACTTAAAAGGAATCGGATATGGATTCTAGCAAATGGACAAAATATAAATTAGGAGCAATTTGCAAAAAAATTGGTTCAGGAGCTACACCTACCGGAGGTAAAGAATCCTATTCTGACAGTGAAGAATATGCATTAATTAGGAGTCAAAATGTTTTGGATTTTACTTTTTCTTATGATGGACTTGCTTTTATAAATGAATTTCAGGCAAATAAACTAAATAATGTAATCATTGAAAAGGATGATGTTTTGTTAAATATTACGGGAGATAGTGTAGCAAGAGTTTGTCAGGTACCAAATCAAATTTTACCTGCAAGAGTAAATCAACATGTTTCAATAATTAGACCAAAAAACGATATTTTAGTAAATACTTTTTTAAAATATTATTTATTAAATCCATTATTCAAATCATATTTACTAAACCTTTCATCCGTAGGTGCGACTAGAAATGCAATAACAAAATCTATGATTGAGGATTTAGATGTAATAATTCCAAATATAGATATACAAAACCGAATTTCATTTATACTTTCGTCTCTTGATGAAAAAATAGAGAACAACTTAAAAACTAATAAAACTCTAGAAGAAATCTCAAGAACCATTTTCAAAGAATGGTTTGTAGATTTTAACTATCCAAATGTTGATAAGAATAAAAAGCATAGTGAGTTTGGAGAAATTCCTGTAGAGTGGAAAATTGGAAGATTGGGAGATATTTATAAGACCACTTCAGGAGGAACACCGAGCAGAAGCAAGTCTGAATATTACGAGAATGGGGTTATTGGTTGGATAAAATCCAAAGAACTTAACAATACATTTATTTTAGATACTGAAGAAAAAATTACAGAAGAAGCTCTAAAGAATTCATCTGCAAAATTGCTTGTAAAGCATTCTGTATTAATTGCAATGTATGGTGCAACAGTTGGAGAAATTGGTATTACAGCAAATGACTTTACTTGTAATCAGGCAATCTGCGCTTTTCTTCCAAATGAAAATTATCCATATAGTTTTATTTATCATTTTCTTTTGCAATGCAAACAAGACATAATTGGACAGGCTGTTGGTTCTGCCCAACAAAATATAAGTCAACAACTTTTACTTCAATACAAATTAGCAATTCCACCAAGTGAGATAGCAAAAGAGTTTCATAAGGTCGTTGAGCCTTTTTTTGAGAAAATCAAAGATAATATTGAAGAGAATAATACATTAAGAAATCTTCGTGATAGCTTGTTACCTAAACTTATGTCGGGTAAAATTAGTATAAATCTTTCAAACAAATAATTAGTTTATGGAATTAGATGATTTGATATATGAAGACCACGAAGATTTTAATCAGGATCTAGATGATAACGAAAATGCTATCGAGATTTCAGGTATTCCTTTCCGTCCAAGTGAAGTATTGTTTAAAGTACAACCAGAAACCTATAGAATTGCATTAACAGACTTTCAAAACAGACAATCAGAAGATTTTAAACAAAAAGTTTATGATAATTACCCTTCACCAATTGCATATTATTTTAGACAAACACAATATGGGTATCTAAATAATAACAACAGATTACAATTATTACGTTCTACTTGGGAAGCTATAATTTTCGTTTTGTATGCTGTTGTTATCGGTGAAGCAAGAAAAAAAAACTTTCCGTTGAGATTATCCGGTATTCGTGAAAATGATTTATATAATTTTTCGATTGACAGAAAATTAAATATCATTGAAAAGATACTAGCTTATAATAGAGATAATGCTTTTGGTTTAAAATGTGGTGAATTATTTGATATCAATGAGATAATTAAAATTAAAGATCTTAATTATCAAAGAAATGGGTTCCAACACGCTGCTGCATTATCAGAAGAACAAGCTGAAACTTTATTTGCAGAATTGCTCCCAGAAGTTATTGATGCATTAAAGTCAATCTCACAAATTCAAGAAATGGAAATTTTTCATTTTATTAATACTGATGGAAATCCATTTGCATTAAGATGTGAAACTTTTATTGGTAATTCACCAATTAGAACAATAAATACATACCAAATTACACAAGCTCAAATGACTTTTGCAGGTATTGAATTAAGTAGTCATAATATTTTAGTGAAAATTGATAATGACATTTTTTCGATCTCACCATTCATTCATTTTAAACCTGACGATGATGGTCATATAACTAATTTATGTTACTTACATCAAGTTGATCCTAATAATGCTAATGACTTTAAATTTGAAATAGCAAGAAGATCAACATATATTAATATGGCAAAAGCTAATTTTGCAGAAAGAATGGATGAATTAAGAATTTTAACAACATAATAAATGAGAATAATAGCATTAAGAGGAGGAAATAGCTGTGGTAAAACAACAACTGTAAACTTAGTTTATGATAAAATATTACTACCAACAAATGGGGGTGTTTCGACCGGAAAATTACAAGTTGGGGGAAATAAAATGGATTTTTCAGATATTGTAACTTACAAAGGATTAACTGTTGCTTTCTTTTCTATGGGCGACATAGCAAGAGACACAAAAAACGCTATTCACTTTTATGATTCTCTAAAAGTTGATGTTTTAGTAATTGCCTGCAATACAAAATTTTCTACTCCAATAAATTTGATAGTAACTTTTGCACATAACTTAGTCATAAAAACAATTGCTTCACCAAGAAATACTTCAAACAACAATATTGCAAACACAACAGACGCCAATATTATTTTTGGTTTGATTTAAAAAAAAGTTTTGAAATGAACATACTAACCGAAGAAGAAATAGAACAAATTGCACTTAAAACTTTTGAAGAACAAGGCTATGAAATTATAAATGCCATTTCATTAGAAAGAGCTGATAACGAAGTAGTACTAACTTCTCGTTTAGTAGAAGCTATTACAAAAATCAATCCGTCTATTTCTTACGATGTTCTTGAAGAGGCGGTGAAACAGGTATTACGTGTGCAGCATACGACCTTATTGGCCAACAACGAAGCCTTTCATAAAATGCTTACAGAAGGTGTGGATGTAAAAGGTCGAGAAGGTATAGAAAACAAAACGTTTAAAGTTTGGCTAATGGATTTTGATGATCCGTTAAATAATGATTTTGTTGCGGTTAATCAATTTACTATAGTTGAGAGACACACTAATAAAAGACCAGATGTTATTTTATTCATCAATGGTTTACCATTGGTTGTCATTGAAATAAAGAATGCTACTTCCGAAAATGCCACTATAAAAAGCGCTTTCGACCAATTACAAACCTACAAACAAGCCATTCCATCACTTTTTAATTATAATAGCATTCTAATTGTTACAGATGGTTGGTTTGCTAAAGCAGGAACAATAACAAGTGATTGGAGCAGATTTAGCGGTTGGAAAACTCCACCGTCACCAAAAGAAAATAACAAGGTTGAAGAACCAGGTGAAACATACAATTCAACACTTTTTCCGACAGAGCAAAATCATTTAGAAATGGATATTATGTTACAAGGAATGTTGGATAAAAAAGTTTTAATTGACCTCATTAGATATTTCATCGTTTTTGAAAAAACCAAAGAAAAAACAATCAAAAAAATAGCCGCATACCATCAATATTATGCTGTAAATAAAGCAATACAATCTACAATAAAAGCATCTTCTATCCAAGGGGATCAGCGTGCAGGTGTTGTTTGGCATACGCAAGGAAGCGGTAAGAGTTTGAGTATGGTGTTTTATTCAGGTAAAATGGTAGTTACACCACAATTAGACAATCCAACTATTGTGGTTTTAACAGATAGAAATGATTTAGACCAACAATTATTCGATACATTCAGTAATTGTCAACAACTAATAAGACAGACTCCAGTACAGGCAGAAAACAGAAACCATCTTCAAAGTTTACTTTCAGTGGCTTCGGGTGGTGTAATTTTTACCACCATTCAAAAATTTATGCCTGAAGAAAAAGGTGGTGAATATCCAAAATTGTCGGACCGAAGAAATATTGTAGTGGTAGCCGATGAAGCACACCGAAGTCAATATGACTTTATTGATGGCTATGCTCGTCATATGCGTGATGCCTTACCAAATGCATCATTTATAGGTTTCACAGGTACACCAATAGAAAATGAAGATAAAAATACCCAAGCTATTTTCGGCGAATATGTTGATATTTATGATATTCAACAAGCGGTTGAAGATGGTGCAACTGTCCGTATTTTTTATGAAAGCCGTTTGGCAAAAATAGAATTGAATGCAGATGAGCAAAGTCTTATTGACCAACGTATTGAAGAAGTTACCGAGGAAGACGAGCTAACAGAAAGACAACAACGTTTTGCAAAATGGACACAACAGGAAGCCATTGTAGGTAGTGAAAAACGATTACAACAAGTAGCTGCCGACTTAGTAAAACATTTCGAACAACGAGGAGAAGTTTTTGAAGGCAAAGGAATGATTGTGTGTATGAGCCGTAGAATTTGTGTGGCTTTACACGATGCAATTATTAAAATTCGTCCAGAGTGGTATAGTAATGATGATGACAAAGGTGTAATCAAGGTTATTATGACCGGTTCTTCATCTGATCCATTAAATTGGCAGGAACACATAAGAAACAAACCAAAAAGGAAAGGTCTTGGCGACAGATTAAAAGACCCAAAAGATGGTTTAAAATTAGTTATCGTTCGTGATATGTGGCTTACAGGTTTTGATGCTCCTTGCTTAAACACTTTGTATGTGGATAAACCAATGTCAGGACACAATTTAATGCAGGCTATTGCTAGAGTTAACCGTGTGTTCAAAGACAAAGAAGGTGGTTTAATCGTTGATTACTTAGGTATTGCACAAGATTTAAAGAAAGCTTTAAGTATATATACATCAAGTGGCGGTAAAGGGAAAATTGAATTCGACCAAGAAGAAGCCGTTGCTAAAATGGAAGAGCTATATGAAGTAGTAGTTGACTTATTTGATAAGTTCGATTATAAAAAATTCTTTGATTTACAGCCGAGACAAAAATTAACTTTCTTATTAGATGCAACCGATTATCTTCTGGGTTTAGATAATGGAAAAGATAGATTTAGTACCAATGTGAGTAATCTTTCTAAAGCATTTGGCATTTCGGTTCCACATCCAAAAGCATTAGCTATTAGGGATGATTTAAGCTTCTTTCAAGCCATTAAAGCAAGAATATCTAAATTAAGAGAAAGTGTTAAAAAGCGAAGTGATGAAGAAGTCGAAACTGCCATCAGACAAATCATTTCAGATGCCTTAATTTCTACTGAAGTAATTGATATTTTTGATGTGGCGGGGATAGAAAAACCTGAAATTTCAATTTTATCAGATGAGTTTCTGGCAGAATTAAAAGATATGCCAAGAAAGAATTTGGCACTGGAATTATTAAGAAGACTGTTAAATGATGAAATTAAAAAACGTTCTTCTCATAATATAATTCAAAGCAAAAAGTTCTCTGAAATGCTTTCTGATGCTATCAAACGTTATCAAAATAATGCCATAACAGCAGCAGAAGTCATTGAAGAAATGATTAGAATGGCAAAAGAAATTAAAGCTGCCGACCAACGAGGAGAGAAATTAAATCTGGATTTTAGAGAATTAGCTTTTTATGACGCATTAGAAGTTTCAGATAGTGCTGTAAAAGTATTAGGTGATGATATCTTAAAAACAATCGCACGAGAATTAGTTGAAAGCGTTCGAAATTCAGTTACAATTGATTGGGATAAAAAAGAAAGTGTTCAAGCTAAAATGCGAGTACTAATAAAACGTATTTTAAAAAAATATGGATACCCTCCAGATTTACAAGAAAACGCAGTAAAAACAATTTTAGACCAGGCTAAACTATTAGGAGAAGATTTTTCGGGAAATTTATAATACCAAAACACATAATTAATTCAATCATTTTTTTTAGCAATCCTTATTTTTAAATAATAATGCCAATACCAGATTTTCAAACCATAATGTTACCATTTTTAGAAAACTTAAAAGATGGTAACAAACAATCGCTAAATCAAGTTATGGAAAATTTAGCGGGTCATTTTAATTTAACTTCAGAAGATTTAGCGACATTAGTTCCTAGTGGAAAAATGGGATTGTTTAGAAATCGAGTTGGATGGTCAAGAAGTTATTTGAAAAATGCAGGATTAATTCATTATCCTGAACGCGGCGTATACCAAATTACAGAAATTGGTTTAAAATTTCTAAAAACAAATCCTAAAAAATTGAGGATGCAGGAACTTCTGCAATTTCCTATGTATAATGAATGGAGGTCAACTTTTAATTCAAATACAGACTCATCGTCAAACGCTGATTCAAATATAATTAAAGAAGAAGTACTAACTCCACAAGAAAGATTAAGTAGTACAATCGATGCAATTAATCAACAATTAGCGTCAGATATATTAGACTCTTTAAAAAGAAATACTTTTCAATATTTTGAAAAATTTGTTGTTCAGCTACTTCAATCAATGGGTTATGGAGGTTTTAGTAAGGATTCTGGCATTGTTACGGGTGCTAGTGGTGATAACGGGATAGATGGTGTTATATTACAAGATGTATTAGGTTTAGAATCTGTAGGTATTCAAGCCAAAAGATTTACCACAAATAATGCAGGTTCAGGAGATATTAGAAATTTTATAGGTTCATTAGCAATTAAAGGTTTTAGTAAAGGTGTATTTCTAACTACTTCATCATTTTCACCAGAAGCAATAAAAACTGCATCAGAAAGTAAACAACATAAAATAATTCTTATTGATGGTAAAAAATTAGCCAATTTAGCTATTGAATTTAATGTTGGTGTTCAAGTTGATGAAACGATACAATTAAAGAGAATTGATATGGATTTTTTTGAAGAAATATAAATCCATAACTTTTATCGCTTATTTGTCCACCGCAACCCTATGCAACTCATCCAACAACTCCATTTCATCATTAGGCAATAACTGCAAAGCCATTTCAACCAAAACCATAGCATCAGAGAAAGGTTTTGTAGAATCTTCGCTTTGGAGCATAGTAACACTTGCCTTTAATAAAGCATTAATCATAATATTTAATTCATTGTAACAAGATACATTCAGGGTTGCGGAAAAAGAATCATTATTAGGTTTGAGTTTATTAAAATAGTTTCCTTTATTCATTATTTCTAATAATTCTGTTACGGCTTTTTGTTGTGTTTCCATAATTATAATTGACGTTTTTTGATAAGTCAAAATTGAATTATTATTTTGGAATAAAGGTTATCACACATGATAACCACTCAAAAAAAGTGAAAATAAAATTCAACAAAACCAAAAAACCTCCAAAATCAAAACTTGACTTTGAAGGTTTTTCACTTTATCTAAAACTCTTATTTATATTCTTCTTCTTTCTGTTTGTACCAATCTTTCATCACATAAAAAGCTTTCTTTTTAATTCCCTGATCGGAGATTAAACCTTTACGGTTAAAGAAATCCTGAATGTCTGGCAGTTGTCTTCTCGGTGATCTGAAATCGACTAAAATCCACGGTGAAACTCCAGCTAAGCCTTCGATTCTGTTAAACATCTGTGTGTTCTGAATGTATAATTCTTCCTGATATTCTTCGTTCCAACGTTCTTTTTTATCGCCATGACGACCTTGTAAAGCCTCGCCTCCAAACTCGCTGATGATAACGGGTTTGTTGTACGGAATCACCCATTGCATGTCTTTACACGATTCGTTGGTTCCTCTGTACCAGCCCAAATATTGGTTGAAACTTACAATATCTACATATTCGTTCATATTGTCATGAAGTGTGTTGATGTTGTTCGGACTTTTGGTTACTTCCATCGCCATACTTATCAAACGAGTATTGTCCTGCGTACGTGCGTATTTTGCCAGTTTACTCAGGAAAAGATCTCTTTCGTCGCTGTGAGGTGTTTCGTTGGCAATCGACCAGATTACAATTCCACAACGGTTTTTATCTCGGTAAATCATATCGTGTAACTGACGTTCGGCATTAGCATACGTATCTGGATTTGTCCACGAAATCGTCCAATAAACAGGAACTTCAGACCAAATCATGATGCCCATTTTTTCGGCTTCTTTTACCATGTTTTCGTTGTGCGGATAATGCGCCAGACGAACATAATTACAGCCTAATTCTTTTGCCCAGTTCAATAAGGTTTTAGCATCATCTTCAGACCACGCTCTTCCCGATCTGAAAGGCGCTTCTTCGTGAATACTGATCCCACGTAAAAAGACTTTTTTTCCATTCAACAGAATTTCTTTTCCTTTGGCTTCAATCGTTCTAAAACCAATTTGATCGGCAATATTTTCATCTGCTTTGCTGATCGTTACATCGTATAATTTTGGTTTTTCAGGCGTCCATAAAACGGGATTGGCTTTGATTTCGAAATATGCCATTCCTTTAGCATCGGTCGTAACGTTCTTTTTGATTTTCAATTCTGGAATAGAAACCGAAACAGATTGATTGGCTGTTTCGCTGTTCAGTTTTATAAATCCTGAAATTTTTCCTTTTTCTTTTTTGTCCAATTGAACCAGATAATCTTCGATATACGTATTGGGTACCGAAGCCAGCGTAACGTCTCTCGTGATACCGCCGTAATTCCACCAATCCATATTTACCGTTGGCACATTGTCTTTGTGGCGTTTGTTGTCGACTTTTACTACTACGAAATTATTTCCGTCAACCAATAAATCGGTTACATCAAAATTGAAAGGGGTATAACCGCCAACATGCGTTCCTGCCATTTTTCCGTTTACATAGACTTTTGCATCGTAATTGACTGCTCCAAAATGTAGAATCCCTTTGGTTTTAGAATCTTTCTTATAATTAAAGTCTTTCTGAAACCAAACAGTTCCTTCGTAAAAAAACAGTCTTTCGTCTTTCGAATTCCAGTCAGACGGAATGTCCATTGTGGCAGAAGTCGCGAAATTATATTCGGTTAAATCTGTTGTGTTCCATTTTTTATTTTCGAAAAATCCGTTGTTTTTAAAAGGCATTAAACGGTAATCGTAATAACCATTTTCAAGCGGATCTACGATATAACTCCATTTTCCGTTTAGAGTAATATTGTTCCTCGATGAAATGTTCGAAACTAACGGAATTTCCTGTGCCATCGCTTTCCCCATCAGCAGAAAAGTACAGCACAGCATTACAATTTTTTTCATAGTTTTTATTTTTAATTATATGACTTAAATCAGACGCCTAATATTGGACGCGGATTACACGGATTCGTTATCACGAAGACGCGGATAAAAACGGATTTATTTAACAATATAAAATCTGTTTTTTTCTGCGCTTTTGCGAAAGCAAATCTGTTTTATCAGCGTTCTATTTTTATGCTGAATGCATTTTTAATTCTTTTTATCAAAATAACGCGTCAATTCGTAGGCGTTGTCGTTTATGATTTTCATTTCTTTTAATAAAGGCTGATACGGTTCGAAATTGCTGTTTACGATTCCCTTGTTGGAATCCCTGTTCGAATAATCGGTGCTTAAATCTGCAGGATCGTTGTCCATATATTTGAACCAATGCCAGCCGACTGAATTCTTATTTTTCAATAATTCTAAAGTGAAATTCTGATAAAAAAGTCCTCTTTCTTTCTGCGTTCGCACCAGCCATCCTGCACCTGTGTTATTCGGTAAACCTGAATCTTCTCCTTTGGTGTACCATTCGGTAATCAAAAACGGTTTTCCCGACCATTCTCCCCAATTGTTCATGAGTTCCTGGCTTGGTTCCCATTTTCTGTAATGATTGATCGAAATAATATCCATATACTTTCCTGCCACTTTAAAAATCTCCGGATTCGTCAATTCCTGCTCTTTATCCTGATTAAAACGGCATCCTAAATACATGTGGTTTGGGTCTGCTTTTTTAAGCGCTTCCGTTACTTTTTTCATGTACGTTTCAAAATAAAAAGCCGTAAATGCCATTCTATCTTCCTGAGTAATATCTGATGCCGATGCATTGAATCCTTTTCGCTGATCAAACCATTCTTTTGCAGCTAAATATCCCTGTTCGTCTTTGGCCAATAAAGTTAAATGTTTATCTAATGCGTCGTTGTACCACGGCAGTTCATTATCCGTAAAATAACCCATCAAATACTTATCATTTTTGTATTGAGCGACTTCTGAAACGGCTTTTTCGATGTATTGATCGAATTCTTTATCAAAAACCATCACCAAATCAAAACGGTAATTCTGCCAGCTAGCTTGTTTGTATTTGCCACCAAAATTTTTAATATGATCAAAATGATACATTCCCATTGGCGAAATAATCACGGTATACACCAGCGGATTTTCGGCATTTCGAACCAAATCAACATTCGACCACGCTCCTACACCATTGAATCCGTTATCGCGCAATAATTTTGATTCTTGTTTTACCCAGTTTTCTTTGCTTCCGTATTTGGCATCAAATGCTTTCTGCTGATTGACAGAACGCCCGGCATTGAAAACGGCAACTCCTTTAAAAATATACGGATAACCTTCGGGATCAATAATCCACCATCTGTTGTCTACTTTTTGGGTTCTGAAAAATCCTGTCGCTTCTTTCTGCCACATTTTGGAACCACCAAAAACTGAAGTTGGTTCTGGCTTTTTGGTTTTAAATCCACTCAGTTTGTCAATTGTTTTTGCATCATAAGCCACCCATTTTGGATCTAAGGCATTTTGTCTGGCTTCGACTTTTTGATACGCTATTTTCTTCTGTGCTTGTATGGAAGTCAGGCTTATAAAGCAGAGTAAGACATAAATAGAATGTTTCATTTAATTCATTTTTATTGTTTTTTGAGAAATTTGGGGCGTTGGTTTTTAAACACATAGAGACATAGAATTTTGTTTGCGCTTAAAAGGCGTTTCACTTGCATTAATGCACATAGTAACTTGTGTTTTTTTTAAGCTTTGTCAAAGTTTGAAACTTTGACAAAGCTGTCTTACGTTTGGCTATGTGTGAGAAATGTGTTTCTTTTAAATCTCTTTTTTAAGAAAAACAATTCTATGTCTCTATGTGTTGAAATTATTATTTGCTAGAAAAAATTATTTAGACAAATAGATATGATCGAAATCGAAAGTGTAATTATTTAATGCTCTTACATCTTCTGGATCAACACTTCTTAATACTAAAATATCTTTGATTTTCGTAAGGTCTAATGCCGGATTTTGTTTCTTATAATCTGCAATTGGGATTTTAACCATATTCCAGCTTCCGTCTCTTTTTAATCCGTACAGGTTGCTTGTCGCGTCAAATTCTACATAACCTGTGTTGGAAGCATCTTTCATTCTAAATCTGATTTTTCCTGTACTTGTGGTTCTTACCGCCATATTGATATAAGTGTAAGACGAAATATCAGTGAAATTCACAAATTGTAAAATTGCCATTGCCCATTTGGCTTCAGTCGCTGGTGGCGTTGCAGGTAATGAGAAACTTCTAAATGCGCCTTCATACCCATCTTCTGCCACTTCTTTAATCACAAACTGATTGCTTGAAACCCAGTTTAAAACCGGAGCCGTTTTGGTAAAATCAGGGTTTTCAGAATAGATTTTCAAGGCATCGGCAGGAACAACAATTGGCGGTGTCGGCGGTGCTTCAACCTCAACGGTAAACGTTTTCTTTTGGATCGTATTATCCGTATGTGTTATTTCAAGCGTTGCGGTAAAAGTTCCTGCTTTGGTATACTTTACTTCAACTGTCGGCTCAATAGAAGCTCCTGGAGAACCGCCTTGAAAGGTCCATTTTATGGCTCTTACTTTGGTTGAAGAATCCGTATACGTTACCGTTTCTCCTCCTTTAATAGTCGTATTGGTTGACGTTGCGTTGATTTCTCCTTTTTTATAAAGATACACTTCGCGAACATCATCTTCGCAGGAAAGCAAACCCACAAAAAGTACAAATACGAAATATTTTAACTGCGCTATATAATTTAGTTTTATAGTCATGATTTCATTGTTTTTGGTTAATAATTGGTTAGTTGTAAAGTTTTATTGCTGGGGCAAAAGACTTTGGTGACCTAAATTTATTTCAGTACAAACTGTTTGCTCTGATTCCCGATTTGGACTTTGAAAGTTCCTATTTCAGAAATCCATTTTAGGTCGTTATTAACGAACTGTAAATCTTTTTGATTTAATGTAAATTGAACTGTTTTGGTTTCGTTTGGTGCCAAAACAATTTTTTCAAAACGTTTCAAGGCTTTTACTTCTGGCGTAATACTGGCATATAAATCACTCAAATACAATAAAACCGATTCTTTTCCGGCCATTCTTCCTGTATTGGTTACGTCAACGCTTACTTTAATTTCGTCGTTTGAATTAACCTCTGTTTTATCCAATTTCAGATTTGAATATTCGAAAGTCGTGTACGATAATCCCGTTCCAAATTCAAACTGCGGATTGTAACTTCTTTGGTATTTCGCATCGTCGTTTTGTTCGCTGTCGGCTAAACTTTCGGTGTATTTACGATTGTATTTTTCTAATGAATTTGGGAATCTTGGGTAATTGTACGGAAGTCTTCCGCTTGGATTTACTTCGCCGTACAAAATAGCGGCCAATGCTCTTCCTCCTTCATTTCCGGGTAAATAACACTGAACAATGGCGTCTATTTTGTCCTCAAAATCACTAATTAATCGAGGTCTTCCTTCATTCAAAACCAAAATAATCGGTTTGTTTAATTTCGCTAAAGCCAATGCCAGCTTAATCTGCGGTGTCGTGATGTACAAACTGGTAATATCTCCGGGCGTTTCAGTGTAATTTTTTTCACCTAAACAAAGAATTATTTTCGAAGCATCTTTTGCCAAAGCAACCGCTTTATTGATTTCGTCTTCGTTTTCTAATGCCAGATCAGCGCCTTTGGTGTACAATACGTTTGATGTTCCCGCTTTTTGTTGAATAGCTTCCAGAATCGTTAATTTATCCGGAACTAATTCATCGGTTTTATCGCCCTGCCAAGTGTACGTCCATCCTCCGTTTAACGCCACCATACTGTTTGCCGTTGGACCTGTAACAAGTATTTTTTCGTTTTTATTTAATGGAAGAACCGCATTTTTATTTCTTAACAAAGTGATCGATTCTGCTGCGGCATTGTAAGCTTCATTAATAAATTCTGCCGAACCGAATTTTGGATATTGTTTTGGATCTGCAACCGTTCCTTCAAATAAATTCAATTCGATTTTCATTTTCAGGATTCGGCTTACAGCATCGTCAATGCGCGACATCGGAATTTCTCCTTTATTCACTAAGTCTAATAAATCGATACAAAATGAATAATCTTCTGGAACCATACTCATATCAACTCCTGCCAAAACAGCAATTTTTACCGCTTCTCTATTCGTTTCGGCCACTTTATGACGCGTGTGCAGGTAAATAATATCTTTCCAATCGGTTACAACAACGCCTTTAAAACCTAGTTCTTTTTTCAAAACATCGGTAATCAGGTATTTGCTGGCGTGAACTGGAGTTCCGTTAATTTCACCCGAACTGATCATAACACTTTTTGCTCCGGCTTTGATCGCTGCTTCGTAAATAGGAAGATCAAATTGTCGTAAAACACGTTCTGGAATAATACTAGGTGTTCTGTCTTTTCCGGTTGTGGTGCTTCCGTAACCGATAAAATGTTTCATACAAGACGCCACATGGTATTTTGAACCGATGTTGCCGCCTTCAAAACCGTTGACCATGGATTCTCCCATTCGAGCTGTCAAATAGGTATCTTCACCAAAAGATTCCCAAATTCTTGACCACGCTGGGTTTCTCGGCAGATCTAAATCTGGAGAAAACACCCATGGAATCGAAGATGCTCTGGTTTCATAAGCCGAAATTTCTGCTCCTTTTTTAACAATTTCTGTATTGAAAGTCGCAGCCATTCCAATCTGCTGCGGAAACAAAGTCGCTCCCATAGTATAACTCGCACCATGAATCGCATCGATTCCGTACAAAACAGGAATTGGCAGTCGGTTTTTACTGTTGGCATTATGAATCGTAGTCATAATCTGCCTCCATTCTTTTGTGTCTGGCGAATAACGATTCGGCGTATTTAATACCGAACCAATGTAATATTTCTGAATGCCTTCGTTGAGTTTTGCCAGACTAAGTCCCGGTTTTCCTTTTTCTTCAAAAGTGCCTAAAGTAATCTGAGTCATCTGTCCGATTTTTTCCTCCAAAGTCATTTTCGAAAGCAGTTCGGCTATTTTTTTATCTGTCGCGTTATTTTGCGCTGAACCAATAGTGCAGTAAAAAGTAAGCAGCAGTAATGTAATTGTTCTTTTCATTTGAAATATTTTGTGAAGAATATAGAAGATAGAATATAGAGTATAGAAAAAAGACTTCCTCTTTAATCTTAAATAATATTAACTCTCAATATTTTTCTATTTTCTTTTCTCTATTTTCTATATTCTATTCTCTAAAAACTCCTATTTTAACCCGTCTAAAAATCCTTGATACGCTGGTTTTTTATTGTAATCAGCATCTAAAAGCAATGGATATTCTTTGTAATGCCAAAAACTTGTCAGCCATGTATATTTATCGGTTACACCCCAGGTTGAGATTGCGAATTTCTGTGCCTGCGGTAATTCTTCGTACATCGTTGTGATGTATTTATACGTTTCGGCTTGTTTTTGAGCTTCGGTATCGTTAAACACATACGAGTCTGATTTTCCAGTATTTACTTTGATGTCTAATTCTGAAATGTGAATTAATAATCCTGTTGAAGCCATATCGGTAAATCCGGTTTTCATGGTTTGTCTGTTGGTGTCTGTTGCATAGTGAAACTGATCTCCCAAACCGTCAATCGGTACTCCGTTGGCTTTGAATCTCGTTACCATTTTTTTGATCGCTGCTCTTTTACCACCATCGATAACTACGCTGTAATCGTTGTAAAATAATTTCGCATCTGGATCTGCTGCTTTTGCGTAGCGGAAACATCTTCCGTAGAAACCGATTGGGTCTTTAAACAATGAATTAATTACAGTTTCGTTTCGCATAGCGCCTCCATCGGCAAAAACTTCATTCACAACATCCCAGCTTTTTACTCTGCCTTTGTAACGTCCTACAACATCGGTAATGTACACTTTGACTTTAGCTTCAAAAGCAATCGAATCATATTTAGCATTTTTAAACCATTCCGGAAATGAATCGTACCAAACCAAAGTATGTCCGTGCACTTCCATATTATTGTCTTTGGCAAAACTTACTAAGTAATCGGCAGCTGTATAATTGTAAGCTGTCGCTGATGTCCAAATACTCGCCATTTTCATTTCAAATTCTCCTGTAATCTGATTGTAATGTTTTAAAACGGCATTTTTGTAATTGGCTTCGTTTTGCAGATCTTTCATTTTTACTGCCGCACCGATTTTAAATTTGGCTTTTTCTTTTAATGTCTGCGTAATCGGATTTGGTCCGCCTGTATCGCCTTCATCTGCATATTTTAAAACTACTTTTTCGTCGTTGCTGCAAGAAGCAAACAGCAAAGCGGTTAATGCTCCTAAAATATATTGTTTACTTATCATGATTTTTCTTTTTGAATCCGGAAGCTTTGATTTACCTCAACTTCCGGATTGGTTATTACTAACTTTAACCTTAACTTTTATTTTTTTTAAACACATAGAGACATAGATTTTGAAAGCTCGATAAAGGCATTTCACTTGTTTAAATTCACATAGTAAAAACCATGTGTGTCTATGTGTTAGAAAAATTTAGTTATACCCAACATTAAATCCTGCTGGTTTTCCCATTAAATCGATCTGACTCTGCGGAATCGGCATATTGACCATTGCAGGTGTCATTTTTAACTGAACTTCTCCTGAAAGAGTTCCAGACGGACTTGAACGGAAATATAAATTTTGTCTTTCTACTAAAAGTCCTAATCGTTTCAACAAGAACCATCTGTTGTTTTCAAAAGCCAGCTCTCTTGCTGATTCGTCTAAGTAGTTGTTTAAAGTCCACGCTGTTAAATCGTAAGTCGTTACAGCGCTTTCTGGATTTCCTGTATAACCTCTTCTTCTTACTTTATTTAAATACGCCAGCGCTTTGGTGTCGTTTCCTAAATTATGATAGGCTTCTGATGCCAGTAAATAGGTTTCTGCCAGTCTGTAATACATATAATCTTTGTAACTGTTAGAAGTCATTGGCAGTTTTTCGGTATCGTGGTATTTTTTCAAACTCCAATGCCATGCTCTGTAATTTCCGTTTGGCGCAGCAATTGCCGGATTGGTAATCGGCTGTCCAAATTTTGGATTTCCTGGAACATTGATTTTATAATCTTGATAATTATCGGAATAGTAATAGGTTTTGAAACGTAAATCGTTTGTCTGATCGTAAAGTGATTTCAAATAATTGTTTGGATAAAACCATCCTAAAGATTGTCCGCCATAAGCAACATCCTGAATCAGTTCGCTGGTATTCAATTCATAAGTTCTTTGAGTGAAAACACTTCCTAACCAAAAACCGCCGCCTCCAGCAAGATCATCACTTGGTCCTAATAAAAAGTCTCTTTGATACGTAAAAAGTGATTCTTTATGATTGGCATTTTGTCCCCAAACATCAATAAGTGCTACTAAACCATGTGTTCCATCGTTAATAATCGCATCAAACTGCGCCGCTGCTCCTGCCCAGTCTTGCTGCCATAAAGCGCTTTTACCGCGAATGTGTCTTGCAACTCCCTGACCATAACGTCCTGGATCTACTTTAAAAGGAAGATTAGCAATCGCGTAATCCAAATCGCCGTCAATTAATTTGTAAACATCGGCATCGCTGGCTACTTTATATTCTACTGGATCATTGATATTTTGTGGTGTTGTCGGAATCGTGTCAATTAAAATCCCTCCGTACATTTGTTTTAAATCCAAATACAATTCACCTCTAATAACGCGTGCTTGTGCCACTAATCTTTTTTTAGCAGCTTCGTCCATTTTTATGTCTCTTGCCGATGTGATAATTGCCGAACATCTATCGATAATTTTATATCCCTGAATCCATTTTGAACCTGTAAAAGACTGCGGATTATGACCTGTTCCGTAAGGAGTGTTCCAAGTTCTGTGCAGTCCTAAATCGGTTGCCACCATAAAGAATACATTGGCCCACAAATCGCTATTATCTCCAGATGGCGAATTATAATAACGCATTTGATTGTAAAGTGCATTTACTCCAACTTCTAAACCTGCTGGAGTAGTGTAGATATAATCTACTGATACCTGATCTTTTACGTTTTCTTCTAGAAAGTCTTCGCAGGAAGTAAGTCCAAGAGAAAGACCGAATACCAAAAGAAATAGAAAATTTATATTTTTCATGATCTTGTTATTTTTTTATTTTATTGAATGTCTTAAACGCTGTTATTAAAAACCTACTTGTAAGCCAATAACACAAGTTACAGGTTCAGGATAATCGCTGATTTCTTTTTCTGGGCTGTATGACTGATAATCTGTAATCGTTACCAAATTGCTTCCCGTTACATACAATCTCATATTGCTTAATCCAAGAGATTTTAATGTATTTTGTGGGAATTTAAATCCGACAGAAACGTTTTGTAAACGAATGTATGACGCGTCCTGTAATCCTAAAGTGTTGATGTAAGGCGGATCGTTTCCGTCTCTTGGTCTCGGCCAGTTTCCTCCTGGGTTTTCTGGTGTCCAGTAATCTTGTTTGATTCCGTTTTTAACTCCTCTTAAAGAACCTCCACGTACATAATCGTATAAAAATAAATTGTCTCTTGTAACGCCCTGAACCGTATAGATATCAGCAGAAAAATCAAACTGTTTGTATTCTAAAGCCAATGAGAAAGTACCGAACCAATCTGGCATTTTTGAAGTAATAACTCGGTCCTGATCTGGGTTTGGATTAGCTCCGTTTGACGGATCTGCATCGTATAATTTGATATCTCCAGGATATAAAGTTGTTCCTGTTACCAGTGGAATATTTTCGCCTTCCTGATAAATTCCAACAGCTTTATAGCGGTAATACACATCAATCGGTTTTCCGATAAACCATAAGTTTCCAACAGCATCATCTTCACGCCCGTCGCCGTTTGTGTCTTTTCCGTAGATACTTACAATGCTGTTTTTATTTTTAGTAAAAGTGGCGCCCACATTTAATCTAAAGTCTTTCTTTTTGATCAAATCGCCATTCAAAGTAATCTCTAAACCTTTATTATTTACTTTACCAATATTAGAAAGTTTGGTCGTGTAACCTGTATTTGCATTTAAGGCTTCATAAATCAATAAATCTGACGTATCAGTATTGTAAACCTCAACTGTACCTGTTAATCTGTTTTTGAACAAACCAAAATCTGCAGCAAGGTTTAACTGTGTAGAAGTTTCCCATTTCAAATCTGGATTCGATAATTGATTTCCGGGAACATATCCTGAAACTTTTACACCATTGATAATATAATCTCTCTGTGTAGCGGTTGCCATACTTTGATACGGATCTTTAGGCTGATTCCCCACTTTACCGTAACTCGCTCTTAGTTTTAAATTACTCAAAACAGGAACATGCTCTTTCATGAATTCTTCGTTTGTAACATTCCACGCCGCGTTTACAGCTGGGAAGAATCCCCATTTATTATTGGCTCCAAATACAGAAGATCCGTCGGCTCTACCCGAAACTGTAAAATAATATTTGTTGTCAAAATCGTATTCTAATTTTCCTGCGAATGAAATCAGCGATCTTTCGCTTCCGCCAATTAAAGGCGTGTTCAGGAAAGCACTTTCTAAACCATAAATTCCTAAAATATCGCTCGGAATTCTGCTTGCTGAGTTTCTAAAATCATTATATTCTGATGAAGTTAATTCGTAAACTCCTGTCACATTAAAATGATTTTTTTCGGCTAAATTCAGGTTGTAATGCAAAATATTACTCAATTGATATTCTACATTATCTTTAAATTCGATATAACCACTTCCCTGCCCAGAATTGGCAATCCCTGAAAGTGATTTTGAACTGTTAAAAGACATTCCTTTAAAATTCCAAGATCTACGGCTGGCATTTAATTTATATGTAAAACCTTTTGCCAGATTAATATCCAAAAAGATATTCATGATATCATTTCGGTTCAGCTCGTTTGTTCTGGTTTCATAGACATCAATCAGCGGATTTGGTGTTTCCTGAATTCCTCCCGGCAGATAACGGAACGAACCATCTTCATTGTATATTTGTCCAAGCGGCGAAGTATTAATAGCATTATTTAAAATGTTACCAACATTAGGTCTATTGGTTTCTGAATATTGAAGTGAAACGTTCATTCCTATTTTCAGCCAATCTGTAATACGCTGATCAACATTAACCCTCATCGCTACTTTTTCGAAATCTGAATTCGGAATTACGCCTGATGTATTGATGTAGTTGATACTCGAAAAAATACTTGTTTTTTCTGTTCCCGAAGAAATGCTCAAACTGTGGTTGTTGGTTACACCAGTTCTTAAAACTTCTTTTTCCCAATCAATGTATTTTCCAGATTGAACAGACTCTAATTCCAATGGTGTAAAAACCTGATTGTCGGGTCTGTAAACTCCTCCGTTACTTGTTCTGTATGCTTCTCTTTTTAGCTGGGCAAATTCTTCTCCGCTGTAAAGATCAAAATTTCTATTGATGGTCTGTACTCCAGAAAAACCATTATAAGAGATTTTCGCCTTTCCGGTTTTACCTCTTTTCGTAGTAATCAAAATAACTCCGTTGGATGCTCTTGCTCCATAAATAGACTGTGCCGCAGCGTCTTTCAAAATCTCTAAAGAAGCAATATCATTGGCATTGATATCATTAATACTTCCGATTACGATTCCGTCGGCGATTACGATTGGTTCGTTGCTTCCGTTAATGGATTTTTTTCCTCTAATTTGAATGGATGACGAACTTCCCGGCCCTCCATCATTTAAGCTTACCTGAACTCCGGCCGCTTTTCCTCGAAGCATTTCACCAACGTCAGAAGTTGCCACTTTCGTTAAATCGCCTGGTTTAACCGAAGCCACAGAACTGATTACGTCGCTTTTCTTTTTAGTTCCGTAACCTACTACTACAATTTCATCTAGAGACTGTGAACTTTGTTTTAAAACTACTTTTAAGTTTTTCTTGTTTTCCGTATCCACAGAAACTTCATCCATTCCGATGAACGAAAAAACAAGAATGCTTTTTGGCGCCGTATTAATGCTGAAGTTACCGTCGAAATCGGTTTGAGTTCCTTTTGTACTTCCTTTAACATGTACATTTACTCCTGGTAATGGGAGTCCTGCATTGTCGACTACTTTTCCTGAAATGGTATTTTCCTGTGCGTTCACATGGAGAGTGAAACTCAACAGAAAAAACATTAAAATTAATCTTAGATAATTTCCACCTAGAAAAAGAATCTTTTCGGGTTTGTTGTTTTTCATTGTTAATTTTTTTGGTTAGTTAATTTATAAGTCATGTAATTTATAGTTGCAAAAATGACTAATAAACAAGGTTATCAAGGGAGGAAGATATTCGTTTTTAGGGGTTCGAACGTCTTTATTTATGAATTTTACATTATTTAAACCCTTAAAAAATGTGATTCGTAATAAAAAACTTAAATAATTACGAGGTGCTTAATATTACAGTTTAATTATTGGGAAACTTAACCACCACAAGTCCACAAAAGTTTTTGTTTCCCGCAGATTTAGCAGATATAGCAGATTTTAAACTTGATTAAAAATTTTCGCAGATTTTTATAAATAAAGCTAAAAACAAAATCTGCTATATCTGCCAAATCTGCGAGAGAAAAATTATTGGCACAGATTAAAAAAATCTGTGTTAATCTGTGTAATCTGTGGTTAAAAAAATAAAAAAGGCAAAGTCCGCAAAGCTTAAATAAACTTTGCGGACTGTGTGGAAAAAGAAAAATCTTATTGGGTTTTCCTGCAAGGTTTTCAAAACCTTGTAGGTTTCATTTTAGCTTGTTATATCGTAAAACTTATACCTACAAGGTTTTGAAAACCTTGCAGGAAATCGAAACCTAAATTTGCGGTTAAATTATTTTTCTAAAGAGCTTTTATATTCCGTTGGAGAAAGACTGTAAAACTTTTTAAATTCTTTACTAAAATGCTTTCTGTCATTAAAACCTACCATATACGTCACCTCAGCAACCGAATAACTGGTTTTAGCCAATAAACTCGCTGCTTTCTTTAATCGCATATTTTTTATTAAACCAGCAACCGATTGATTGGTCAGCGTTTGGACTTTTTTATAAAGAACCGTTCGGCTCATTCCGATTTCGTTTACCAGATCGTTTACATCAAAATCGGTGTTGTCGAGATTGTCTTCAATAATCTGAGTTAGTTTTTTGAGAAAGATTCCTTCTGGCGTATTTAGATTTTCTTCCTCCGAATCGGCAATAAAACCTTCGCCGTATTTCTGACGCATGATTTCTTTAGCCGATAATAAATTAGCAATTGTCAGTTTTAATTCTTCAATGCTGAAAGGTTTCGAGATATAAGCATCGGCACCTGTCGAAAGTCCTTCGATACGATTTATGGTCGAAGATTTTGCCGTGAGCATAATGACCGGAATATGATTGGTGTTGAGATTTGTCTTTAGAATATGACACAATTCAAATCCGTCCATTTCGGGCATCATGACATCGGTTACAATGAGATCCGGGATTTCTTTTTCCATAAATTCCAAAGCCAGATTACCGCTTGTAAATTTCAAAACTCTGTAATCTGTATATAAAATGTCATAGACAAAAGACAAGACTTCTTCATTATCATCAATAACCAAAACGGTCTTTTTACTACTGTCCAGTTCTTCCGGATATTCTCTTTCGTAAATCTCGATTTCGGTTTTGACATCCGAAATCGGATTGGCATTTTCTTCTATTTTAACCGAATTTTCAACTATTTGTGACTTTTTAAAATGCTCTTTTCCTTTCTTTAATTGAATGGTAAAAATGGTGTTGAAATTTGGATCTTCTTCTGTCTGAACCTTAATTTCTCCATGATGCAGTTCGACGATACTTTTGCTTAAAGCCAAACCAATGCCGCTTCCAAGATTGGCGCTTCCGCGATCATCCAATTGGAAAAAGTTCTTGAAAATTTTCTTTTTTCGGTTGTCTGGAATTCCAATTCCGTTGTCTTTTACTTTGATTTCGATAAAATCAGAATTGTCTTTTTGTTCAACTGCCAAAGTGATTCTTCCACCTTTGCTTGTAAATTTAAAAGCGTTTGAAAGCAGATTATAAATCACTTTCTCCATTTGGTTTTTATCAAAATAAATCAACGCTGTATTGATATTAAGAACGAATTTATAATCGATTTTTTTCTCGACAGCAATACCGCGGAACGACTCGTAAATATCAAAACAAAACGAAACAATATCCTGCTGTTCGCAATAGATTTTCATGCTTCCTTTTTCGGCTTTTCTGAAATCCATTAATTCGTTTACCAATTTTAATAATCGATCCGAATTATTTTTAATGGTTTTGAGTTTATGTTCCAGATTCGAGTTTTTTTCGGCACTGCTCAAAAGTTCTTCAACAGGCCCGCTTATCAAAGTCAAAGGCGTTCTGATTTCGTGCGAAACATTGGTAAAGAAATCCAGTTTCATTTTATACAATTCTTCCTGTCTTTGCTTTTCTACCTGATCGAGATAATACGCCTGTTTTAATAATTCTCTGTTTCTCAGAAAACGGAACAATACAACTCCAGCTCCAGCCAATAATGCGATGTAAAACAAATAAGCCCACCAGGTTCTCCACCACGGCGGCAACATTGTAATTTTTAAAGTTTTAATGTTCGGATTCCATTCTCCGCCTCCATTTGAGGTTTTGATTTTCAGTGTATACGTTCCCGAATTTAAATTGGTTAAATTGATATAATGCTGCGAACCGATAATATGCCATTCGTCTTTATTGAAGGAACTTTCTAACTTATAAGCATATTCATTTTTTTCTGGCGAAATGAAATTCATCGCGCTAAATTCGAGTCCGATATAACCCTGATCGTGTTTTAAAGTGATTTCAGTCGTTTCGCTGATGCGTTTTTCCATCGAAACCTCTTTACTTCCAGGTCTGATTTCTTCGTTGTTTACGATAAGTTTTGTGAGGACAATCGGCGATTTGTCCTCAGTTTTGATCAATTTTGAAGGATTGAAAACAATCAAACCGTTTGAAGATCCAAAAGCGAGTTGTTTTGCATTTAATTTGACGCTGCAATTGTTCGAAAACTGTTTTACTTTTAAACCGTCTTTGGATGAAAAAGAAGTGATTTCAAAATCTTTAATATTTAAAACCGATTTCAAATTTTTAGTTCTGATTTTATAAAGCAGATTGTTATCACTGATCCAGATATTTCCTTCTGTATCTTCCGAAATACTTTTTATCGTTTCGTCTGTAAAACCCATCGAACGGTTGATTTCGAAGAAACGTCCTTTCTTTTCGTCAAAAATATTAACACCGCCACTTTCAGCTCCAACCCAGAATCTGCCTTTAGAATCGGTAAACATGACGGTTAAGCTGTTATTAGAAAGTCCGCTTTTTGGTCCGGCTTTAAAAACTCTTGTAACTTGTTTTAGTTTTTTATCGAAATAGTTTAAACCATATTGTGTGGCAATCCAAAGTCCGTCTTTTCTATTTTCAATGAAAGTAATAAAGTTATCGCTGAGCGAATTCGTCGAGCCGTCGGCCATGTAGATTTCTACCGTTCCGTCGGGCATTACTTTTTTTAATCCGTTTCCGTTGGTGCCGACCCACAAATCGTTATTGTCCATTAATAAAGAAGTAATCGGACGTTCTCTTTCTTTGGAATCCTTCCGCGAAAGCGAAATAAACTGAAACGATTTACTATTTTTATTGAATTTGAACAATCCGTTAAAAGTGCCACAGAACAGATTTTGTGCGTCCTGATTGACCAAAGCGGTAATCATATTCACACTTTTGTCAAAATCATAACCATCAATTTGATAGGACGTATTGGTGTTATTTTTGAAATCCAAATAATTCAAACCGCCGCCATTTGTTCCCACCCAAACCGAACCGTCGTTTTCTCTGGCAACAGCGTTTACAAAAGCTGTATTCAAGCCAAAATTGGGTTTTACAACTTCTCTAATATTGGTAAAATTAGTATTGGTTTTTTGGAAGAAGTTGACACCGCCTCCATTGGTTCCAACCCAAATATCGTTATGACGGTCTTTTAAGAAGCATTTTACATCGTCGTCTGAAAGGCTGTAAGGCTGCAACGGATTGTGTCCGTATTTGGTAAATTCGTTTCGGTCTTTTTTGTAAACGCACAGACCGTTTTTAGTCGCAAACCAAAGCGTGTTATTGTCAACTGCTGCAATATCGTTAACCCAATTAGAACATAAACTCGTTTTACCAGGCGAACTTACCAAATAGTTTTTTACGGTATTTTTATTTACGTCAAATTTGAAAACGCCGTTGGCTTCGGTAGCAAACCATAAATCGCCATTTTTCTCTTTAATGACTTTCCATACTTTAGATTTTAGTAAATCCTGGTTTTCAGCCAAAGCATTTGGAAGCGCTTTTTTCGAACCATTTTTAGGATCAAAACATTCCAAACCTTTTGAAGTTCCCACCAAAACGCCATAATTTTTATCATAAAACAAAGACAAAACCCTGCTTTTTCTGAAAGGTGAATTGTGGTCGTTGGAGATTTCTTCTAATACATATTTCTGTTTATTTAGTTTTTTGATCCCGCCAAAAGTTCCAATCCAGATTCTTTTTTCATCGTCCTGAATTAAAGATGAAATATAGTTTCGTCCTCCTTTTATTTTCTGAATATCGACACGCAGAAAGCTTCTTTCGTTTTTATTGAAAAGATTTAATCCGTTGTTGGTTCCAATCCAAAGCTGTTTTTCGTTGTCTTCTAAAATTACATTAACGTGATTGTTGCTGATCGTGTTGAGAATATCTTTGTTGTAAACATATCGCAGGAAATCATAACCGTCGTAACTGATTAATCCGTTTGCAGTTCCAATCCAGATAAATCCTTTTTGGGTTTGATGAATACTGGAAATCATACTCTGCGAAAAACTCACATCATAATCAATATGATCAAAATACAAATCGGATCGCTGGGCCACGACCTCAAAAGAAATTGAAAGGAATATAATACAGCTTAAAATGTAATTTTTAATGTTTTTCATAAACAGATTTTAAAAACGTCCGGATTTCAAAATGATTTATTTTCATTCGAATAAACCTATGAAAAAAATCAATTGAACGCACTGCAAAATAAATCTATTGCAAAAAAAAGAGGGAGTTGTTTTTTCTTTTTAAGGGGTGGATTTGTGTTTTTTGATGAATGTTTCTTGTATTAATGAAAAAGCGCAAAAGTCAAAAAGACTTTTGCGCTTTTAATACTGTGTCCATAACTCAAATTCTACAAGAGTTTGATTTTTTCTGGATTATCTTTCTGTATAAAAAAATTAATTTTTTCAACCCAGTCAGTATCAGGAATATTCAATGTAGCTTTAAAAAATAAATCTCCATTTTTTTCATTAACAAATTCAATATACTTAATAATTGAGTATTTATTAAATTCTGCATCTTTAATCTTAAAATCAGATTTATTAATTTTTTTTGTAAAAACAACCTTATCTCTTTCTTTCAAATAAATTACCGATATCCTATTATGATATACATCAAAATTAATATGATACAAGTCATTATCAATATTCTTTACAATAGAACTATCATTAAGACTGTAATTAGTTATTTTTAAATCAAAATTTTCGTTGTTGAATTTTATTTTTTCAGCGCTTTTAATAGTATCCACATCAATTGGCCAAAAGTTTTTAATTGTATCTTTATCTTGTCTTTCTTCTACGACATCATATTTACTCAATTCTTCCTCTTGAGATGTTTTTTGAATTTCATTTTTTTTAGTTTTATTCCTGCTACAGCTTATTATAATTAATAAGGCCAAAAAAATTAATATTTTTTTCATATTTAATTTTGAAATCTTGATATGCTTTTCGTGTATTTTTAATACGAATATATACCATAATTATTGAACTGCGAACAAGAAATACAGTTAAAGTAAAAAACGCAGAAGTCTAAGATTTTAATTAAATTCTATTAATGTTTAAAAGGTAGTTTGGAGAAATACCGAATAAAACTAATCTAATACTGTACTCCGATTAAGGATGGAAGTATCAGATGAAATACAGTTCTATAAATCAATTAGAACGAGAAATAGTCAAATACATAAATTACTATAATAATGATAGAATAAAACTTAATTTAAAAGGAATGAGCCCGATACAATACCGAGCTCATCATTATCAAATTTAATTATAAATTCGTCTAAACTTTTGTGTGCAGTCATTCATGGCAGCTTTTTTATAAATGTATTTTTTAAATAATCACCATCCTTTTTTTTAGCTTATAGTCCTTCTCTTTCATCTTTCACTATTGGAAAATTATAGGTAGGTTTTTCTGCTAAGTCCTTATTCAAAATATAGCCTTTTTCAAGATGCTCTCTGTCATAAATATCAAGCCAATCTTGACTAATCTCCTGATTTTTTTTTAGGGTATCGTTTATAATAATCCAATCGTTGTATTTTAAAGTTGCAACAACTTTTGATGTAATATCAGGGGACTCATAAATCTTTATCTTGCTTTTAGAAGAAATAAAACGAATCGGATTGTAATTCTTCCAATGCCTATATTTTTCTTTTAATTTAAAATAATATGGTTTTTCGCAACTAACTGTATCTGCTTTGTCACTATTATCATTTTCGTACCATACTAGTTTGGCCAATACAAGTATTGAGTCTATATTTTTTTTATTAATAAATAGATACTCACTGCGCAAATCTAGATTTTGATTGTAAGTTCTTTTAGATTCCTCATCTTTCCATGGAGAAGAAGGCACATACTGGAACTTCCAAACATTATCTTTTGGTTTTATAAGGGAAAAATAAATCTTAGCATCTTTATCTTCTCCTTCATCAAATACAGATATAATGTAATTGGAACTATTTTTTATAGTGTAATTTTTAATTCTGTATAGTTGACTCTGATATCTATTAAAATCATCAGAATAAAAAATATTATCAATGGTAGCTTCATCAGCTAAACGCTTAACATTAAAATTAAGAGTTACATCTACAAAATCACCTTTTTTGCCTAAAAAATAAAAATATTCATTTTCATAAAGAACACGATGAAAAACCTGATTTTCAAGCTCTCTTATTTTTGTTTTGTTTTTAATCTCTATTGTTTTTCTCTTTATTTTATCAACATCTGTTTTCTTATTTTCACATGAAATAACAATAAAACAAAGCATAACTATAAGGAAGAAGCGCATATAAAATATATTAATTTTAAAGTAAATATACTATATTTCTAATACTAAAATCAATTACTCTAATTGAATATGAAGATGATTTTCAAAATCAGGAAAAACAATAATTTTATTATATTTCATTCTCCTTTCTAATTCTTTTTTTATTTCTATACTTTTTAATTGGGTATATGCTTTATTATAAACCCCTTGATAATAAGTTGAATGTTCAGTTAATGCATTATTTACAGGAAAGAAGTTTCCCTGTTTTGGCAAACCAAAACCGTAATCACCATTAGGCAAACGTTGAATAATCTCTAAAACCATTCTTTCCGCATCAGCTTTGCTAAAATCAATTTTACCATTAGAAAATGTACTAAAATTAAAATCTATAGCACTAGCTTTATTTCCATGTTTAGTTGGTCTTAATGCACCAGCTATTCTATTCTTACCAGAAGCATTCCAAACCATAAAACTTCCTAACTTTAATTTATTAGGCTCTTTCGGAGTGTAATTATTATCAACCCAATTTTTAACATTCGCTTGAATTATTTTTAATGCTGTTTCAATCACTGGAATATCTTCCTCTCTAGGATAAAATTTTGTTTTTGGTCTGGCATCTCCATATTCGTTTCCTATTTCCTTTCCATCTCTAATTCTAATAAATGTATCTTGTGTTCCACCTAGTCCTGAATCGAAAACACCTACTCCTTCTGAATTAAATTCAACTAAATTTAATGCATGTGCCTCCAAAATCAAATTTGCAATCGACGAATTTTTATCTTTAACAGGGCTTTTTTTGTATTCTTTTTTTAACCAATTTTCTATTTTCTGATTGATACTATATTCTTCTTTTTTATATTCTAATTTTTTCAACCTATTTTCCCATCCTTTTTTGTTAGCATTTTGGGTAGGATCTTTTTTGATAAGATTTTCAATAAATTTTTTCCTATTACTATCTAATTTTTCGTAAAATATTTTAGAATCAACTCGATTAATATTATTTAAAGTATTAGTACCAAAAATACCATCTACTGATACATTTAATTTAAAGACACTATCTTTCAAAGTCTCCTGAACTACTGTAGCAGCATTCTCGACTCCTGAATTTATTGCAAAATCAAAGATGTACAATGCGACGCTGGCATTGTAAATTTCATCGCCATGAATTTTATTCCAAAATTCGGCTCTATATATATTTTTAGCTTCATCAAAAGATAGATTTTTATGCATTTCTTCTGTTACAACTTTATTTTTGTAATATAATTTATAATAGCTTTTATACGTTTCGTAGGTAACCCCTAAGTTAGTTTTACCTCCTCTATCATTTTTGCGGTCTGAATATCCTCCCTCAACATCAAAAACATGATTAATATTTTCATCAAAATGGCTTTTGTAAATTTCTTTATAAAGTCCTTTTCTATCCCCAACAATCATAACCAAGACCTTATTATCCAAATGTCTTGTAGAATAACCTTCAACACCTGCATAATACTTTATTGTTGTTCCAATTTTGAGTTTTTTATCCAGATTTTTTAGAAGAAAACTTGTTGTTCCAATTCCTTCTGAGTTTACTTTTGCTTTTCCAATAAAAGATGGTTCTTGGCTTACTTTATGAGCCTTTAGTTCAATTTCCTCTCCAACCATATTTTGGGTTTTCGCAACTAGAGTAACAATTGCGCCTTTTTTACCAAATGGAACCTCATCTTCTGGTTTTACTCTTTTACCATCGTATGTAAAATAAACATCTAACACTTTCTTCTCTGTTGTTAGAGAAATAAGAGTATTAGCATCGTAATTAGCCGGCGATTTAAATGGGTATGGTTTTCCATTCTGAATTCCTAATAGCTTAAATCCTATTTTAGCATTTTTTCTGGTTTGGAATCCAATTAATTTTTGGAAATTCAAATCGAAACTAATTTCTTTAAAAATATTTCCACTTTCATTGGTCATTACATCAATGAAATGATTTGTTTTTTTGTCATTTAAATAAAAATAAATTCTAACTTTTTGATTGTTATAATGTGGAATACTGGCATTAATGTAATTGTTTTCTAAAAGACCTGAGATTGTTTTTTTAGTTCCTCCACTCCATGCCCAATACGCTTCTGTAATTTGTGGTTCTTTTACATCAAACTTGTAAGTACATTGCGATTTAGCTCCTTTTTGACGATCGCTGAAAGCTTCTACAGTATAATTTCCTGCTTTTTGAGGAATAGATATAATGAAAGAGTTCCATTTATGAATATACGCCCTTTGAGGATCTTTTTTGTTTTCAAATAAATCAAATCCAGAAGCCAAATAAGGTTTATTATTAGCATCGTAAATCATCCATCTTACATCTTCTTTTTCATCAACTGTAGGCGGATTTATTTTGAAAGTTTTGGTTTCTAAAGTCAGCTTGCTGTTTGGAATTCCTAACAAGAATATATTACTTTCTGAACTGTTTTCAGCCAAACCAATACTTGTAACTTCATTTTGAATTACAGAAGTTTTAAATTCCTTAGTTAATCCATATTGATCTTTACTTGCAACTTTAATTTTATAAGTTCCCAAATCAGGCATAGTAAGTTTAATAATTCCAGTTGAATCTAATTCTCTCTCTTCAGAAATTAAAGCTGATTTACCTGATATTGTAGTTTCAATTTGGTAATAAAGTTTTATTGGATTTAATGATTTTACCGTAGTATTTTTTAGAGAAACTTTAAATACTTTTTCTTCTACAAACGGTCTGGTAAATTCTCCTTTAATTGTTGCAGGAGGTGTAATTACAATGTCCTGATCGTCAATTTTAAGTTCTATAAAAGTAGTTGATTTTACCCCTTTTTTTTGTTTTACTGTATGGCTCTGTCCATAAGCATCAATTCTATAAATTCCTGGCGTGTCGAAATTATAACTAAATGAAGTCCCTTCATTTTTAAAGATATTTTCTTTCTTGGTATTGGTATTGTAAACTATCCAGTTAATATTTTCTTTTTGATTTACTTTCTGATTTATAAAAGCTTCATCAACAAAAAATTGCAGGCTTTCACCAGCAATAAACGAAGTAACATTGGCATTTTTAATTTTTATAGCACCTTTGTTTACTCCGCTTCCTGTTAGCTTTGTTTCGCTAACTTGTTTAAGGAAAATATATACATTTTCTTTTCCAATAGCTGCATAAAGTTTATCTGCACTTAGATTTGGATATACTTTTGTTTTAGTGGTAATGCTTATAGTATTTGGAAGAGTTTCCAGCCCTTCAACTTCTTTAAGTAATAAAAATAACTCGTCATATTGCTCAAAAAGATTCGCAACATTAGTTTTATCATCTGCCAGCTGTTTTTTGATTGTTTCCCAACGGGTTTTATTCTCTTTAGAAATAGATCCTTTAAGTATATTAGTATCAATTGCTTTAATCATTTTTTGGCGAACGGATTCCCAATTAAAGTTCTGAATTTCAACAGATGATATTCTTGATCGCTTCAAAGCTGCATACATTTCTGTAAAAAGCATTTCACCTGGTTTTCCATTAAAATCAGCTACTGTTGCTCCTTCATTAAAAGCGTTACTAATACGAGTCCAATATTGAATTGTTTCTGTATCATTGGCTTTAGCTGCCTCAGCTAATTTCTTTTCAATTTCGGCTTTGATAACTTCAACAGAAGGTTCATCATTGTTTAATTGAAGATCTTGCGGCACATTCAGCGTTTGTTTTGTGTCTATGCTTTGATATATCTGACTGATTGAATCATTCATAATATCATTTTCTGCTTCTGAAACCGGAAGAGTATTGCCTGCTGATGTGAAAGAATTCATCATTATTCTTTCTGTAGTATCAGATGCGCCTCTCCCGATTGAAGCAGTGGATATTTGTGTAAACAAAGGAGTCTGCGAAACCGAAGAAGTATTGTTAATCGATAGAGCTGTTTTATCTGCAGCATGGATACCGAAAACGCCTTCTTCGGATAAGTTTGCAGGATTATTTAAGACAGTATTGACAGCATTTTGCTCCTGCCAAATTTGTACGATATCTTTATGCTGGTTCATTTCTTTTGAAACCTGAGCCAGTTCTTTTATAATAGTCTTTGTTAAGTCTTCAGAATTTTGTGAAGAACTAGTCTTTTTTATTAAAAGATTGAAATTGTGAATTACTTTTTTGTTCATAATGAAGCTTTTTTCTGGGTACAAAAATACTTCGCCTGTTTATGATTTAAAAACTTAAAACCCTTTGTATTCAGTAGCTTCAGCAAGTTTTGCTTTTACTGAAACTACCGAATTACCATCTCTTTTTCTTGCTATTTTAAGTAATACCATTCCTACTTTTGCGATCACCAAAAACGAAATAAAACACACTGCTTGTTTTATTATATATCCATTATTTCCCCACCAAAAATACCACATACGACTCTTTATTATTAATCAATTTAAAATAGCCGTTATGGATTTTTTACTACTAAGAGGCATACATAAAATGCCTAAAATTCCCGATAAGGGTATTTCTCATTCTTTTCCGTCAAAAGATTTTTTATCACGGAATTTACCACACCACTCAAAAAACCATTGTGAGAATCATTCACGGTGGAGCATTTTTTCGATGTCAGATAGAATCGAATACAGCAATATCTATAAATCACATAATTAATAAAACATGGCAATCCAAGCATTAAATACTATAAAAAACTGGTTCCGAAAAGGTTTAAAACCTTCACAAAATCAATTTTGGGACACTTGGGATTCTTTTAGACATAAGTTTGAGAAAGTTCCTATGGAAGATATTGAAAATCTTGAATCTGTTCTAGATACAAAAGCTGAGAAAACAGATTTAGAAGATCATAAAAATGATCAAAACGCTCATTTAGATTTATTTGATCTCAAAGAAAATAAAAACGAAAAAGGCACTGCGGGAGGTTATGTCCCTTTAGATGAATTTTCAAAAATTGCTCATCAATATTTAAATATAATTGATAATCTAACATCAGGAGGAACAACTTCATTACTATCTGCAGAGCAAGGAATGCTTTTACAAAAACAGTTAAATGTTATCAATCTTTTATTGAAATCTGATAATCCTGACATGGATACAATTCAAAAAATTGTAGACACGATTGAGGAAATTCAACTTTCTTTAGATACTATTTTAGTTAATGATCTTACTACTGGAGGTACAACCAAGGCTTTGACTGCCGAAATGGGTAAAATACTGCAAAACAATAAAGAAGATAAATCTCAAAAAGGTATTGCAGGCGGATATGCTCCTTTAAATGAAGTAACAAAAATTGCCAGTGAATATTTATTATTAATAGATGATTTGATTACTGGAGGGTCAGAATCTATTTTAACTGCTGAACAGGGTAAGGTTTTACAGAATCAAATAAATGATATTAATACTTTATTGCAATCTGATAATGTGGATCTTGACACAATTCAGGAAATTGTAGATGCTATCGAGCAGGTTCAGATTTCATTAGATACGATTTTAGTTAATGACTTAACGACCGGCGGAGTTACAAAAGCACTGACTGCCGAAATGGGAAAATTGTTAAATGAAACAAAATTAACCGCAACAATTGCAACCGATGCTGAAACCCAAATAACTACTGCAGTTACAGAGGATAATAAAGTTGTTAGCCGTTTAAAACTATTTAATTGGTGGCAATGGATTTTATCAAAATCACAAACAGTTTCAGGAATCTGGAATTTCATAAATGGCTTTAAAGTAGAAAAAATTATTTCTGACACAACTTACTCAACACAAATGTTATATGATAGATTCATTTCACAATATGTTAGAATAGACGGAACTTTTAAATGGGAGTTTTATAATGGAGGTGTGAGATATACTCATAGTTCAGGATTCTCAACAAATCTATCAGCTTATCTTCCTAGTAAATATAATTTCATTGTTTTACCCGATAAAAGTGGTACAATCGCATTGAATAAAGATTTTGTAATTACCGCGCAAGGAACTACTACTGATGCCCCCTTAATTATACCAAATGGAACTTTAACAACAATTCCGCAAAATGGATCTATTGAAAGGGATTCTAATGGAAATTTATACCATACTATTAATAATGGCAGATACAAATTGCTTGACAGTAGGGATTCTGAAAGTTATTTAAGATCTACTTGGCGCTCTACATTTGAATATAACACATCTCTAATGACCTATATTAGTGATATTAAAAAACAAATGAACTCAAGTATTCAACAAGCTTTTGGTGGAAATGAATCAGGCACTTATTTATTCAAATTTATTGATAAATATGATATAACAAATTTGGTTTCTAATGATCAAGTCTCAGCTAAATCAGTATTATTTGAATGTTATTTAAAAGGAATTAACTGCAAATTTTCAGGTAATGAATATTTGAAATTATATTCTGTTCTAAATACAGACTTAAAAACAATGTCTTATATAAGAAACCTTGAAATCCCATTAAAAATAACTCAACATTCTATTGAGTCCAAAACTTGTTCCTCTTTAATGTTTTCTCAATTCACATATGATAGTTTAGGAAATCGAATGTCAGAAGTATTTGAACAATCTTTTCTGCAATCATTGACTTATACAGGAAATTACGGCGATTTAAAAATTTCTGATGCTAATATTTTAATTGAATATCGTGTTTCTACCATATACACCGATTCAAATAATGAAAATGGAAAAAATGGGCTTATTGTTCCTGAATACAGAAATTTCTCAACTTTAATTATAAAACTATAACAAATGAAAACACAAAAAATTAAACAAAAAATTTCGAATAATCCTGTATTTGAAAACATTGAAAGAGAAATTCAGATAGCAGGAATAGGACTTAATTTCGATTTACAATCATTAGATTTATACTATACTATTTGCTATTTTAAAGATGATAAAGATGTAAGTCAATTATTTAAAAAAGAAACTCCAGAATGGCATATTGACAACACCCAGAGTATTATTGTTCGAGACGAAAATTTTAATCCAATTCTGAATTCTGAATTTAAGGAAATTAAGGATGAAAACGGAAAAATCTTAAACGAAAAGGAAAGGTATCTTACAACACCTGGATTTGATTATATAGCCGATATAATTATTAACAGTCCTCTTTCTTTAGAAACAATTCTAAGAAATTATATTTTAGAAGAAGATAACTCTGGTAGATTCAATTAAAAAATGGGAATACTATTATATCTCATTGCGGTTACCTTGTTTTTGCCTTTGACAGCCTTAAACATTCTTGTAGTTGTTTTAAAAAATGCAAGAGCAAAGGGCTTTTTCAGAACTCTTAATCAATATTTTTATACCGGTGCAATTGGCTTGGATATTTTTGCAAATTATGAATTTCGTACACTTTGGAATACATTCTTGCGAAAGAAAAACGGTTATAAATTTGGTATGAAAGGTGAAACAATTTCAAGCGCACTTGGCAAAAACCAAAAAGCCAAAACATTATCTGGCGCTGGCTGGATTCTTGTTTATTTCCTTTGGGCTGTAGATTATCAATATTGGAAAAAAGGCGGTCATTGTCTTAATTCAATAATCTAAAAAAACTTAAATTTTAAATAAAAACCGCTGGCAGTGAGAGAGACAAAATCTCTAATTGCCAGCGGTTTCTCATTTTACTGAAACTACCGAAAACCGAGGTCTATTTTTTCGTTTTTAAGTATTCTTCTAACCTACTTTTACACCCTCAAAATTAAACAGTGCTTATTTTTTTAACTGTTGAATCTATTTCTTATTTCAAGAAAAACATCACTTAGTAACATTCATTAATATAAATACCACTATGAACCATTTGCTATCAAAAGGTATAAGAAAAATGCCTAAAATCCCAGACAAAAACCATTTAGAAGATCTATTTAGATCTAACCCTAAGAATGATTTCCAAAAACAACAATTAATAGACATTAAATCATGGCAATACAAACCTTAAATACCATAAAAAACTGGTTTAAAACCAGCTTAAAACCTTCACAACAGCAATTTTGGGATACTTGGGATTCTTTTAGACATAAACTTGAAAAAATTTCAGTAAAAGATATTTCAGATATTGACGAATTACTTGATAACAAGGCAGATAAAAAATCTTTAAATGATCACCTTGCTGATATAAATGCACATGCTCCACAAGTAAACACAGATTGGAACAGCGAATCTGGCTTTAGTCAACTGCTTAATAAACCTGATTTTAAAACGATAAATGGAGAACCTGTTCTAGGTGATGGAGACATAACTATTAAAGAAGGAGGATTACAGAATTTAGATCAAACTTTAACTAATGGAAATACGTCTCGTACTCCTATAAACATAGAAGATGTTACAGCAGGAGTTTCCTCTTTTATGCCTCCAGGTTTTTTTAGAGTTAAATCTATAACGGGAGAAACATCTTTAAGCTCTTTTAGTGGTCTCTCCGTAAGGTCGACTTCAAATTCAAGAGAAATAATGCTTTGGGAAAATTATCTACGCTATCAGAGTCCAAGTTCAAAATTCTTTGTTTTAAACTTTGCAAATCCTGTTAATGAAGACTATACTCAAACATTTCAAGATAAATCAGGAACAATAGCTTTATTAAGTGATATTAATCAAGAAGAATCTCAAAATTTAAATGATATCTTGAAAAATGGAAATGAAACAAGTCTTAATGCTTTATTTAAAAAAGATGACGATGGAAATACCTATCAAAACACAATTAATTCAGAAGAAATCGAAATAAAACATTCTAACACCGCACCTGAAGGAGAGAATAGAACAGTTTCTTTAAAAAGCGATTTAATAAATTTTAGTAATTTAAATACAGGAAAAACTACAGCATTATATGCTGAAGGTATTGAATTTGGAAACGTAAATGCTTTTTCTGTTTTAGAAATAAATCCTGGCACCACAGCAAGCTACTCAAATGTTTTAATGCCTCTAATTACAGAAGAAGGACAAACCAAAACTTTGACTGCCACAGATGATTTTAAAACTATTAATGGGGAATCTATAATTGGTAAGGGAAATATTCTTGTAAGCGAAGAATTAGCTCAAGATAATTTTGTAAGAAAAATATTCGTTGATTATAATAATTTACCCTATCCAAAATTCACAAAACAAGATATTATAGATTTTGTATTAAATCTCCCAGAAGAAGAAAGAACACTTTCTAATACTGATAGTAAAATTAATATTGCAATAGGTACACCCGCTAATGCTGAATTTCCTGAAAGAATATTTGAGATGTACGAAATTCAAAATCAAGGAAAAGGTGTAATAACTTCTATTACAGAAGCAAACATATTACTTATAATGAGTGGATTAGACAGAGTCGTAGAATTAGGCGACACTCTGGTTGGGCAGCAAATTGGTTTTATTTCTAATGATGGAGAGTATAAATCTACAATAGGATCTGGAATTACAGAACACTATAACACTAACACACAAAGTGTGATTAATATAGAGAATTCTCAGAATGTTGGTCCCAGAATGCAAATAAATAACACCAACAAATCAATTACTTATGACATAGATGGAATTAATGTTCTTAGTAATACTCCGTTTAATAAATATAGCATACATCTGCCAAATCCTGCAACAATTTTAGCTGACGATATAAACATTCATTATCCTACACAAAAGACCTCTGGAGACTATACTTTAACGACTAGAGATGATTTTAAAACGATCAATGGTGAATCAATAATTGGTGAAGGAGATTTAGCTGTAGCAGCTGATATACCAGATGGAGCAATTAAAATTGCTGGAGGATTAGCCCTTGACGGAACATTCAGAAATTTAACTGACAACTTAGGTAATCCAACTAGATTATGGATTAACAATACGTCTATTACTAGCGTAGGCAGCGATAATACATTGAACAATGTTGCCTTTGGCCCTAACTCAATGAGATCGGTTTCATCCGGTACAAACAATACCGCATTTGGAGCTGGAACTTTACTAGTAAACACCTCTGGAAGTCAGAATACAGCGGTTGGATATTCATCATTAGGTAATAATACAACAGGTAACAGCAATACAGCTTTTGGATGGAGCTCATTATTATCTAATACAGAAGGCCGAGAAAATACGGTTTTGGGTAATGGGGCAATGTTTTTAAATAAATCAGGAAATCAAAATGTAGCACTTGGTTCTGGATCTCTAAGCAGTAATACTTCTGGCAGCCGTAATATTGCTATAGGTTATGCCGCATTAAATAGTAATCAATCATCTTCAAATCTTGCAATTGGAACTAGATCATTAGTTTACACAGTTAATGGAAATACAAATATTGCAATTGGTGAAGAGTCATTACAATTTAATACTGATGGATCATCTAATGCTGCTATTGGATTTCATGCTTTACAAAATAACACTTCTGGCTCTTGGAATGTTGCACTTGGGGTATATGCTGGAAAATTTACATCAACAAACACAAGCAACACTATATCTAATAATTCTATTTTTTTAGGATCTGGAACAATGCCTTTACAATCTGGCGGTTCTAACGAGGTAGTAATTGGAGATTTCGCAATAGGTTCAGGAAATAACTCAGTTACTTTAGGGAATACTAATATTACTAAAACTGTATTGAGAGGTGCGGTAAGTGCAAAATCATACAAACTTGATTCTTTAAATACAGCACCAGCCAGTTCAACTGCAGCTGGCAATTTAGGGGAAATAAGAGTAACCGCAGATTACATATATGTATGTACTGCAGCAAACACATGGGTTCGATCTGCTTTATCAACTTGGTAATAGCAAGTAACTATTGATTTAAATTAAAAATCACTTCAAATTAATTATATGAGTAAATCAAAAATTACAGTAATCATTAGTTTATTAATTGTATTAACAGGCTTAATTGACACAAAATTCGACCTTTTAAAAGATGCAGGATTATCGTTGATAGCGATTAATAGAATCAAATTGGCCGGCTTAGTTTTAACAGCCGCTTTATCAAGTATTAGTTCTTTTTTTTCAGAAGAAAAAATCTAAAAGAATACTTAGAGGCATAAATAAAAATGCTCTTTAAATAGTAAAAACAAACTTTCGCAAAACTAACATCCAAGATTATTAGGAAATTATTTTTCTCAATAATCTTGGATGTTTTTTTGAATATTCCTAATTAGTCTTATTTAAAAAAAACACAAATAAACCACCTCACAAAAACATAAAAACTAACAAATTATCTAAAAAAACATCTACTGAAACTACAGAAAGCTGACGTCAATTTTTTCTTCTTTTAGCATCTTATCTTCTACTTTTACATCCTCGTAAAGCACTTAATCGAATTCCCAAACAAAGACATTTATACCATTTTCCCTTAGATTTTATTCTAAAGGAAAGAGCTTTAATTGCTATACTTCATCTTCAATATTACATTAACAATAAACATTAACTAATCATGGATTTTACACCAAAAGATTTAGGAGAAACCCCTCCGGCACCAGATATGAGTAATTTTAAAACCCCTTTAACAAAGACTTCTGAAGGAAATATTTTTATAGAAAAATTTATAATTACTTCCATGAGTACATCTGAAAAAAGCGAAAGCTTAACCGAAGCTGTCAAGAAAGAAAGCCAAGACAGCTGTATTTAATCTACAATCAAAAAAACATACAAAATGCTTGACGAAACAGTAATCCAAAAACTAAAAGAAAAATACGGTAAAATATTAAAAATCACTTCTGATGACCAATCAATTACCGTTTTCTGCAAAAAACCAACTTTCGAAATCTATTTAAGCTATCAAAATCTTTATAAAAATAATCCACATGAAGCGATCTTATTTTTATTTAAAGAATGTATACTCGAAAACGAGAATTATGATGATGAATTTATGCTTTCTGCAGGAAATTCTATTGTAGAAACGATCAAAAAAGACAGTGAATTTACAGTAGATGCGACGCCCCAAAGAGACGAATTCAAAAAATCGGCAGCACTTATTCGATATGCTTTTCAGGTTGATCCATATAAACTTCCAATGGATGAATTTTATAAACTGCTGGAAGAAGCTCTTTGGCTGCAAAAACATACCGAAAACAGAATGGAAAACACCATGGCAACAGCTTTTGCTAAAACATTTTCAAACTAAAAAAATAAAATCATTATGAAATTCAATTTTAACGTAAACGAAATTTTAGATACCAAAGACACAGAATACAGCGGTATTAATTATAACGAATCTGAATCGAAAGATTTTATTATAGACAAAACCGGAGGCGAATTTAATCTAAGAGTTTTTGCTCCTTTGGTTTTTGAACCTCTTGCCAAAAAAGATCTTAATCTCCCTAGCTTAAGAGTCGATGCCGTTACAGTAAATCTCAGCCGTTCTAAAGTCATTAAAAAAGAAAGTGTTGAAGGAAGAGATGCAACCATCAAAGAACATATTACGAATGGCGATTTCAATATTTCTATTGAAGGGCTTATTGCTAACGAAACGGGAGATGAATACCCAAAAGAAAAGCTTTTCCTATTGAAACAATTTCTAAATGCGCCTTATTCTTTAAGAGTAACACACGCCATTTTAAACCGATTTGGTATTTATGAATTAGTTATCGATTCTTACTCGATTCCTTCTATTTCGGGAACAAAAAACATTCAAAAATTTACTGCCAGCGCAACATCCGATGAAACGGTAGAACTAATAATTAGAGACAATGCTTAAACTAAATGCCAAAATTAGAGTTTACGAAACAGTCAGACTCATTCCTACTGCCAAATATTATGAGTTTACTTATGTAAAAAATGTCGAAATAAGCAGTTCGTATAAATCTCTAACTGACACTGCTACTATTGTAATGCCTAAAAAAGTATTTACAGATACTAAAAGCTTTGATTTAAATTTATTTACGAAAGCAAACGGAGAAGAAAAAACAATTCATGACTTTTTTAAAGTAGAAAACTTTATCGAAATATTTTTAGGATATGACGATGATTACAAACCTGCTTTTAGAGGTTACATTACCGGAGTTCAATCTGATGTAAATGCTGTAATAACCTGCCAGGATGCTATGTATGCTTTTAAAAAAGTAAAAGCGGTAAAAAATAATGATGTTCAGGATAAAAAGGACAATCTTAATTTTGTTGCTGTTAATCCAGCTGCAAATGTTGATAGTTTTAATCCTAAAACTTTCTTCGAAAAAAGAATTAAAGAACTGAATCTCCCTTTTAAAGTAAACGCTCTCGATGAAAACTTGGGTAACATTGTAATTAGCAGAAATCATAGTTTAGCTCAGGTTTTCGAAATGCTAAAAGACAAAGGCATTTACACCTATTTTAAAACCGAAATAACTGGCCCTGTACTAACCATTACCAACAATCCGCAACAGCATACTGCCAATGAATTATCAGGTTTTATTGATCGAAATTTTATCAAAAGTCCTCTAGCAGGATCATTGGTAAAAAAATTGATAAATGAAGGTTTAAATCTTCTTAGTTCACAATTAAATAAAGCAGTTCAATCTGTTGCAGGCGGTTTTTCAGGCAGAGTAAATTTGAGATTCCGTTATAATATTATTGAAGATAAACTGGTAGTAGTTAACGAATCAAGCAAAAATACACGAACACGCGTTGAAAAATATTTTAGAAATTCAAACACCCCTATTTACATTGAACTAGGAGATCCAAACGGACAGCTTACAAAAACTCATATTTTACATAGCGATACTGATAATCTTCCTAAAGATCCTGCAGTATTTGAAAAAACAACAACACAAATTGCTTCAGAATTATACCAGTATGCCGCTCTCAGAGCAATGCAGTCTAAGCCAAATGGATTTGAAGGTTATATTCTCACCTTTGGAGAACCTTTCGTCCGTCCTACAGATAAAGTAATTCTTGAAAACGCAAAAGACAAAGAGAAAAACGGAACTTTTCAGGTAGAAAAAGTAGAACGCAGTTTTGGCGAAAACGGATATCGTCAAAAAATTTATTTAGGAAGAAGAGTCGAATCAGTTTAGAAATTGAAAAATGGGAAATATTACAGATTTAATAAAAAACGTTGCCAGCAATAATAAAAATATAGAAACGTTTGCAGCAAAAGTTATCGAAATAAATAAAGAAGAAGAATCTCTTCATAATCCTGAAGATGCTTATACCGTAAACATCATGCGAGCTGATGGCGCCATTATAAAAAATGTGCGTCTAAAAGCCTCTATTCAGGATGTAGAACAAGGAATTATTACCATCCCGAAAAAAGACAGCTGGGTTTTAGCTTCAATTATTGATGGTGTTGAAACGAGAGCGTTTATTTCGCAATTTTCAGAAATCGAACGAACTTTTATTCGGTTTAAAAATGAAAACAATCAATACTTGGAATTCGATATTGATGCTGATAAATTTCAAATGCTGTTTAAAGAAAAGGAAAGTGGAGAATCTAAGACAACTCCGGCCTCTTTTAAGAATATTGCACAAGTAGAATTTTTAGGAAAAAATTCAAACATTAAAGTCTCTTTTTATGATGAAAACGGAAAAGAAATTTCAAAAAATAGTTTCGACATTAATGAGCAAAAAATTAGCATCAATGAAGAAAGTACCGTTTTCCATTTAAAAGATAGAGAAGCAAAAGTGATAATAAAAGATGGTTTTGAAGCTGTAATCTCAGATACCAAAACCTCATTCAAAAGAAAGCAATTAACTTTTGAGATGGATGATAAATTTAAAATAGCTGTTGGCGGTAAAAGTTTAAAATCAAAATTAGAAGAATTAATCGATGAAATTGGAAAAATTACTGTAACAACACCTGTAGGGCCGTCTGGGCCGCCAATTAATCTGCCTCAATTAATCGATATAAAAGAAAAATTAAACGAACTTTTAAAATAACAAAATATGGCATTAAATACTCCAGGATTAAAAAACGCAATAAAATCTCTTTTAAGCATCGAAAAAGAAAAAACAGATAACGCAACATCTATAGATCATATCGCTGCTGAATTAGCCTCTGCTATAGAAGCTTTTGTAAAATCTGGTACTGTTACAACAGATGTTACAACAACTGGAAGCGCATCTGCACAAACAGGAAAAGGAACGGGAAGCATTTCCTAAAATATATTTATTTAGCTTTAACAAAAGTACCTCTTACAGTTAATTTGCAAGAGGTATTTTTATTTTAAGATTTTTTGAAATTATAGATATTAATTCAACTTCTTTTTCAAAGATTCTTCCAATTCATAATATTTACTTTCCAGAGCATGAAGTTTTTCATAAATATTAACCGGATCAGGCATTTGTCTCGAAGCATACATACTCGCATACCAAACTTCTAGAATGTCTTCGGCATAAATAGAATACATTGGATAATTTCCGTCTCGGTTATCTGATTTTAGGATGAGTTTACCACTTTCTCTAATTCTGTTTAAAACCCTCTTTACCACTACTCCATCATTTTTGCTGACAATTACATAAATTCTTCCGTCGAGTATATCATCAAAATTATCTACATATTTTCCAAAAAGATAATCTCCGTCATGTATTGTAGTCGACATTGAGTTCCCTTTAATTTCAAAACATCTGTAAGTACCGTTTTTTAGCATTGGCATACTAAAAGAAGGAAGGCTTTCCATATATTCCGGATCTGCATATCCGTCTAAGTAACCTGCTCGCGCTTTTACTCCAACAAAATTAATATTTTCATCTCCTTCTTCATTTACTGTAATAATTTTTGGAATATGCAAACTAACTGCATTACTAGACTTATCTGTAAAAATCTCATCACTATTTCCAAAAAAATAATCTGGATCTACATTACAGTGAGTAATAATACTTTGAAGCAAATCAAAACCAGGTTTGGTTCTTTTTCGCTCACCGTCTGATTGTAATCTACCAATAGTAATGCTGTCAATTGTAGTGCTTGTAACTCCTATAAGTTTTGCAAATGAGTTATTATTTAACTTCATTTCATCTATAATTCGTTTTATCTTATCATGTATTTCCATGTTGCAACTCGTTTTATTTTTTATGTAATATGTTTTACTTAAACTAAAACTTCAAGTATATGTTGCAAAACTACATAATATACAGCATATAATCCTAATTTTTTGCAAAAAATTCAAAAACATACTGATTATCAGTAATTAAAAATATTAAAATCTCTGAATTATCATACATATTCACTATCAAACAGTTAAATCATATTACTGAAACTATTGCGATTTTATATGTAATATGTTTGCAAAAACAAAACATATGTTTTAAATTTGCTTAAAAATAATCCAACATATGATTTTAAAAGATTTTTATAACGAAAAGAAAAACGCTGTTGAAACAGAATTTAATTCTGATGCGTTAACAGTTCATTTGTATAGTGATGCTGTTTTTAAAACTCCTATTGAAAAACCAATAGTGATGTTTAAGTACGAAAATATTTTTTGGGAAACATCTTCAGAAAAAAACTATAAAGCCGATGTTTCTTTTTGTCTTTATGTTGTAATGCCTGCCGAAACATCTTCTTCAATAAATTATGAAGAGGTTTTTGAAATTACACAACGTATTGATAAAGCAATATTATCAACAAGCAATAATAATACACTTATTGATAACCATTCAACATTTAAAGTTAAAGAAAAACAGTATTGCAATGAATACGACTACTGGGACAAAAACGATTACTTTATCTGGGAGATCACATACAAAACAACATTGATTGAAAATGTTTTAAAAAAGAAATATATTTTATTCAATAACGGATTGAGCAATGAAGAATTAGAAAACCTTGGCTACAACTTAACCTCAGATATTCTTGAAATAAATCCAAATCAAGTCGAAGGAAATGTAGATTTAAGCAACAATATTTAGTAATAAGAACTGCAGCACAACTATTCAAAGCCATTCAAAACAAAAAATAAACATACAAAATCATGAAAAGAAGCAGAACATTATTAGACAAAAGGAGAGATTATGTTATGAATTATATTAACACTAATCAAGCTAAACAAATGAAAGTTGTAGTTGCAGAACTTTCAGACACTTTGTTCCTTACAGAACGCACTATCTATACCATAATAAACGAAGGATTAGCCACAGAAGCTAGAGCTTAAGCACTGAAACTACTGGCTTTGCCACTCTAAAAAATTGGAAAAGCAAGCATTGAGCCTTAAATTTGTTCTCGTAAAACAAAAGATAATTTGCCTCATGATCTAGAGGTAAAACTGAACTATAAGAATCACATAGTACAAAGATTCAAAATCAACAATCTAATAACTTGGATTAAGAATTACAATCACGTTTTCTAGTTACAAATATTCATATTAACAAGTTTAACTACTTGTTACAGCCACTCTTTTGCCCTTTTTTAAACAAAAATCAAATACATTCTTAAACATTTTAAAACAATTTATATTATGAGTACATTAAACGATGTAGTAATTAACAAATTATCAGGCGGATTAGGAAGAAGAAGTCCAGAGCAGGACATGGTTTCTGGGTTACTTTTTGATGGCAGCGAAACATCAGAATTAAAATTTGATAAAATCCAACGTTTGGCGTCATTAGAAGATGCAGAAGCTCTTGGTATCACAGAGAGCTACGACATCAATGGACAATCTGCATATTATCAAATTCAGCAGTTTTTTAGAATGAATCCATCTGGCGATTTGTATATCATGGCCGTTAATACAGCTTCATATGCTGAAACAGTAAAAAAGGCAATGGAAATGCAGGAAAAAGCAAGTGGAAACATTCGTCAAATGGCAATTATCAGCTCAAAAGAAACAACATTTGCACAAACAAAAGCAGCCGCCGCTATCGCACAAGGACAAGCTGATTTGGCTTTTGTTGATTACATGCCATTTGAAATTATCTTAGAAGGAAAAGGTTTTGATGTCGCAACAGAAGAAGATTCTCCTTCATTAGCAGAAGCAAATGCAAACGTATCAGTCGTAGTAGCGATGGACGTTGAAAAAGCATTTGAACAAAAATTAATTCAAAAAAACACCAACAAAGTTTATACTTTGGCTCCAAACGAAGAATTAATTCCTGTAGAGAATTCTTCAAGTGTTTATAACGTAAAAGATGCTAATGGATTAAAAAAAGAAAATGGAAATATTCTAGAATTTGCTCTTTTCAAAGACTCATACAAAAATACTGCTGCCGTTGGATTAGCATTAGGAGCTTTATCTAAAGCAAAAGTTTCTGAAAACATTGCATGGATTGAAAAATTTAATCTTACAGGAGAAGGTTTTGCAAAACCAGGTTTTGTAGGCGGAATGGAAATTAAATCTTTAGGTAATTTAAGAACTTTAAACGAAAAAAGATACATCTTTACCCAAACTCACACGGGTCTTGCTGGTGTATATTTCAATGACAGCCACACTTGTACAACTGGCACTTCAGACTATGCTTATATCGAAAACAACCGTACAATTAACAAAGCTACTCGTTTGTTACGTTCTGCTTTATTGCCAAAATTAGCTTCTCCGGTTTTAGTAGACATTGATGGTAAATTACCTCAATCTGTTTCAAAAAGCTTTGAAGGTTTATGCAGAAGCGCTCTTGAAGGCATGGTTGCAAATCAGGAAGTATCGGCTTTTGATGTGTATGTAGATCCAAAACAAAACATTTTGGCAACTTCTGAATTAAAAGTAAAAGCTGAAATCACTCCTATTGGAACTGCCCGTAAAATTATGGTTGACTTAGGATTCAAAAATCCTTTCGGAATCGATAAGGCCTAATTTTTAGAAATTACATTTCAAGGAAAATTAAAAAACAAAACCATATCGTTATATGATAGCCATAAAACGTTATAAATATTATTAAAGAAAATCTAAGCTACACTATGAATAAATTGCCATTAATTAACGGACAACAACACAGCTGGTCATCAATCGAAGTAAGTATTGCGGGAAATATTGTTACTGGTATTACGGCTGTAAACTACAGCGACTCAGTTTCTAAAGAAAACCATTACGGAGCTGGTGATATGCCAGTACACAGAGGTAGAGGAAAATACGAAGCCAAAGCTTCGATCACTTTATACAATTATGAAGTTGAAGCTATTTTAGCAGCCCTGCCAAAAGGACAAAGATTACAGGATATTAACCCTTTTAGCATTATTGTAAGTTATTTAGACGACAGCAATGAAGTAATTACACATACAGTAAGAAACTGCGAATTCAATTCAAACAGCAGAGGAATCAGCCAGGGAGACACTAAAATTGCGGTTTCTTTTGATTTGATCTGCTCTCATATTGAATGGAACTAATCATTCCAAACATTCTTTAATTACAATTCCTGTTTAAAAAACCGACTCAAAAGAGAAAACCAATTTTATAGCGTTATACAGAAAAGAAACTCAAAAGCAGTATGATTTCTGTCAGCAAATTATTTCTACAGCTCTTAATGAGTCCGTTTTTAGACAGGTAATTATTTACTTCACTGGCTGCTTGAGCATTTTTCATCCTGAAATGCAGCTCAAGCAGTTTTTTTATAAAAATAAAATATTCAAATGAAATCAACAGAATCAAAAAACATCAATGTTTTAGACGGAAATATCACTCAGGCACAATTAAATCAATGGAAATACAAATATAAAAAAGTAGTTAAACTCACTATTAAAGATGATGATGACACATCTCTTTTTGCTTATTTCAAAAAACCAGATATGAGTATTCGCGCTGCCGTATTACAGGCTTCTAAAATGGACGAATTTAAAGCCCTTGAAGTTCTTTTTAAAAACTGTTATCTAGGCGGTGATGGCAAAATTGAGCAAGAAGATGATTTACGTCTCAATATTACCACAGCATTTTCAGACCATATTCAGCCAAAACCTGTAAAAGTAGAAATTCTTTAGAAAAAGCATATTATCTCTTTCTGTAAAACCAAAATCATGAATACAAAAAACCATAACATAGAACTAAATGACACCAGCGCTTCAGAAATGGCAAGGTTTAGACAAATTATGCTCAACATTTGGCGACAACAGATTGAGGATGATAGGAATGATAAAATAATGCTTGATTCTTTTAAAAATTCGCAAACTGGCAATACTGCTTATTTTATTCCTATAACTCAAGTTATAGATTGTATCAAAAAGAATATAGGACAAGTTTATCCAAAAATGCTTTTTAGTGATTTTATAGGGCTTCCAAACAGTACTCCCGAAAAAACTGGAATTATGAATTATAACGACAGTCAAGGAGCGCAAAAAACAGACGCAATACATTTAGAATGGAACTATTTTTTAGGACTAAATTTAATTGGAAAAACTTTTAAACCCAACATAAAAATTGGAAAATATCATACTGAATTTACTTTAGCAATTTTTGACCATAATCTTGAAAAAATTGCTTTCAAATTTACAGTTTTCGATTTTGACCTCTTCCTTACCTTATTAAATTCATTAGGCGTTGAAATTACAAGTGATGATCAAGTCATTATTGATTTATATCGTAAAAAGATAAAAGAAGCCAAAAACAATCCAAATAAATTAGATGTGATTTATGAATCATTGCCCAAAACTTTATTTGGCAAAATGGATGATGATGAGTTATACATACATCTTAATCTTATTTTAAAAGACAATTCTCTATTTGAAGGAATTATAACACCTACAAACCTTGATACAAATGAAGACAAAGCTATTTTACAAATTCTGTATGCAATAAAAGATAGACAGCGTTTATATATAAAACTTAGAGACACCAATTTATTATATGAAATTTACTCTAAGCTTCATGGCGAAGAAATACAGGATTTACTTCGTTTCTTAACACGATTGGTTGCTGAGTTTGATAATACAAAACCAACAGAGACCGTATATTTTGACAACAGTTATTATTTATTTAGAGATACACATTTAAAAACTGATTGGTCTGAATCTACAATTTTATTAAATAATTATAAAAAGGAAACAAATGTTCTTGAAGAGTCTAATCATGTATATGTTCCAATGGGAATGGGTAGCAGCGTTTATTCCACACCTATTCAAAAAGTTCCTAGTATTGAATATTACATTAAAAATAAACAATTTAACCCTTTATCAAAATTAAACTTCGGAACCAAACTAGGCGAATTAGGAGAACAAACAGGAGATGATAACACTTTTGTTATTGCTTTAAAACTTCATGATATGGCAGCACAACAATCCAATTGGGATTTGTTTGATATTGCTACCGATTTCTTGAGTTTATTATCTGCATATGGAGCATTGCGTATTGTATTAGCAAAAGGAGCACCAATAGCCACAAGAGCCCTTGCCGGACTTGTTTTAGCCAAAGACACAGCTCATTACGTCATGCTAAGTAATAAAACATTAGAAAAATGGCATCAAAATGGCTATGGCTGGCTGGCTAAACTTTGGATAGTTTTTAGCGTTACAACAGATCTTGCTTCTTTAGGATTGCCTAATTTATCCAAAATAGCAAAAGAAGGAAATCTATCTGCTGAACTTGCAGAAACTGCAGAAGATACAAAAGAAATAAAAAGAGTTGCAGATGAAGCTAATAAACTTGTAAAAGCTGAAACTGGGAAAGATGTTTCTAAGATGTCTGAGAAACAGTTTGAAAATTTTACAAAGCAAATAATTTTGAATAATCGAAAAACAATAATTTTATCAGACATAAATCAATTAGGAAAAGCAAACAAAATTCAGTTAGTTGATGAAACTGGCGAAAATATAGGTTTCATTACTCGAAATATGAGATATGGAGCAAAAAAGGGAATTACCTATGAATTTAATGCTCTAAAAGAATCAGGAGCAATTAAAAAAGGCAGTAAAACTGACTTAAATTGTGAAATTAAACTATTAGACAGTGAATCTGCTAAACAATATGATTTGGTTGTAAAACAAAATGAAGAAATTTTGTATCTTGATTTTAATATTCCTGCAAAAATTAATGATCAATATAGCGGATTAGGAAAAATAATTTTCGATGATGCTCATACGTTTATGCAAAATAGTAAGAAAGTTCCTGAAATAAATGGTATGTTTGGAGTTTGGATAAAATATCCCGAATACTATGTACATTACGGCGGAGAATCTATTAATCTTAAAAAGTTCTGGAAAGCTATTGAAAGCGGCATGGATGAAGAAAAAGCAGCTTTTGAAACTGTAACTGGTAAATGGGCTAAAGAACAAGGTTACACTAAAGTCGTATTTTTTGAGAAAAATAAACATGAAGTAATTATTAAATTTTTGAAAGAATAAATTATGAGTGAAAGAAGTAAAATTCTGACTGTTTTAGGTGAACCTCTATATGGTAGCTTCTTAATATTGAGCAACACTAATTTAAAGGGAAAAAATTATAGAGATTTTCAACCAATCAACGAAAAATCTCTTTACAAATATCACTGGTACAATAATGATGTAGACTTAAAATATCATGTTGTTTTAGATTTATTAAAAGAAGTTATTCCTGAAAAGGCAAGTAAAAAAGAGGTAATAGATGTTGAGTTATTACGGGAGGAAACTTTAGAAATAAAAGATATTTTCGAACGAGAAATAAATCATTTACTCTCAATTAGAAAACCTGCAAAAGATGGATACACCATAAATGTTTTTGGTAAAGAAATCAAAGTAGACACTCGAAATCAAGCTGTTACTGATGGTCGCTTACGAGCCTTTAATGATATCTACTTAATTGCGAAAGAATGTCTTGATGAAAATAAACCAATGTATTTGAGCATTGATTAGATATGTTTATAA